>JGI25331J36430_1001661_pt1 | contig 11566 bp, 8 predicted proteins | sample HigsolmetaAR206D_FD_36430 | JGI IMG/M metagenome (IMG submission 36430) | reverse complement strand
CGCGGCGGCGCCCCGACGGACCCCGTCGGTGGGGCGCCGCCGCGGCCGGCTGCCCGGTCGTGGCCCTCTCGACCGTCCGTCCGGTTCGGGCCACCGCATCGGCGGTCACAGATCCCTCGCGGGGCCGGGGGAAGTAACAGATTCATGACGTAGCACATCGTCGCCCTTACCCACGGCCGCGACAGCGCGTTACGGTGTCGCCGCGGTGGCTGCCCGGCCCGCCGGCACCGGGTGGCCGGCGGTGGCATGAGCGAAAGGCGGCCCCTTGAGCGTGCAGAACCCGACGTTCCGAGGCTTCGCCAACCCGGTGGATCCGTCACCGGCCGAGCTCCGCGCCTGGGCGTACGCGCCCGACTCCGTGCCCCTGGAGACGATGCCGCAGGACTGGGACCTGCTCGTCTCCGGGGATCACCTGATCATGACCCTCTTCGACCTGGCGATGGACCCGTCCTGCCCGGCCCGCCGGTTCGCGCTGCACTGTCTCTACATCTACGCCGCCGACGGCATCCGGACGAAGTTCCGGGCCCATCCGAGACGGCGGCTGCGCAAACTGGTCGAGCAGGCCGAGCGCAAGGGCGACGAGCCGATGCTGATCTGGGCGCACAACACCCGGGTACTGCAGTCCCGCCCGGAGCTGTTCGACTACCACGACTGGTGCGAGGGCGGACTGGTCCGCCGGAGCCGCCGCCTCTAGGGCCGGTCCGGCGACGTCGCCGGCCCCGGTGGCCGTCGCCTGCGGGCTTCTCCCGTTCGCTGGTGGGCCGGGACCCCCCGTGGATCCCGGACCACCAGCGGCGTCGAGCCCGCGCGAGCCCCGCGGCAAAAGGTGCCGAAAAGTCCGGAACGCGGGCATCGGCACCATTGGTGAATGTACCCAGCCGGCCGGCGGCCCGCACCCGAACCGGCAAGCACCGATCGAACCGGCGCGGACGACCCGCGCGAGGACGGTCAGGCGCGGGGTTCGGAGGACCGGCTGGGCTGCCAGACGACCAGCGCGGTCGAGGTCCGGCTGGTCGGGACGAGATCCCGCCGGGCCAGATTGCCGAGCGCCTCCAGTTCCGCCACCCGCCGGTAGGCGGCCTCAAGCTCCGCCTCCAGCTGAGCCGTCCGCTGCTGGAGTTCCTCGACGAGCTGTTCGAGCGCGATGATCCGCTTGATGCCGGCGAGGTTGACGCCGTCCTCCTGGCTGAGCCGCTGCACCTCGCGCAGCAGCGCCACGTCGCGCACGCTGTACCGGCGCCCGCCCCCGGGCGCCCGACCGGGCTGGACCAGGCCGAGCCGGTCGTACTGGCGGAGGGTCTGTGGATGCATGCCGGCCATCCGGGCCGCCACCGAGATCATCAACACCTTGGCGTCGGACGCCTGCTCGATGGAGGCCGCGAACTCCTCAGCCACCTTCGATCACCTCCGCTGGGCGAGACCGGTCAGTTGAAACGACGCCGTCGGGCGTCGAGATGTTCCCGTGCCGCCGACGGGGTGAGGGCGGCAAACTTCTCCAGCGCCTTCCGCGCCTCGGCCGAGAGCTTCTCCGGCACCACGATCTCGACGGTGACCAGCAGGTCGCCGGCCCGGCCGTCACGCCGGACCACCCCCCGACCCCGGGCCCGCAGGGTCCGACCGCTCGGCGTACCGGGCGGCACCCGCAGGGTCACCGCGCCGTCCAGGGTCGGCACCCGCAGATCCGTACCGAGGACCGCCTCGGCGATGGTGATCGGCACGGTCAGGGTCAGGTCGTCGCCGTTGCGCCCGAACAGCTCGTCGGGACGGACCTTGACCAGCACGTACAGGTCACCGGCCGGGCCGCCCCGCTCACCCGGCTCGCCGCGGCCGGCCAGCCGGATCCGCTGCCCGTCGGCCACACCGGGCGGGAAGCGGACGTTGATGGTGCGGGACTTGGTGACCCCGCCGGTGCCCCGGCACTCCGGGCACTTCTCGTCCACGACGGTGCCGACACCCTGACACTCCCGACACGGCTCGGAGAAGCTGAACGACCCCTGGTTGCGGGTCACCATGCCGGTCCCGCGGCACTGCGGGCAGGTCCGGGGCAGGGTGCCCGGCTTGGCGCCGCTGCCCTGACAGGTGTCGCAGACCCCGGGCGAGCGGACCGTCAGCGGCATGGTGACGCCCCGGACCGCGTCCTCGAAGTCGAGCACCACCTCGGCCTCGACGTCGCGACCCCGGGCCGGCCCGCGCGGCCGGGTCGGTCCACCGCCGAAGATCGAGCTGAACAGGTCGGAGAATCCCGGCCCGCCGAAGGAGCGGTCGCCCGCCCCCGGTGGGCCCATCCCGCCGAACAGGTCCGAGAAGTCGAACGGGGAGCCACCGCCCGGCCCGCCGGCCCGTGCGCTGCGCCGGAACGCGCCCGAGCCGAACAGCGAGCGCATCTCGTCGTACTCCCGGCGCTTGCGCGGGTCGGAGAGGACCTCGTACGCCTCGGAGACCGCCTTGAACCGCTCTTCTGCCTGCGCGTTGCCGGGGTTCCGGTCGGGGTGCAACTCCCGGGCCAGCTTGCGATAGGACTTCTTGATCTCGTCCGTGGAGGCGGACCTGTCCACGCCCAGCACGGCGTAGAAGTCCTTCTCAAGCCAGTCCTTGGAACTCATCGGTCGTCCACCCCCTTCCTCCGTCGCGTGGTCGAGGTCCCACCCGCGCGCCTCGGAGCGGGACGCGGGTGGCACCTCGACCACGACGTGCCGGATGTGTCAACTCCTGACCCGGGTCACGTGCTTCCGGTCGGTCTACTCCGGGTCGGCCACCGCGACCAGGGCGGCGCGGAGCACCCGGTCGCCGAGCTGGTAGCCGCGGCGCATGACATCCACGCAGGTCGGCTCGGTGACCTCGGTCGAGGTCTGGTGGGCAACCGCCTCGTGCCGGTTCGGGTCGAACGGGTCGCCCTTCTCACCGAACGGGGTGAGACCGAACTTCGTCAGCGTGTTGATCAGGTGCTCCGCCACCGCGCCGAACGGCCCGACCAGGTCACCGTGTTCCCGGGCCCGGTCCAGGTCGTCCAGCACGGGCAGCAGCGCGGTCAGCACGGCACCCGTCGTCTCCTTCGCCACCAGGCCGCGGTCCCGTTCCACCCGCTTGCGGTAGTTGGCGTACTCGGCCGTCACCCGCTGCAGGTCCTGGGTCCGCTCCTCCAGCTCCGCCCGCAGCGCCTCCAGCTCGGCGTTGAGGGCCGCCACCTCCTGCTGCTGCTGCTCCTCGGCCGGTGCGGCGCCACCGCTGACCGGCTCGGCAGGGGCGTCCACCACCGGTCCCTCGGGCCCGGCAGACGCCAGGGCCTCGGCGACCTCGGCGTCGTCGATCGCCGACGTCGCCGGCTCGCCGGTCGCCCCGGCCGGTGGCTCGGTGGTCGCGGCCGGATCGGTGGTCGCCTCGGCGCCACCGTCGGTGGTCACCGAGTCGACCACCTCGGGACCGCTGTCGGACGACTTCACATCGTCGACCGTCGCGGCCGCCGCCGTGGACTCGGTGTCGTCGACCTCNCCGGCGGCGATGACCGGCTCGGCGTCGACGGCCGACGGTTCCGGGTCCGGGTTCGGGTCCTTGACGACCGGTTTCCCGCCGCTGGCAGCGTCGGTCCCGGCCCCGGTCGCACCCGTCGCGTCGCCTGCCCCGGCCTCGCCGGCCGGGTTTCCGGTTAGTTTGATCTTCCGCTTGTCCCGGATGACGATGCGCTCGTCGGTCGTACCGGCGGGCGCGGAGCCACCCGGCGCCGAGCCGGTGGTGCCCGGGTCGGCGGCTTGTGGCTGATCCGTCATGCGACTACCTCGCTCCGTCGTGCGTAGGGCCAACGACACGCGTGCCGTGGTCGGGCGTCACTTCTTGTCGTCCTCGTCGACGATCTCCGCGTCCACCACGTCGTCCGCACCGCCCTTCGCCCCACCGGTGGTTCCGGTGCCGCCGGCCGTCGCCTGCTGTCCCTGCTCGGCCTGCTGCGAGTAGAGCAGCGATCCGGCCTGCTGGGAAACCTGGGCCAGCTTCTCCTGCGCCGCCTTGACCTTCTCCACGTCGGTCCCGCCGAGCGCGGCACGCAGCTCGCCGAGAGCCTCGTTGAGCTTGTCCCGGGAGTCGCTCGGGAGCTTATCGCCGCTCTCGGCGAGGAACTTCTCGGTCTGCCACTGGAGCTGCTCGGCCCGGTTGCGGATCTCCGCCTCCTCGCGCCGCCGCCGGTCCTCCTCGGCGTGCTCCTGGGCGTCCCGCATCATCCGCTCGATGTCCTCCTTCGGCAGCGCCGAGCCACCGGTGATGGTCATCGACTGTTCCTTGCCGGTGCCGAGGTCCTTCGCGCTGACGTGCACGATGCCGTTGGCGTCGATGTCGAAGGTGACCTCGATCTGCGGCACNCCGCGCGGCGCCGGCGGCAGGCCGGTCAGCTCGAAGGTACCGAGCTTCTTGTTGTACGCGGCGATGTCACGCTCGCCCTGGAACACCTGGATCAGCACCGACGGCTGGTTGTCGTCGGCCGTGGTGAAGACCTCGGAACGCTTGGTCGGGATGGTGGTGTTCCGCTCGATCAGCTTCGTGAAGATGCCGCCCTTGGTCTCGATGCCCAGGCTCAGCGGGGTCACGTCGAGCAGCAGGACGTCCTTGACCTCACCCTTGAGCACGCCGGCCTGCAGCGCGGCGCCGACGGCGACGACCTCGTCGGGGTTCACGCCCTTGTTGGGCTCCCGACCGGTGAGCTGCTTGACCAGCTCGGAGACGGCCGGCATACGGGTCGAGCCACCGACCAGGATGACGTGGTCGACGTCGGAGACCTTGATGCCGGCGTCCTTGATCGCCTGCTCGAACGGGCCCCGGCAGCGGTCCAGCAGGTCCTGGGTCATGCGCTGGAACTCGGCGCGGGTCAGCGTCACGTCGAGGTGCAGCGGCGCCGACGGGGTGCCGTCGGGCCCGGCCGGCCCGGCCGTGATGTACGGCAGGTTGATGCTGGTCGTGGTGGCGGCGGACAGCTCGATCTTGGCCTTCTCGGCCGCCTCGCGCAGCCGCTGCATCGCCATCTTGTCCTGCGACAGGTCGACGCCGTGCTGGCCGCGGAAGGTCTTGACCAGGTGGTCGATGATCCGCTGGTCCCAGTCGTCGCCACCGAGGTGGTTGTCACCGCTGGTGGCCTTCACCTCGATGACGCCCTCGCCGATCTCCAGCAGGGACACGTCGAAGGTGCCACCACCGAGGTCGAAGACCAGGACGGTCTGCTCCTTGGAGCCCTTGTCCAGCCCGTACGCCAGCGCCGCCGCGGTCGGCTCGTTCACGATCCGCAGCACGTTGAAGCCGGCGATCTCCCCGGCCTCCTTGGTGGCCTGCCGCTGGGCGTCGTTGAAGTACGCCGGAACGGTGATCACGGCGTCGGTGATCCGCTCGCCCAGGTACGCCTCGGCGTCCCGCTTGAGCTTCATCAGGGTGCGAGCGGAGATCTCCTGAGGCGTGTACTTCTTACCGTCGATGTCGATGGTCCAGTTGGTGCCGATCTCCCGCTTGACAGACCGGATGGTCCGATCCGGGTTGGTCACCGCCTGGCGCTTGGCGACCTCACCGACGAGCACCTCGCCGTTGCGGGCGAACGCGACGATCGAAGGAGTCGTCCGCGAGCCCTCGGCGTTCGCGATGACGGTGGGCTCACCACCCTCGAGAACGCAGACGCAGGAGTTCGTCGTGCCGAGGTCGATTCCGACCGCACGTGCCATCTTCGCTTCCTCGCTTCGCTACCCGGCAGGTGTCGGGCACCGGCCCGCAACGCACCCACCACAAGTTGAGTGGACTGGACTCAATAGTGCCACGGCCGTCGGCGACGTCAAAGCCAGACTTGAGTCGCATCGACGCAACCANGCCCCGAAGCCGTACGCCGATGACGAGGCGGGCGAGATCCGGCATCGACAGAGGTCAGCGCGGGGATCGGCGGGCCACGGTCGGCGGACGGGGGAGGTGGCGCGCACCCGTGAGCCCTCCGTTTCGGTTGTCTGTGTTGCAGCGATCGGGCAGTCTTTAGCCGTGACGACCCATGGCGATCTGGCCACCGGCCTCGGCATGTCCACGGTCGGCACAGGAAGACACGACGGTGACGCCGGTTTCGGCCCGGACAGGTACGCCCCGCCAGTGCCCACCCACCCCAGACCGAACGAGCCCCAAGGGCTGTCCGACCTCCACCGGGCCCTCGTCGAGCTGAGGGCCGCCGTCGACGCCACGACGTACCCGCTGCCCCTGCCCGGTGTCGACGAGGCCCGNCGGGTCGGTGCCGCGCTCGTCAGTCAACTCGACGACTACCTGCTACCCCGACTNGCCCGGCTCGACGCACCGCTGCTGGTGGTCGTCGGCGGCTCCACCGGCGTCGGCAAGTCGACGCTGGTCAACAGCCTCGTCCAGGCCCGGGTCAGCAGCGTCGGGGTGCTCCGGCCCACCACCCGGTCACCGGTCCTGGTCTGCAACCCGCTCGACGCGGCGTGGTTCCGGCAGGGCAGGCTGCTGCCCGGGCTGACCCGGACCACCGAACCGACGGACCGCCCCGACGCCCTGCAGCTGGTCTCCGCCCCCGCGCTGCCGGCCGGGGTCGCCTTCCTGGACGCGCCGGACATCGACTCGGTGGTCGACGCCAACCGCGCCCTGGCCGCCCAACTGCTCGCCGCGGCCGACCTCTGGCTCTTCGTCACCACCGCCGCCCGGTACGCCGACGCCGTCCCCTGGGAGCTGCTGCACACGGCGCGGCTGCGCGGGACCGTGATCGCGCTGGTCCTGGACCGGGTTCCGCCGGCGGCCGCCACCGAGGTGTCCACGCACCTGACGGAGATGCTGGCCGCCCACGGCCTGGCCGACGCGCCCCTGTTCGTGCTCCCCGAGACCGTGGTCGACGGGCAGGGGCTGCTGCCGGACCGGCTCACCGAGCCGCTGCGGGCCTGGTTCGGCCGCCTCGCCGCGGACGCGGGCGCCCGCGCGGCCGTGATCCGACAGACCCTCGACGGCGCCGTCGCCGCGCTCGTCCCCGCGGTCGAGGGCCTGGCCGTCGCCGCCGACCAGCAGGTCACCGCCGCCCAGACCCTGGACGAGGGTGTCCGCGCGGCGTACCGGAGCGCCCGACGCTCGGTGGAGCAGAGCCTGCGGGACGGCCGGCTGCTCCGCGGTGAGGTGCTGACCCGGTGGCAGGAGTTCGTCGGCGCGGGNGANCTGTTCCGNGGCCTGGAGGCCCGGGTCGGCCGGATCCGGGACCGGATCGTCGCGGCGGCGACCCGGCGTCCCGCCCCGAACACCGAGCTGCGGACCGCGATCGAGTCCCAGCTCGTGGCGTTGCTGCGGGAGGCCGCCGCCGCCGCTGCCGAGCAGAGCCACGCGGCCTGGCAGCTACACCCGGCGGGGCGGGCGCTGCTCACCTCCGACCTGGCCCGACCCGGTGCCGACCTGCCGGAGCGCGCGGAGCGCCTGGTCCGCGACTGGCAGCAGGAGGTGGTCGAGCTGGTCCGGAGTCAGGGCGAGAGCAGGCGGATGGTGGCCCGTGGCGCGGCGTACGCGGTCAACGCGACCGGGCTCGCCGTCATGATCGCGGTCTTCGCCTCGACCGCGTTCATCCCGACCGGGATCGAGGTGGCGGCCGCCGGCGGTACGACCGTGGCCGCGCAGAAGGTCCTCGAAGCGATCTTCGGCGACCAGGCGATCCGTACCCTGGCGACCCGTGCCCGGACCCGGCTGCTGGCCCTGGTCGACCAGCTGTTCGCCGACGAGGCGGCGCGCTACCTGACCCGTACCGCGGCAGTCGGCGTCCACGCCGGTCCCGGCGAGCGGCTCCGGGCGGCGGCCCGGCTCGTCGACACCGCCCGTGCCCGGACCGGGCTGACGGCCGCCACCGGCGTGCCGACGTACCCGATCAGCCCGAGGACGGGCCGATGAGCCGGCACGAGCGGGAGGCCGGCCGATGACGGAGATGCTCGGCGGGGTCCGCGACGCCGCCCGGGCCGACCGGGTCGACGCCGACCGGCTGGTCGAGCGGCTGTCGGCGGTACACCGCTTCCTCACCGCGGTCGACGGTCACCTCCCCGACGACCAGCTCGTCGCGGCGCACACCCTGGTCGAACGGGCCGGTGCCCGGCTGTCCCTCTCCCGGTACCACACCGTGGTCGCCCTGGCCGGGGCCACCGGGAGCGGCAAGTCCAGCCTGTTCAACTCGCTGGCCCGGTTCGAGATGTCCCCGGTCGGGGTCCGGCGGCCGACGACCGGGGTCACCCACGCCTGCGTCTGGGGACCTCTGGAGGGCGCCGCGCAGCTCCTCGACTGGGTCGGCGTCCTGCCCCGGCACCGGTTCGTTCGCGAGAGCGCGCTCGACGGTGCCGACGAGGCGGCCCTGCACGGCCTGGTCCTGCTCGACCTTCCCGACCTCGACTCGGTGGAACGGACCCACCGGTTGGAGGTGGACCGGCTGCTCGGTCTGGTCGACCTCGTGGTCTGGGTGGTCGACCCGCAGAAGTACGCCGACCGCGCGCTGCACCGCGGCTACCTGCAGGAGTTCCGCCGCCACCGCGACATCACCGTCGTGGTGCTCAACCAGACGGACCGGCTGCCCCCCGCCGAGGTGCCCCGCGTCGTGGCCGACCTGCGCCGACTCCTCGACGCCGACGATCTCGCCGGGGTTCCGGTCCTGGCCACCTCGGCGCTCACCGACGCCGGTACGGCCCCGCTGCGGGAGGCGCTGGAACGGGCGGTGGGCGAACGACAGGCGGCGCTGCGCCGGCTCTCCGGCGACCTGGACGCCGTCGTCGAGACGCTCACCGGGCTGGTCGGAACCGCACCGGTCGCCGACGACGTCGACCGGCCGACGATGCGGCGGCTCATCGAGGCGCTCGCCACCGCGGCCGGTGTGTCGGCGGTGGCGGAGGCGACGGAGCAGGCGTACCGTCACCGGGCCGCGGCGGCGACCGGCTGGCCGCTGGCCCGTGCCTGGCAACGGCTGCGGCCGGATCCGCTGCGTCGGTTGCGCCTGCCCCGGCCGGACGATCAGATCGGCCGGCCGGAGCACGGCGACGACGGCCGGCCCCGGACACCGGCGGCCTCGGTGTCGGAGCCGACCTCGGCGCAGCTCGCGGCCGTCGGTCTGGCCGTCCGGACGGTCGCCGAACGGGCCGGTGCCGCGCTCCCCGCCACCTGGTCGGCGGCGGTGACCGCGGCGGCGCGGTCCCGGCTGGCCGACCTGCCCGACGCCCTGGATCGGGCCGTCACCACCACCGACCTCGGTCTGGACCGCCCACCCGCCTGGTGGCGAGCGGTCAACGCGGTGCAGTGGCTGGTCACGGTCACCGCGTTGGTCGGGCTCGGCTGGCTGGTCCTCGGATACGTGGTACGCGCGCTCGGCTTCCCGCCCCTGGAGCACCCGAACGTCGGTGTCGTGCCGCTGCCCGGCGTGCTGTTCCTCGGTGGGCTGTTGCTCGGCGTGCTCGTCGGACTGCTGGTCAGGCCGGTCATCGGCTGGGCCGCACGCCGGGCACGGTGGCGGGCCGAGGGGCGGATGCACGATGCGGTGGCGCAGGCCGCCCAGGAATACGTCATCACCCCGGTCCGGGGGGTGTTGCGGGCGTACGCGGAGGCACGCTCCGCACTCGCCGCCGCCTCCCGGTGACCCCGGCGTCCGCCGCCGTACCCGTCCCCCGAACGGCAACGGGGCGGCACGGTCGCCCGCGCCGCCCCGCCCGGTCGGTCGGTCGGATCAGCTCGACACCTCGTGGTCGCCGTGCAGGCCGCCGCCGGCACCGGCCGGCGCCGTGGTGCCCCGGACCGGTCCCCTCGTCGGGGCGCTCAGGATCCGGGTGTCGTAGGCGAAGGTGATGATCGCGTGCGCGATCGCGTCGGACATCTCGTCGATGGCCCTGACGCTGATGTTGTTGACGTCGTCGCAGGCCTGGTGGTAGCAGGGGTCGTAGGACAGCCCCGCCGTGCCGCCGTAGACCGCGGCCTCCTCGGCCGTCTTGATCCCCTCGGCGCCGGTGAAGAGGCCGCCGGACGGGATGTCGACTCCGGCCGCGATGAACGGTCCGTAGTCGCTGCGTCCGGAGAACGGCGTCTCCGCCGAGGCGAGCCGCTGCGACGCGAAGTAGTCGTGGAACACCTTCTCGATCGCCGCCGAGCCGGGCGGTCCGGCTGCCGAGCCGGTGCCGGGCGGGAACGCCGAGTTGTCCCCGTCGTAGACGAACCGGACGTAGTTCGGCGAGCCCACCATGTCGAAGTTGAGGTACAGGGCGATGCGGTCACGCTCCGCCGCCGACAGGTTCGCCACGTAGTACGTCGAGCCGACCAGGTTCGCCTCCTCGGCACCCCAGAGCGCGAACCGGACCCTGTTCCTCGTCGGCATCCAGCTCATCTGCTCGGCGATCTCCAGCAGGGCCGCGCTGCCGCTGCCGTTGTCGTTCATCCCCGGCCCCTCCGGCACGGAGTCCAGGTGCGCGCCGGCCATCACCACGTTGTTCGGGTTGCCCCAGCGCGACTCCGCCAGAACGTTCTCGGCGCTGGCCGTCCCCCGGTAGGTGTCGGTGAAGACCTTCAGGGTGAGGCCGCCGGCCGCGACCTGCGCGACGAGTTCCTGGCCGAGCGCCTGGGTGATCCCCACCACCGCGAAGTCCAGGGTGTAGCCGTTGCCGAGCGTGCCGGAGAGGTCGCCGCTGGTGTTGTTGTAGATGACGGCCGCCGCCGCACCCGCGTTCGCCGCGTTGGTCGCCTTCTCCGCGAAGGTGCAACTGCCCCGGCTGATCAGGACGATCGTGCCGGCGTTCGCCGCGCCGAAGTCCCCGGCCGTGCAGCCCAGGGCGTCCCCGACCGGCACGCTGGCCGGCGCGGTGACGTCCGCGCTGCCCGAGTAGCTCATGATCCGGTGTGGCAGGTCGCCGGTCGGGTCCGAGACCCGTTGCAGCCGGGACGGGCTGTTGATCAGGAAGGTCTGGAAGGTGAACCGCTGTCGGGTCACCCGGTACCCGGCCCTGCGGAACACCTTCTCGGCGTAGTCGACGGACCGGTCGTAGCCGGGCGAGCCGGCGGCCCGGTTGCCCCCGTTGCGGTCCGCGATCTTCTGAAGTTCCTTGACGTGCTTCAGCACGCCCTTGGCCGTGACCGCCCTGCGCAGCACCCAGGAGCCGAGGCTCCCGATGCTGGCCTGGGCCGGTGAGGGTGCCGCGACCACCACGAGCGCTGTCACGAGCCCGGTGGCCAGCAGTGCTCGACTCCACCTACCTCTGGTACGACCCACGCTGCCTCCTGTCGCATTCCGGGGTTACCGGCGCATCGAGGCAGATCAGCATAGTCAGGCGTCTCTGTCTGATGAATCGTCCGGACGAGCGCGCTTTCTGGACGGTCGACAGCTTCCGCCCGCGCCGGCCCGCGTGGCAGCGCGGGCCGGCGGCCCCCCGCGTCCCTCGTCGTCGTCTCGGGCGGGCTGCCCGGGCGGATCTCGCCCGGTGGGGTGCGACCGGCGACCGCGCCCCGGGGGAGCGGGTCGGGTGCCGGTGACCCGTACGAACCGGACTGGCCCCCCGCCAGCCGGTCCGAGCGGCGGCGCCGGCCCGGAGGCCGGCGCCGCCGAGAGGGCCGTCGTTGCCGG
>JGI25331J36430_1001643_pt1 | contig 11639 bp, 14 predicted proteins | sample HigsolmetaAR206D_FD_36430 | JGI IMG/M metagenome (IMG submission 36430) | reverse complement strand
CCAGGGAAATGCCTGCACGCGAAAGCCGATTCAACGTATGGAGAAGACAAACTCACGCATTTTCGCATATATTTTGCGATGGAGTTTGCAGACAAATTGGGCACAAATTCAGAACCGGATTCGTTCAGCAAGCCCTATTTAAAAGCGTATCGCGCGGACAGGTTCCGTCTATAAAGGACGTGAGGAAAGGATCGTTTGACATTGGCAGCGTGTTCCCTTATTTTTAGACTGTTGATAAATATTAAAACCACACAACTTAATAAGATCTCGATCAGAAGTATTATCATTTTGTTTTAAAATGCTCATTAACCACACCTCATTTACTAGGTTCCAAGATGATATCATCTATCCCTGATGTTGTACCTTCCTGCTTTTTCGCCGTTCCTGTTCTTTTTAATATTTCGTTGCTTTTGATATAAACAGCATAATTCCCCGGTGGTAAGCCGTTTGATTTCTTTAATTTATCAATCACTCCTTTGGCTATCGATTTATCTGGGAGACTATGTTTTTTCTCCATAAAAAATGTGAGCGTAGTCATCATTCCCTCCCTCTATAGATGTTGATGTATCAACGGTTTAAGCCGTTAGTGGGATGTCAAAAAATATTTTTTGGCACGCTTCCTAACAAAATTTTTATATTATGTGAAACTATTCCAACATACGGGTACGCTACGCGGTCACTATTGGATAATAATGGGAAGTAGTGATAGGAAATTATACGATGCACAATGGTTCTCTGCGTAACTTATGATGACGTACCCTCCCATGTCCCTGGGCATCTGTGTGCCTACATTCCTTCGTTCGGTCTAGTCATAAGGCAGAGGCTAGCGAAGCTCCTATAGGGACTCGAGGTCGAATGGAAAAAATAGTGCCAGCTTCTCCGTGTCATCCTGTTGTCTAGCTCTTACTAAGGGTCAAGTCTTTTTTTTGTGTGTAAATTCCTCTCAGTCGGGGTAGAGTAATTAACCCGAATAAATGTCTGTCGCTTTGTTGGATTGGTCAGACGATTTCGGTTGTTTGGCTTTCCATTCAAAATAGTCTTCCATCTTCAAATAGCGGCGTCCTTCTGTCCATTTTTCATCCTTTTCCATGAGAACAGAACCCATTAGCCGGATTACGGAATCCCAGTTAGGAAAAATACGGATAACCTGTTCCCGACGGCGAAATTCTTCATTGAGTCGTTCCATGCCGTTTGTCGTCCTCAGGCGACGATGATACGGCTCCGGAAGTGAGAGTGCTGCAGTGACATCGTCAAAGGCTTCCTCTACCATTTCAGTCACTTTAGGCGCTTTATCCTGATAAGTATTCAGAAAGGACTGAAGTAGTGTGTGTGCTGTTTCAATGTCTGGAGCGTGGAGAATGGCTTTCACTTGTTCAGTTCCTTCGCTCTCTAAATGTTTTGGAAGCCGATCGTGTACGTTACGCAGAAAATGAGCTTGACATCTTTGCCACGTTGCTCCCTGAAACGCTTTTTGAACAGCGCTGACTAAACCGCCATGATCATCGCTAACGATTACATCTACGCCCTTTAGTCCACGAGATTTTAGCCAATCAAAATAATTCTTCCAAGCCTCTGTGCTTTCACTGTCATCGACTTTTAGGCCAAGAATCGATCGATAGCCTTTCTCGTTGACACCATAGCTAATCAATACACCCCGGGAACGGACACGGCCATTTTCACGCACCTTTGTATAAATTGCATCCACAAACAGAAACGGATAGCTGCCCTCTAGGGGACGGTTATTCCAGCCCGTAACCACGGGATCCAGCTGCCCACAAAGATTCGACACGGTCGACTTCGAGAAGTCTGAACCACAGAGCTCTTCGGTGATTTGACTGACACGGCGCGTAGAAACACCATTAATCACCATTTCCATCAAAGACAGGACCAGTGCTTGTTCACTACGCTGATAACGCTGAAAGAGATCAGTTGAAAAATGACCGTTGCGCAGCCTGGGAACGTACAAAGAGAGCTTTCCCACGCGGGTTTTTAGTTGGCGGGGGTAGGAGCCGTTTCGGTAATCAATTCTAGCTTCATTACGTTCATATTTTTCGGCTTTCAGCTGTTCGCTGGCCTGTGCCTCCAGAACTTGATTCAAAATCGCCTCCAAAAGGGCATTTATACCCGATTCTTTTGAATCGCCAAGAAATAATTGATGCAAAAGTTGTTCATCTAGAGTAATCTGTAATTGAGCCATCCCTGAATCTCTCCTTTAGAAATTTAGTTTTTTGGTTAACTCTATTCTAACTGAGATGATGGGCTCTGGCTCATTTTCTATAAAAAAATGATAGAGACGGCAAGAGAAATGAAATCCCGCTGTTTTTCTGGAGGGGGCTGGCCAGCCCCCTCCAGAAAAACAGCCCCTATACTCCATATTCCCTCATATTCAGATAACCCTTTTTACACAATTATATGGACTTAACTTTATCTCTGTATAATACATCGTTTTTCCCTTTGGATTATCGGGTTCCAGTGAACTGCATGCGCCTAGAAAGAGGCTGTTCCCCAGTATGAGCGTTAAACTAATACTATTTTTTTCATTAAACATCCCACCTCAACCATTCAGGATGATACAACATCCTTATTTTTCAACCGACGAATAGAGATCATCACAAAAATGATCATATAAGCATATTCATAATCCAAAATAGAATGTTCTGGATCCCGTTAAGCCTTTCCTGACTCAACGCCCTCATTCCAATGGTCAGAAGCGAAAATGGGAAAAAAGATACCCAGTTTCATAACATATATACCTAAAACGATAAAAACGGCACACAGACTCATACCAATCGGCGTAGCAAAGCTAAGAATCCATAGCGACAGACATAACTGAAACGCACATATGGATAAAGACGCGTACCAGCCGCGTAAGGTCCAACTTAAAGTCTCCATAGGCAAGAGATCTAGGTAAAGAAAAAAGAGTGCCTGCAAACCAGTAAAGGCAGAGAAACAGCGCCTGCACGATTAAAATTAGCATACTAACGACAATCATTTTGGCAAAAAAGAGACTTGCAACGGGAACAGGAGAGGCCATGATCGTATTCCAATTCCGGTTCTGATGCTCCAACCTGCATACATAAGCACAGCAAATGGCGATTAAGATTGGAAGGAAAAACTCACCGTAAAATAGGCTAACCTGCGTCCACAAGCTGTACCAGCCATTATGCAGGACACCTTGATTCAAATAAAAATTCGCACATCCGATCAACAGGCTTATGATTGGAAGGACAATCAATACAAGTCCAATCCGGGAATACCGTAATTTTAAAAACTCGGCAGAAATACTTCGTAGCATCAACATCCCTCCTAAATTTCTTGCTGGTTAACATTGATATTTCCGGCAATATAGAATACAACAGTCATAACGAACGCAGCGATTACCAGCCCGATATCAACAGGTTGAGCTGTATAGGCGCCTGAAGACCCGGTGTATTTAAAGGTAACGGGGCTAAGATCCAAATAATAAGACCAGATAAAAATATGCCGGGCAGCAGCTGGGAACAAACCTGCAGTCATTCCGATGAAAGCACCAAGCATGCCCAACACCAATGCAAAGGCTTGGTTTTTAATGGCTAGAGAAACCCATTGTTGAAGCGCTGTTACAGCAAGCGTTGTCAACAAGGCACCCCCGATAAACCAAATAAAATAAGCGATTGGAGGTTCACCAGTAAAGTGCTTGACCAGTCCAATCACAACCTGATGACCGTTTGTACAAAAATACAAAACAAAAGCAAACTATTGGCGCATATATATTTCGCTGCATAAAGACGTGCACGGCTCACATTGGTAGCAACAAGCATTTTCCAGGTCCCCCCTTTATGCTCCATATCACAAATCCTGGAAACGACCACAGCAGAAAGGATCGGCATAAAAAGGCCATTCATAGTAACTATATTGAAAATGATGGATTCCCAGACGGCTTGGTCAGGGTGATTCGCGATCGAAATACTTGTAGTGATAAACGCCAACATCATCTCAACTAAAAGGAAAAATACAATCATCACCCCAATTTTTTTGCGCCGTATTTTGAAAAATTCCAAACTGAGTAATATCATTACAAACTTCGCTCCCTTCCCGTTAACTCCAGAAAAATATCCTCAACACTTTTCTTATGCTCCTCAATCCGGGTAACAGGAATATGATGTTCGACAAGTAACCGGTTCATTTCTGCAATTTCTGTATCATCAAGATATCCTACCTTCAGCCTGCTTCCGTCTTGAACAGAACGATATCCTTTGGAAAGAAATAATTGTTCGGCTTTTGCATTGTCTCCGGTTTTTATATAGATCGAGGTATTGCCTTTTTTCCGAAGACTTGCCATACTGCCTTAAAACAATAATTTTCCTTCACTGATGATACCTACTGACGTAGCGATCTGATCTATCTCTGATAAAAGATGGCTTGAGATCAAAACGGTCATGCCATAACGCTTAGGCAGCGATTTAATAAGTTCCCGGATTCCACCTATTCCCGCGGGATCAAGACCGTTCGTAGGCTCATCAAGGATCAGCAGCTTGGGAAAAGCAAGAAGCGACATCGCAATCCCCAACCGTTGCTTCATTCCGAGTGAATATTGTTCAGCTTTTTTATTTTTCTGATTCTCAAGCCGTACGATTCGAAGCGCCTCCTCCACATTCTGATCCGGAACATTTCGCAGCCGCTGCATGACCTTCATGTTTTCGAGACCGGTCAAATGTCCATAGTAAGAAGGAGATTCAATGAGTGACCCTGTGCGTTGCAGAATGGTTGATCGATGCCTTTTCAAACTTTTACCAAAAATTTCGATGTCCCCTTTAGAAGGTTTCACAAGTCCAAGCAACATTTTTAACGTAGTTGTTTTTCCAGCCCCGTTTGGTCCGAGAAATCCATAGATTTCCCCTTCCTCTACTTGAAGATGAACTTGGTCTACACGATGAATGCCCTCATACGTTTTGGTCAGATTGTGCGTTTGTACAATAGCAGAAGCAGCCACTAGATAATAAGCCCATTTCCATTATGATTAGAGTTTTTCTTTCCAATTTTAACGATAAGGATGCTACCTTTCCCCAATCTAAAGAAAACCTTACAGCAACCTTAAATAAAAGAAAATCTGCACCTGTAGCCTGCTTTCGCCTTTTCTTGTAAAATGGAGGGTAGCAAAAATAGAAAGAGTGGTCCGGTTGATAAAAATTCTAATCATTGAAGACGATGTGACGCTGTTTCGTGAAGTGAAAGAAAGACTTTCGCAGTGGTCATTTGAAGTTGCGGGGATCCGCGATTTTGGACAGGTGATGGAGGAATTTACGGAATTCCGGCCTGATCTGGTAGTCATTGACATCCAGCTACCGAAATTTGACGGGTTCCACTGGTGCCGACAAATTCGCGCGCACTCCCATGTCCCGATCCTTTTTCTTTCTTCCCGCGACCATCCGACAGATATGGTGATGGCGATGCAGCTCGGCGCGGACGATTATGTGCAAAAGCCTTTTCATATCGACGTGTTAATCGCCAAAATCCAGGCCATTTTGCGCCGGGTATATGCCTACACGAGCGAGCAGACGGTTTTAAAAACATGGTGCGGGGCCACAATCGATTTGCAGAAAAACACGGTCGAAAATGAACATGGATGCATTGAACTGTCAAAAAACGAAATGTTTATTTTAAAAATATTGGTGGACATGAAAAACCGGATTGTGAGCCGCACGCATCTGATCGAATGTTTATGGGACGATGAAAGGTTTGTGAGCGATAATACATTGACCGTGAACGTCAACCGCCTGCGGAAAAAACTTTCCACGATCGGGCTCGGTGACTGTATCGAAACAAAAGTGGGCCAAGGCTATATGGCGCTTGAAAAGGATGCCGGCCTATGATCCGGATATTTCTTGTTGAACGAAAAAGCTGGGTAATATTTTTTGCCGCCTGCCAGCTGATGCTGCTTTTCATTGCATGGCTTGATCCGCAAATCGCGCTTTCATCCGTTCTTTATATCGTTTTTTTAGAAACGATTGCTTTTCTTCTTTTCCTTTTCTTCCGCGCCCGGAAAGAAGTGAAATTTTATCAAAGCCTTTCAGAATGGGATGGGGATCTTGATACGAGCGAGATCACCCGCCCCAGAACCCCTTTTGAACAGATCGTGCATCAGGCCGTACAAGCGCAGGCGGAACATCTACGGGCGGAAACCGACCGGAACGCGTCCGCGGTGCAAGAAGAACAAGATGAATTAACAGCATGGGTACATGAGGTCAAAACGCCGATGACCGCCATGCAGCTCATCATTGACCGGCTTCAAGATGAAGAAGCAAAAGTGTCGCTCAATTATGAATGGCTGCGCATCCACCACCTGCTTGACAAACAGCTTCATGAAAAACGGATCGGCAATATGGAAAATGACGTTTATATGGAAAATGTTGACCTGAAACGCCTGATCTTCCAGGAAATCAAAGCGATTCAGCCATGGTGCATTCAAAAAGGCATCGGTTTTGACGTCTCACCGGGGGTTCCGGCAATTGTTACAGATGCAAAATGGCTGTCGTTTATCCTCCGGCAATTGCTGGTAAATGCGGTCCAGTACAGTTGCGGGACAGACATCTCCATTTCCGGAAAAATGGCAGACGGCCGCTTCCATTTATCGGTGGCAGACAAGGGGTGCGGCATTGACCCGAAAGATTTGCCGCGCATTTTTGAAAAGGGATTTACCTCTTCTGACCGCAGCCAAAACAGGGGGGCAACCGGCCTCGGCCTGTATCTTGCCAAAAGGGCGGCGGAAAAATTAAATATCCTGCTTACTGTCCAGTCGGTTCCCGGCGCCGGTTCGACCTTTACGCTCATCTTCCCGGAAAGAAATAGCTTGCAGCAAATTACAGGCATGTGACAAAACTGTCATATGCTTTTCTGTATTGTTAGCTGAAACGAAGGAAGAAACATGCCGGCTTTTCTATAATGAAATCATATCAGAAAGGGGGAGCCAATCATGATCCTTGAAGCAAAAAATGTTTATAAAACGTACGGCAACAAGTGGAACAAACAAGAAGTTTTAAAAGGGATTGATTTAAATGTTGAAAAAGGAGAATTCACGAGCATTATGGGGCCGTCAGGTTCCGGAAAAACGACATTGTTAAATGTTTTATCCTCTATTGACCGGCCCAGCCGCGGTTCCATTGAAATCGAAGGCAAGGCGTTGACGAAAATGAAAGACAAGCAGCTGGCAGAGTTCCGGAAAAGGCATTTAGGCTTTATTTTCCAGGAATACCATTTGCTTGATACGTTAACGGTGAAGGAAAATATATTGCTGCCGCTGTCTGTGAAAAAAGTTTCAAAACGCGAGGCGAACGAAAAATTCCATGCGGTTGCGGAAGAACTCGGTATTACCGATATTCAGGACAAGTATCCGAATGAAATATCCGGCGGGCAGAAGCAGCGGACATCAGCAGCGCGGGCGTTTGTCCATGAACCGGGTCTTATTTTTGCCGACGAACCAACAGGTGCGCTCGATTCAAAGTCGGCATCCGACCTTTTGAATAAATTAAGCCGCCTGAACGAAAAAAGAAACGCAACCATCTTAATGGTCACCCATGATGCGGCCGCAGCCAGCTATTCGGGCAGGGTCATTTTCATCAAAGACGGGCAGATTTATTCGCAACTGCATAAAGGCACCGAATCAAGACAGGATTTCTATCAGGCCATCCTGAAAACACAGGCCGTGCTGGGAGGTGTGCAGCATGACGATTAACGGTTTGATTTACCGCAATTTTAAAAAGAACCTTCCACATTATGCGCTGTATATTTTCGCACTCGCCTTTAGTGCTGCATTATACTTTGCGTTTGTGACACTGCAATACGCCCCTTCTCTCGCCGAAGTAAAATCTTCCGTAAAAGGGCTGGCCGCGCTAAAGGTGGCGTCGGTTTTGCTGATCGTCATTGTGGCGGTGTTTCTCTTTTATGCCAACCATTTGTTTATGAAAAGGCGGAGCAAGGAAATCGGGCTTTTCCAGCTTGTCGGCATGACGAAAAAAGAAGTGTTCCGGATTTTAGGGACGGAGAATTTTTTGCTCTACTACGGCTCACTCTTTGCCGGCATCTTTTTCGGGTTTGCGGCATCCAAGCTGCTGATGATGCTGCTGCTCCGGATCATTCAAGTGGAAACAAAGGTTTCCCTTTATTTTTCGATGAAGGCTTTCGGGCAGACGCTCCTTGTCTTTACCATTATTTTCATCCTGATCCTGCTGATCAACAGCATCTTTATCAAACGGCAGACGATCCTTTCCCTTTTCCGTACCGTTTCCTCCACGGAAGACCGGGCCGGGCGAATCTCCAAAGCGGGATTGCTGCTTGGAATAATCGGATTTGTATGCATCGGGGCAGGATACTATATTTCATCAGAATTGTTCAATGGAGACTTTGTAACAGTGCGTGCTTTGTATACGGCAATGATTAGCATTTTAGCCCTTGTTATTTTCGGGACCTATCTTTTTTATAAAACATCTGTCCGGTTTGTTTTTTACCTCATCCGGAAAAAGAAAGGCGGGTATTTGAATATCCGGGATGTCATGTCACTATCCGCCATCATGTTCCGGATCCGTTCAAACGCAGTGCTGCTGACCATCATCACAACCGTGTCGGCCCTTGCGATCGGCTTATTGTCATTAAGCTACATTACCTTTTATTCTGCTGAAGAAACAGCCCATAATATGACAGCTGCGGACTTTTCATTTATCAAGACGAATGAGGCGAAACAATTTACAGAACGTTTAAATGAAAACAACATCCCCTATGAAAAAGAAGAAATTGAAGTCGTACGGGTTACAGCCGATTTAAGCAGCCTGTTCGATAAAAAATCAAAAGATCTGAAGTTCGACTCCAAAGCTGTACCGATAGCGGTCGTAAGCGATGCGGCAGTAAAAGGAATGGATGTAAAACCCGGGCAGGCGGTTTTTTCCGGCTATTCCGATGCTTTAGCCAGATTTCTGCCGATGAAATCGGAAGGGATGATTGACTTAACGGGCAAGCGGAAAACAGCCAGACTGCGCACCGTTGCCCTTCGAAAAGACCAGGTTCTTTCCAATTATTTTTCAGGCAGCATGCCCGTTCTGGTAACGGATGATGTATTATTCCAGGCGTTAAAAAAGGATACGGACCCGAAAATTCAATTGAACTCGAATCTCTTTACCGGCATCAATCTGAAAAAAGATGAAGATCTTGACAAAGCAAACCAGCTGTTCCAAAGTCTGCATTTCCCGTCGGATTCCTTTGCCTACTCCAGTCCTGAAATCATCAAAATGCAAAAAGAAAACATGGGGGTGATGATGTTTATTGTTGGATTTCTTGGACTCACTTTTCTGGTCACATCCGGCTGCATTTTGTATTTCAAACAAATGGAAGAAAGCGAAGAGGAAAAACCGGCCTACACCATTTTGCGCAAGCTTGGCTTTACCATGCAGGATTTAACAACAGGGATCCGGATCAAGCAGCTTTACAATTTTGGCATTCCACTTTTGCTCGGTCTTGCGCACAGCTACTTTGCAGTAAAATCCGGCTGGTTCTTTTTTGGGTCCGAACTGTGGACACCGATGCTGATCGTGATGGGCCTATATACGTTGTTTTATTCGGTATTTGCCCTGCTCTCTGTCGAAGGATTTAAAAAGGCGATACGCGATTCCTTATAATGATCACCCCTTGGGCATCCAAGGGGTGATTTTGTCATTTCCGAAATTGAAAAAACACCATTATGGGTCGTCTCCACGCAGGTTTGTTTCTGGACTCACCGTTTTAACTTGGCGTTTTCTTCCGACACAACGAAAGCCAAATCGTCATTGCCAAATAAGGATAATACATTCAATACAGTCCCGGTGCTGATTTCTCCCGCTTCTTCTTTCGGTACCGTTAGGGCAAGCGCTTCTTCCAGCAAGCCATTTTTTTCTTGTTGCGGATATGCCCTGCTGTAAAGTTCTTCCGGATCAAGCCCATTGTTCACGCACCACTGGGCAAAAATGAGTGCCATCATTTTCTCATCCATTTTGTATTGCTGAATGATTTTTTCTTCCATGTCTTTTTTATCCATATATAAACACTCCTTTCCGATAGTCGGCTGCGATCATAAGCGTATTTTTTCGGCATGTTTTTTCCGTTTTTTTATACAATACCAAACAAGAAGCGAAGGAGGAGACCTGATGGCAAATATTGAACAGGGTGAAGTGTTTACAATTACAGAAAACGGACGTGAGCAAGAAGTGGAAATCATCGGCGTATTGTCGCTAGAAGGAACAGAATATGCCGCCGTTTCTTTTGTTGAAGATTTAGAGGAACAGACAGGCCGGGACTTAGATGTGTTTTTCTTGAAAACAGACGAAGAAGGCGATCTTGACGCTCTCCATTCAAACGAAGAATATGAAAAAGTTTCTGCCGCATTCAGCCGGGTGTTGGGCGGGGAAGATGCCTCACAACCTGGCGGCCGGGATTAAAACAAAAAAGGCACGGGGAAAAATGTTTTATAAACTATCGCCTCTGTACACTTTCGTTGTTTTTTTCGAAAACGCTCCATCTTTTCACCGGGACGCATTACCCGGCTTTATGCCGGCGTGCGCGGGGCCGTAAAGCCGGTAGCAGATCGTTTATTTTACCGCGCGGGTACCTCCGCCAAACGGGAGGCAATATGCTTTGCTGCAGCAGCCCCCTGCCCGGCCGCCCCTGCAATACTGGAATAAAGCGGACCAAGGCAGTTGTCTCCGATTGCATACAGCCATTCACATTCGGTTTTCCCGTAACCGTCCGAAACAATGTACCCGTCCGCATCTGTCCCCGTAACATTTTGAACGAGTGCGCTGTTTGGTTCCATCCCAATCCGGACGAAAACCGCGGATACCGACAAAAAACAGGATTCACCGCTTGAATGGATGAGTTCCACCGCTTCGGTTTGGTTTTCCCCGATAATGGCTTTCACACGCATATTCGGCAAAATCCGGATGTTCTTATAAGATTGGGCCCGACTGAGATATGCCTGCCTGGCCCTGAAACGTTCCGAGCGGTGAATAAGATAGACGTGCGCCCCTGCTTCGGCAAGCAAACAAGCCCCTTCAAAAGCACGGTCGCCGCCGCCGATGACTGCAGCAGATTTTCCTTTAAACAAATGGCTGTCCTTCGTAGCCGAATAAATTTCCCCGCGGGCGAACATCTCTTTTTCCCCCGGCACACCGAGTTTTCTACGCACGGCACCGGCGGCATAAATCAAGTAGCGAAAACCGATTTGGGTCTTAAGCCCGCCTGTTTCCACCACCGCAACTTTTCTTTCGGCATCTATCTTTACGACACGCGTATTCACCCGGTACCGGCATTGCAACGACTCGGCATGCCGAACAAAATAGCGGCGCATTTCCTCCCCGTTTTCCGCTTGCAGGCCGGGATAATCAATAATGCGATTATGGATCAGGCTGAGCTGCCCGCCAAGCATCTTGTGTTCCTCAACAAGCAGATGGTCCATGCCAAGCCGGTTGCACCAGATCGCTGCCGAAATGCCGGCAGGGCCGCCCCCGATGATCAATATGTCCGCATCTAGCATAAACACCCTCCTCGTATAATAAGTTTAAATCCAAAGTGGATGTCAATTTCCAGTTCATTCTGCTGCTCATTGACAAGTGAATATAAGATTTTGTATTCCGGGCTCG
>JGI25331J36430_1001638_pt1 | contig 11656 bp, 9 predicted proteins | sample HigsolmetaAR206D_FD_36430 | JGI IMG/M metagenome (IMG submission 36430) | reverse complement strand
CCAGCCGCTCGAGCACCCGCCCGCAGGAAGTGAAACCAGGAGGATGAGCGTTCCTGCGGTGAACCGCTGACCGACGCCGCCGGACGCACCGTCCCCAGTTCGTGGTCGGTCTCCCCCTGTGCCAGATGGACCAAGGCAGTCCGATCCGCTCGCGTATCCGCTCCAGCTCGGCTGTGGACATCTCGTCGGTGACCGATCGCACCGTGTGCACGGTGAACCCAGGACGTTCGGTGACGGTGACCGACTGGTGGATGATCCCGCCGATGAGCGCCTTATGGGTGCAGACGGTATCGGCCACGATCCGATCGGCCGTCTCCATGGACATCCGAGCATCGGACGGGTCGGCCGGCAGCCGGGTCAGTCCTTCGAGCGCCGAGTCGAGCAGCTCGGCCTCCTCACCGCACTCCGCGCGGCCCGCCTCGCCGAGCAGCCCGGCGGTCACCGAGGCTATGGCCGGCTCACCGGCCATCCGGTGCGCCGGCCCTCGGGCGAACCTGTCATGCCACCGGTTCAAGCCCGCGCCGCTCTCGGTGCGCACCAGCACCGCCGACGCCCCGTCCATCGGAACCGCGGTGAGCCGGCCGCTGGTGAAGGGCGCCTGCCAGATCATGGCCTGCCCGGCGATCACCAGCCAGTCGCGGTGCAACGGCACCGGCTCATCGCCATCCAGATCCTCCACGCCACCTGGCATGACCCCCGTCCTGGTGCGCACCACCACGGCAGGCATCGGCAGCCGGACCTCACACGGACTTGGCGGCCCGATCGGCCATCAGCTGCCGCAACGCCGCCCGCAGATCGCTGCCGGCCTCCGTCACCCGGACGAACAATCCGGTCAGCTGCCCGGCGAGCTGCGCATTGAGACCGCCCTCGCCGATACCGCCCGACAGCTGGTGCTCCTCCACGGCCACCACCGCGTTGTCACGCTCGATCAGGACGTCGGTGACCTGCACCGGGTTCATCGCGTTGACCAGGAAGGCCCGCCGGTCGCTGGAGTACTGGATGATCTCCAGCCGCTCCCGTCCGAAGGCCCGGTTGAGCAGCTGCTCGGCGCCCTTGAGGCGGTTGGCGCCCCGGCCGATGCAGGCCCCGCGAGCGTCCACGCTCCTGGTGGTGGACGCCACAGCGATCTTGGTCTTGGTTCCGGCGACTCGTGCGATCTTCTTGATCACCACCTCGCCGGTCAGCAACTCGGGAACGAAACCGCACAGGATCCGTCCGACCAGCTCCGGCGCGGTGGCCGACAGAATCAGCCGGCGGCGGTCGGCCTCCGGTTCATCGGACACCCCGGTCACCAACGCGACGATGGTGTCCCCGGGCCGGAGCCGCGGGGGCGAGGCCCCCTCCGGCAGGTCGTAGGCATCGGTCCGGGGCAGCAGCGCCTCCCGGGGACGGCCGGTGCCGACGTCGTAGACGACACAGCGGAAACCGTCGGGTCCGCTGGACTTGATGTGCCCGGTCACCGTCATACCGACGAGCGGGGATTCCAGACCAAGGTCGCTCAGGATGGTTCCCACCGGTCGTGCTTCCTCTCGTCCTCATCGGCCCGTCGCCGCATCGCCCGCCAGGCCCGCTCGGCACCGCCGGCCACAAGGCCCCTGACCTATAAAGTCCGCATCCCTGCGGATCCGCAACCTCAGGCCGCACGCCCGCGCAGGGACGGCGCGAACCGGAACACCACCGGTCCAACATCAGATCACCAAAGACCCAACAAATGAACACCATCTGCTCGAATCGTCATCAATGAACCGGCGTCCATACCGCCGTCTCAACGGGCGCGCTCACGATGGTCTAGGGAACGACCTGGGGTGATCTTCCCTGCTGGGGACCTGTAGCAGGGACGGAGGTTTCAACGGCCGGCTTCGAACGAGGACAAAGAGAACGCACGCAAGTACCGGATCAAGATCATCACGGCATCGGGCCCGTTCGTCGAGCACGGCGCCGATTCCGATGCGCCCTGCAGCCCGCCTTCCCGTGACCGGGAGCAGCCCTGATCGGCCAGCCTCAAGATCATCTACATCTGGNGCCGCGAGATCATCCGCATGCCCGAGCTCCATCTGGTCACCGACGGCCGGTGCGAGGAGACAAGCTCGTCTACGACGTCGAGGAGGGCCGCACCGCGNCCACCCGGCTGCTGGTGGGGGAGACGCTGCCGNTCGGCTACGGACTAGCAAGTGGGGCACCGACGCCGACGNCCCGCAGGGCGTCTTCCCGATGACCAAGCAGGAGGCCCGGGAAGCGGGGGTAAGCGACCGGTNCGACGAGGATGCCGACATCGCCGGCGCCGCGAGCGGCCCCATCGCAGCAGCCGACCGCCGGGTCCTGCCCCCGTCTCCCAACGGCCGCCACGACACCCACGCTTTCTGCATCCCACAGAGCGCCCGCGCTCTCGCCCGGCAGGCAGCACCGGTCCGCGGCCAGGAAGACAGGCATTCGCACCGCCCACCCGGTATCCGGGGCGGTCTTATCCGCAGTCGAGCACGCCCCAACGACACGCCGACCGCCTGGCCGTCCAGCCCGGCACCGACGGACGGGGCGCCGAGAACACCTCCGTCCGGTGTCTCTCAGGAGACGCGCGTATTGACCACCCGGTCAGATTCCAGGATGAAACTCGCGGCCTCATCCGGTGTCACCCCCAGAACGTCGATCACCAACCGGACCGGCCCGATCTTCTCGGCATCGCAGCCCTGGCACCTGACCCGGTTGCTCCCGTACACCCGCAGCGACGGCTTCTGGTCACCGTTGCGGTGTCGCTGCGGACGCGGGCAGTACCACACCCCCTCCTCATCGGCGGAGGAGCCCAGCCGTTCCAGCACCGTTCGCACGTCGGCCGCGTTGGCCTCGGCGATCCGCCGGTTGCGCGGAGAGAGCGGCACCGGCGGCACGATCTCGGGCCGATTCCGCGCGGCCCGCTGCCGCTGCCGGTATGCCACCGCCTCCTGCCGGATCTTCTCCAGGTCGATTCCCTGACGGGGATCGTCCTTGGCGGATGGGACGGGCTCAGTCCCGGTCGACAGGTAGGGGAACCGGTCATCGGCCCGCCGCCGCAGCGCTGCGACAAGCACGAACATGGCCAGCGCATCCCTGGTGGAATCCGGCGGAACCATCCGCAGGCGCGCCGCGTACCGGATCACGCTCGCGGCCTCCGGGGTGACCAGATCCGGCGCGTTGGGGTCGATCCAGACGGTCGGTATCCCTTCCGCCTTCGGGCCACCGACCTGAGCCCACATCAGGAACTCCGAAGGCCGGCCGGCATCGGGGAACGCCGCACCGTCGGGGGCCAGCCGGGAGAACTCCAGCACGACCCCCTCGGCATAGGCGTCCACCCGCCGACCCGCGAACCCGCACAGCGCCGCGTACATCACCAGTCCGAGGGGACCATCCGGCGCCATGTAGAGGACACGGGCCCGCATGTCCGCCGCCGTCAGCCCGCTGTTCTCCAGCGCGGCGACGGCCGAGGCCACGGCATCACCCTCTCCCGGGACGAGCTCGACGGTCTTGACGCCTTCGGGCGCCGGCGGAGAGCCGGCGGTCCGGACGGCGAGTACATAGTCGGTGGGCTTGCGCATCGCCTCTCCTTTGTAGGTGCGTTCCGGGGCTACACACCTGACCGTCCTTCCCAGGGGAGAGGACGCACCATATTCCTTCGGGAACTTGCCGATCCGCCTCGCATAGAAATTGTCATCTACGGAGACGAAGCCGGTCCCCGACCGGCATCGCGCTGAACCCGAAGGTCCGGTCTCCGAGGTTACCGCCGGTCGGCTGCCGCCGAAGGCGGACGGGAAGAGGTGTGGAGTGGTCGCCAGCCGACAGGTCAAGGAAGAGTTCTACATCCGGCGTGTCTTCGACGACAACGTGCCGATCTTCATCGAGGCGACCGAGTATGCCAGGAAGCAATCGCCCTACCCGCTCAGCTCGAAGAAGGCGCTCAAAGCGACGTGCGGNGTACGGACCGACAATGGTGTGGTCGCCTTCAGCCTGCGCACCTACACCGCCAGGCAGGCCGAAAAAGAGGTCGAGAACGTCACCTCCACCGTCGAAGGCAGGCGGGTCTCACGCAACGTGCTGCATCCCCGGATGCCCCGCAGAACCCTGCATGAGCTGATCACAACAGCCCATGTGCTGTCGGAGGTGCTGGGCGATGAAGTGATCGTCGAGCACGACGGCCGGTTGCATGTGCTGAAACTGATCCGCACCGGCGAGGAGGCCGACCTTCGGCTCACGGGTCTGCTGACCGAAACCGAGGACGGGTACGTGCGCTCGGAGGCGTTCGACGCGGTGTTCACGCTCCCGGTGGCCAGGGTTCACCTGCGCATCTTCCTGCGTTCTCCGATCCGCGACCGGATCCTCGCCTACGCCTTCAACGGTTACCTCGACCGCAAACCCGGCCGGCCGGAGACGGTGGTCCGGGCGACCGCGATGGCCCTCAACAGCCTCATCGGCCTGGCGACGTTCCGGATGCTGTCCGGACTCGACCGCGTACGGGTGCCACCGGCGCCGTTGGGCGGCGAGATCCGTCCGCGCACTCCCGAGGAACGAGTGATCTTCCGTGTCCCCGTCCTGCTGTTCACCGACGAGGGAGTCCCGGCGGCACGCGGCCATGTCGGCGCGGAGATCGATCTGGACCGCGTCGACCCGGTGACCGGCGATCTGATCGTGCACATCACCGAAGGCGAGGAGCTGGAGTGGAACCCCGCCTTGGCGGGCACGGCGAAGTTCCAGGACTATGNGCGGGTACTCGCCGAGACCATTTCGGCCATGGTCAACTCGGCCCTTGGCACCGAGCGGGTGCATGACCTGGCCTACGACATCATGCTGTCGAGTCTCTCGCCCGAGGCCCTGCCCGCCCTGCGTGCCGCCGTCAGCGGCCTTCCCGGGCTGGCCGCCAAGCCGAGCAGGGCCGAGGTTCGCCTGGCGCAGCCCACACCTTGATCTCTTGTGGCGCGCGGGCGGCATCGCCGAGGGCGCGGAGGCGCAACGGGTGGACGGCACGCCGCGCGTCCTCGGCATTGAACCCCTGCCAACGCTGCGGCCGTCCCATTGCGGGCCGGTGAGCGGGTGTCCCGGCCGCCGCGTTCCCCGGGCACGGCTCCGGAATGTCGGTCCCGCCGGCGGGTATCTCGCATGCTGGGAAAACCCGTTCGTAATCCAGCCGGCCGACGTCGGTAGACTCGACGGACGGTACACGCCGATTCCGATTCCGAGGAGCACCCACCCGTGGCTCTTGTCGTGCAGAAGTACGGTGGCTCCTCCGTTGCAGACGCCGAGTGCGTCAAGCGAGTCGCTCAGCGCATCGTCGCCACGAAGAAGGCGGGCAACTCCGTCGTGGTCGTGGTCTCCGCCATGGGCGACACTACGGACGAGCTGATCGACCTGGCCGAGCAGGTCAGCCCGCTGCCGCCGGCCCGCGAGCTGGACATGCTGCTGACGGCCGGGGAGCGGATCTCGATGGCCCTGCTGGCGATGGCCATCGCCAACCTGGGCCATGAGGCACGGTCGTTCACCGGCTCCCAGGCCGGTGTGATCACCGACGGCTCCCACGGCAAAGCCCGGATCATCGACGTCACGCCCGGCCGCATCCGCAGCGCCCTGGACGAGGGCGCCATCGCGATCGTGGCGGGCTTCCAGGGCGTCTCGCAGGACACCAAGGACATCACCACGCTGGGCCGGGGCGGCTCCGACACCACCGCCGTGGCGCTGGCCGCCGCTCTCGGCGCCGACGTGTGCGAGATCTACACCGACGTGGACGGGGTCTTCACCGCCGACCCGCGGATCGTGCCGACCGCCCGCCGCATCCCGCGCATCTCGTACGAGGAGATGCTGGAGATGGCGGCCTGCGGCGCCAAGATCCTCCACCTGCGCTGTGTGGAGTACGCGCGCCGCTACGACATCCCGATCCACGTCCGCTCGTCCTTCAGCCAAAAGCCCGGCACCTGGATCACCGACAGCACCGAGGGAAGTGAGATGGAGCAGCCGATCATCTCCGGCGTCGCCCATGACCGCAGCGAGGCCAAGGTCACCGTGGTGGGCGTGCCGGACAAAGTGGGCGTGGCCGCCACCATCTTCTCGGTGCTCTCCGACGCCGGGATCAACCTGGACATGATCGTCCAGAACGTGTCGGCCGCCGCCACCGGGCGCACCGACATCTCCTTCACGCTGCCCGGCACCGACGGGCAGACCGCGCTGACCGCGCTGAACAAGGCCAAGGACCAGATCGGCTTCGAGTCGCTGCTGTATGACGACCGGATCGGCAAGGTCTCGCTGATCGGCGCCGGGATGCGCTCGCACCCCGGGGTCACCGCCAAGTTCTTCACCGCGCTGGCCGACGCCGGCGTCAACATCGAGATGATCTCCACTTCGGAGATCCGCATCTCGGTGATCGTTTCCCAGGACGATGTGGAGGCCGCGGTCAACGCCGCCCACCGGGCCTTCGACCTGGACGCCGACCAGATCGAGGCGGTGGTTTACGGAGGCACCGGACGATGAGCAAGCCCACTTTGGCCGTGGTCGGCGCGACCGGCGCCGTCGGCAGCGTGATGCTGGAGCTGCTGTCCACCCGCGAGGACGTCTACGGGGAGATCCGCCTGGTGGCCTCGCCCCGGTCGGCCGGCAAGAAGCTGACCGTGCGCGGCGAGCAGCTGGAGGTCCTGGCGCTGGCCCCCGAGGTCTTCGAGGGCGTGGACATCGCCATGTTCGACACCCCCGATGAGGTGTCCAAGCAGTGGGCCCCGATCGCCGCCGAGCACGGCGCGGTGGCGGTCGACAACTCCGGGGCCTTCCGCATGGACCCGGACGTGCCGCTGGTGGTGCCGGAGGTGAACGCCGAGGCCGCCCGCAACCGGCCCAAGGGCATCATCTCCAACCCCAACTGCACCACCCTGTCGATGATCGTGGCGATGGGCGCGCTGCACCGCCGCTACGGGCTGCGCGAGCTGGTGGTGGCCTCCTACCAGGCCGCCTCCGGCGCCGGGCAGGCCGGCATCGACACCCTCTACGACCAGCTGGAGAAGGTCGGCGGCAACCGCGAGCTGGGGGTGCGCGCCGGGGATGTGCGCCGGGCGATCGGCGATGACCTGGGGCCGTTCCCCGCGCCGCTGGCGATGAACGTGGTGCCGTGGGCGGGGTCTTTGAAGGAGGACGGCTGGACCTCCGAGGAGATGAAGGTCCGCAACGAGTCCCGCAAGATCCTGGGCCTGCCGAACCTGCGGGTCAGCGCCACCTGCGTGCGGGTGCCGGTGGTGACCACCCATTCGCTGGCCGTCCACGCGGTCTTCGACCAGCCGGTGGACCAGCGGGAGGCCCAGGAGGTGCTGGCCGCCGCCCCCGGCGTGGTGCTGGTGGACGACCCGGCGGCCGGGGAGTTCCCGACCCCCGCCGACGTGGTGGGCACCGACCCCACCTGGGTGGGCCGGGTCCGCCGCTCGCTGGACGACCCCAACGCGCTGGACCTGTTCCTGTGCGGGGACAACCTGCGCAAGGGCGCGGCGCTCAACACCGCTCAGATCGCCGAGCTGGTGGCCGCCGAGCTGACCTCCTGATCCCAGGGCTCACCGAACGGCCCCGGACGCAAGGCGCCTTGCGTCCGGGGCCGTTCGTCGTCGCTGGGTGTTCCCCGTGAAACAGTGCGGCCGGACGCCACCGGCGGCGTCCGGCCGCACCTGCACCGCGAATCACCGGGCAGGACCGCGGCGGCACGGTTCTCCTTCCTCCCGTGCCGTTCGGCCCGTGGTCAGTTCATGAAGTAGATGTTCACCGCGTACTCGCGCTGCAGCTTGGGCTCGGCCGTCTCCGCAGCGGGCTGCGCGGCGGTCTCCTCGGCGGGCCGCTGCGGGGCGATCTGCACCGGCTGCTGCAGCTCCGGCGCCCGGGTCCCCTGGGACTCGATCTGCTGTGCCGGGGTCTCCTGCCGGATCTGCGGCTGCTGCTCCTGGGTGCTTTGGAACTGCTCCGGGCTCAGCGACGCGGGCAGCACCTGGAACTGCTCAGGGCTCTGCGCCTGGTCCAGGTAGACCGGCTGCTGCGGCACCTGGTAGTGCTCCGGGCCCCAAGCAGCCGGCGGCTCCTGGAACTGGCTCGGGTAGATCGGCTGCTGGTACTGCTCCGGGTTCAGCGGCGCGGGCGGCACCTGGAACTGCTCAGGGCCCTGCGCCCGATCCAGGTACATGGAGTGCTGCGGAGCCTGCGGCACCTGGTAGTACTCCGGGCTCAGCGGAGCGGGCGGCAGCTGGAACTGCTCAGGGCCCTGCGCCTGGTCCAGGTAGACCGGCTGCTGCGGCACCTGGTGGTACTCCGGGCCCCAAGCAGCCGGCGGCTCCTGGAACTGGCTCGGGTAGATCGGCTGCTGGTACTGCTCAGGGCCCTGCGCCTGGTTCAGGTAGGGCGGCTGCTGCGGCGCCTGGTAGTACTCCGCGGCCCTCGGCNCCTGGGCGTCCGAGGGGAACTGCGGCGCCTGGTACCAGTCCAGGGCGGGCTGCTGCTGCGGGATCTGGTAGTCCTGCGGGTCCTGGTACGCCTCAGGGCTCTGGTACTCCTGAGGCAGCTGGTACAGCTCAGTGCCCAGGTACTCGGCGAGCCGCGCCGGCACCCCCTGCCGGTAGTCGGTCTGCTCGGAGGGCAGGGACGGCGCCTGCAGTTGGGCGTACGGCGCCGCCGGCGGCGGCACGACCGGACGGACGGCCACCGCCTGCGCGGCCGTGGCCGCCACGGTGATCATTGCACCGCCGACGACCGCCGAGCACAGGCCGCAAGCCAGTGTGCGTTGGATTGCCTTCATGGAGTGATCTCTCTATGCGGCTGACGGGCCCCCGGCTCTCGGGGAACCCCAGCGACCCTTCATTGCTAAGGGTTAGTGATTCACCACTCTCCGCAGTAACCCTGTCCTCAGGGTTAGATCAGCCTTACCGCCGGTCGCACTTGGTCATCCCATAAAGGTCGCCTTCGCCGCCGATCCCCCTGCACGGCGCCGATTCCGGCCGGTAGGGTGCCCGCCCGCCGCCATCGGCCCTTACGCCTTTTTGAGCAGCAGCCCTCAAGGGACGCACCGNCAAGGGTCCGGCTTGCCGTCCCAGATCCCCCAGTCCGCGGAAACGACACGCGCCGCGTGAAGCCGGGGCATTTCCTCCGGCGGCTTTCAAGCGATCCCGCCCTCCCGTCCCGGAGACTCCCGTCACAGCGCCCGCGCCCCCCATTGACCTCAAGCAAGGTTCAGGTTGAAAGCTGGTCGTCACCCGGCCGGAAAGCCCGTGCNACGAGATCAGGAGCCCACCATGTCCCAGGACCCTCTCCGCCTCGTGATCCTCACGGCGAGCCTGCAGCCGGGCCGGCTCGGCCCGATCGTGACCGGCTGGTTCGCCGACCGCGCCCGACGGCGAACGGACCTGAGCGTCGATGTCATCGACGCCTCGGCGGAACTGCCGCCGGTGGAACGCTCAACGGCGGCGCGCACCGCGGTGGGCCGGCGCCTGGCGGCGGCCGACGCCTTCGTCGTGGTGACCCCCGAGTACAACCACAGCTTCCCCGGCCCGCTGAAGCACCTGATCGACCAGTACACCGCCGAATGGCGGGCCAAGCCGGTCGGTTTCGTCTCCTACGGCGGCATCTCCGGCGGCCTGCGCGCGGTGGAACAGCTCCGCCTGGTCTTCGCCGAACTGCACGCCGCCACCATCCGCAACACCGTCAGCTTCCACCGCGCCCGGGAACGCTTCGACGGCGACGGCAACCCCAAAGACCCCGACAGCGAAACCGCCGCCACCGCCCTGCTCGAGCAGCTCTCCTGGTGGGCCCGCGCCCTGCGCGACGCCCGAGCCGCCCGCCCTTACGTGGCTTGATCCTCGCGGCCCGGTTCAGCGGATCTCCAAGCTCGGCTCAGGGCGGAAGCGCACGAACCGCCACAGGCGCCACCAGAAACGAGACGCACGGCCGCCCATGGCTTCCTCCATCGGGCCTGCCGGTCGAGGAGACACCCGGTAACGGGCAGGGGTGCCGGCGCCACGCCTGGTGGCGCTTTGCGCCGACCAGGACGGCGTGGCGATATGGGACGTCCTGCAGGAGGCCGAAGCCGCATGTNCCGNCGNGCCNGCCCGCCCTGGTGCGGGATGCCGAGCCGGACGAGCGTTTTCTCGTCCCGCACCCGCCCGCGTCCAAGTCCCGTCCGGCCGAACGGCCACCTCTCGCACCGGACGAGAGACATCGCGCCGATAAAACTCCAGCAGACGGAGTTCCAGCGTCTCGGGGCTGTCCGCCTCCAGAAGCCGGTCTCTGCCTCGCCGATCGCGGACCATGGCCCACCAACTCCCGGTGTGGTTCCCCCGCCAGATCAACGCCGCGGGGAACCTGCCGGGCGGCACGGCCGGCGCGCACCTTTCTTCTAGCGGTGCCGGCGGCGCGGCGGTCCTCACCGCGCCTCCCCCGCGCCCGCGGACAGTCGGCCCCTGAGCGCGAGCGCGGCGTCGGTGATCCGGTCGGACGGGGCGAGCGGCTCCCCCGTACCGGTGAAGAACCACAGCGTCCCGGCGTCCTCGGCCCGCCGGCGGCAGACGACCAGGGCGACCACGGTCCCGGTCCCTTGGTCCCGGACGAGCAGGCCGCGGTCGCTGAGGTCCACCTCCATCCGATGCGCCGCCAAGTGCGCGGCGAGCGCCGCCAGCCGGTCCTGCGGCATCCTGCGGTCGTTCACAGATCAGCACCGCCTTGCTGGTCAAGGCCCTGGGACGCCCGATGCGGACGCATCGGCCCGAGGCCGCCTCCGTTTCCCGATCTCGTTCGAAGCCGCACGGCGCCCGCTCCGGTTCGCGGGTGACGGGGGGAAGGAGCGGGCCGCCGTACGGCGACGGGTCACTGCCGGTGCTCGATCCGGGGGTGATCGCGGCTCCCGGCGCTGAGCCTTCTTCAACGCCCGTCTCCGCAGGTTGAGACGGAGGCATCGCCGTCCGGGGACGCCGTGGCCCGGGATGCCCGATGCCACGCGGTTGAAAAAGGTCCACTGACTCCGCCGACCTGACCGGCCCGGGGAAGGCGCGCTGCTGCTCCGGCATAACCCCGCTCCAGGGTGCCGCCGGCGCGCCTGCCCACGAGGCCGCTTCCGGTCACGTTCAGTAAAGGACAGGACACGCAATCTCCGGAAGGCTGACAATGTTGACACTTTGCAGACACTTTCGGGGGGTGTCAGGGCGGACATCAGGCGGACACGATGCGGACACTTTGCGGACACTTCCACGCTCGCCTCACATCCGCCCGACCCAAATGGGAGGCTGCGCTTATGACCGACAAGCGGCGCCCCGCATGGGCGGTCAGGCTCGAAGCCGAACGATCGGCCCGAGGTTGGGGTAAGCACGAGATGGCCCGGCGGCTACTGGCCGCATCCCACATCGAACGGGGTTCGATTCGAAACCTCGCCCGGCAGATCCACCGCTGGGAAGCCGGAGANGTCTTTCCCCGCGACTGGGCCACCNCCTACGCCACCGNTTTCAAAGTCCCCAAAGAAGATCTCTTCGGCCCCGAATGCCGCCCTCCGGAGGGTCAAAGCACCACTCCCACGGGTACCGTCGAAAAGGAGACCCGTCCCGACAATGGGGATGACGACGTGAAACGCCGTGCGCTCTTGGAACTGATGGCCGCCCTCGGCGCCGGAGCGGCAGTGCCCGCGGGCACGGTCGCCGCC
>JGI25331J36430_1001626_pt1 | contig 11703 bp, 10 predicted proteins | sample HigsolmetaAR206D_FD_36430 | JGI IMG/M metagenome (IMG submission 36430) | reverse complement strand
GCGGACCGGAGCGAGATGTTGTTTGCCGGAAACGCCTGCTCCATCCAGTACCAGCGGTCGCCCGACCGATGCAGCACCTTCTCCTCGGCNAGAAATTCGAGCAGATCCTCCANCTTCTCGCCGCCGAACTGTTCGCCGGCTTCGAACGGAAGCTCATATGCCGCGCATTTGACGTGATCGAGCAAAATCAGCAGGTTGTCCGGGTGAATTCTCGCTTCCTCCGGCGGCCGTCCGAAAAAATAATCCGGGTTCTGGATCAAATACTGATCGAGCGGATTGCTGCTGGCGACCAGAAACGTCACCGAGCTGGAGTGGCGGCGGCCGGCCCGGCCGGACTGCTGCCAGGTGCTTGCGATCGAGCCGGGGTAGCCGTTCAGGACGCAAGCCTGAAGCTGCCCGATGTCGATGCCCAGCTCAAGCGCGTTCGTGCTGACGACGCCGCGGATTTCGCCGCTGCGCAGTCCCCGCTCGATTTCCCGCCGCAGCTTCGGAAGATAGCCTCCGCGGTAGCCGCGGATCGACTTCGCGCCGAGCTCGTGCTTAACCAAGTCTTGCAGGTATGTAAGCAAAATCTCCACCCGCACCCGGCTGCGGGCGAAAACGATCGTCTGAATGCCGCTTTTCAAGAGCAGCGCGGCCAGCTTCTGCGATTCGAGCACGCTGGACCTGCGGATGCCGAGCTGCCGGTTGACGACGGGCGGGTTGTAGAACACCATGTGCTTTTCGCCCGAAGGCGCGCCGTTGTCGTCCACGAGCGCAACCGGCTCGCCGATGAGCCGCTGCGCATGCTCCTGCGGATTGCGGATCGTCGCCGAAGCGCACAAAAACTGCGGATTGCTCCCGTAAAACCGGCAAATCCGCTTGAGCCGCCGGATGACGTTGGCGACATGGCTGCCGAATACGCCGCGGTATGCGTGCAGCTCGTCAATCACGATATAGCGCACGTTCTCGAACAGCTTGACCCATTTCGTATGATGCGGCAGAATCGCCGAATGCAGCATGTCCGGATTGGTCACCACGATATGCCCGGCGTTGCGGATCGCCTGGCGCACCGTGGGCGGCGTATCCCCGTCGTAAGTATGCGTCTTGATGTCGGCTTCCATCAGGTCGGCCAGCTCCTGAAGCTCCGCCACCTGATCCTGCGCCAGCGCCTTGGTCGGAAACAGATAAAGCGCCCTAGCGCTGTCGTCGGCCAGCAGATGCTGAAGCACCGGCAAATTGTAGCAGAGCGTCTTGCCCGATGCCGTCGGCGTCACGGTCACGACGTGCTTGCCTTCCCTGACCGCGCGGTAGGAAGACGCCTGATGCGTGTACAGCCGCTCGATGCCCTTGCTTGCAAGCGCCCGTTTCAGCCTGTCGTCCAGCTCTTCCGGCATCGGCACCGTACGGGCCGGACGCGCCGGCTCCGTGTGCCAATAGGTAACGTTCGCCATCATTTCGGGGCGGCTGCGCAGCATGTCCAGCCATTCCTCGACCGTCGCCGCTTTCCCCGTCCATGGATTCACGATTCCCTCTCCCCCGCCGTTCGTGGATTCGATATTTCCCATTGTACAGAATATACGTTCGCACGGCAACGCATATAAACGTTGGAAAAAACCGGCCGCAGCGCTCCCGCAATGGCGGAGCGGAACGAAATCGTTGTCGAATCGGGCGTCCCCGGCGACAGATGGCCGCAATTCGGGCGTAAATTCGTTCTATTTTCNGACTATTCCGACAACNCGTGTCGGCTTGTGCGCTTTCCCGGGAAAGTTTCNTCCCGTTCCGCAGCCCGGTCTTCCCTTGCGGATTCAGGCTTGTACTCCGCTGTATACCGGCAATCCGCATTGCGCGGCCTTTNCGGTTTCCTGCGTCCGTATAGAACGGCGGATCGGTTGTCATCCTATCCACGAGAGCTTAAGGCTCCTGAACACGAACTGCGAAAACGGGAGGATTCGAAAAGATGGCAAAACCGGACGACCGCTCCGATAACGTGGAACATTTGCAAGAGGCGGTGCAGAACACGATCGGCAATTTGCGCGAGGCCGAGGACTATCTCGACGAGCACGCGGACGAAATCAGCCCGGCCGAAGCCGAAGCGATCGCGGACAAAAACGAGCGCCGCCGCCACAGCATCGAAAAGTTCCGGAAGGAAATCAAGGACGAAGCCGGAGCGGGCGAGGAGTAACCTGGCCCTTCCGGGCTTGAACGCCGGACCAAAGGGAAGCGCGGCAACGACCCGAACCGGAACAGAAGCTGAGCGTAGCGCGGCCTTGAAACGCAATAGGCTGTCTCCATGCAGGGTTTCTGCTAGGGAGACAGCCTATTGTTTTATACATACGGCGGTTCCCACGCCTTTTTGTGCCAGCCGATGCGCTGCTCCACCACGTTCAGCTTGTCATCGAGCCGGACCTCCGCGCGGAACGGCCAGTCTTTGTCCCTCCAGAACCGCAGATCCGTCCAGGTGACGAGAAATCCCCCGTCCTGCTGCGCCTGCCATTTGACGTAAACCCGTTTCGCAAACCGGAGCAGCGCCTGTACGTTGGCCGTGCCGCGGGAAACGCGGACGCACGCGTGCTCCTCCGCGTCCTGGGGCTTGGGCAGCGTATCGAAAGGCAGCATCCGCCTGCCCTTGATGACGCCCAGATGGAATTCGCCGGTGTCGGCCTGCACGACGTACTGCCAGGTAAACCACCATAAGCCCGGCAAAACGTGAACGGCCAGCGGCCGCCCGAACCGCCTTTTGACGCGCCGGACGACGATCGCGTGGTGAACCGTTCTCCATACGGCGTAAACGGCCGTCGCCACCCATGCGGCCAGACAGACCGCCCCGGGATCGGCCCATACCCCNAGCGCCCAGCCGCCGGCCGCTATGCCGTGCAGCAGCACAAGCGCNATATCGGTCAGGCATAGCGCGTCCAAATGCAGCCATTTGCGCCGGAACGGCCACAGGCANTGCACGCCGTACGCGTTGGTCAGATCGAACAGCACGTGAAGGACGACGGCGGCGAATGTCCACGCGCACACGAGCGCGGCATGTTCGCCCGCCCCCCACAGCCAGGACGACGGCCCGCCGATCAGCAAGGGCCAAACCAGCAGCGCGGGAATCGAATGGCTGAAGCCGCGGTGATGCTTGACGTAGGCGTCCGGACCCTTCAGTCGAAGCGCCGAATCGAAATCGGGGGCGTGCGACCCGATCAGCGCGGCCGTCAGAATAGCCGCGGACAGCGCCGGGTCTGCGGCAACCTCCGGCTGAAGATGCGCCATGCCGGCCAGGGTGGCCCCGAACAGCAAATGCGAAACGGTATCCATCGCTTCCCTCTCCTGCCTTTCCAGCAAGTTATGATGGCTTGGCGCCGCCTTTTTATACCTTTTCAAGGACGCCGCCACGTTCACTATACCTCTTGACTGTTCAGGCAACATTACGGGAACGTTAACGCCCCGTAACGATGAAAGCCCCCGCCCGTTTGCCGCTCCGCTCCCAAGGCGAATTCGAGGCTGCAAACGGCGGGGCTTTCCGCAAAACGTTTGCGGCCGACAGAGACGGCCGCTTTATTTTACGGCATTAATTTTTATCGACATTAAAGTACTTGGCCTCCGGATGCGCGAACACCATAGCGGATACCGACGCTTCCGGCTCCATCATAAAGCCCTCCGTCAAATNGACGCCGATATCCTCGGGCTTCATCAGGGCGAAGAGCGGCCCTTGATCCTCCAGATCGGGGCAGGCCGGATAGCCGAACGATACGCGGATGCCCTGGTACCTGGCGCCGAACCGCTGCTTCATCGTCATCTCGGCCGGATCGGGGAAGCCCCACAAATCCCGGATCATCTGATGCACGCGCTCGGCGAGCCCTTCGGCGACTTCCAGAGCGGCAGCCGACAGGACGTGGGAACGGAGGTAATCTCCGCTTTCCTTCCAGGCTTCCGCCTGCTCGCGGGCGCCCGGCCCGGCCGTCACGACCATAAAGGCTACCGAATCCATAATGCCGCTGTCGACGGACTTCAGGAAATCCGCNAGGCACAAATACGGCTCCACCCGCTGGCGCGGNAACGTAAACCGGTGNAGGATGCGCGAATGGTCCTGCGGATCGTAAATGAGGATATCGTCCCCTTCCGACTGNGCGGGNAAGAAGCGGTACATCGCCTGCGGCTTCATCCAGCCTTCTTTTTCCGCATTCAGCAGGATGCTGTCGACGGTCTCCTTCAGCTGCAGCGCCTTTTCGTCGCCCTTGGCAAGCAGCTCTTCGACGTTGCCTTTCAGACCGAGGTGATGGCCCATCAGCATCTGCATATTCACATAAGGCAAAATGTGCGACAGCGGATAATCGCGAATGACGTGCCGCTCGTAATCCGGCGGCGTAAACACCGGCGCATCCGGGGAAATGTTCGACCTGCGCGCGCGGGTGAGCTCCGGCATCTTATTGTTTTCCTCGACCTCCGCCGCTAGCGCCGCAAGCGACGCCCGATGCTCTTCCAGAAGCCGTTCCCGCTGCTCCGGGTCGCTCAGCTTGTTGGCCAAATCAAGTCCGTCCATCGCGTCCTTAGCGTACAGCACAAGACCGTCGTATTCCGGCGCGATGCGCGTTTTCGTGAACTTCCGCGTCAGCGCCGCGCCGCCCACCAGGATCGGCACATCGATGCCGGCGTTGCGCAAATCCTGCGCGGTCAGCACCATCTGCTGCGCGGATTTGACCAGCAGTCCGGACAGCCCGATGGCATCCGGCTTCTCTTCCTTATAAGCTTCAATGAGCTGTTCCGGCGGCACTTTGATGCCGAGATTGACGATCCGGTAGCCGTTGTTGGACAGAATGATTTCGACCAGGTTTTTGCCGATGTCGTGGACGTCGCCCTTGACGGTCGCCAGGAGGATTTTCCCTTTGACGGCGGAATCGGTTTTCTCCATATGCGGTTCGAGATACGCGACCGACGCCTTCATGACCTCCGCGCTCTGCAGCACTTCCGCCACGATCAGTTCGTTGTTGTTGAAGAGCCGGCCGACTTCTTCCATGCCCGCCATCAGCGGCCCGTTAATAATGTCCAGCGGGCTGTATTTGGCCAGCGCCAGATCGAGATCCTCAAACAGCCCGTCTTTGCTGCCCTCCACCACATAACCGGCAAGCCGTTCCTCGAGCGTAAGGTTGTCGGGTTTCGCCTTTTTCTCGACCTTCTTGTCGCGGAACGCCGCCACGAAAGCCGCCAGCGTCTCGTCGTTCGTATTGTACAGCAGCTCTTCCGCCAGCCGCCGCTCCTCCTCGGGAATGGAGGCGTAGCGCTCCAGCTTTTCGGTATTGACGATCGCATAATCGAGGCCGGCTTTCGTGCACTCGTACAGGAAAACGGAGTTCAGCACTTCGCGCCCCGCATCCGGCAAGCCGAACGAAATGTTGCTCAGGCCCAGAATCGTATGGCACTTCGGCATCGCTTCCTTGATCAGGCGGATGCCTTCGATCGTCTCCTTGGCGGAGCCGATGTATTGCTCGTCTCCGGTGCCGACGGGAAAAACGAGCGGGTCGAAAATAATATCCTCTTCCTTCAGGCCGTATTTGTTCACCAGCAAATCGCGGGAACGAAGGGCGACCTGAAGCTTGTCTTCCCGCTTGATCGCCTGGCCGCGCTCGTCGATGGTTCCGACAACGACGGCCGCGCCGTACCGGTGAACGATCGGCAGCACCTTTTCGAACTTTTCTTCTCCGTCTTCCAGATTAATCGAGTTGATGATCGCCTTGCCCTGGATGTATTTCAGCGCCAGTTCGATCACGGCCGGATCGGTCGTGTCGATCATCAGCGGCGCTTTGACTTTTTTCGTGACGAACTCGAGGAACCGCCTCATGTCTTCCGCTTCGTTGCGGTCCGGGTCCTGCACGCAGATGTCGATCACCTGCGCGCCGTTCTTAACCTGCGCCCGGGCGATTTCCGACGCTTCCTCGTACTTGCCTTCCGCGATCAGGCGCTTGAATTTGCGCGAGCCGAGCACGTTCGTCCGCTCGCCCACCATGTAAGGGCGGCCCGCATCCTCCACGTATACCGTCTCGATGCCGGAAACGGCTGGCGCGTGCCGGCCTTCGGGCTTGCGCGGCGGGACGCCGCGCATCGCCTCCGCGATGGCGGCGATATGGGCCGGCGTCGTGCCGCAGCAGCCGCCCGCCACGTTCAGCCAGCCCTGCTCGGCAAAAGCGCGCAGCTTCTTCGCCAGCGATTCCGGAGACTCGTGGTACTTTCCGTTTTCGTCCGGAAGGCCCGCGTTCGGGTAGCAGCTGACCGCCCGGTTCGCGATGCCGGACAGCGTGCGGATATGGTCCCGCATAAATTCCGGTCCTGTCGCGCAGTTCAGGCCGACCGAAATCGGATTCAGGTGCTCGAGCGAAATGTAAAACGATTCGATATTTTGGCCGGCGAGCGTCGTCCCCATCGGCTCGATGGTGCCGCTGATCATGACGGGCACTTCGCGGCCTACCCGCTCGAACGCCTGGCGGACACCGATGCCGGCCGCTTTGACGTTCAGCGTGTCCTGGCACGTTTCGATCAGCAGCACGTCCACGCCGCCCTCAAGCAGCGCTTCCGCCTGCTCGCGGTAGGCCTCCACGAGCTGGTCGAACGTGACGCCGCCCGTCACCGACAACGTCTTGGTCGTGGGGCCGAGCGCACCCGCGACGTAGCGCGGCTTGTCGGGCGTGGAATAGCGCTCGCAAGCTTCTTTGGCGAGCCTTGCGGCCGCGAGGTTGATCTCGCGCGCCTTTTCGGGGATGCCGTATTCCGCCAGCACGATGCTTGTCGCGCCGAACGTATTCGTCTCGATAATATCGGAGCCCGCTTCCAAATAAGCGGCGTGGATTCCGGAAATGACATCCGGCCGCGTGAGCACCAGCATCTCGTTGCAGCCCTCGAGCTCCTCGCCGCCGAAATCGGCGGCCGTCAAGTTCGCCTGCTGGATCATCGTGCCCATCGCGCCGTCCAGAATCAGGATGCGCTTGGCCATCTCCTCTTGCAAAGACGGCTTCGTATACGTTAAAGTCATGATTAGACGCCTTTCCTCCATCGAAAAAATCGTTAAATTTTATACTACCAGAATCTGATGTTCTCGGAAAGATGTCTGCGTTTCCCCGTCGACAGACGGCGAAGTTTGGATTATAATTAAATCACGAATTCATATTGGGAAAGAAGGAATTACCGATGGCAAACATTCGCATCCGCAACACCGGTCAGCTGATCGAAGGGGAAGAAAACGTCCGCTCCTTCCTGGAGAAGCAGCAAGTGCTGTATGAACACTGGGATACGTCCAAGCTGCCGGCGCATCTGAAGGACAAGTTTGTCCTCACCGATGAAGAGAAGCAGGAAATCCTGACGACGTACGATGCCGAAATCCGCGATCTGGCAAGCCGCCGCGGCTACCGGACGTGGGACATCGTCGCCCTCTCGGACGCAACGCCGAACATCGAGGAATTGCTCAAAAAATTCGAGCAGGTGCATACGCACACCGAAGACGAGGTCCGCGCCATTACGGCCGGCGAAGGCATCTTCATTATCAAAGGCGACGATTCCGTCGGCTATTTCGACGTGATCCTGAGCGAAGGCGACGTCATCTCGGTTCCGGAAGGAAACCCCCATTTCTTCACGCTGACGGACTTGCGCAAAGTCGTGGCCGTACGCCTGTTCATCGAAACGGAAGGCTGGATCGCGCACCCGTACGAAGACCCCACCTTCGTAAAGTAAACCGCCATCCTGAAAGCATCATCGCCATTTAAGCAACGCTCAAACGGAAAGTCCCCGGCCGCCGAACCGTCAGGTTCGAGCGAAACCGGGGATTTTCCGTTTCGCTTTAGGACAAACGTTTCAGCAGCCCGGGCAATTCCCGCAGGCTTGCGATTTCGTGCGCGGGTACAATCTCGCCGCTGCGGACCGCCCCATGGCGGTTAATCCAGACCGACGTCATGCCGATTCCGTTGGCGCCCTTAATGTCCGTCGTCAGCTTGTCGCCGACCATGACGCCTTCTTCCGGGCCGATGCCCAGACGATCCAGCGCAAACGCAAACAGCTTGGGCGAAGGCTTGCCTTCCCCGAATTGGCCGGAAATGACGATTTCGTCGAAATAAGGAACCAGTTCCGGCGCGCCGTCAAGCTTCTCCTGCTGCAAATCGGGCGAACCGTTCGTCAGCAGCAGCAGACGGTACCGGCCCTTAAGCTCGTCCAGCACTTCGAACGTCTCTTCATAAATATGGGAGCGCTTGCGCCGTTCGGACGCAAACCGTTCTCCGAGCTCCGCGCCGAGCGCGGCGTTGTCGACGCCCAGCGCCGCCAGCCCGCGGGTCCACGCGTCGCGGCGGTAACGCGGCGCGATTTCCTGCAGCCTGCGGAACATCGGGTGCTCCCCTCCGGTAAAATTCCCCCACAGCCCTTCGAACGGATTGATTCCGATCATTTGCGTAAAAGCGTACGTATCATAGCTTTCATAAAGCGCCCGCGCTTCCTGGCGAACCGCCGCTTCCAGCGCGTCGGCGTCGACCCCGGCGGCGCTTGCCCCGTGGCGGGCGGTTGCCTCAAACGCTTCCTTGACGCTGCGTTCGTCCCACAGCAGCGTGTCGTCCAAATCGAACAATACGGCTTTTATCGTCATGTTGCGGCCTCTTCCCCCAATTGTTCTCTCCCGGCTTATTTGCCGGTTCTATGCTCCCATTCGATGCGGTGCGTTTTGGCGTATTCCTGCAGCCTTTCCCCCATCGCTTCAATCGGAAAACGGTTCATCCACTTGGAAAACACCCAGTTGCCGCCTTTTACGGTTTCGATCACGATATACCCGGGCTGCTGGACGATTTTGCGGATTTCGAGCGGCTTCAGCCTTTTGTAGCCGGTAAACCGCCGGGTTTCCAGCGTGTCCCTGCTGATCGACAAATACGGCCTGCGCAAGAAATACACCAGCGCCAGCAGCAGGTAACAGCCTACCGTTACCCAAAACAGCGTTTCGCTGTATTCGTACGTATTGGACCAGGGGCCCGAAATGACGACAAACAATGCCGCGACAAGCAGCAGCAGGATCGGCACGATATAGCTGCGGCCCTTGAACACCTCCACGCGTGCGCCGGAGACGGACAAGGCTTGCTTGCCTTCCTTTTTGCGGCGTTTGTTTAATTGCTTCGTGTTGCGTTCGACCATTCTCTCCCAAGAACGGGACATGCGGGATCCTCCTTCGGCTGCTTGTGTTCCGGATGCGAACCTAATGCTTGATCGATTGGCGCGGCGGCTCGTCGACCCATTCGATGCTGTCCAGCTGCTGACGGAACTGCTGCCGGATATTGCTCAAATACTGACGCCGCAGTTCCTCGCGTTCGGCCTTCTCGTCGTCCGTCAGCCCGACCGTCTTATGTTTACGAGACAACTCGTTGATTCTGGCGATCAATTTCTGCATCTGCGCTCTCCCTCTCCTTCTGCCTGTCCGAAATCCTCTTCTAATGTGACATTTTCGGTTGTCCCCTGTCAAGCCGACGTTCCGAATCGTCAAAAAAAGGCCAACCCGCATGCTGCAGGCTGACCCGTATGTATAGGTATAGGTAGCAAAATTACCCGGAAAGCACGTCGGCGGGAATGACCAGTCTCTGGCCGCTGTCGATCGAGGCGGAGGCGAGACCGTTCCGTTTCATGATGCGATGAACGGCCTGACGGGTGTCCATGCCGTCCCGCTTGACTTCGGCGGCAATCGACCACAGCGTGTCCCCCGCATCCGCGATCACGGTCTTCTCCGAGCCATCGGCAGCCGGAACGGAATCGGTCACGGCGAACGAACGCAAAAAGCTGAAACCGGCAAACAGGATGAGAAAAGACAGGATCAAAAACAGCATCCGGGCCGTCCTCCTCATCGGCAAAGACGGCAAGCCGCGCCGGCTTGCGGAACCTCTGCCGGAACGCCCTCCGTCTGCGTGTCCGTTAGCGGAATTGAGCACCCATATATGAACCATTGCGCTTCACCCCAAACACATGTTCTTGTATGAGCATAACACGAACATACGTTTGAATCAAGCGGATTTCGGAACATTTGTTCGCCGGGAACGAATGTTTGTGCGAACTCCGGTTCTATGTTATGATTTACTAAAGATGAAATTATCCATTTCGGGGAGGGCTGCGGCGTGTCGAAGATGTCGAATCGCCAGACAGCGATTTTGGAATTTATCAAAAACGAAGTGCGGGAGAAGGGATATCCGCCTTCCGTCCGCGAAATCGGGGAAGCCGTCGGGCTCGCTTCCAGCTCCACGGTTCACGGCCATTTGGACCGCCTGGAGAAGAAAGGGCTCATCCGGCGCGACCCGACGAAGCCGCGCGCGATCGAGGTGCTGGTGGACGACGAGGACAAGAACGAACGTTTCCCCCGCACGGTCCGCCAGGTTCCGATCGTCGGCAAGGTAACGGCCGGCGTTCCGATTACGGCGACCGAGAACATCGAGGAATATTACCCGCTGCCGGTTCATATGGTGGGAGACCAACCGGTGTTTATGCTTTCGGTTATGGGGGACAGCATGATCGAAGCCGGCATTTTGAACGGCGATTACGTCATNGTCCGCCAGCAGCCGACCGCAAGCAACGGCGACATCGTCGTGGCCATGACCGAAGACGACGAAGCGACNGTCAAGACGTTTTACAAGGAGAAAGACCATATCCGGCTTCAGCCGGAGAACAGCGCCATGGAGCCGCTGCGGCTCAAGAACGTCACGATCCTCGGCAAAGTGATCGGACTGATCCGCAAATTCCACTGACAGCGCCGCGCGAAGCTGCTGCAGCCTCGCCGCCTGCCAAGCCGCTCGCTCTTCTGGCTTCCGATTGCCCTGGTCCGGATATCCGGTTAGCCAGGGCGGCGCTTTTTTATCCGAGTCCAAAGCCATTCCCCGCCGCCTTTCCCCGCTTCTGCCTTCCCCTTCCCGAGTTTTGTCCGCGGACGTTGAAAAATTCTCCGAGCCCCCTGTTCGCCGGTTATCGGCATCCTCTTTCCGCTTGAACCCGCAGCGCTGCGTCGGTTTTTTATTTAATATCTATGTTTGTCCAGGCAAGCTCGGTCTGCCGATCATAAACTGTAAAACATCGCAGGAAAGGTGGTGAGAGAATGGCCAAACGGAAAAAAGTCATTATCGTGAAACTTCGCCCTGGCGAAAAAGCCATTGTCATTTGTAAGCATAAGAAAAAAAGACACCGCCCTCTGTAACGAAACGGCTAAGGGATTCCCCAAAAAGGCTGTGCCAAAAAAGTTAACCGAGAATATTATTTCGTTTATCTACGCTAATGCACGGACCGTTCGATTTTTTGTTCATAAACTAAGAGTGTGATGGACAATCACGAAAAATAAAACAAGGGGTGATTTCATGAGCTATTCTGTTGACGGATATGGCGGCGGCCTCCGTGCGGCTGCATTCGTTCTCGTGCTTTTCATTCTGCTGGTTATCATCCTCAGAGCGGGAATCGGGATTTTCTAAGCCATCACGATCCTTGATTGTCTATCCCATCAAGCTCCATGGAGCGCGATGGGCTTTTTTTGTTATGGCTCCACCTTCCCTGCCGGACGGCCACCATGCGGGATTGTATCATGATCTACCGTAATAAAAAGAGCCCGCCAAAACGACGGACTCATTTTATAATGGTGGGTTCTCCCCATCAATACATCGTCAAATACTGGTCCCGCTCCCATTGGTGAACCTGCGTGCGGTACATATCCCACTCGATCGCCTTCAACTCGTAGAAGTGGCTCAG
>JGI25331J36430_1001621_pt1 | contig 11709 bp, 14 predicted proteins | sample HigsolmetaAR206D_FD_36430 | JGI IMG/M metagenome (IMG submission 36430) | reverse complement strand
CGTCATCGAGCGGCCGGAGGTGTCGGACCTGCCCACCCCTTCCGGCCTGACGCCGCAGGCGCAATGGCGCCTTGCGCGGCATTGACGATGAGTTCACCTTGTATGAGATTTCCTGACCCGCCAGCGGGACCAGCATGACGGACGATCTCGCCGCAAGAACCTGCACGCCATGCAAGGGCGGGATACCCCCGCTCTCGCGGGACGCCATTGCGCCTTACGCGAAGCAGGTTCCGCAGTGGCAGGTCGGCGAGGACGCCACCCGCATCGCCCGCACCTTCCGCTTCAGGAACTATGCGGACGCCTTCGCCTTCGTGGCGCGCGTATCGGAGATCGCCGAGCAGCAGGGCCACCATCCGGACATCACCTTCGGCTGGGGCTATGCCACGGTCACGCTCCNGACTCACAAGATCAAGGGCCTTCACGAGAACGACTTCATCATGGCCGCCCGGATCGACGAGATCGCCGGCGACGCCGCGGCGGCCTGAGCCTCGCAACCCGCCTTCCCTCAACATTGCTGCCGGAGCCGATCGTGCTGATCGACCAGACCCTGCTCGTCACCCAGTTCCTGACGCTCTTCGCCGTCCTCGATCCGATCAGCCACACCACGCTCTTCCTCTCCGTCACGGGAAGGCTCGATCCGGCGGAGCGGCGCAAGGCGGCGCTCATCTGCGTGCCCGTGGCCTTCGCCATCCTCGTGGTCTTCGCCATCATTGGTCAGTACGCGCTGGCGGCGATGAACATCTCGCTCATCTCCTTCCAGATCGCCGGCGGCATCATCCTGCTCATNTTNGCCCTGTCGATGACCTTGGGGGACAAGGAGCCGGCGCCAGCCNGCGAGGCGGGCGCCAGTGATGCGGCAAGCGTCGCNATCTACCCTCTCGCGGTGCCGATCATCGCCGGGCCGGGCGCCATGCTGGCCATCGTCATTCTCATGGACAACAACCGCCTGACCTTCATCGAGCAGATGGAGACGGTGGCCATGCTGGGTCTCAACATGCTCATCCTGCTCGGCCTCTTCCTGTGCGGCGGCACTGTCTCGCGCCTCATCGGCCGTCACGGCGCCAACGTGCTGCGCCGCGTGATGGGCATCCTGCTCGCGGCCCTGTCGATCAACCTGATCCTGGAAGCGACGGCCAAGTGGCTGGGCCTGCCGGCGATTTGAGGGAGAAGCGGGTAAAGCGGCACGCCTTGCGCATCCCCGCCCGGCACCGCTCAACGCCAATTGTCATGAGATGGGCACTTCAATGTCCATTCCGGCCNGACGCGGAATGGTGGAGCTGAGGGGATTCGAACCCCTGACCTCTGCAGTGCGATTGCAGCGCTCTCCCAACTGAGCTACAGCCCCTGAAGGTCGGCGCGTTTTAGGCCGGCGCGGGGGCGGCTGTCAATTGCTGTTTCGCGCCATCGCGCAGCGAGTGCGATGGGTTGTTCACAGCGACGGAGGGCGCTAAACGAAAGCCTCCCGTCCGTCCTCACCATCCTCCGGATTTTCGATGCGCGCGATTCTCGATGTTCTCATGGTCGTGNTCGACCTCTACACCTGGCTCGTGATCGCCTCGGCCGTCATCAGCTGGCTGGTCGCCTTCAACGTGGTCAACACGCGCAACGACGTGGTGCGGGCGATCTGGAACTTCCTCTACCAGGTGACGGAGCCCGCCCTGCGGCCCATCCGCTCCATCCTGCCCAACCTCGGCGGCATCGACGTCTCGCCCATCATCCTGCTGCTCATCATCTTCTTCATCCANCGGGTGATCGTCCTCTACATCTACCCGGCNGTCATCTGAGCCGGCCGCGCGGGGCAGGCCCATGGGCAGTGGCGCCTTCACGCGCACGGANACGGGGCTGACGCTCACCGTGCGCCTTACGCCGCGCGGCGGGCGCGACGCGATCGAGGGCACCGAGCAGCTCTCGGACGGCCGGGCTGTCATCAAGGCCCGCGTGCGCGCCGTGCCCGAGGACGGGGCNGCCAACACGGCGCTCACCCGCCTTCTCGCCAAGAGCCTCGGCGTCTCTGCCTCCGCCGTCTCGCTCGTTTCCGGGCACACGGCCCGCATCAAGATCCTGACCGTCGCGGGTGACGCCGCTATGCTGGAGGCGCGGCTCGCGGCACTCATCAAGCACGAGAACCGGACATGACCACCCATCCCACGACCCGAATCATCGACGGCAAGGCCTTCGCCGAGGGCCTGCGCCGGCGCGTGNCGGACGCCGCGGCAGACTTCCTCGCCCGCTCCGGCCGCGCGCCCGGCCTCGCCGTGGTGCNCGTGGGCGACGATCCGGCAAGCAGCGTCTACGTCCGCAACAAGGCGCAGCAGACGGTGGAGGCCGGCATGGCCTCCTTCGAACACCGCCTGCCGGCGGAGACGAGCGAGGCCGAGCTTCTGGCGCTCGTCGCGCGGCTCAATGCCGACGATGCGGTGGACGGCATCCTCGTGCAGCTGCCGCTGCCGGCGCACATCGACGCGCAGAAGGTGATCGAGGCCATCGACCCGGCCAAGGACGTGGACGGCTTCCACCCCGCCAACGCCGGGCGGCTGATGACCGGCCTGCCGGGGCTGGTGCCCTGCACGCCGCTGGGCTGCNTGATGCTCATCAGGTCCGTGCAGCCCNCTCTCGCCGGGCTCGAGGCCGTCGTCATCGGGCGCTCCAACATCGTCGGCAAGCCGATGGCGCAGCTTCTCCTCGCCGAGAGCTGCACCGTCACCATTGCCCATTCGAAGACGCGCGACCTGCCGTCCGTGTGCCGCCGCGCCGACATTCTCGTGGCCGCCGTCGGCCGGCCGCAGATGGTGCGGGGCGACTGGGTGAAGCCCGGCGCCATCGTGATCGACGTCGGCATCAACCGNGTGCCGGCGCCCGAGCGCGGNGAGGGCAAGATGCGGCTTGTCGGCGACGTGGCCTATGACGAGGCGGTGGAGCGCGCCGGCGCCATCACGCCCGTGCCGGGNGGNGTCGGGCCGATGACCATCGCCTGCCTCCTGCGCAANGCGCTCGCGGCGGCCGTCGCCCGCACCGGGATCGTGGTCGACGTGCCGTCGGCCTGAGCCTCCNCCCAAGGTCTGATGGCGCCGTGCAGCATGTGGGCTAGTCTCCCTGCGCCAGCGAGGAAGGAAGGGATGAACGCAGCACCGCCAATGAAGACCAGCGCCGGCCGGTTCTTCGAGGANTTCCGGCTCGGCGAGACGATCCNCCACCCGACGCCGCGCACGGTGACCGCGGCCGATGCCGCGCTCTATGTGGCACTCTACGGCTCGCGCTTTGCCGTNCAGTCGTCGGACGTCTTCGCGGCGCAGATCGGCTACGANCGCAGCCCCCTCGACGANCTGCTCGTCTTCCACATCGTCTTCGGCAAGACGGTGCCGGATATCTCGCTCAACGCGGTCGCCAACCTCGGCTACGCCGAGGGGCGCTTCCTGAAGCCTGTCTATCCAGGCGAGACGCTGTCTGCCGTCTCNGAGGTCATCGGCCTCAAGGAGAACTCCAACGGCAAGACCGGCGTGGTCTACGTGCGCACGCGCGGCCTGCGCTCCGACGGCGCCGAGGTGCTGGAATACGTGCGCTGGGTGATGGTGCGCAAGCGCGACGAACGGGCGAAGGTCGCGCAGGAGCACGTGCCGCGGCTCGCCGACAGCGTCGCGCCTGCGCAGCTCGGCGTCGGCTGCCCGCCCATCGACGTCGAGGCCTACGACTTCGGCCTCGCCGGCAGCCCCTGGCGCTGGGGAGACTTCAGCGTCGGCGAGCGCATCGACCACGTGGACGGCATGACGGTCGAGGAGGCCGAGCACCAGCTCGCCACCCGCCTCTTCCAGAACACGGCCCGCGTCCATTTCGACCAGCACNCGGCGGCCGGCTCGCGCTTCGGGCGGCGGCTCATCTATGGCGGCCACGTGATCTCGCTGGCGCGGGCCCTGTCCTTCAACGGCNTGGGCAACGCCTTCCACATCGCCGCCATCAACGGCGGGCGGCACGTGGCGCCGCTGTTTGCCGGCGACACGGTCTATTGCTGGAGCGAGGTGCTCGACAGGGCCGAGCTCGAGGGCCGCAGCGACATGGGTGCGCTGCGCCTGCGCACCATCGCCACCAAGAACATGCCGGCGTCGGGCTTTCCGGGCCGAAGCGGCTCGGACTACGATCCCGCCGTCGTGCTCGACTTCGACTACTGGGTCCTTCTGCCGCGATAGGCAGGTGCAAGGTTGCGGTTACAAAGCATAAAAAATGTCACCGCCTTTGCCGGCTTGCTGCATTGCGGTTGACGCCCACATTCGTTACGAAGCCCCTAGCTTCGAGCAACTCCAGACTGCAAGCGGGGAGGCCCACATGGCCGAGGCGAACGTGCCCGGGACGAGACCGGAAGACATCCGCCCCCTTTCGCCGCACCTCCAGATCTATCGCTGGACGTGGACGATGGCGATGTCGGTGGCCCATCGCATCACCGGCGCGGCGCTCTACGTCGGTTCACTGCTGCTGGTCATCTGGCTGCTGGCGCTGGCCAGCGGGCCGGAGGCCTTCGAGACGGCGCAGTGGTTCTTCGGCTCCTTCCTCGGCCGGCTCATCCTGTTCGGCTACACGTGGGCGCTGCTGCACCATATGCTCGGCGGCATCCGCCACTTCATCTGGGACGTGGGGCTCGGCTTCGATGCCGCTTCCCGCCACACCCTCGCCCGCTTGACCCTCATCGCCTCGGCCGCGCTCACGTTCCTCGTGTGGGTGATCGGCTACGCGGTCTCGTGAGGAGGCATTCCATGGCTTCGACGAAGCACACGCTGCGCACGCCGCTCAGTCGCGTCCGGGGGCTGGGCTCGGCCCGGTCCGGCACGTCGCACTTCTGGCACCAGCGCCTGACCGCGGTCGCCAACGTGCCGCTGGCGCTCGCCTTCATCGCCATCGTGGTTTGCGCCACCGGCAGCGGCTACGAGGAGGCTCTGGCCCTGGTGCGCAGCCCGCTCGTGGCGATCCTGCTGCTCCTGTTCATTCTCTCGGCGGCGTACCACATGCGCCTCGGCATGCAGGTCATCATCGAGGACTACGTGCACAGCGGCGCCAAGGTGGCTGCCGTNATCGCCAACACCTTCTTTGCCGTGCTCGTGGCAGCCGCCGCGGTCTTCGCGGTTCTCAAGATCACCTTCGGCGGGATGTAAGTTCATGGCCAAGGCACCCAGCAACGGAACCACCCCCGTCACCGAGGCCGGCGCCCCCGCGCGCCGCACCACGAAGTCCAGGCCGGCAGAGGCGCACGCGCGCGCCGCGCAGGGTGACAGCGCCATCCGCGGCGGCATCCTGCACGTGCCGCGCCCGGCCTATACCGGCAAGGCCTATCCCATCACCGACCATACCTTCGATGTCGTGGTCGTCGGTGCCGGTGGCGCCGGCCTGCGCGCCACCGTCGGCTGTGCCCAGGCCGGTCTCAAGACGGCCTGCGTCACCAAGGTCTTCCCCACGCGCTCGCACACGGTCGCGGCGCAGGGCGGTGTCGCCGCCTCGCTTGGCAACATGGGGCCGGACGACTGGCGCTGGCACATGTACGACACGGTGAAGGGGTCGGACTGGCTGGGCGACCAGGACTCCATCGAGTATCTTGTGCGCAACGCGCCGGCCGCCGTCTACGAGCTCGAGCACTGGGGCGTGCCCTTCTCGCGCACCGAGGACGGACGCATCTACCAGCGCCCCTTCGGCGGCATGACGACCGACTTCGGCAAGGGCCCGCCGGCCCAGCGCACCTGCGCCGCCGCCGACCGCACGGGCCACGCCATCCTGCACACGCTCTACGGCCAGGCGCTGCGCAACAACACCGAATTCTTCATCGAGTACTTCGCCATCGACCTCATCATGGACAGCGAGGGCCGTTGCCGCGGCGTCGTTGCCCTGAAGATGGACGACGGCACCATCCACCGCTTCCGCTCGCACCTCGTCATCCTGGCGACAGGCGGCTACGGCCGCGCCTATTTCTCGGCGACCTCCGCCCACACCTGCACGGGTGACGGCAACGCCATGGTGCTGCGCGCCGGCCTGCCGCTGCAGGACATGGAGTTTGTGCAGTTCCACCCCACCGGCATCTACGGCGCCGGCTGCCTCATCACCGAGGGTGCCCGCGGCGAGGGCGGCTATCTCACCAACTCCGAGGGCGAGCGCTTCATGGAACGCTATGCCCCGTCGGTGAAGGACCTCGCCCCGCGCGACATGGTCTCGCGCTCGATGACCATCGAGATCCGCGAAGGCCGCGGCGTGGGCAAGAACAAGGACCACATCCACCTGCACCTCGAACATCTCGATCCGCAGGTGCTGCACGAGCGGCTGCCCGGCATCTCGGAGAGCGCCCGCATCTTCGCCGGCGTCGACGTGACCAAGGAGCCGATCCCGGTGCTGCCCACCGTCCACTACAACATGGGCGGCATCCCGACGAACTACCACGGCGAGGTGGTGACGAAGGCCGGCGACAATCCGGACCATGTCGTGCCCGGCCTGATGGCGATCGGCGAGGCAGCCTGCGTGTCCGTCCACGGTGCGAACCGCCTCGGCTCCAACTCGCTCATCGACCTCGTGGTCTTCGGCCGCGCCGCCGGCCTGCGGGCGGCCGAACTCATCAAGCCGGGCCAACCGCATGCCGACCTGCCGAAGGATTCGGCCGACCTGGCGCTGTCGCGGCTCGACCGCTTCCGCTACGCCAACGGCAGCACTCCTACCGCGGAGCTGCGGCTGCGGATGCAGCGCACGATGCAGTCGAACTGCGCCGTCTTCCGCACCGGCGAGGTGCTGGAGGAAGGGCGGCGGCTGATCCGCGAGGTCTGGGAAGGGGCCGAGGACGTGCGCGTCACCGACCGCTCGCTCGTGTGGAACTCGGATCTCATCGAGACACTCGAGTTCGACAACCTCATCACCCAGGCCGTCGTGACGATGGAGGGGGCGGCCAACCGCAAGGAGAGCCGCGGCGCCCATGCGCGCGAGGACTATCCCGAGCGCGACGACGTCAACTGGATGAAGCACACGCTGGCCTGGGTCGACGACACGAACAAGACCGTCACCATCGACTACCGCCCGGTGCACAACTACACGATGTCCAACGACATCGAGTACATCGAGCCGAAGGCACGCGTCTACTGAGGCTGCTGCGCGACAGACCCCACTCGGCCCGTGGCCGCAGGCCACGGACGCCGGCAGGTTCGAGGACACAGACAAGATGGCCAAGTTCTCCCTCCCCAAGAATTCGCAGATCAAGGAAGGCAAGGCCTGGCCGAAGCCGGAAGGGGCGACCAACGTCACCGCCTTCCGCATCTATCGCTGGAACCCCGACGACGGGCAGAACCCGCGGGTCGANACCTATTATGTGGACCGCGACGACTGCGGGCCGATGGTTCTGGATGCGCTCATCTACATCAAGAACAAGATCGACTCGACGCTGACCTTCCGCCGCTCCTGCCGCGAAGGCATCTGCGGCTCCTGCGCCATGAACATCGACGGCGCCAACACGCTGGCCTGCACCAAGGCCATCGACGAGTGCACGTCGAAGGGCGAGGTCCGCATCTATCCGCTTCCGCACATGCCGGTGGTGAAGGATCTGGTGCCCGACCTGACGCGGTTCTACGCGCAGCACGCCTCCATCGAGCCGTGGCTGAAGACGACGACGCCAGAGCCGGAGAAGGAGTGGCGCCAGAGCCGCGAGGACCGCGAGAAGCTNGACGGNCTCTACGAGTGCATCCTGTGNGCCTGCTGCTCCACCTCGTGCCCGAGCTACTGGTGGAACGGCGACCGTTACCTCGGCCCGGCCGTGCTGCTGCAGGCCTACCGCTGGCTCATCGACAGCCGCGACGAGGCCACGGGCGAGCGCCTCGACAACCTCGAGGATCCGTTCCGCCTCTATCGCTGCCACACCATCATGAACTGCGCCAACGTGTGCCCGAAGGGTCTGAACCCGGCGAAGGCCATCGCCGAGATCAAGCAGATGATGGTCACGCGCCAGCTCTGACGGCGTCCGCCCGTCCGGGGCGTGTCACGGAAGGTGTGACACGTGTGCCACGCTGCAGCCGCAGAGATGCGCGCTGCGGCGGTGTAATCAGTCAATTTGCCCGCCNGGGCTTGCCCGATCANACCGTTTACGGCATGACGAAAGCGGTGGCTTGGCGCCTGCCCCGCCTCACGCGGGCGGATGGCGCCGAAGAGAGCGGGAGCGGGACAGCATGACGACGATGCACGACGCGACGACCGAAAGGGGCCGGCGCAGCGCGAGCGCGAAGCGCTTCGCCCGGCGGGTTGCGGCTCTCGCTCCGCTCCTCATCGTCGCNGCCTGCGCCTCGGAACGCTTCAGCGACGCCGGACCCGCGCCGGGTGGTTATCGCAGCGCCCGCGCCGTCTCGGCCGGTTCGGACTTCGAGCCGCTGCCGCCGTCTGCCCCGGCCGAGGTGATCGCGAGCCCCCTGCCACCGGCGCCGGGCACGGCCGCCGCACCGGACGGTTCGGTCGTGGCGCCGGGCACGCTCGGGCCGGACGGCACACTCGCCGGCACCGAGGCTGGCACCACGCCGGGCCCCGTCGCCGACCTCGGCCGCCAGCCGACGAGCGCTCCTCCCGCGCCCACGCGCAGCAGCGTGACGGGCGGCTGGACGGCCCGCGAGGCCGCCGGCAGCTCGTGCCGCATCACGCTGTCCAGCGCCCCGGCGCTCGACCTCTACAAGGCCTCCTCGTCGGGCTGCAACAGCCGCGACCTCCAGAGCGTCAACGCCTGGGATCTGCGCGACGGCGAGGTCTATCTGTATTCGCGTGGCAGCGTCGTGGCCCGCCTCAAGGGCAGCGGCAACTCCTTCAACGGCGTGCTCGCCAAGTCCGGCGCGCCGCTTACCCTGTCCCGCTGAGACAGCAGAAAGGATAAGAAAGGGCGCCTCGGCGCCCTTTTTCAGTTCGCAGCCGGCTGCGACGCCATGAGGCGCCGCTGGTAGTCGAGCGCACTCATGGCAAGGCTCCGGGCGTCGTCGATCATCTCCTCGGCAATGGAGACGGGCGTCGGCCCGAGACCCTTGATCGTGCCGATGAGATCCCCATGCTCGAAGATGATCTCGGCGGAAAAGCGCCGTGCCAGCGCGCGCATCGCCTCGTTGTCGCCCATGCAGTTGACGATGAGCGTCTTCACGCCGCGGTTGCGGGCGCTGACGAGGAGGCGGGAGAAGAGCGCGCTGCCGATGCCGCGACGGCGCCACGCGCGCTCGACGCTGAAGGCGGCCTCGGCCCGCCGCTCGCCCCCGATCTCAAAGGGCTGCAGCTCGGCCGCGCCGCGCACGATGCCGTCCTCGACATAGCCGAAGACGAGCCCCCGCGAGGCCAGGCAGCGGTCGGCATAGGCGTCGAGATACTCGTCGGCGACTGCCCCGATGAAGCGGCTCTGGCGGCTTTCCGGGTCGAGACGTCGCANGTGGGCGCGGAAATCGGGCAGATCCGCAGCGAACAGCTTGCGGATGATGCCGGAAGGCCTGGAGTTTGTGTCCATCGTCGTTCTCTCGGTGGCCGATCGTCGATCCGACCCCCGAGGGCGCGCGTTCCCTAGACGCCGGCACATATTGTGCAATGCAACATGAAATTCAAGCGCCCTGATGCCTCNCCGCTCTGGCGCGGCCCGCCTGTTTGCGGTCAACTGGCGCCGGAACCTAAAAGAGGGCGCAGCGCACGATGGGCGGCTACATCCTTCATTGCTTCGGCCAGTCGGGGAACGCCTACAAGGTGGCCCTGATGCTGAACCTTTGCGGCTGCGAATGGCGGCCGCGTTTCGTCGATTTCTTCAACGGCGAGACCAGGAGCCCCGAGTTCCGCGACACCTGCAACGAGATGGGCGAGGTGCCGGTGCTCGAGCACGACGGGCAGCGTTTCACCCAGAGCGGTGCCATTCTTGTGATGCTGGCCGAGCGGCACGGCCGCTTTGGCGGGCGTGACACCGCCGAGCGCTACGACATCCTGCGCTGGATCCTCTTCGACAACCACAAGTTCACGAGCTATCTGGCGACACTGCGGTTCATGGTCGGCCTCAGGAAGATGCCCGAGAGCCCGGTGACCGAGTTCCTGCGCAACCGCACGCTCGCCGCCTTCGACATCGTGGAGAAGCACCTCGACAGGCGCTCCTTCATCGTGGGCGATACACCGACCATCGCCGACATCTCCATGGTCGGATACCTCTACTATCCCGAGGAGACGGGCATCGCCGGTCCGCCTTCCCCAACATCGAGGCCTGGACCCGGCGCATCGCCGCCCTGCCCGGCTGGGCGCACCCCTACGATCTCATGCCGCGATAGCCGGGCTGACCTGCCGTGCCGCGACCGCGAGGCGGATTGTACAGGACCGCGTGAGGCGCTAAATCCCTCCCCGTGATCATCGAGCCCCGCCTTTCCCTTGCCTCCACCAGCGTGCGCGCCCGCTACGACGCCCTCGTAAGCGAAGGCGTGATCGAGCGCGACCCCGCCCAGGAAAGGCTCGTGGCGCGGCTCGACGAGCTGGCGCAGCGCCTCGGCGAGCGGCGCCTCGCCCGCAAGACGAGCCCGCTCGGCTGGCTGTTCGGCAAGCGCAGCGACAAGGCGGAACCCCTCAAGGGTCTTTACATCTGGGGCTCGGTAGGCCGCGGCAAGACCATGCTGATGGATCTCTTCTTTGAGGTCGCGCCGCCCGAGCGCAAGCGCCGCGCGCACTTCCACGCCTTCATGGCCGACGTGCACGAGCGCATCTTCGCCCACCGCCAGCGGGTCAAGGACGGGCGGGAGAAGGACGGCGACCCCATCCCGCCCGTGGCCGATGCGCTGGCGGACGAAGCCTGGCTGCTGTGCTTCGACGAGTTCACGGTGACGGATATCGCCGACGCGATGATCCTCGGCCGGCTGTTTGCGGCCCTGTTCGCGCGCGGCGTCACCGTGGTTGCCACGTCGAACGTGGAGCCGAGCCGCCTCTATGAGGATGGCCTCAACCGGGCGCTGTTCCTGCCCTTCATCGACCTGCTGACGAGCCGGATGGAGGTGGTGCGCCTGGATTCCCGCACCGACTTCCGCCTCGAGAAGCTGGCCGGCAGCCCGGTCTACCACGTGCCGGCGGACGCGGCGGCCGAGGCGGCGCTGGACGAGGCCTTCTTCCGCCTCACCGGGCGGCGCGAGGGCAAGCCCGACGCGATCCACGTGAAGGGGCGCACGGTGCCCGTGCCGAGCGCGAGCGACGGCGTGGCCCGCTTCACGTTCGCCGAGCTGTGCGAGCGCCCCCTCGGCGCCTCCGACTATCTGGCGCTGGCCGAGCGCTACCACTGCATCATCCTGTCGGGCATCCCGATGATGGATTNTGCCCAGCGCAACGCGGCCAAGCGCTTCATCACGCTCATCGACACGCTCTACGAGAAANACGTGAAGCTCATCGCCTCGGCCGAGGCGGAGCCGCACGAACTCTACCGTGCCGACCAGGGGCGCGAGGTCTTCGAGTTCGACCGCACGGTGTCGCGCCTCATCGAGATGCGGTCGCAGGATTATCTCGCCCTGCCGCATGGCCAGGGCGATTCCCGCGCCTCCGGCAACACGACGGGCCTGGTGGAGACATGAGCGCGCCCCGCCGAGCGGCCCGCGCGACNCCCGAGACGGCGGACGCGCGGCTGCTCGAGATNGCTGCCGAGCACGTGCGCCGCCTGGGAGCGGCGCGGGTCACGGTGGTGGGCGTCGCCCAGGAGGCGGGCATGACGCACGCCAATGTCTACCGCTACTTCCC
>JGI25331J36430_1001613_pt1 | contig 11762 bp, 10 predicted proteins | sample HigsolmetaAR206D_FD_36430 | JGI IMG/M metagenome (IMG submission 36430) | reverse complement strand
AGGCCCGCCAGGACACCACCGTCGTCATCCACCCGCTGGCCGACCACCGGCGCCAGTTGCCGGTGGACCGGTTGGGCACGACGCTGCCGGCGGCACCGGGATTTCAGCTGGTGATCTCGTACAACCCCGGCTACCAGAGCGTGCTGAAGAACATCAAGGAGTCGACGCGGCAGCGGTTCGTCGCCATCGAACTGGGCTTCCCACCGCCCGACGTCGAGGCGGAGGTGGTCGCGCACGAGGCGGCCGTCGACCTCGACACCGCCCGCGCGCTGGTTGCCGTGGGCAATGCGATCCGCGACCTCGACACCGCATCACTGGGCGAGGTGTCCTCGACGCGGACGCTGATCCTCGCCGGGGTGCTGGCCGCCGAAGGGCTCAGCCTGCGCCGCGCCGTGCAGGCGGCCATCGTCGAAACCCTCTCCGACGACGCCGACGTCATCCGTGCCCTCGGTGAACTCGTCGACGCCGTGCTACCGCGGACGTGACCGGCGACCTCGATCGTTTCCGCTTCCTGGCGGCCTTCGTCGCCGGCCACCCGGTCGAGCTCGCCGAAGCCCCGCCGGGGCAGGCGCCCTACACCGATCGGCGGACCGTGTTCGTGTCGCACGGCGCCGACCCCGAACAGCACCGGCGGGAGGTGGTGCTGCAGTGTGCCCTGCTGGCCGCGGGCAGCCTGGCGCCCGACGTGGTTCGGCGGTTGCGCGGCCGGCCGGGGCTGGCACGGCGCTACCTGGCCATCGAAGGCCGTCGCGCGCTGGCCGAGTTGTCCCGCAGGTTGCCGCTCGCCGCGATCTGGTGCACGGAACTCCCGCCCGCTGACTCGTCTGCGGCGGGTTCACTGGATCGCGCCCGCAGATCGACGGCCGAGCCGCCCGAATGGTTCGGGATCATCAAACCGTCCGCGCTGCTGTCGGCACCTGCGGGCACGACGACACCGGCCCGCGGGAACGAACAGCCGTCGACGCTGTCTTTCGGCGACGAGGACGACGACGAGGACCCCGAGCCGGGCCCACCGAGCACGATCCTCAGACTCTTCGACAACCCGCTGTTCAATTCGCAGGCGGTCGGCGACTTTCTGCGCAGGCTGTTGGGCACCTCCCGCTCCACCCCGTCGTCGGACGCCAGCAGCGGCGGCGAACTGCGCGTCGGGAGCGTGCGGCGGGCACGGAAGCGCCCCGCCGAGGCCCGACCGACACCCACCCGCATCCACTTCACCGACGAGGACAGGCCCGGGGCCGCCGCGGGTGTGGGCGGGGCACTGTATCCGGAGTGGGACGTCTTTCGCCGCCGGTACCGGCCGGACTGGTGCCGGGTCGTCGACTACCCGCTGCGCATCCCCGCCGACGTGACGGCGGCCGCGGTGCCGCGCGACCCGGTGCTGCACCGCCGCCTCGCCGGGATCGGGTTGACGCCGAAGGCATTGCGGCGCAGACCCGACGGGGATGACCTGGACGTCGGGGCGCTCGTCGACCTCGCGGTCGATCTGCGGTGTGGTCATTCCCCGCCGGAGAACATCTACACCGAGTACCGCAAGGCAGCCCGCGACCTCGGCGTGCTGATCCTGCTCGACGCCTCCGGATCGGCCACCGATGCCGATCCGCACGGGATGGCGGTGCACGACCATCAGCGGCGAGCGGCAGCGACCCTGGCCGCCACCCTCGAGGAACTCGGTGACCGCGTCGCGGTCTACGCCTTCCGATCCGACGGCCGCCGGGCCGTACACCTGGCGGCGATCAAGACCTTCGACCAGCGCTTCGGCGCCGCCGGCCGGGCCCGGCTCAACCAGCTGCGGCCGTCGGGATACACCCGGCTGGGTGCGGCGATCCGCGGCGCCGGCGAGATCCTCAAGACCCAGGCGGGCACCACCAACCGGCTGCTGCTGGTGCTCTCCGACGGCCACGCCTACGACCACGGCTACGCGGGCACCTACGCCACCGCGGACACCCGCCGAGCGCTTGCCGAGCTGCGCGGCGACGGTGTTGCCTGCCTGTGTCTTTCGCTCGCCTCGGATGCCGACGGCGCGACGTTGGAGAAGGTGTTCGGCTCGGCCGGCCACGCCCACGCACCGAGCCTGGCGGTGCTGAGCCCCCGGATGGACGAACTGTTCCTCTCGGCGCTGCGGGAACTGGCCGTGCCCCGCAGCGGTCGTGGCGGTTGAGACAGATCAAGCACTCACCGCGCCGAGTCCAGTGCGCTAAGACTGAGGGACGCGCCGAAGGCTCGGCGCACCGGACAGGAGGTACATATGCGGGTCGGTCTCATGGTCGGTTCGGACAAGGAGCGGCCACGCGCCGACCGGCTGGCGGGGCTGCTGGCCGACGGGAGCGCCGCCGAGGCCGCCGGCTTCGCGTCGTTCTGGATGCCGCAGGTACCCGGCTATCTCGATGCCTTGACCGCCCTCGCGGTGCTCGGTCAGCACACCGAACGGATCGAGCTCGGCACCGCGGTGGTACCGATCCAGCCGCGCCACCCGCTGGTCATGGCGCAGCAGGCGCTGACCATCCAGGCCGCCTGCGGCGGCCGCTTCACGTTGGGGCTGGGACCGTCGCACCACTGGATCATCGAAGACCAGTTGGGGTTGTCCTACGACCGGCCGGCGGCACTTATGCGCGACTACCTCGAGGTGATCGCGGCGGCGTTCGCCGGGCCCGGCACCGTGGCGGTGGGCAACGACAGCTTCCGGGTGAACAGCCCCATCGACGTCACCGACGACGCCGCGCCACCCGTGCTGATCGCCGCCCTCGGCCCGACGATGTTGCGCATAGCCGGGGAACTCACCGGCGGCACCATCCTGTGGATGGCCGACGAGCGCGCGATCGGCGACTATGTGGTCCCGCGCATCACGGCCGCGGCGGAACGCGCCGGACGCACCGGGATCCGGGTGGTGGCCGGGGTGCCCGTGACGCTGTGCGCCNACCACGAGGCCGATGCCGCCCGGGCCCACGCGAGCGAGGTCCTCGGGCACGCCGAACTCTCCCCCAACTACCTGCGGCTGCTCGAGCACGGCGACGCCGAAGACGTCGGCGACACCATGGCGGCCGGCGACGAGGCGGCGGTGCGGGCGCGGCTGCGCCGGTATCGCGACGCCGGGGTGACCGACCTCGCGGTGCGCGTGGTGCCGTTCGGCGCCACCGCGGCGGAACGGGCCGCGTCCCGCCGCCGCACCCAGGACTTCGTCGCGTCATTGCTCAGCGAGTTGAGTTAGTTAGACGAGCGTCAACTATTCCCCTCGCCGAATATCTCTGTTACAGTCCGCGTGTGCCGAGGACTGCGGCGACAGACCGCGCTGACGGTGGTCAACGACGCGCCTCGTTTCAGCGGGCCCGTTCGCATCAGACGAAGCGGGCGCTGGTGCAGGCGGCCATGGCGTTGTGGCGCACGAACGGCTACGCCAACACCACCGTGGCCGACATCTGCCGGGCCGCCGGGGTGTCGCGGGCGCTGTTCTACTTCTACTTCCCGGCCAAGGAGGACATCCTCTTCGAAGTCGGTCTGCTGTCGACGCGGGCGGCCCGGCATCGCATCCGATCGCTGCTCCGGGGCGACTACGAGATCCACCGGGTCATCGAGGCCGCCCTGCGCAGCCTGGAACGCTCCATGGCCCGCAATCCGCCCGAGCTGATCGTGCAGACGATCCTGGAGGGCTACCGCCACGAGCACCGCATCCTGGCCGGCGAGGAGGAGCCCGACACCGAGGCCGACATGTTCGGGGAGTTGTTCACCCGCGCCCAGCGGGACGGCAAGCTGGCCGCGGACATCGACGTCGACCACCTGTCCCGGGTGGCTCAGGCGCTGGTGAGCGAGGGCGTACGCCATTGGGCTGCAGGAGCTTTCGGAAGACGTTCGTTCGCCGAAGTCGTCGCGGCCGACATCGCGGCCCTGGTCGACGGATACAACCTGCGGGCGCGCCGATGACGCTCGTCATGTGAGAGGAATACGACGATGGCATGGGATTTCGAGACCGACCCGGAGTACCAGAAGGTCCTGGACTGGGCCGACGAGTTCGTGCGCAACGAGGTCGAACCACTCGATCTGGTGTTCCCGCACCAGCAGTTCGTCCCACTGGAGGGCAGGCGCCGGGAGGCGATCGAACCGCTCAAACAGGAGGTGCGCCACCGCGGGTTGTGGGCCACCCATCTGGGTCCCGAACTCGGCGGGCAGGGCTACGGACAGCTGAAGTTGGCGCTGCTCAACGAGATTCTGGGCCGATCACAGTGGGCACCGGTGGTGTTCGGATGCCAGGCCCCCGACACCGGCAACGCCGAGATCATCGCCCACTACGGCACCGAGGAGCAGAAGAAGCGTTACCTGCAGCCGTTGCTCGACGGCGAGCTGTTCTCCTGCTACTCGATGACCGAGCCGCACGCCGGCGCCGACCCCACCATGTTCAAGACGCGTGCGGTGCGTGACGGTGACGACTGGGTGATCAACGGCTGGAAGTTCTTCTCCTCCAACGCCACCACCGCGTCGTTCCTGATCGTGATGGCCGTGACGAACCCGGATGTCAGCGCCTATCAGGGCATGTCGATGTTCCTGGTGCCCACCGACACCCCGGGCGTGAAGATCGAACGCAGTATCGGCCTGTACGGGGATCCGCCGGGAACAGGATCGCATGCGCTGATCCACTACGACAACGTGCGGGTGCCCGCCGATGCGCTGCTCGGCGGTGAGGGGCAGGCCTTCGCGATCGCCCAGACCCGCCTCGGCGGCGGGCGCATCCACCACGCGATGCGCACCATCGGGTTGGCCCGCAAGGCGCTCGACATGATGTGCGAACGGGCACTCAGCCGCCAGACCCAGGGCAGCCGGTTGTCGGACAAGCAGTTCGTCCAGGGCTATATCGCCGACTCGTACGCGCAGCTGCTTCAGTTCCGGTTGATGGTGCTCTACACCGCGTGGGAGATCGACAAGTACAACGACTACAAGAAGGTGCGCAAGGACATCGCCGCGGTGAAGGCGGTCATGCCCACCGTGTTGCACGACATCGCCTGGCGCGCCATGCAGGTGCACGGGGCGCTCGGGGTGACCGACGAGATGCCGTTCATGGGCATGATCACCGGCGCGGCGGTGATGGGGCTGGCCGACGGCCCGACCGAGGTGCACAAGGCGACGGTCGCCAAGCAGGTGCTAAGGGACTACCAGCCCAGCACGGATGTCTGGCCGTCGGAGTGGATTCCGCGCAAACGGGAGGCCGCTGTGGCCAAGTACGCCGAATACCTCGAGCACGAGGTGGGCAACCTGTGACCGAGCACCGCATCGACACCACCAGGCTGGCCGCCTGGATGGACGACGCCGGACTGCCCGGCAAGGGTGAGCCGTTGCAGGCCGACTTCCTCTCCGGCGGAACCCAGAACGTCATCTACCGGATCCGTCGCGGCGAACACGTCTGTGTGCTGCGCATGCCGCCGCCGGACGCCCCGGCCGACCGCGACAAAGGCATCCTGCGCGAGTGGCGGATCATCGAGGCCCTCGACGGCACCGAGGTACCGCACACCGCGGCGGTGGCGGTGTGCACCGAACCCGCGATCCTGGGGCGACCGTTCTACCTGATGGGCTACGTCGACGGGTGGTCGCCGATGGATCTGGTCGATCGGCGTTGGCCGGCGCCGTTCGACACCGATCCAAGTGCCCGGGCCGGGCTGGCCTACCAGCTCGCCGAGGGGATCGCACTGCTGTCGAAGGTGGACTGGAAGGCCAAGGGCCTGCACGATCTCGGCCGCCCCGACGGCTTTCACGAACGCCAGGTGGACAGGTGGACCGGCTTCTTCGAACGGATCAAGGGCCGGGAGTTGGACGGCATGGACGTCGCCACCGAGTGGCTGCGCACCCGTCGGCCCCGCGACTACATCCCCGGCCTGATGCACGGCGACTATCAGTTCGCCAACGTGATGTACCACCACGGCGCGCCGGCTCGGCTGGCCGCGATCGTCGACTGGGAGATGGGCACCGTCGGCGACCCCAAACTCGACCTGGGCTGGATGGTGCAGAGCTGGCCGGAGAACACCGACGCCCCCGGCGAATCCGAGATGAGCTATGTCGACATGCGCGGTATGCCGTCGCGCAGCGCGGTGGTGGCGCACTACGCCGAGGTGTCCGGGCGTCAGGTCGACGATCTCGACTACTACGTGGTGCTGGCCAAGTGGAAGCTGGCCATCGTGCTGGAGCAGGGCTACCAGCGCGCGGGCGACAATCCGAAGCTGCTCGCCTACGGACCGGTCATCACCGCGCTGATGCGGTCCGCCGCCGAGCTGGCCGAATCCAGCGACTACCGATGAGGACCTCGGTACGGCCGGCCTGCGGGCCGCCCGACGTGGCGAGCGTCGAGCGGGCCCGAGCGGCGCTCAGCTGGCNGGCACCAGATCGGCCGCGACCGAGACCATCATTCCGCAGCGGAACGTCTCGATCGGACCGACGTGCACGTCGCGGGCACCCGCGGCCGCCAGCGCCCGCGCCTTGAAAGCCCTTGCCGCGCCGCTCAAATGGTGGCGCACCCCGTCGACCCGGCAGTCCAGCTCGGCCGGCAGTCGTTCCTCGCCCCACAACGTGACCTCGGTGGCCCCCTGCTCCAGTGCCACCCGCACGTGCTCGAGAACCCGGGGGTCCCGGTCCAGCAGGTCCGCGGCCACCGCCACCGTCTGCGGGTGCGGACGGTCGGCCCAGTCGGTCAGCACCGACTCCAGGCTCAGCGTCTCGGCGCCGAGGATCTGCAGCGGCAGCCGATCGGCGTCGTCGTCGACCAGCACGGTGACGTCCCATCCGGCCATGCTGCGGTCGTAGATCCAGCCGCCGGCGTACGTCACCGCGGAGAGCACCGTCGGGGCGACGACGTCGAGGCGATACCTCATGTCGAGCTCCGAGGCGCCAGCTCGCGTCCCAGTGCCTCCGCGTACCCCTTGAACACCTCGGTCAGCGGGATTGAGGGATCGAGCAACCATAGGGTCTCCATTCCGTTGATAAAGGCGAGTATTTCCGTGGCTTTCTGGGCTGGGTCCACATCGGTGCGGTACTTGCCGCTCTGCTGGCCTCGCCGGATGATCCCGACGATGATGTCCACCGCGTCGCGGTAGCGCTTGAGCAGTCGGTCGTGCAACGGGGCGTCCGGCGCGATGTTCTCGGCCAGCAGCACCGTGAACGTGCCGACGAGTTCGGGTGCCCGGTCGAACCGCTCGGGCACCCGCATGAGTTCGCTGACCAGATCCCCGGAGCGGTAGTCGGCGTGCACCGCGTCGTCGGCGTCCCGGGCGTCGAGGACAGCGTTGAGCAGCTGCTCCTTGGACTGGAAGTGGTGCAGCAGACCGGCCGGGGTCACCCCCGCCTCACGGGCGATCTGCGCGAGCGAGGTGTTGCGCCAACCGTTGCGCGCCAGCAAACGCTCAGCGACCAACATGATCCGTTGACGTCGGTCTTCGCCCTTAGCCAGCAACGTCGCATACGGCCGCGACGGCTCCGACTCGGACACCGAACCCCTTCCGGTAAACCAACCTAGTGAACACACAGTAGGTTGGTTTACCGGCTGTGACAAGGGTCTCAGAGAAATTACCTTTTGACTGCCGTCACAGCCGCGGTTTCGGTTCCGTCGACACACGCGCGCCCGGCTCCGCGCCCACGCGCCCACTTCACCGAGGGCGCTGAGTTCTATTCCACCGGCTACAGCCCCAGCGACTTGGCGATGATCACCTTCATCACCTCGCTGGTCCCGGCATAGATACGGGTCACCCGGGCGTCGGTGTACAGCCGCGCGATCGGGTACTCCATCATGTAGCCGTACCCGCCGAACAGCTGCAGGCAGCGGTCCACCACCCGGGCCTGCATCTCGGTGCAGAACAGCTTCACCCGGGCCGCATCGGCCGGTGACAGCTCGCCCTCCACGTGCAGAGCGATCGCGCGGTCGAGCATCGCCTGGGCCGCCTCCACCTCGGTCGAACAGGCCGCCAGCTCGAACTTGGTGTTCTGGAACGATGCCACCGGCGTGCCGAACGCCTTGCGGCTCTTGGTGTACTCGATCGTCGTCTCCACCGCGGACCGGGCCTGCGCGACCGAGCCGACCGCCACGGTCAGCCGCTCCTGCGGCAGGTTGTGACCGAGGTAGGTGAACGCCTCGCCCTCCTCGCCGAGCATGTTGGCCGCCGGCACCCGGACGTCGACGAACGACAGTTCGGCGGTGTCCTGGACCTTGCAGCCCATCTTCTCCAGCTCGCGGCCGCGAGTGAATCCCGGCATGCCGTCCTCGACGACNAACAGGCTCAGGCCCTTGCGGCGGTTGTCCGGGTCGGTCGAGGTGCGGGCGACCACGATGACGAGATCGGCCTGCATTCCGCCGGTGATGAAGGTCTTGGCGCCGTTGATGACCCAGTCGTCACCGTCGCGCACCGCGGTGGTGCGGATTCCCGCGAGGTCGGAGCCGGTGCCCGGCTCGGTCATCGCGATCGCGGTGAGCAGCTCCCCCGACGCCAGTCCCGGGAACCAGCGCTTGCGCTGCTCCTCGTTCGCGTAGTGCAGGAAATACGGCAGGATCACCTCGAGCTGGGTCCGCACCGTCGACAGCGTCACCAGCGCCCGCGCCGCCTCCTCCTGCAGCACGACGTTGAACCGGTAGTCCGGGTTACCCCCGCCGCCGTACTCCTCGGGGATCGCCATGCCCAGCATCCCCAACTCGCCCATGCGCCGGAACACCTCGCGCGGCATACGCCCGCGCTTCTCCCATTCCGGGTAGTTGGGCACCACTTCCTTCTCGACGAAGTCGCGGGCCAGTTGCCGGAACGCCTCGTGGTCCTCGGTGAACAGATCTCTGCGCACGGTGAGTTTCCTTCGGATTCTTGCGGCCTTCGGTTTCGGCCCGATCGGGCGACCGGGCTAGGCGACGAGCTCGACAAGCGTGGCGTTGGCGGTGCCGCCGCCCTCGCACATCGTCTGCAGCCCGTAGCGAATTCCGTTGTCGCGCATGTGGTGCAGCATGCGCGTCATGAGGATCGCCCCAGACGCGCCCAACGGATGGCCTACCGCGATCGCCCCGCCCAGCGGGTTGAGTTTGGCTTCCTCGGCGCCGGTTTCGGCCAGCCACGCCAGCGGCACCGGCGCGAACGCCTCGTTGACCTCGAACACCCCGACCTCGTCGAGGCTCACCCCGGCCTTGCGCAGCACCTTCTCGGTGGCCGGGATCGGGCCGGTGAGCATCAGCACGGGATCGGCGCCGGTGACCGCGCCCGCGCGGTAGCGGGCGATCGGTTGCAGCCCCATGGCCACGGCGGTCTCGGCGGACATCACCAGCAGTGCCGCCGCCCCGTCGGAGATCTGCGACGAGTTGCCGGCGTGGATGAGGCCGTCATCCTTGAATGCCGGCTTGAGCGTGGCCAGCTTCTCGACGGTGGTGCCGCGGCGCACCCCCTCGTCGGCCACCACCGGCTCACCGTCACCGGTGAAGACCGGCATGATCTGCGTCTCGAACGCGCCCCGGTCCTGAGCAGCGGCGGCCAGTTCGTGCGAGCGGACCGAGTACTCGTCCAGCTGGGTGCGGGAGAACCCCCACTTCTCGGCGATCAGTTCCGCCGAGATGCCCTGGTTGAACGAGAAACCCTTATAGCGGTCAAGAACTTTCGGGCCGTACGGCATGCCGGTGGCGCGCGCCGAACCCAGCGGCACCCGGCTCATCACCTCCACACCGCCGGCGATCACGATGTCCTGCTGTCCCGACATCACCGCGTGCACGGCGAAATCGAGCGCCTGTTGACTCGATCCGCAGGCCCGGTTGACCGTGGTGCCGGGGATGTGCTCGGGCCAGCCCGCGGCCAGCACCGCGTAGCGCCCGATGTTGCTGGACTGGTCGCCGATCTGCGACACGCACCCCCAGACCACGTCGTCGACGATGTTGGGGTCAATCCCGTTTCGCTCGACGATCGCGTTGAGCACCAGCGCCGACAGGTCGGCGGCATGCATCTCCGACAACCCGCCGTTGCGCTTGCCGATCGGGGTACGTACCGCGTCGACGATGACGGTTTCACGCATGGTCTTTCTCCGATCCGGGCGACAACGCCCATCGACCCGTGAACGTCGGCTGACGTTTCTCGGCGAACGCCCGGTAGGCCTCAGCCGTGTCCACTGTGGCGAAGTTACCCGTTTGGGCCCACGCCTCGTTCGCCAGGGCTTCCCGCAACGTCACGTTCGCGCCGTCGTTGAGCAGCGCCTTGCTCTGCGCCAGCGCCACCGGCGGGCCCGCGGCCAGCCGCGCGGCCAGATCGGCGACGAACGCGTCGATCTCGTCGGCGCCCTTCACCCAGGTCACCAGCCCGAGCGCGTGCGCCTCCGCCGCGTCGATCATCTCGCCCAACAGCACCAGCCGCTTGGCCTGCTGCAGCCCGACCAGTTTCGGCAGCAGCCACGACCCACCCAGATCCACCGACAGGCCACGCTTGGCGAAGATCTGGCAGAACCGCGATTCCGGTGTGGCGACCACGAAGTCGCAGCCGAGGGCCAGGTTCCAGCCGGCGCCGACGGCCACGCCGGTCACCTTCGCGATGGTCGGCACCGAGAGGTCGTGCAGTGCCAGCGCGACATCGGTGAGCCGGCGCAACTTGTGCCGGGGATGGATGTGCTCGGGGGTGGAGATGTCGGCGCCGGAGCAGAACGCTCCCCCGGCACCGGTGATCACCAGCACCCGCAGCTCGGTGTCACGGGCGGCGGCCCGCAACGCCTCGGCGAGCTCCTCCCACAGCCGTGCGTCGATCGCGTTCTTGCGCTCGGGACGGTTGAGGGTCAGTGTGCGGACCCCGTCCTGCTCGGATACGAGCAGCACCGGGTCGCTCGATGCGGTGGAACTCATCGGTACTCCGGTCCGATCACGCCGTCGGCGCGCAGGTTCTTGATCTCGGTTTCGCTGTAGCCCAATTCGGCGAGCACCGCGTCGGTATGCTCCCCCAGTCCGGGCACCGGCCCCATCGGCTGGTCGAAGCCGGTGATCACCGGTGGTGGCCGCAGGGCCTTGATCTCACCTTTCGGGGTGCTGAGCGGGCGCCAGCGGTCCCGGGCGGCCAGGTGCGGGTGGTTGATCACCTCGCTGGGCCGGTTGAACCGGGCGTTGCCGATGCCGGCAGCGTCGGCGATGCGCTGGATCTCGTCCAGGTCGTGGCGGGCGCACCAGTCGCGGATCGCCTCGTCGAGGATCGCCCGGTGCTCGCAACGCTGGGGGTTGGTGGCGAACCGCGGGTCGTCGGCCAGGTCGGGCCGGTCGATGATCTCGCGGGCCAGCCGCTGCCATTCCCGGTCGTTGGTGGTGCCGAGCACCACCGTCTGGCCGTCGCGGGTGGGGTAGGCGCCGTACGGGGCGACCGCCGGGGAGCCGACGCCGATGGGTTCCTGGTCGATGCCGGAGTGTTGGGTGTAGGTCAACGAGTAGCCCATGACGTCGGTCATCACGTCGAACAGGCTGACCTCCACCGCCTGCGTGGTGGGCACGCCGTCCGGATGGCGGGCGCGCCCCAGCAGCAGCGCCATTACCGAGATCGCCGCGTACAGCCCGGTGCTGAAGTCGGCGATCGCCGGTCCGGGTTTGGCCGGCATGCCCGGATAACCGGTGACCGCGCACGAACCGGTCTCCGCCTGGACGAGCAGGTCGTAGGCGCGCTTGTGCGAAATCGGACCGCCGCGCCCGTAGCCGTCGATCTCGACCGGGATGACCCGGGGATGGCGCTCGGCGAGATCGGCGGCCGCCAGTCCCAGCCGCCCCAGCGCGCCGGGAGCGAGGTTGGAGACGAACACCTCCGCGCGGT
>JGI25331J36430_1001612_pt1 | contig 11772 bp, 8 predicted proteins | sample HigsolmetaAR206D_FD_36430 | JGI IMG/M metagenome (IMG submission 36430) | reverse complement strand
CACCTTCACGGCGGATACCATCGGCGGGATCTGCTCGATATCGCCGACAAACGAGCCGATAGCGCGCGCGATCTCCTCTTCCGTCAGATGATGGACTTCCATCCGTTCGACGACTTGCCCGCCCGCATCCTCCGTATCGGTCGCGATGCCGAAGCGGAGGGTCGCTTCGTAGGCTTTCGGCGTCTCCTGCAAATATTCCACCAGACGCGTCGCCCGGCCGATGCAGATCGGAAGCACGCCCGTCACGGCCGGATCCAGCGTCCCCGTGTGGCCGATGCGGCGGACGCCGATCAGGCGCCTGGCCTTGGCGACCACATCGTGGGACGTCCAGCCGGCCGGCTTCCAAACGCCGAGCACGCCTTCCAAGGCTGAGTTTCCGTTCATGTCGGTCCCGCCTCCAAAGCCGCTCTTACGGCGCCGACCACCCGTTCGATCGCCTCCGGCAGCGCCGACGCGATCCGGCAGCCGGAAGCGCGGACATGGCCTCCCCCGCCGAATTGCTGCGCGACCGAAGCGACGTTGACATTGCCGGCCGAGCGCAGGCTGACCTTCACCGCATCGCTTCCCATCTGCTTGAAGAGCAGCCCCACCTCGACGCCTTCGATGTTGCGCGGATAATTGACCAGCCCCTCCAAATCCTCGTTCGTGGCGCCGGTTTCGCGCAGATCCTCGGAGGTGACCCACAGCCAGCCGATTCGTCCGTCGTCGCTGAAGGACAGCCTGGACAGCGCCCGCTTGGTCATCTGGATCTGGCCCATCGTCATCCGCTCGAGCAGCCGTTCCGCCAGTCCCGGACCGTCCGCCCCGGCGGCAAGCAGNTCGGAGGCGATCGCCATCACCCGCGGCGTCGTATTGGCGTAGCGGAAGCCTCCCGTATCGGTCATCAGNCCGGTGTAGACGGCGTTCGCGATGTCGGCGTCAAGCTCCGCTCCCAACGTCTTCAGCAGCCCAAACAGGATTTCCGCCGTCGCGGCGGCTTCAAAATCGAGCAGTTGAACCGTTCCGAAGCCGTCGTTGGTCGGATGGTGATCGATGTTGAGCAGCTCCGCGTCCTCCGCAAACCATTGCCGCGCGGCGCCGACACGGTCGAAATCCGCGCAGTCGACGGCGATCACGTGCTTGAACGGCCGCATGGGCCCGCCGCTTGCGGCGGTGACGATGTCGGAGAAGCCCCAAAGATAAGACAGCCGCGAAGGAAGCGGACCCTCGTTATACAGCGTGAACGACTTGCCCAGGCGGTTCAGCAGCCAACCGACGGCGACCGTCGAGCTGATCGCGTCCCCGTCCGGCTGGACGTGCGAGACGACGAGAAAATCGTCCCGCTCGCGCAGAAACCGCGCGGCCGCTTCCCATTGTTCCGGCCGCCTCATTCGTCCCCGCTCTCCCGGTTAATCTTCTGCAGCAGCGCTTCGATGCGGCTGCCGTATTCGATCGAATGGTCGAAGCGGAACTCGATTTCGGGCGTGTGCCGAAGGCGGATCCTCCGCCCGAGCTCGCTGCGGAGGAAGCCCTTCGCTTTGCCGAGCGCGTTCAGCGACGCTTCCTTCTGCTCCTCGTTGCCGAGAATGCTTAAATAAATCCGGGCCAAGGACAAATCGTTCGTCACATCCACCCCGGTCACGGTAATGAATCCGATGCGCGGATCCTTCAGTTCCATTTGAATCAAGGTACTGATTTCTTTTTTGATTTCTTCGCCGACGCGTCCGACTCGGAATTTGGCCATGCATATTCACCCCATTCTGTCTAGCAAATCTTAAGGCTCGACAGATTCCATGACGAACGCTTCGATGATGTCGCCGATTTGAATGTCGTTGAATTTCTCCAGCGTCATCCCGCATTCGTAGCCTTCCGTAACCTCTCTGACGTCGTCCTTATACCGCTTGAGCGTTTCGATCTTGCCTTCGTAGACCACGATGCCGTCGCGCACGAGTCTGGCCTCGGCCGAGCGGGTCACCTTGCCGTCGGTCACCATGCAGCCCGCGATCGTGCCCACTTTGCTGACCTTGAACGTCTCGCGGACTTCGGCATGCCCGATGACCTTCTCTTTGAAGACCGGATCCAGCATGCCCTTCATCGCCTGNTCGATCTCTTCGATCACTTTGTAAATGACGCGGTGCAGGCGGATGTCGACCTTCTCCTGCTCGGCCATCGCGGCCGCCCGCGGCTCGGGACGCACGTTGAAGCCGACGACGATGGCCGAAGAAGCGACGGCGAGCGTAATATCCGACTCGGTGATGGCGCCGACGCCGGCGTGGATCGTCTTGACGCGCACGCCCTCGACATCGATTTTTTCCAGNGAGCCTTTGAGCGCNTCAAGCGAGCCTTGCACGTCCGCTTTCAGGATGACGTTGAGGTCTTTGATTTCGCCTTCCTTGATCTTGTTGAACAAATCGTCCAGCGTCACCTTGGAGTTCGACTTCAGCGCTTCCTGGCGCGTCTTGATCGCGCGTTTTTCCGCGATCTCGCGGGCCTTGCGCTCGTCTTCGAACACCATGAACGGATCGCCCGCCTGCGGCACCTCCGTCAGCCCCGTGATTTCGACCGGGGTGGACGGTCCGGCTTCCTTGACCCGGCGTCCGCGGTCGTTGGTCATGGCGCGGATGCGGCCGAAGCAATCGCCGGCGACGAAGGCGTCGCCCACCTTGAGCGTCCCGTTCTGCACGAGGATGCGGGCCACGGGGCCTTTGCCTTTGTCCAGCTCGGCCTCGAGCACGGTGCCGCGTGCGCGTTTGTTCGGATTGGCCTTGTATTCGTTCACTTCGGCGACAAGCAGGATCATCTCCAGCAGGCTGTCGAGATTCAGGCGCTGCTTCGCGGACACTTCCACGAAAATCGTATCCCCGCCCCACTCTTCCTGAACGAGGCCGTATTCCATCAATTCCTGTTTGACCCGGTCCGGATTGGCTTCCGGCTTGTCGATCTTGTTGACGGCGACGATGATCGGCACGTTGGCCGCCTTCGCATGGTTGATCGCCTCGACCGTCTGCGGCATGACGCCGTCGTCGGCNGCGACGACGAGAACCGTAATGTCGGTCACCTGCGCTCCGCGGGCGCGCATTGTCGTGAACGCTTCGTGGCCCGGAGTGTCGAGGAAGGTGATCTTCTTCCCGCCCACATCAACCTGGTAGGCGCCGATGTGCTGGGTAATGCCTCCGGCCTCGCCGGATGCGACCTTCGTTTCGCGGATCGCGTCCAGCAGCGTCGTCTTCCCGTGGTCGACGTGGCCCATGATCGTGACGACCGGCGGGCGTTCGACCAGATCGCTCGGATCGTCGTTTTCTTCGATCGTCTCGAAATTCGTTTCCTCGACGACGATTTTCACTTCGGTCTCGACGTTGAATTCGCTCGCGACCAGAAGAATCGTGTCCAGATCGAGCTCCTGGTTGATCGTCGCCATCACGCCGAGGAAGAGCAGCTTCTTGATCACTTCGGAAGCGTCTTTGTGCAGCAGCTTCGCGAGCTCGCCTACGGTCATCTCGCCGCGGACGATGATTTTCTTCGGCGTGTTGTCGATCTTCTCGCGCGGGGGTTGGGCGCCCCGGTTTTTGCCGTTTTTGCCGCCCTTGCCCTTCGGCTTGAAGTTCATTTTGCCCTCTTCGAACCGTTTGCCGAACTCGTTGTCCTTGCGTTTGCCCCCGCTCCGGCCGAAGTCGCTGTCGCGGCTCTTGCCTTCGCCGCGCGTTCCCGGACGCGCTCCGCGGCTAGCAGCCGGCGTAGCGGCCACAACCGGCGGTGCCGGGATGCGCGGACCGCCGAAGCCGCCCTGGCCTTGCGGGCGTCCGCCGCCTTGGCCTTGCGGACGGCCGCCTTGCGGGCGGTTGCCGCCGCCTTGGCCCTGCGGACGATTGCCGCCCTGGCCTTGCGGCCGGTCGCCTTGCGGGCGGTTGCCGCCGCCCTGACCCTGCGGACGGCCGCCCCCTTGCTGGCGGTCGCCCTGCGGGCGGTTGCCGCCGCCCCCCTGACCTTGCGGGCGATTGCCGCCGGTCTCCTGCTGGCGCTCGCCTTGCGGACGGCTGCCGCCGCCTTGACCCTGGCCTTGCGCCGCGGCAGCGGGCTGCGGTTGCGCCGGCTTTGCCGCCGCTTTGGCCGCGGAGCCGTCCTCCGCCTTGCGGCCGGCTTCCCCNGCTCCCGCGCCTTGCTTGTTGCCGCCGCCCGCAGNTTGCCCTTCCGGACGGGACTGCGCGCCGGCAGGCTTCGTTTGCGCCATCTTGGCCGCCGCATTCGCCTTCACGTCATGGAAAAACTTCTCCACCGCGCTGATCATGTTGTCCTCCATGACGCTCATATGATTGTTGACGGGCAGGTTGACGCGCTTCAGAATCGTTAAGATTTCCTTACTGCTCATATTGAGTTTCTTGGCGTATTCGTAAACGCGAATCTTGTCCTTGTTATCTTGCGTATCTTGTTTATTAGTCAATATTTTCCACCTCCGATTGTTGAACCCAACCGCTTCGGATCAGATCGGCAAAGCCGCGATCCGTCACGGCGAACAATACGCGCTCGGGCTTGCCGACGGCTCCTCCGAGTTCGTACCGCGTATATCCGATCAACAGCGGAACGTTGTAGCTTCCGCATTTGTCTTCGACTTTTTTGCGCGTCAGTTCCGAAGCGTCCCCCGCCAGCAGAACCAGCTTGGCGTCGCCGGAACGGATGGCTTTCAGCACGGATTCTTCTCCGGTAACGAGCTTGCCCGCGCGCATCGCAAGCCCAAGACGAGACAGCGCCTTATTCGTCGTCATCGTCATCCGCCCGCTCCTTCGCCGCGTTAAACTCGTCCTCCACCTTGACGAAATCCGCCGCCAGCCGGTCGTATATTTCCGGCGGCACCGCCGTCTTGAGCGCCCTGTCAAGCGCCTTCGTCTTCTTGGCCAGCTTGAAGCAGGAGGAATTGCCGCACAAATAAGCGCCCCGTCCGGGCTTTTTGCCCGTCATGTCGATCAGGATCTCCCCCTGCGGGGTGCGGACGACGCGGATCAGTTCCTTTTTCGGCATCATTTCCTGGTGGACGACGCATTTGCGAAGCGGAATTTTACGTTGCCTCATGGTTTCCCTCCCCCTGTTCCTGCAGCTTCAGAAGCTTTTCCGCCGATGTCAGGAGGCCTTTGCGCCATCCCGGCGGCCCATGCCTTCGGGCAGCGCCCGCGGTCCTTCCGCGGTCAATCGATCGTCACGCTGTCCTGATGCATGACTTCCCCGGACAGCGTCCGCGGCCGCCCGTACTCCTGCTCGGCTTGCGTCTCGCTTTTGATATCGATTTTCCAGCCGGTCAGCTTCGCCGCAAGGCGCGCGTTCTGGCCCTTGATGCCGATGGCGAGCGAAAGCTGGTAATCCGGGACGATGACCCGCGCCATCTTCTCCGCTTCGAACACGATGACCTCGAGCACCTTGGAAGGGCTGAGCGCGTTGGCCACGTATTCCTCCACCGAGTCGGACCAGCGCACGATGTCGATCTTTTCGCCCTTCAGCTCGTTGACGATCGTCTGCACGCGGACCCCTTTCGGCCCGACGCACGAGCCGATCGGATCGACTTCGGGATTGCGGGAGTACACCGCGATTTTGGAGCGGAAACCGGCTTCCCGGGCAACGGAGCGGATTTCGACCGTGCCGTCGAAAATTTCCGGAACCTCCAGCTCGAACAATCGTTTCAAGAGGCCCGGATGCGTGCGCGACAAAATGATCTGCGGGCCTTTGCTCGTGTTCTCGACCTTGGTGATGTAGGCCTTGACGCGTTCAAGCTGCTTGAATTTGTCGGTCGGCATCAGCTCGGTGAGCGGAAGCGCCGCCTCGACCTTTCCCAAATCGACGTACAGATTGCGCGAATCCATCCGCTGAATGATGCCGGTGACGATGTCCTGCTCTTTGTCGACAAACGCGTTGTAAATCAGCCCCCGCTCCGCTTCGCGAATCCGCTGGGTTACGACCTGCTTGGCCGTCTGGGCGGCGATGCGGCCGAAATCGCGCGGCGTCACCTCGATTTCCGCGATGTCGTCGAGCTGGTAGTGCGGGTTGATGGCCCGCGCCGCCTCCAGCGAAATTTCCAGCCGCGGATCGAGCACTTCTTCGACGACCGTCTTGCGCGCGTAAACCTTGATCGATCCGGTCGTCCGGTTTATATCCACCCGCACGTTCTGGGCGGTGTTGAAATTCCGCTTGTAGCTGGAAATAAGAGCCGCTTCGATCGCTTCGATGAGAACATCCTTGCTGATGCCCTTCTCGCGCTCGATTTCGGAGAGCGCTTCGATAAACTCCATGCTCATGTGAAGATGATTCCTCCTTCCGTGATTAAAACACAATGGCCAGGCGAGCCGAGGCCACTTTATCGTAAGGGATGGCCTGCTTGCGGTTTCCGATCGTCATCCGGATGACCGACCCGTCGAAGCCGTCCAGCCTTCCTTCGAATTCCTTGGCGCCGTCCACCGGCTCGTACGTCGTAATGAACACGTGGCGGCCGACCGCTTTGGCCACGTCTTCGGGCTTCTTCAGCGGCCGCTCCGCGCCGGGTGAACTGACCTCGAGGAAATACGCGTCCGGAATCGGATCCGCCTCGTCCAGCTTCGCGCTCAAATATTCGGAAATACGGCCGCAATCGTCGATGTCGATGCCGCCCTCCTTGTCCACGAATACGCGCAGGAACCAGCTGCTGCCTTCCTTGACGTATTCGATGTCCACCAGTTGGAACCCGTTCTCGTCCAAATACGGCGTTACCAGCGCCTCTACGGTGGATTTGATTTTCGGTGCGCTCAAATGTGTGACCTCCCGATACCTTCAAATGGATCTGCGCAGCGGTCCGTTCCGCCAACCCAAAAAGGCCCATGGCAAAACGGAAAGAGTGGGTTTCCCCACTCTTCTGCAGACAGTGATATCCACATGATTACCAAAAATAATATACCATAACCGCCACGGGCTGGCAACCTGAATTTCCCTACGGAGGCGGCCGCCCTGTCAAAACAGGCTGAGCTGGTTGGATTCGGGCAGGCCGCGGAAGCAGCCCATGCCGGCGAGCACCTCGACGATCGTCTTGCTCGCCTTCGAGCGNTGCTGGAAGTCCTCGACCGACANAAATTCCCCTTCCTCCCGGGCGGCGACGATGTTGCGCGCCGCGTTCTCGCCGATGCCGGCAATCGCCGAAAACGGCGGGATCAGCGCGTCCCCGTCGATGATAAAGCGCGTCGCGTCGGAGCGGTACAGATCGATGGGCTTGAAGCGGAAGCCCCGCGCCGTCATCTCCAGCCCCATCTCGAGAATGGAGATCATGTTCTTCTCCTTCGGCGTCGCCTGAAACCCTTTCGCTTCGATCTCGGTCAGCGTCTTCAAAATGGCGTCGTAGCCCTGGCAAAACAGGTCGACGTCAAAGTCGGCCGCCCGGACCGAGTAATAGGTGGCGTAAAATTCGATCGGATAATAAAGTTTGAAATAGGCCGTACGCACGGCGGAGATGACGTAGGCGGCGGCATGCGCCTTCGGAAACATGTATTCGATTTTCAGGCAGGAATCGATATACCACTGCGGAACGCCGCAGCGCTTCATCTCCTCGATCCACTCGGGNGTAAGCCCTTTGCCTTTACGGACGCTTTCGGTGATCTTGAACGCCAGCGACGCGTCCATGCCCGCCTTGTAAATCAGGTAAAGCATAATATCGTCCCGGCAGCCGATCACCGTCTTGATCGTGCACGTGCCGTTTTTGATCAGTTCCTGGGCGTTGCCGAGCCATACGCCGGTTCCGTGGGACAGCCCCGAGATCTGCAGCAGGTCCGCAAACGACGAAGGCTTCGTTTCCTCGAGCATCTGCCGGACGAAGCGCGTTCCCATCTCCGGCACGCCGTAGGTCGCAACCGGCGTGCGGATTTGCTCCGGCGTCACCCCGAGCGCTTCGACGGAGTTGAACAGGCTCATCACCTTCGGATCGTTCATCGGAATCGTCGTCGGATCGACGCCGGTCAAATCCTGCAGCATCCGCATCATCGTCGGATCATCGTGTCCCAGAATATCGAGNTTGAGCAGGTTCGCGTCGAAAGCGTGGTAATCGAAGTGCGTCGTCTTCCATTCCGACTCGACGTCGTCCGCGGGATACTGCACCGGCGTAATGTCCTCGACCTCGATGTAGTCCGGAACGACGACGATGCCGCCGGGATGCTGGCCGGTGCTGCGCTTGACGCCGGTACAGCCGGCCGCCAGACGGTTCAGCTCCGCGCTCCGCCACGACTTGCCGTGATCCTCCTGATACTTCTTGGCGAAGCCGTACGCCGTTTTCTCCGCCACCGTGCTGATCGTTCCGGCCCGAAACACGTTTTTCTCCCCGAACAGGACTTTCGTGTAATTGTGCGCGTGCGGCTGGTATTCGCCCGAGAAGTTGAGGTCGATATCGGGCACCTTGTCGCCCTTGAAGCCGAGAAACGTCTCGAAGGGAATGTCCTGGCCTTCGCCGCGCATGATCTCGCCGCAGCGCGGACACGGCTTGTCCGGCAGGTCGAAGCCGCTCGGCACGCTGCCGTCGGTAATCCACTCGCTGTACTTGCACTCCGGGTTGCGGCACAAATAGTGGGCCGGCAAAGGGTTGACCTCGGAGATGCCGAGAAACGTCGCGACGACGGAGGAGCCGACCGATCCCCGCGAGCCGACGAGATAGCCGTCCTGGTTCGACTTTTTGACGAGCCGCTCGGAAATGAGATAGTTCGCCGAAAAGCCGTACTTGATAATCGGAACGAGCTCTTTTTCCAGCCGCTGCACGACGATGTCCGGCAACGGGTCGCCGTACATCGACTTGGCCGTGTCGTAGCATTTGTTGCGGATTTCCTCGTCGGCCCCTTCGATGATCGGCGTAAACAGCTTGTCCGGAAACATCACGATGTCCTCGAACCGGTCGGCAAGCTCCGCGGGATTGCGAACGACCACCTCGTACGCCTTGTCCCGGCCGAGAAACGCGAACTCCTCGAGCATTTCGCCCGTCGTCCGCAAGTGCGCGTCCGGCTTGCGCTGCTCCTTGAGCGGGCTGAAGCCGGTAATCCCGTGGATCGTGATGTCGCGGAACAGCTTGTCGCGGGGATGAAGGTAGTGCACGTTGCCGGTGGCGATGACCGGCTTGCCGAGCTTGTCCCCGATCCGGCAAATGCGGCGCAGCGCTTCCTCCAGCTCCGCCCTGCTGCCGACGAGCCCCTTGTCGAGCAGATGCAGGTAAAACTCCAGCGGCTGGATTTCCAGCACGTCGTAAAACTTGGCGACCTCTTCCGCTTCCTCTTCGGACTTGTTCAGCACCGTTTCGAACAGCTCGCCCTTNTCNCACCCCGAAATCAGCAGCAGCCCTTCCCTCAGTTCCACCAGCTTGCTNCGCGGAATGCAGGGCACGCGGTTAAAGTAGTCGGTATGCGACAGCGACACGAGCTTGAACAGATTTTTTTTGCCCTTCGCGTTCAGCGCGTAGATGCCGCAGTGAAACGGCCGGGTCGTCCGCCANCTGTCCTTGTTCGCCGTATTCAGCTCCGTAAGCTGCGTCACGCCCTTGGCCGCCGCGTCCTTGAGCAGACCGTTCAAAATGCCGCCGAGCGCCACCGTATCGTCGATCGCCCGGTGGTGGTTCTCCAGGCTCACCTTGTACAGGGCGGCCAGCGTGTTGAGCCGGTGGTTTTTCAGCGTCGGGTGCAAATATCTCGCCAGCTCCAGCGTGTCCAGCACCGGGTTCGTCAGCGGCGGCAAGCCGATTCGCCTTAAGTTCGCCTGGATAAACCCGATATCGAAGTTCGCGTTGTGCGCGACGAGCACGGCGTCGCCGACAAACCGGACGAAATCGTTCAGCACGGGCTCCAGNTCGGGCGCATCCCGCACCATNTCGTCCGTAATGTTCGTCAGCTGCTGGATGTTGTACGGAATCGGCTCGTGNGGATTGACAAACGTCGAGAACCGCTCCAGTTCTTTGCCGCCGCGCATTTTGACGCCCGCGATTTCGATGATTTTGTTCGCCGTAATGGAAAGCCCGGTCGTTTCGATGTCGAACACGACGTACGTCGCGTCCTCCAGCCGTTCCTCGCGCGGCGACAGCACCATCGGCACCGCGTCGTTGACGACGTTCGCTTCAAGCCCGTAGATGACCTTGATGCCGTGCTTTTTGGCCGCTTTGGCGGCTTCGGGATAACATTGCACGTTGCTGTGGTCGGTGACCGCAATCGCCTTGTGTCCCCATTTGGCCGCCGTCTTGATATAAGCGTCGACCGGCGTCACCGCGTCCATGGCGCTCATCGTCGTATGCAGATGGAACTCGACGCGTTTCTCTTCGGCCTCGTCCATGCGCTCGGCAGGCGGGGTTACCTCCCTGACGTCGTTGGGCAGCATGATCAGCTCCGGCGGATTCATGAACCGGTCGTACTCGACCCGGCCGCGCAGCTTCAGCCATTTGCCGTTTCCGATCAAGGATAGGATCTTGTTGTCTTCCTTCGTCTTGCCGAACACCTTGACCGCAATCGAGTCGGTGTAGTCGGTCACGCAGAACTGGTACAGCGTGCTGCCGTTGCGCAGCTCTTTCGTTTCATGGCCGAACACGAGGCCCTGGATCGTGACCCTTTTCTCTTCTTCGGTAATGTTCTGGATCGGAACCGGCTCGTCCTTGATCTCATAGCCGTACTGAAGCGCCTGCGGAGCTTCGGTTTCGGCGGCGGCCGCCTCTTCCCGCACGCTCGCCATCAACTGCTGGATATGCTGCGTCTCCTCCATTTGGATCTTCTGCGCGAATTCCTCGTACACTTCCTGGCGGGACTGGCCGACGGTCAGCTTCACCCGGCANGGGCGCCCGAACCGCTGCTCGAAGAANGCCGCCGCGTGCGATTCGACGTTTTTGCGTTTGGCCATCTCAAGTCCGGTCTGATCGATCAGCGCGAGCGTCAGCACCCCGTCTTGCGCTTCGATTTTGCCTTTCGCCAGCCAGCCGTTCACCGACGCGAATTCGGATTGCATCCACTCGACAAAAACGCTCCAATATTCGGTCAGCACCGCATCGGTCGGCACTTCGTCCGTATAGCGCAGCGTGATCGCGATCGTCGCCAGATGGCCGAGCTTGCTTTTGACTTTCTCGCAAAAATCCGCATAAACGTTCGCAGGCAACAGCGTGCTTTTGACCAGATGAAAATGCCATTCCTTCTTCGAGCGGCTGACTTCGACCCGGTCTATGTATCCGTCGCGAAAATAAGAGTCGGTCCATTCCGCCGAAACGCCGGCCTGCTGCAGCAGCAGTTCGAAGCGTTGCCTCTGGTCCGCAGTCGGTTGCATGATTGTTCCTCCCCGAATTCCCTTCAAAAACAAAAGCCTCCGCGAAAAAGGGGGCCGTCGCGCCCGCATCGGCGCTCGGACCGTCTTTCAAGCCGGAAGCTGAACAAATCGCTGTCTATTATTCTACCTTATCCAAGAATCTAGCGGCAAGCGGTAATGGACAGTGATTGACTATAAAAACGCTGCCCGCGTCGCCTCGACCGCTCGCCTGCCCCGTCCGCCGGCCCGTTTTTCCCGTTTGGCAGCCTTGTCCCCGAGCGTCGGTGCTTAGCCGCCAAGTAGTCCGTCCAGTACCCTACATCGCCTTCGTCCGCAGTGCTCAACCGCCATGTAGTCCGCCTAGCGCCTCTTTTGTCCCCGAACGGCTATATTGGATTTTGTGCAGGGTACCGGCCCCTTTCGCCCATTTCCGGACCGTATGTTGNATTTTNTNCAATGAAACGGCCCAAGAACCCTGCGGATTCGGCTTCTGCGGGCCAAAAGATTGGATCTATCCAACATAGACCGGCTTCCGGCGCC
>JGI25331J36430_1001609_pt1 | contig 11784 bp, 13 predicted proteins | sample HigsolmetaAR206D_FD_36430 | JGI IMG/M metagenome (IMG submission 36430) | reverse complement strand
CCCGTTGAGATATTAATTTTTCTCGACGGGTTTTTTCATTTAAAGCAAAATTTCCCCTGTGGAAACGGTCCTGAGAAACTATGTCACGACCGTTAGAGCAAGGGTGTCTATCGTGTGATGGAATCTGAAGGAAGCTGGAGGCAAAATTCTGATCCGAGGAACGAACATCATTAGGCGTACTTTCACAGGGTGAGGCTGCTAAACAAGTCAAAGCCCAAAAGCTATTCGGACGTGAAAACGTAAATGGTGCGGATGCATGGGATGAAAGTGAATCACCTTACCACGGTAAGCGTAAAATAATACCCATCTACTAACATAGGCGGATATTATTTTACGCTTACATAATAAAGAAATACGAATTCCAATGTAGTCCAATTACACAACTGACCATGATGCACGCTGTTTTTCCAAGCTTTAGCCACATTGTAAATAGGAATAATGACGTTGACAAACAATTGCCTCCGTCAAATTCATTACATTTTAAATGATACCAGAATACTTGACGAAATTTTTCACTTCACGCTAAACCCATTCACATGCTTTTTTTGAGCGGACAAGAAAGCATGAAAAAACAGGATGAGCCATTGAAAAAGAAGGCAACACGAAGAATCCGAACCGTCATTCAGAATATGATAACGATGGCTTCTAAGCTGGTTACGAGGGCCGGGAATGGTAATTTTAAGGTCACAGGGGACAACAAACGACTGCTGACTTTTGCTCACTTATATAATACCTTAATACTAGAAATCCTGGGTAATAAGCGATAAGAAGAAAACCGAAACAAACCAATAAGTATGCAAAAATAAAAATTTGAAGATCTATTTGTTATGATCTAAAATAAGTGAAAAAAGAGAAATATTTATCTATCAAAGCAACAAAAGTGCATTATCGAATAATCAGATAATATTAGAGTTTCACTCTTGGGAAACTGCTTACCACCAGTGTTTACTAGTTTTTCATCAGGGATTCAGGTCTATTTTATGAAAGAACTCGTATCGACTGCCCGTATCGGCCGGTCACTCGGCATCCATTTGATTTTGGCAACGCAAAAACCGAGCGGGGTTGTCGACGACCAAATCTGGTCCAACTCGAAATTCAAACTGTCGCTCAAAGTCCAAAACACAAGCGATTCCATGGAAATTTTAAAAACGCCGGATGCTGCAGAGATCACCTTGCCGGGCCGCGCCTACTTGCAGGTCGGCAACAATGAAATATACGAACTGTTCCAAAGCGCATGAAGCGGCGCCAACTACGTCCCGGACCAGGACGACCAGGACATGTTGGACACTACGATTTATGCGATCAACGACCTTGGCCAGTACGAACCTATTTCTGCAGACTTAAGCGGGCTTGCTAACCAGAAAGAAATTACCAAAGTCCCGACCGAACTCGAAGCCGTCGTCGATTGGATCCATGCCCGCGCCAAAAAACTCGGCATCGCCCAACTACCAAAACCGTGGCTGCCGCCGCTTGAAGAGCAGATCTATCTGCCGGAATTGCATGCGGTGGATTTTAGGGAATGTTGGCAAAATGAAAAAACAGATCTTGAGCCGGTGATTGGTTTTGCGGATTTGCCTGAAATGCAAGAACAAAAGGTGCTGCAGCTCAATATGGCGAAAGATGGACACATCTTGATTTATTTAAGTCCGGGGTACGGAAAATCTACATTTCTCCAAACAACGGTAATGGATCTGGCCAGAGTGAACAACCCGGAAAACTTGCATGTGTATTTGCTTGATTTTGGTACAAACGGCTTGCTTCCGTTAAAGGAACTGCCGCATGTTGCTGATACGATAATGATTGATGAAACCGAAAAAATTTCAAAACTGATCCGGCTTACTTCATCGGAGATTAAAAAGCGGAAAAGGCGGCTTAGCCAGTACGGGGTTGCAAACTTGAAAATGTACGAGAAAGCAAGCAAAGAACATGTTCCTGACCTGCTTTTTGTCATAGATAATTACGATGCTGTCAGGGAAGCGGATAATTCGGATGCTTTTGAGAAAATGATTACACAAATTGCCAGGGAAGGAGCAAGTATCGGCCTGCATCTTGTTATCAGCGCCAGCCGGCAAAACGCAATGCGGATGCAAGTATTATCAAATATTAAAATACAAATTCCGTTGTATTTAATAGACCGTACAGATGTCCGTGCCATTGTAGGGAAAACAGATATTGAAATTGAGGAAATACCGGGAAGAGGGATCGTAAAGTTGGATAATCCGATATTGTTCCAAACCGCATTGCCAGCGAGCGGAACGGATACCCTTGCGATCATAGAAAATATTCAAAAAGAAGCAAAGGAAATGGACCGTTTCTGGAGCGGAAAGCGGCCAGCCCCAATTCCGGTGATGCCAGAAGTCCTTGAATTTCCGCAGTTTGCAGCAAATCCTGCTGCAAAGGAATATGCTGAAAAAGGATGGATTCCAAGCTGGAGTTTGAAAATGTAACGCCCATTGCAATTGACACGAATGCCAGCGGGCTCTTTCTCTTGATGAGCGACCGGCTGGATGAATTAAGCCGATTGAGAGAATCGGTCACGAAAAATTTGTCACTTATAAAAAATAAGAAGCAAATTATGGTCATTGATTCGGGTGAACAATCTTTGTCACGGATAGCTTCACAGCTCCATGCCTATATTTCGGAGCAGGAAAGCATCTCCAGGGTGAAAAATGATCTGCTGGTTGAAATAGAAAAAAGAATGAAAACCGGTTTACTTGATCCCAATTGGATAATCTTTATTTCCGATTTAAAAGACTTCTGCCGGCGGACAAATCTCACAGCAGAAGAAATGAATAAGCTGCTGAAGAATGGACCCAAAACAGCCATTCATTTTATCATCGGATCAGAATATGCTTATGTGGGCCAAAGTTTTGAAGAAATGCCAAGACTTGTACGTGATTATGTGGAGACAGGGCTGATTAGTATGCGTCTAAGTGATCAGGATGTATTTAAACAATCCTATATTTCTAATGAAAAGTATCCAAAACCGTACGAGGGTTATTTTGTTCGTGACTATCAATATGAAAGAATTAAAATTCCTCAATAAAAGGATGGATGTATGATGGATGAAATGGTGCATACTTTGATGAATCAGAAGTCCAGGCTCTCAAGCCAAAAAATTCACATTCAGCAGGATCTGGCAGATATAAACGCAAAGATTAAGAGATTAAAAAGTGCTTTAGGAGAACTGGAAAAGGAAATTTCCAATTTACAGGACAAAGCAAAGCCAATTTTAAATTTTTGAAATCGACGGCAGCAAGTGGAAAGGTGAAAAAAAGGGGAAATTTGAGGAGGCTTATGATGTTTACCAGAAAAGTATAAATAACTATTTAAAAAAAGCGGAAAATAAAAAGGAGCAGTTGAGCGACGAAATCAGACGTGAAGAAAGCAAACGTTCCATGTACCAAGACAGCCTATCTAGTATTGCCGCACAGATTTCAAACGTGTCAAACCTCATTGAGACTGCGCAAAACAAAAAATAGAGGTGACTTTACATGGGAGAAATTAAACTGAATGTTGAATTGTTCAATTCAAATATTGAACAACTGCAGGCAGCCGTGTCAGACATGGAGACCAATCTCATCAAAACAACGTCTTTTGACCAGACGAACATTAACCCGTTTAAAGAAGAGCTAAAACAAGTGACAAAGGCGATGGAACTGCTCAGTAAATATAAATCGATTTTGGAAGCAGATATTCAGACCCTTAAGAACACCGGGGAAGCCATCAAGAAACTCGATGAACAAATTGAAAAATCCTATGATAATTATCGAAAATTGCAACAGTAAAGGAGGCAAACCATGGGCAACAAAGTTGAGATGACTGAAGTCGTTTCTTTTTCGGATGAATTGAAATCGGCGGCAAGTTCGTTGAAAAGCCAGCTCGATGCTATTAAAAAAAGCGCAAATCAAATTGCAGAAATGGATTCCTTTACTGGATTACAGCAGATGCTGCGAAAGATTATCTCAAAGATTTTCATATGAAAACAACGGAAAACTTTATTTGAAAGCTTGAGTGTACAATTCTCCAGTCATATTTTATCGGTCCAGTCAGAAGTAGATTCAAGCAACGCAGTGCTTTTAGACAGCGACTATCTAGAACTTCCTGAATAAACAAAAATTACAAATTTGACAAGGATTTCTGCCGCTTTTGTCGAATAAAAAGTGTAGGGGTTTTATAGGAAACACGTAAAATCTTTGCTTTTGAAGCCGTTACGATGTATAAAAAGACCGGACGATCGTTCACTTTGGCAAAAATGAAATAGAAAGAATCGCTGATCCGTCTTGTTGGATTGGGCATGGGTATCTTGTCGCTGGCCTGGTAAAACCAGGCTTCTGGACACCGGAATCCAATTGGAGACATGGGGAGGAGATGGGTTTATTGCGGGCGTGGTTAATGAAGCCATGCGTAGTTTTTAGCATGATCAAAATGAATGGAAAGGAAGCTGTCGTATGAGAAAAGTTGTTGCCTATGAGACGAGGGCGGATGAATTCCCCTTATTTCAAAAGTTTGCGAGAAAATTTGATTTGGATATCAAGTATGTGGATGATGTGTTAACCCCTGAAACGGCAGTGGAAGCAAAAGGGGCTGAAGCGGTGACGATCCTTGGGAATTATCCGGTGGGCGCCGAAACTTTTATGGCTTTAAGAGATGCCGGTGTAAAATATATTGGCTTGAGGACTGCAGGGTATAATCATATCGATCAGGAAGCCGCCAAAGCATATGGCATTCGTTTTTCGAATGTGGCGTATTCGCCCTATTGTGTTGCCGATTTTGCAACGATGCTGATTTTGATGTGTGTAAGGAAAGCAAAACAGATCTTAAGCCGTGTGGAGGCACAAGATTTTTCTGTGGAAGGGATTCAGGGCAGGGAAATGCATAACTTAACGATCGGGATTATTGGCGCCGGCAGAATCGGCAGTATTGTTGCGAAAAATTTGTCCGGTTTTGGCTGCAACATCATTGCACACGATACCGTTGAAAGAGATGAATTGCGCGGCATTTTGAAATATGTATCTTTGGATGAACTGCTGAAGGAAAGCGATGTGATAACCATCCACACACCCTTATTTGATCGTACATACCATATGATTAACCAGGATCGGATTGCAAAAATGAAGGACGGCGTTTGCATCATCAATTGTTCCCGTGGTGCCGTAGTGGATACGGATGCGCTTATCGCAGGGATCGAGGCGGGGAAAGTCGGCGCTGCCGGGATTGATGTACTGGAAGATGAGGAAGGGATTTTTCATTATGACCGCCGCACGGATATTTTGGCCCACCACCAGCTGGCTATTCTGAGATCTTTTCCCAATGTGATCGTCACGCCGCACACTGCGTTTTACACCGATCAGGCGGTTAGCGATATGGTGGAAATGGCGCTAACATCGCTTGTATCCTTTATGGAGACGGGGAAGAGCAGGTGGGAGATAAAATCATGAAGAGGATAAGCAGCTTTTTTATCATTGCAGGACAAACATAGAGATATTTAAGCACAGATTGAATGACCATTTTACAGCATTGCTGTTGGCCTGATCCGTTGAAATAATGGGGTGGAAGCTGATTTTTTGCGTTAACACTTCGATTATGGTAAACTAATCAATGAACCGTTCAAAAAAGCTGTTGAGCGTTGTCCGATTGTTCATCTGTAATGCGTTCCGTCTTTAACGGCATATAACCCGCTTTCACTATTTGAGGTATAAAGAAGATAGGTGGGGAACCAGCTGCCCGTAAAAATCTTTAGAGGCGCCTTAAGCCTCCGTTTCCTGTCCGCCTCCGCCCATTTTAAGCCCTTTTTCACTTTGCTAACTTGCACTCTTGCCCGCTATCTTCGAGTAGTTGATCAATTCTTGCACTACATATGCCTGCCATCTATTCGGTGGTTTTTCTGGAAATATTAGCAGAAATGCTGAAGTATCAACGAGTGGTTTTTAATTTCAATGATTCCCATTTCCATTCGCCTGCGGGTTTTTGAAAAAGAAAGCCAAAACAAATGACGGCTGATGAAAAAATCTTTTATCAATGTAGGTATTAAAAATGAATCTTTATAGAAGGGAAGACAGGTGCCGAAAACTATCAAATAAGGAGTAGATTTGAAAAATGGTATTTAATAAGAAAAAAATTAACATCGTTAATATTCGACAAACGAAAAAAAGCGTGTTTGCTACAGGAGTAGGAAACGCGATGGAATGGTTTGATTTTGGCTTGTATTCTTATTTAGCTGTCATTATCAGCCGGAACTTTTTTAGTGCCGTGGAGAATGACGAGCTGAAATTAATGTTTACATTTGCCACATTTGCGATTGCCTTTTTAATGCGCCCTTTAGGCGGTGTTATATTCGGCAGAATCGGAGATAAATATGGGAGAAAAGTCGTTTTAACCATCACGATTATTTTAATGGCTTTTTCCACACTCCTAATCGGTTTATTACCTACGTATGACCAAATTGGAATATGGGCCCCGGTGCTCTTATTAGTAGCCAGAATTATTCAAGGATTTTCAACTGGCGGCGAATATGCCGGCGCCATGGTCTATATTGCAGAATCTTCCCCGGACAATAAGCGTAATGTGCTTGGAAGCGGACTGGAAATTGGTACGCTTGCCGGCTATATATTAGCTTCACTCCTTGCCAGTACGCTCTTCATCACGCTAACTGACCAGCAGATGGCCACATGGGGTTGGCGAATTCCATTTTTGCTTGGCTTGCCTTTAGGGCTGGTAGGGTTTTATTTAAGAGCCCATTTAGAGGAAACCCCCATTTTCGAAAATGAACTTTCTGTGGAGGGTGTCCAGGAGGAAAGCTTCCTTTCGATTTTAAAAAACCATAAAAAAGACATTCTAGTATGTTTCGTATCTGTCGCATTCTTTAATGTTACAAACTATATGTTATTATCCTACATGCCATCGTATTTGGATGAGGTGATTGGTTTATCCAGTACGGCAGGGACGGTATTAATTACGCTGATTATGGTGATTATGGTGCCGCTCGCTTTATTGTTTGGGAAGCTCAGCGACCAAATTGGAAACAAGACGGTTTTAATCATGGGTTTAGGCGGATTAACCTTATTATCTGTCCTTGCATTTTACTTCATCCATTTGAATACAATTGCATTCGTATTTTTAGGTATTCTCATTTTAGGTATTTTGCTTTCAACTTATGAAGGCACGATGCCTGGTACTTTGCCAACCATGTTTTACACGGATATTCGGTACAGAACACTGGCTGTGACTTTTAATGTTTCTGTTTCATTATTTGGCGGCACTACCCCGCTCATCTCAACATGGCTGGTTCACCAAACCGGGAATGCCCTGGCGCCTGCTTTTTATCTGACATTCTTCAGCCTTATTGGCTTTTTCGTCATCTTGTTCTTGTTCACCAGTACTTCCGGAAAGTCTCTAAAGGGTTCGTACCCAACAGTGGCGACGAAGACGGAGTATAAGGAAGCTATAGAAAATCCAAGACATTCATTATGGTGGCTGATGGAAAAACAAGAGGAAAATAAGCGTCTGTACAATTAAACGGCTGTGCAAAATTTGTGCCGGAGATGGCAGGCTTGCCGGCCTTTCCGGATCCCAGCTCAGCCTTTAAACAGAAAAAGCGCCAAAAGATTTGGCGCTTTTTCTGTTGATAAAGTGAAAGTTTCCGCTGCTTATGGTTTTGAAAATGCCTGCAGTGCCTGGTAGCAGGCAGCGACGGGATGGTAGTCGGTTTTCGGCGAAGCGCTTTTCGGGCCGGGCAAGCGTTCATTTTTCCGGTTGAGCAGTTTATACCAGCCGCCGTATTGGTGGTCGATCAAGTAGTTGGAAGCATAAGAAAACAGCTGATTGTACCGCTCGGAGTAGATACTTTTTCCGGTTTTTGCGGCAAGAAGCGCAGAGGCTGCGATCGCTTCCGATATCACCCAGTAGTTTTTATCCGTATCAATGACTTCGCCTTGTGGAGAGAGTGCAAAAAAGATGCCGCCGAATGTTTCATCAGCGCCTTTCTCCCAGGCTTTTCCGTAAAGTTCTTCAGCTGTCTCAACTATCCACGGTTCAGAGAGATGGCGGTCAAGCCACATCAGCAGTTTGCTTCATTCCAGCTGATGGCCGGGAATAAAGCCGTATGGGCGGAACTCATCTTTTGTTTGGTGAAGATGATAGGTCCAATCCGGCTGCCAGTCAGGTGTGTAGTTTTCCCAGATCATTCCGCCGGATCTCTCTTTTAATGTGCGGCAGACGCTTTCTGCTAGTTTATATGCCCGGTTTAAGTATTTCTTTTCGCCGGTTGCTTCGTATGCCGTAAGCATGGCTTCACACATATGCATATTTGCGTTTTGCCCGCGGTAGGAAGAAAGTGTTGACCAGGATGCATCCCATTCATCCCGGTAGAGCCCGTCGTCCGGATCCCAGAAATGCTGCTCTGTAACATGGTACAGATCCTCGATCAGTTCCTTCGCACCCCGGATGCCGGCTTGATCAGCAATGGCGGCTGCCAACAGGGCGAATGCATGGCCGTATGTCATTTTTGCGGGATCTTTTACACTCTGCCCTTTTAATTCAAAAAAGTAGCCGCCGTATTTTTTATCACGATGGCGATTTTTCAGAAATTCAATACCGTGGGCAGCGGCCTGTGCACACCACTCCGGCCCGCCAATCAGGGAGCCAATGCTGAAATTGTAAATAAACCGGCTTGTACCGACCAGATGCTTTGTTTCCCGGTCATTGATGGAGCCATTATCGAGAAAACCGTTTATATACCCGCCGTTTTCCGTATCTATGCAGGCAGGATAATAAAATTCAAGAATTTGAATGATTTGCTGTTTTAAAACGTGAGGGTCTTTAAAGTCCATATCATCGCATCTTTTTGTTCATTTGGGTGGAAGAGTTAAAAAAACTGCAGAAAAGATTTTCTGCAGTTTTTTTCCATCAGATGACATTGCCATGCCGCCGTTAACATGGATGCACTGACCGGTAATATAAGCCCCTTCATCAGAAGCTAAAAGCACATATGCCCCTGCATGGTCGGCCGGCTGTCCCGGGCGTCCGAGCGGGGTTTTAAGCCCAAAGCTTTCCACTGTCTTTTCATCAAAGGTGGAAGGAATAAGCGGCGTCCAAATCGGTCCTGGTGCTACCATATTGACGCGTATCCCTTTTGACGCAAGATTTTGTGCAAGGCTGCGCGTAAATCCGACAATGGCCCCTTTTGTAGCAGTATAGTCTAGGAGTTTCGGATTGCCTACATAGGGATTAATAGATGCCGTTGAAATGATGGCACTGCCTTGTTTTAAGTGCGGGACGGCATATTTGCACATATAAAAGACGGAATAAATGTTGGTACGGAAGGTTTTGTCCCATTGTTCATGGGTAATATCTTCAATCTTTTCAGTAGGGAACTGCACGCCTGCATTATTGACCAAAATATCGAGTTTTCCAAACTCTGCTACCGTTTTTTCAACGAGCTGTTTACATGTTGCTTCTTGGGAGACATCCCCCGGTAGCAGCAGACATTGGACGCCTTCTGCTTCAACAAGGCTCTTCGTTTCTTCAGCATCGTTTTGTTCATTTAAATAGTTTATGGCTACGTTCGCGCCTTCTTTTGCATAAGCGATCGCAACAGCACGTCCGATACCGCTGTCTCCACCAGTAATGAGCGCCACCCGTCCTTTTAATTTTTCACTGCCTTTATAATTCAGCGGTTGGACAGGCCGCGGATTCATCAGCGATTCAATGCCCGGTTGTTCCGGCTGGGTTTGGGCAGGTTGTCCGTTTTTTTGCTGTTCATAAATATTCATCGATGCATCCTCCTCCTTCATATTGCATACAGTATTTGTATATCCCGCAAAAAAACCAATAAACCTCAAAACAAAAACGGCAACGGTTTCAAATTTTGATGGCCAATGGACGGCAACGGTTTCTGATTTGGCCGTGTATTCGTGCCCCGGCCCGGCAGCGTGGTATTCTTTGCAAGATGCCGACTTGCCGCGCCCGCAAAAAAACATGCCGGCAGCAAAAGAGAAGAACAACTGCTGCAATTATTTTCCAATCCAGTAAAAATGACGGCATGGGCTGCAACGGAAGCGGACAAAGCCATTACCGCCTCGTAATTGTTGACCTGCTTAGAACACCTAAATACCGCGTTGAAAGAATGGCGGTATTTAGGTGAATGAAAACCAAGCAATAGGGCAAAACAATTTTATCAATCAATCGGCTTGGGAGTGTTCGTGATGCACATCGAAGGGAATGTGATTAAAGGAGAATTTGATAAGAACCGGAATGAATTTTCACTGCAGCATGTCAAACAATTTGTTACAGTATCGACCATTAATGCAAACCAGTTCAGATCCTTATATGATTATTTGAAGAAGCACCGGGATGACCATGAAGGCCAAATCTTGACCTTATATGATCAAATGCCGGTTCATTTATCCGCTGAAGATATTCACCTGTTCATTGAAGATCTTGAAAAACTGCAACCATTGTACCACCCGGAAGGAATGTAATGCCTCTTTCTGTAAAAGCATGGATCAATTGGCCGACTATATGATCTCTTTTTACTCATTTTCATGCTTGTGCGGGTGTGGCATTGTGGATGTCTGGAAGGGAGGGATATCTGCAGCCGCGGTTCATTGTAAACAGGTGCCTGTATGTCCAAAAAAACATCTCCTGCTGGCATTTTCGGAGATGTTTTTTGCCGTGCATTTATTATATGGACGCTTCATTTCTATTCTGTGACCGTTAATTTCACCGTACCAATTCCTTCAAATTTTCCGCTATATGTTCCAGCTTCCAGCGGTTTTGGCAGGATAAATGTGCCGGATGAGACAAACATGCCCGGTTCAAGCGCTGCCTGATGTTCGCCTAGTTTTTTCATCAGCCATTTTACGGCATGAAGCGGATGCCCCATGACAGCTGAAGATTTGCCTTCATCGAGCACCTTGCCATTAAGGAGCAATTGGCCATGGATATTATCAATATCGCCATATGTATAATCTTTGGCTTCCCCAAAAGCTACTTTTCCGCCGACAGCCCCGTCTGCGCAAACTTGTTCTTTTGGCATTTTAGGGAACCAGTCCTTAAATCGGGAATCAGNAATTTCCAATCCCGGCGCAACTTGTGTCTTTTGGATGATTTCTGCTTCAGACGCGTCTGCCGTAAGCCGTTCTTTTACAAGAAAAACCAATTCCAATTCGATCAATGGATTAAGCGTATCTTTGCTGAGGGATATATGGTTTGTCACCTGCTGATCGGTCAACTCGCCGTACAATGGTTCACGCGCATCAAATAATGCCTGCGTTTCGGGGCTTGTCATGCTGATCTTATACCCATTTAACGTTTCGTGGTTTTCTTTTTTTGCCGCAGTAAAAGCATGCTGCATCCGATAAGCCTCATCTAAATCAATGCCTGCCGGAAAAACATCCTTATTCAGCGCTTTTCTATTTTTGTAAGCATCATATAAGGTATTTAAAAAAGCTTCCTTTAGCATCGCCAAACCACCTTCTCCAAAATTTTTATATTTATATAATTTATCTATCATTTTAACACTTTTCAGGAAGGTTGGAAAAAATTTTTTTGGAAAAGACGGTCTTTCTTCACGTAGAGGTCGTCTATGTTAAGGAAGCACGGAAAAACGACGGTCTTTCTTCACATAGAGGTCGTCTATGTTAAGGAAGCACGGAAAAAAGACGGTCTTTCTTAACGTAGGGAGTCAAGTCCAGGTTATTGTGTAAATTTATGGGCAAATGTTTTCAACCACCCCTTCATTTTTTCGGCTTAACTTCCATGGATTTTTTTCTTCATCTCCGG
>JGI25331J36430_1001601_pt1 | contig 11813 bp, 16 predicted proteins | sample HigsolmetaAR206D_FD_36430 | JGI IMG/M metagenome (IMG submission 36430) | reverse complement strand
CTCGAGCGGGAGTTGCAGATCCTGCGCAATCAGCGCGGCGCGATGGAGTATGCGCGCTGGATGGAGGAGCAGGTCCGCGCGGGTGAGACCGGCACCGGCAGGGTGCCCGGATTCAAGGCCGCGGCCGACGCGATGGACGCTGCGGCCCAGAGCGACAAGACGATCCGCGAGGCAATCGAGCGCTACCGTGCACGAGAGCTGCGCGAAAGCGAGCGCCTGCTGCGCGAGGCGCGGCCGCGGATCATCGACGCGGAGCTCCTCGAGCAGGAGCGCGGGGACTTCGTGGATGCGCTCGGCGGCCTCGAGGATGACACGCGCGAGACGCTCGAGCGCATGAACGAGATGTGGCGCAAGGCCGCAGGCGAGTGGTCCGTCTTCGCAGACGAGGCTGCGCGCAACATACAGTCCGCTTTCGCCGACTTCCTCTTCGATCCGTTCGAGGCGGCGTCAAGGGGATGCTCAAGAGCTTCACCGACACGCTGCGCCGCATGGCCGCGGAGGCTGCTTCGGCGAAGATCCTCGAGGCGATCTTCGGCCGAAAGGGTGAGGGCGGCGGCCTCGGCGGCTTCCTTGGGAACATCCTCGGCGGCCTGTTCGGCGGCAAGCGCGCCGAGGGCGGTCCGGTGGATGCCGGTCGCGCCTATCTCGTCGGCGAGCGGGGGCCGGAGCTTCTTCTGCCGCGCTCAGCCGGCACGATCGTTCCGAACCACGCGCTGCGCGCAGGCCCGGTGGTCAACATCACGACGCATATCGACGCGCGCCACGCGACATCGGACTTCATCCGCGCCATGCCTGAGATCCTGCGCCAAAACAACGCCGAGCTCGAGGCGCGCATCGTCGATCGTATCCGTCGCGGCTTCTACGACCTGAGTCCGGCATGACCGACCACATACTGCCACCGTGGCTCAAGATTGCCCGCACGCGGTTCAGCTACATCGATAACACGGGCATCTCGCGCTCGGAGTTCACGGGCGCGATCGTCACGGGTTCCCGTGGCGGCGACCGGCTTGGTGCGTCGCTCGAATTCTCGCCGGCGGGCGGCGCGAGCATCAACGGGCAGATGGAGCGCGCGGCGATCAAGGCGTTTCTCACTCGGCTCAGGGGCCGGCAGAACCGCGCGTACCTCTACGACCCCGGTTACCGCTGCCGCGGCGCGCTCTCATCGTGGGCGGAGCTCCTGCCGAATAACACGTTCGGGGGTGGCACGACGGGATGGGGCAGCGGCTCAATCTTCACGCGTGAGGTGTACGACCGTGTGATGGTGATCCGCGTCACCGGTGGAATATCAGGCATCTCCACCTTACTGGTGCATACGTCGCTCGTCAACGTCACGCAGTACGTCCCGCACCTCTGCCGTATCTTCTTTAATCCGCTTGTTCCCGGTCTCAGAGCCGCGAGCTCGGTCGGCATCTATCACACTGACAGCGCGAGCGCGGGCACGCTCGGGAATATCTACTTCTCGGTGACGGGGCTCTTGCCGGAGGGGATGCAGCACTTTGCGCACGTTCCGTATGCGTCGAGCGAGTCGGTGCGCTTCCACTGCTCTCCGCTCGTTCACGGCAATGAGTTCTTCGTCCCCTACGTCTCGTTCGCACGCTGCATGCTCGTCGACAACGGCCAGAATTTGTTTACGTGGTCCGATGATCAGAGTCACTCAGATTGGCAGGCGGAAGGACTCATTGACCGCACGGCCGGGTACTACGTAGCGCCGGATAACACCATGAGCGGCACTCGACTGCGCAGCAATCTCTCGACCAGCGTGCATGGCATCAACCAGTCGCGCGCAAAGCCGGCGACGGCCCAGGACTGGTGTTTTGCGGGCGCTTTTCGGCGCGGCGACGACCCGAACGGCAATTACCGGTACGTGCGGCTATCGATCGACGGAGGATCGAGCGCTAATTCCTGCTGGGCAACGTTTGACCTCGAGACGGGCACGCTCACGACACGCGGTAGCAACGGCACGTTTTCGAATGCGCGAGCGTACGTGCACGCGCTCGACAGTACTGGGTGGTACTACTGCGCAGTCGTCGGACGCACTGGCAGTGAGACCACCATCCGTGGCCGGGTACTGGGATCCGATAACGACAGTAGCTTTACTATCCCGGGGGATGGGACCTCCAATTTCGGCACCTGGCGACTGACGCTTGCGCAGTCGGCCGTCCCCGTGCGCCTGACTCAGACGACATCGTCCACGACAACGGGGAGCAATCAGACGGGCTCAATGCTGCGCGTTAAGGGCGGCCGCTCGCCGACCGAGGGCGCGCTCTCCGGCGCGCTGCTGCCGGGCGACCAGTTCGCGGTGTACACGAGCCGCGGCTGGGAGCTGAAGATCGTCACCGCGCCCTGCGCCCTCAATGCCGCTGGCCTCGGTGTCCTGCAGTTCGAGCCGCCCCTGCGCGGCGTCCCTGCGGACGAGGCGCCGATCGTCATCGTGCAGCCGTTCGGCCGGTTCATCTTCAGCGGAGAGATGGTCGGCTGGGACGAGGAGCCCGGCGTCATCATCCGAGCGTCCGCCGACTTCGAAGAGGCCGCCTGATGTACGAGGGCGTGATCTACTTCGCTGGCCCGCGTTCGCGCTGGTCCGGCCGCATCGACGATNGCGAGATCGTCGCGCGCTTCGCGGCACGCTGGCGTTGGCTCGCGCGCGCACAGATGCTCAGCGCGTTCTCAGCGCTCGACCATACCCGCTGCGGCTACGCGCTGCTCAAGAACGGCGTGCCGGTCGAGCAGTACGACCCGCCGCTCGAGACAGCCGCGCCGGCGGTGCCCGAGATGTTCCGCGATGGGACAGTGATCGACGGCCTCGCGGCCGCTGCGCGTCGACGCAAGCAGGTCTGATCTCCCGATGAGCTGGTTCAGTGTGTCCGCCAACGAGCAGGAGGCGGCGAAGGAACGGTATTGCATGTTCCTCGCCGTCGACTTCGATTTCCCGTCGGGTCACCTCTACCTGTGGACGGGTGCCGGTGAGCTCGTGATCGGCGGGAACACCTACCTGGGGATGGGCAAGCTCGCGCGCGCGAGCTACCCGTCCGAGCGCTCGGCGCTCACAAGCGAGCGAAAGATCTATCAGCTCGCCGGCGAGCCGGTGGATCCGGCAATCGTGCCCGAGAGCGACGTCGCCAATTCGTTCGGCCGGCGGGTCATCGAATACTTCGGGTTTCTCAACAGCGAGACGATGCAGCTGCTCGCGGATCCGGAAGTGAATTTCGTCGGCTACATCTCGAACATCAGCCGCTCGGACGGGGCGAGCCCGACCATCACGGTCANCGTCGAGGACGAGACCGTACTGCGCGATCAGGTCGACGGCTGGCGCTACACGCACGAGCACCAACAACTNTTCTACGCGGGCGACCAGGGCTTCAGAGAGGTGGCCAGCATCGAGCTCACCGAGATCCTCTGGGGCGGCCGGAGGCTGGTGCGGACGAGCGCCGGCGGTCGCGACGATATCCGCGGATCAGACNTTCGCTTCGAACTCCCATGAGAGTCAGCGACTGGCCCACCGTCCTCGTGCAGAAGGTCGAGGAATGGCGCTACCGCNCGTTNGAGTGGGGTACGGCGGATTGCTGCCAGTTCACAGCGGACGTGGCGTATGCACTCACCGGTGTGGATTACAGATCCCGGTTTCCGCGGTACTCGTCCAAGGAAGAAGCCGAAGAGATCATCGCACGATATGGCGGTATGGTAGAACTGATCTCCGATGTGCTCGGCGATCCTGTGCCGGTCGCGTTCGCTCGCCGCGGCGATGTCATCGCGGCTGACTTCGGAGCGGGCATAGCCGCTGGAGTCTGTACTGGCGTGCAATCATGCACGCCGGGGCCAAGAGGTCTCCTCTTCCGGCCCACGCTCTCAGCCGTCGCGGCGTGGAGAGTGTGAATGGCGCAGGCGCTGCCGTTCTTCAAGGCGGTCGCGGCGTTTGTCATCGGGAAGGGCGGCGTCGCCACGCTCGTGCGCACGGTGCTGATCAACGTCGCGCTCGGCAAGCTTTCGAAGCTCCTCGCGAAGAAACCGCGCGTCGACGTCCCGCCGATCAACGTTACGGTGCGCAACCCGGTCGAGAATCGCCGGCTGGTATTCGGCACTGTCCGCTGCGGCGGCACGTTCGCGTTCATTGGCGCGAGCGGCGACAACAACAAGTATCTCTGGTACGTCGTCGTTTTCGCCGGCCACCAGGTCCACGCGATCCGCGACGTGTGGCTCGATCAGATGCTGGTGACGAACGACCAGATTGGAGGCGGCGCAGCTTCCGGTGGGGCCGTCACCAGCGGGTTCTTCGCAAACAAGCTGTGGATCTACAAACACCTCGGCACGAGCGCCCAGGCCGCGGACAGCAACCTGACCGCCGAGTTCCCATCGCGCTGGACGAGCAATCACAAGCTGAGCGGATGCGCCTATATCGTCGTGCGAATGGAGCGCGACGACGAGAAGTACCCGTCAGGTGCCCCGCAGAGCGTGACGGCGCTCGTCGACGGCGCGCTCTGCTACGACCCGCGGAAGGACAGCACGGTCCCAGGCGGCTCCGGCAGCCATCGGAAGAACGATCCGCGCACGTGGGAGTTCACGCGCAACCCGGCGCTTCACGTGCGCTGGTACTTGACCGGGGGCAGCGTTCACAACGACGTGTCCTCGCGGCTCGTCATGTACGGCATGAAGCTCGCGGACGAGCGGGTGCCGGATGAGTACGTGGTCGCGGCCGCGAACATCTGCGACGAGGTACTCACCGGCGCCAACGCCCCGCCGGGTGGCTCGGAGCCGCGCTACCGCTGCGACCTCGAAGTCTCGACCGGCGAGACGCGGGGGGAGATCCTGGATCACATCCTCGCCACTATGGCGGGCACGGTCATCCGCGCGTCCGGTGAGTGGCGGATCTACGCCGGCGCCTACGACGTCCCGTCGCACAGTCTCTCGTCGGACGATCTCTACGGCGAGCTCGAGGTCGAGGACACCTGGGACCACCGCCGTCGATACAACGCAGTCGCCGGTGTGTATCGGGACGCGCTCAAGCAGTGGGTCGAGCAGACGACGCTCTTTCGCACCGACTCGAACTACGAGACGCAGGACGGCGGGCGGCGGATCCCGATCGAGCTCGACCTGCGTGGCGTGACAAGCCCGTACCAGGCGCAGAGGTTGTGCGAGATCAAGCTGCGCAAGTCGCGCATGCAGCGCACGGTGCGGCTGGTCGGCGCGCTCAACCTGCTCAAGGTCGCGCTGCATGAGACGCTGACACTCACCCACGAGCGCTACGGCTGGAACCAGCGGATCTTCCGGTGCGTGGAACGCCAGTTCGAATTCTCGGCGGATGCCGGCCGCGTCACGCTCACGTGCGAGCAGGAGGATCCTGCCGTGTGGGCGGATATGGAAACCGCCGACTACACCACTGGGACGAGCGACACGGATCGGTTCATCACGGATGCCCCGGATGCGCCGTCAAACCTGCGCACGAATGGACTGCCGAACGCGATCGAGGTGGCGTGGGACCAGCCGGCGTATTTCCCGGGCGGTACGCGATACCGGCTGCAGGAGTCCACGTCCGCCAACATGGCGGGCGCGGTGGACGTTGCACTCACTCCCGACCGGCAGGTTATTCTGCGAAAAAACGACACGGCGACGTACTACTACAGGGTGAGGGCGGAGCGCGCCGGACAGGTCAGCGCATGGGTGCCGTCGGGCAACGGTGTGGCGGGATCCGCTCTCAACACCACGCCTAACCTTACCGCATCCGTGAGCCCCGGGGCGGTCAATACACAGACCACGAACTCAACGGCGACGTCCGCGTCCGTCACGGTGACCGCATCGGGCGGCACGCCGCCATATACGTACGCGTGGACCCGGGTCTCAGGAGCGTCGACGATCACGGCCAATTCTNCGACGGCCGCGACGACGACGTTCTCCTGCACCGGGCTCGATCCGTCGGAGGTGAACGAGGCGGTCTTCCGCTGCACGGTGACGGACTCTGCCGGCAGCCCGGGCACCGCGACGGTGGACGTTTCGGTGAGGTTCGAGCGGCTGGGCCTGCATGTGACCGCGAACAACGTCAGCGGCAAGCGCACCAGTGGCTTCTCCTGTGACTTCGTGACGTCTGGCACCCCGAACACCACAGTCGTGAACGCCGTCGGACCGGTTACCTACTCGTGGTCGCGCGTAGGGGCGCCCGCTCTATCTCCGTTCGAAATCTCGAGCGACACGGCGGTCAACCCGACCTGGACGGGGTGGGTGTGCAACACGGTGGCGGTCGAGACCTGGCGGGTCACGGTGACGGATACGACGACCGGGGCGACCGCGTCGGCGACTATTCAGGTGCAGCTCACAATGATCAGACTGTCATGAGAGACCTGCGCGAGATTCAAACGGATGCGGCCGATGCGGTCACGCTGGGCCGCGTCACGTCGGCGGTACTCACCTACTGTGCGACCGTGGTCGACACGGCGGATACGGCCGATCCCGCGCTCGAGAAGGTGCGCGAGCTGCTGGTGAGCGGTAATCCGCAGCGGTACGCCGTAGCGGTGCAGCGCGTGATCGCAGCGACGCAGTCGCCCGCGTCCCTCACGGACGAGGAGATTCTTCAGGCCGTCACTCGGCTGATGCCGAAGCTTCTGTAGGGCATAGATACCGGAACTCGAACGCGAAGTAATTCGGCACCGGCGTCGCGGACTCGATCGTGCACTGCCGGCCGGAGTCGGCGAGCGCGCGCTCGAGCGCCGCGCGATACATCGGTTCGATCTCCTGTCTCATCGCTGCCCACGAGTCTGAGCGTCCGCCGGCGGCGAGCCGTATGACCATGCCCGAGGCCGGCTGCACGTAGGCCATATCGGGTTCGCTCTTGTGGAAATAGACGTCCAGATCCTGGATCGCGAACTCCCGGATCTCGACGGGCACGCGCGTCGGCTTGTTGCCGACGGTGTAGCCGACGTCCCGCGCGAACTCTGCACCGCAGCCGGCGAGCAGCAGGGCGGCGAGGGCGATCGTTGTTCGTCTCATGGCACCTCCGTGACCTGACTGTATCACTGCTCCGAGGTCCACGCCTATGACAGACATCCGCACCGACCCGCGCGCGGTCGGCTGGATCCCCGTTGTCTGCCGTTTGCCGCTGGCGCTCATCGTGTGGGCGCTGCACACGGCACTGTGGTTGCCACTGTTCCTCCTCGGGCTCGTCATTGTCCCGGTCCTCGCGCTGCGCGGGGATTATGTCTACCGCTGGTCGGCGCCGTACAGGCGCACGGTCCTCGCATGGCGCTCGAACTGGGTGCAGGCGATCTATGGCAACTGGGAGGACGGTATCGACGGCCTGCGCGGCGGCGATGCAGCCCAGGAGTGGTGGCGGCAGGAAACCCAAGGCGCGTCGAAGGCCTGGCAGATCATCCGCTGGTCCGCGCTGCGCAATCCGACGAACGGCCTGAGATTCACGCCGCTCGAGACCTTCTCATTCGATCCGCGCCGACTGCGATGGCGCGCGAACTGCGCGAACTGCCACGACGCGCTGCTCGAGGCGCGCGCAGCCGGTCGCGGCGGGGTCTTCTACCTCATCTGCTGGCACGGCCCGGTGCGCGCCCAGTTCTGGCTGATCGTGACGCTCACGCGCACGCGGCACTTGCGGATCCGGGTCGGCGACAAGCAGTGCATGCCGAAGTACCGCGACGGAATCCCGGAGTCCGACACGCTCGCGAAGGCAGGCAGCTGGACCCCGGGGCAGTTCTCACTCTGGAGGGCCGGATGAGGTGGAGAGTTCGATGAGTGACGTGCAGCGGGATCTCGGCGCGCTCGAAGCGCGTATGAATGCTGTCGAGGAGCGCCTCGAACGTATCGAGGGCAAGGTCGACGAACTCATGCTGCGCCTCGCGCACGCGCGCGGCGGCATCCGCGTGCTGATCGCCGTAGGGTCCATTGCCGGCACGCTCGGTGCGCTCGCGAGCAAACTCATCGAGTGGCGGGGTACACCATGACAGACACCGCGCGCCTGGTCGCATCCGTGAAGGATCACGAGGGCTTCCGCGCCGAGCCCTACGTGTGCCCTGCGGGTCGGTGGACGATCGGCTACGGCCACAACCTCGAGGTCAACGGTCTCACCGGCGAGCAATGCCACTTCCTGCTGCGGCAGGGGTGGCTACACCTCACGATCACCCGAGAAGGCGCGGAATACCTGATGGGTGCACAGTTGGCTCGCCTCGAGCGGCAGTGTGAGACGCATTTCGACTTCTGGCATGCGCTCAACGATGCGCGCCAGAACGTGCTCGTGGAGATGGCCTATCAGATGGGATGGCCGGGACTGCTCGGATTTCGGCGGATGCTTGCAGCGATCGAAGCGGGAAATTTCGTCGAGGCCGCGCGAGAAGGGCGCGACTCGAAATGGGCGCGGCAGGACTCGCCTGCGCGTGCCGAGCGGCTGATGAGACAGCTTGAGACGGGAGAATTCGCATGACCTGGCGCGCACTGCTAAACAAGCTGAAGGACCCGCGCAACGTATTCGCGGGCGCTCTGGTACTGGCCGGTGCGCTGCAGGCGTATTCCGAGGCGATCGTCGCGGCCCTCGGTCCGCGGTGGTCGGGCATCCTGCTCGCTGCGATCGGCGTGGCGGTGCGGCTGCTGCCGTGGCTGGAGCAGCTTGCGCAGGCTCCGGACCCGGAGAAGGGCCGCGATCACGACGGGCTCGACTGATGGGCCGGCGTCGCACGCTCTCTGACGGCGTGCAGATATACGAGGACCGCTGGTATCTCGACAAGTTCACGGAGCACGAGTGTTGCGACTGCGGGCTCGTACACGCCGTCGAATAAGAGGTCGAGCGCGGGCGGATATTCACACGCTGGCGTCGCAACGATCGCAAGACCGCCGAGGTACGCAGGCGCGCCGGCATCCGCATTATTCGCGAGCGCAAGCCCCGATAGATGGCCAAGCGCGCGCACACTGACGCGGCGATGCTCGAGGCGCTCCGTCGGCACAATGGAGTGCGTCATCTCGCCGCGCAGGAACTCGGCATCCATCCCCGGGTGCTCCTCAAGCACCTCGCGCGCATGAAGCGGCGAGGGATCGAGGTGCCTGAGTCCGCATACAACGAGGACCGGGCCGGGTACTGGGGCGGCCACTTCCCGGCGCCAGCGGGCCACGTCGTCAAGGGCGTGTCGACGCTCTACGACGAGCACGGCAACATCCGCGCGCAGTGGGTGAAGTCAGATGCCGCCCGCAAGGGCCCGGAGGAGTGGGCGCAGGCGATCAAGGAAGTCTTCGCGGATGCAACGCCGGTCCGCCGGATCCCACGCCCCAAGACGATGCAGCGTGAGACGCTGACCGTCTATCCAATCGGTGACCATCACGTCGCCATGTACAGTTGGGGCGAGGAAACGGGCGCGGACTATGACATCAAGATTGCCGAGAATCTTCTGACATCCGCCGCGGCCCACCTGGTCGAGATTGCGCCGCCGTCCGAACGGGCGCTCATCGCCAACGTCGGCGATTTTTTCCACGTCGATAACCTCAAGAACGAGACGAGCCGATCCGGCAACACGCTCGACGTGGACACGCGATATGCCGCGATGATTCGGGCTGGCGTGCGCATGCTCCGGACGTTCATTGAGCGCGCCTTGGCAAAACACCGCACCGTTGAAGTGATCTGCGCCATAGGAAACCACGATGACGTCGGCGCAATGTGGCTCTCACTCGCGCTCTCGCTGCTCTATGAGAAAAATCCGCGCGTCGTCGTGCATACGACGCCCGGCAAATTCCACTACGTGAGGCACGGCCAGGTGCTGATCGGCGTCACGCACGGCGATACGGTGCGGCTCGAGCAGCTCGGCGCGGTGATGGCGGCGGACCGGCCGCAGGAGTGGGGTCAAACCCGTCACCGCTACTGGCTCACCGGACACATTCACCAGCGCCGCGTGATCGAACTCCCCGGCGTGCTCGTCGAGTCATTCCGCACCCTCGCTGCGAGGGATGCCTATGCGACCTCGGCGGGATACCGCTCGGGGCGCGACATGATGGCCATTGTGTTTCACGCGGAGCATGGCGAGGTCGCGCGCCACAGATTCGACGTCGGGATGCTGCAATGAGTCAGACGCGCCTCGGATCATTCGTCGAAGCTTGGGCAAACATCGCCATCGGCTTCGCGATCAACTGGCTCGCAAACATGCTGGTGCTTCCGCGGTTCGGCTTCGACGTGACCTCAGGGCAGGCATTCGGGATCGGCGTCGTATTCACGGTGATTTCCCTGATCCGCAGCTACATGCTGCGTCGTTTCTTCAACGCGATACGGTTCGGTAATGAGCGTCGGTGATGTCAGAAGCGATGAGAAGGGCTCAGGCGCGCGCTACAACGATGGCAAGCCGGACCTCTCCCTGATTGCGTTATGCACGCTTGAGGACGAGGCGCGCGTCTGGATGTATGGCGCACGGAAGTACACATCTTGGAACTGGGCGAAGGGCATGCCGTGGAGCGTGCCGCTCGCATGTGCCTTGCGTCATCTGTCCGCATGGCAGCGCGGCGAGGACATCGACCCGGAATCCGGGCTCCCGCACCTCGCGCATGTCATGTGCAACCTGCGCATGCTCATGCTCTACAGCCGGACCTATCCGGAGGGCGACGACCGGCCAAAGCGCTGGCTCAATCCTGAGACTGCCGCGCACAGTGGGGTAGCAGCCGATGTGGAACGTGATCACGACAGGTCTGACGTTCGTGAGGAACTTCAAGGCCGCGAGCATAGTCCTCGCCGCGCTCGGAGCAGTCGCGGGCGCAGCGCTCGCGGGCGTCGGCGCGTGGCTGTGGCGGTCAGGGCAGGTCGCTGAACTGCGCGAACAGAATGCAGGGCTTCGCGTCGAGCTCGCGGAGCTGCGGGCCGACAATGCCACCGAGACGGCGCGGCGTATGCAGGTCGCCGCAGCCGAAATCACCGAGAACCTGGCGCAGCTCCGCGCGCAGTCCGAGGCGATGCTGGCCGAGCTCACCGCGGCCGGATCGCGCATCATCGCCGCGGGCCGCGACCTCGCCGCTCGTCAGAAACAGCTATCCGAGGACGAACGCTATGCGTGCCGTCGTGAGCCTCTGCCTGCTGATTATCTCGACCGGCTGCGCCTCCCGGCCGAGTGACNACATCNCGCCGCCGCCGGAAATCATACGCATTCGAGAGTTCGTCCCGCTCCCCGCNGGCTGCACGCAAATTCCGGCGCTCGAGATTCCGGACGGCGCGAGCACCGAGGATGTCGAGCGCATCCTCTACGAGCATGTGCTAACCCTCCGCGCCCAGATCCGGGCATGCCGGACGACGGCGACGAGCGAGTAGCGTCCGAGTTAGACGCTGTGCAAATCGGTCGCCTCTCAGGCGTCTCTGCAATCCCCCAGCAGAGCATGGGTTGTGACTGCCAGCCCGGCCTACGCGCCGTAGTCTCCGCAATGCCCAGGCGGAGCGCTGGTTATCACTCGGCTCGATCCGCCCCGCCGGACACGATCCGCCGCGCGGCCTCACGGATCGCGGGGTGTAAATCGCGCGGCGCGTAGATCCCGCGCACCTCACTTCGGCCTGCCGCTCGCTGTCTCTGGCGATACCGCCGCTGCCGCTCGGCGGTGCCGCTCGGAGAGCCCGCGCGCGGCGAGCGCGAGGCCGTGGATGGCGCGTGTGAGCTGCTGTCTCTCGGTGGGTGTCGTCGGGTCACAATACCGCTCGATCAGGTCTGCCAATTGCCGGAATCGCCGCGCTGCGCGCAGATACGAGATCGGCCGCAGCGGGCGGGTGGTGGGGCGGAATTGAGGGCGGGTCATATGCTCGGCGCTCTCCCAGCGAATCCATCGCGATACCCGCGCCCGCGGTCTGCGCGCGTCCTGTCTGGCGCGTC
>JGI25331J36430_1001598_pt1 | contig 11821 bp, 17 predicted proteins | sample HigsolmetaAR206D_FD_36430 | JGI IMG/M metagenome (IMG submission 36430) | reverse complement strand
TCACCGATGCCATCGGCTTCGCGATCCTGTTCGCATTCTTCTACGGCCTGTGGATCGCGACGCCAGCAAGCGCCGCGACCGCAACGGGGCAAGAGACGGTACGTCTTCTCGCCATCGTCACAAGGCTGGCGGTCGCTGCCACCATCGTCATCGGCTGGACAGTCTGCATGGTGGCCGTGGCACATTTCATTCTGCGGGGCAGGAGGTGACGACAATGACCGACCAGAAAATCCACGACGGCGGGCCGGCCTTTCCTTTGGGCTCGTATACCCACGGCGGCATGTTCTACGGTCAAGGCCACACAATGCCGAGCATGCCCCCAGGGCAGAGCTGGCCTGGCGGGCCTGCCCGCCCGTTCAATATCTGCGTTGGCAGCGACGGCCACGTGTACCTGAGCTACATGGCCGATAACCCGCACGGCCATGGTCCTGTGCCGGCGTCGTTCGACCTGACGGCGCACATCAAGAGCGTCATCAGGGAGGCGGTTGCCGAAGCGCTCGCTGCGCGGGCCGGCGATCACGCTCAATGAGGTGGTGCTATGAGGGTGCTAGTGTGCGGTGGCCGTGATTACGACGACGCGGATCGAGTCAACTCTGTTCTGGGCCTCTTGGATCGGGTGAGCCGAAGTGGTGGATCCGGGCGCGGTATCGATGTGATCATCCAGGGTGGCGCGTCTGGCGCCGATCGGCTCGCGAGGCTCTGGGCGCAGGCGAACGGCCGCGACTGCGAGACATATCACGCTGATTGGCAGCAATATGGCAGGGCGGCGGGGCCTCGGCGGAACCAGCGGATGCTCGACGAGGGCCGCCCCAATGTCGTGCTCGCATTCCCTGGCGGCCGAGGGACGGAGGACATGGTGCGCAGGGCCAGGCGTGCTCGCGTCCCCGTCTTCAGGGTGTGGCCTCGCTCGGACAGTGCCGACGCTCAATAAGGAAGTCTTGCCATGCACATCATGCAGTTTTTCGCCTACGCCCATCTGCCGCCGCATCTCCGGGAGGTATCGCGCCCGTTCGGAGATCTGGCCGAGAAGATCGCAACCGCCATCCATAGAGGAGGCCGCCCATGACCCTCACCACCCAGGCAGTGCGAGAGATGGCGGAGGGGCTGCGGAGCCACGTGAACGCGCGCGGCGGCTCGTCCCTGGGAAACGGCTTCTGGCAGCGAGCCATAAACGCCTCCGACATGCTCCTCGCCCTCGTTGAGGAAAGGGACAGGCTGGCGGAAGCCAACGCGAAGAAGGCCGACGACATCGTCACCTTAGGGCAACTGGTCGGGAAGGCAGAGGCCCGCGCCGCCCTCGCCTCCGTGAAGGAGCGCGGTGAGATGGCGCCCGAGAAAGAGACCATCACCGGCGTCGCGATCCTCGACGAACAGGGACGCCTCTGGTCGCTGCCCGCGCCACACAGGCACAGCCACATCTACGCCCTTGCGGCCCTTCTCGGCACGTCTGCCGAGACCGGCGAGGGTGGTAGTTGCGGGTTCAGCACCAACTACGGGCGGTTCCTCGACCGCAGCAAAGCCCTGCAACTCGTCAGGCGCAACAAGCAGGAACTGCGCAGACCGTGGACTTCAGGGTCCACCAACGAGCTCTATTCGGAGGATTTGTGGTGATGTGCAACCGCAACCCCGGGCGTCTGAGCACGCCAGACACGTATGATTTGACATCCAGCGTTGGCTGGCAACATCATACACGCCCCGGGCGCCAGAATGCAGAAAGCCGAGGCGCGAGCCCCGGCTTTCCGCCATCCCCAACCTGAAGAAGCCCCACGCCCGACCGAGGAGCACCACAATGGATAGCGTAGAAACGGCTCCCGCGCAAGCGGCACCCACAAAATATCGCGTCGCAGAGGCCGTCCGCCGGCGCGCGCCGCTCGCGCTCCGCACGCCCGCCAACCGTGGCTTCATAATCTCCCGACACTGACATGCAGACCGCGACCGACGCCTTCAAGGCGCTCTGGGATGCCGGCTACCGCCGGCTCGTCCCGATCATCCCGCCAGACGCGGAAATCAGCGAGCGGTCCTCGCTGTACAGGCGTGTCGGCACGTCGCAGGACGGCCGCGGCAAGACGCCCGGCGTTCGCGGCCACGACGGCAAATGGTACGGCTTCGACTGGGTGCCGCACGAGGCCGACGAGGAGGACATCCGCCGCTGGCAAGCCATGGGCGCCGGCACCGGCATCAAGACGGGCGCCCTGGGAGACGGCCGCTCACTCGTCCTCATCGACGCCGACACGCTGGACGAGGATTTTGCCAAAACCATTTTGGCGGCTGTGCGCCGCCACTGCGGCGAGCTTCCCATCCGTGTCGGCCGCTACCCGAAAGCGGGCTACCCCGTCCGGGTGGCGGGCGAGTTCCGCTACGCGCGCGTCGCCTTCGGCGAGCTCGACGAGCGCGGCCAGCCGAAAGACCGCGTCGAGATCCTGTCGGACGGGCGCCAGTTCGTGGCGCATGGCGTGCATCCGGCCACGCGCAAGCCGTACCGATGGGTCAAACCTCTGCCCCCGATCGACGAGCTCCCCGTCGTCGAGCCGCGCCAGCTGGAGGCCCTGCTGGCCGAGCTGCGCGACGCGCTGCCCAACGCCAGCGACAAGATCGCGCGCGAGGGCTCCGACACGCACGTCTCCCAGGAGGCCCTGCGCGGCTCGCTCGAGCACGTTCGCCGGGCCGTGGCAGCCATCCCCAACACATCGGAGCACTTCCCGACCCGCGAGTCCTACAGGGATATGGGCTACGCCATCAAGGCGGCCCTCCCCGACCACCCCGACGAGGCTTTCGAGATCTTCGCGGAATGGTGCGCCCGGTGGCAGGACGGCCACAACGACCCGGAGGTCGTGGCGGCCGACTGGCGCCGCATGAAGCCGCCCTACCGGCGCGGCGCTGGCTGGCTGTACGAGCTTGCCGAGCGCTTCGCCCCGGAACGCTTCAGCACCGTCGACATCTGGTTCCAGCCGATCGCCGAGGACAACCCCTTCGCCGAGGCGCTGGCCCGGACGAACGTGGAGGAACGCCCGACCATCCGCTGGGTGGACCCGGGCGAGTGGGAAGCGACCGAACCGCCTCCGCGCGAATGGGAAGTAGAGGGCTGGATACCGCGCGGCGAGGTGACGCTCGTGCGCGGCGACGGCGGCATCGGCAAGACGCTGCTCATGCATCAGTACGCCACGGCCGCCGCGGCGGGCCGCGACTGGCTCGGGCTGAAGACGCGCAAGGCCCGCGTCATGTGCTTCTTCTGCGAGGACTCCGAGGACGAGTTACACCGCCGCCAGCGCGACATCAACGCGGCGCTCGGCGTCTCGTTCGCGGAGATACGGGACACGCTGCGCATCGCATCTCGCAAGCACGAGGACAATTTCTTCGTCCTGTGGGACCGGCAAACCGGCGCGCTCAAGCGTCAGCCGGTATGGGAGCAGCTGGTGGCCGACGCGAAGGCGTTCCGGGCCGACGTGGTCATCGTCGACACGATCGCCGACGTGTTCGCCGGCAGCGAAATCGACCGCATGCAGGTCAATGCGTTCGTCAAGTCGTGCCTCGGCCGACTGGCACAGGAAATCGGCGGCTCCGTCATCGCCCTCGGCCATCCGTCAATGGCGGGCAAGCAATCCGGCGAGGGCGAGTCCGGTTCGACCGCCTGGAGCAACGCAGTCAGATCCCGGCTCTATCTGAAGTACCCGAAGGGCGTCGAAAGCGGCGACGTCCGCGAGCTCGAGAACCGCAAGCTCAACTACGGGCCGAAAGGCTCCAGGCTCAAGCTGCGCTGGAAGGCCGGCGCCTTCGAGGTTATCGCAGGGTCGTCGGCCATCGCGTCCGAATTTTTACCAAACGCTTTTTATAGCGAGCGCGGCGTATCGGACATCGAGCGTGCCACGGACGCGGCGGTGCTGGAGGCCCTGCTCGACGCCGGCCCGGTGCCCATGTCGCTCAAGGAACGGGCGGGCAACTACGCGCCGCGCGTCCTGAAGCGCTGGTCCCGCAAAGAGCTGGAGCCCTATGACGTGGACGAGGTGCACGCGGCGCTCGAGCGCCTGCTGCGGGCGGGCGTCATCCGTGAGGGCGAGGTGGGCCGGCGGGCGAACCGCCAGCCGGTGCACGGTTTCGTGGTCGTGAGGCGGCCCGTCGCGCCGGGCGAGCCGGGCGAGCCGGGCGAGCCGGGCGAGCCGGGCGGGCCGGGCTGGCCGGGCGCTCCGGGCGGGCCGGGCGCTCCTGGCGGACCGGGCGCTCCGGGCGGACCGGGCGGGCCGGGCGGGCCGGGCGAGGGAAGCGTGTTCGATTGACGCGCCGAGCGTGCCGGGCGTGGCTGGCCATCGCGGCCCTCACGAGCCCCGCCACGGGGCCTGGTATGCCCCGGCCGCCGGCATCCCATCTGCGGACGGTGCGGCCATGTCGGACATTCTCCCAGCGCGCAAAGCCCTCGGCGCTTAGGCCGAGGGCTTGGTCGTGTCTCCTCTAGCTTGTGGGGCGGCGCTTAGCGCGCAGCCCTCTTCGCCGTCACCAGTCGGCGCTGGCGGCATCATCGCGCCACGCCAGCGGGGCGCGGGCGCGTTCGACGTCCTCGGCCGTCGCTGGCTCCCACCTCCCTACTTGTTTCCAGCCGTGCGTGTAGAGGCGCACGGTGCGCGCCACGACGCGGCCGTCGCGGCGCGTGACCTCGACGTACTCGCCGCAGCACCCCGGCGCGGCGTAGACGTCGCTCTGATAGACTTTGCTGGCCACGGCCGTATCTCCTCTAGCTTGTGGTGGAGGCGCAGCAATCGTCAGCCGTTCGAGCCCGAGCGCCACACCTTAAAGGCGAAAGGCTCGCCGTTCAGTGGGAGGGCTTTCGCCGCGTCGGCCTCCGTCTCGCCGTAGAGCGCGCCGGCCAACGAGGTGTTTTCGAGACAGCCGTCCTCATCGAGTGTGTACTCCTCGAATTTCGCAATGCCATATTCGCATTCTCTTATGACGCGCTCCCGGTACTCCTCGACCGTCTCACCTTCCTCGTGGAGCTCTTCGTACAGCCGCAGGCTGTTATCGGCCTCGTAGTCGCTGTTGTACTTCATGTCCTCAAGGATAGCCTTCTGCAGGGCGTCCTCGTGGCCTGGGAGGGCTACCGCGTCAAAGGCGCACCAATGGAAGCAATTCGCGGCGACGACGTGGAAATAGCGGGGTTCGATGGTCACGGGCATGGCCATGTCTCCTCTAGCTGGTGGGGCGGCGCTTAGTGCGCCGCCTGGATGCGCGCCCTGAGCCGGCCAAAGGCGGCGGCCAGGTCGTCGGCCGTGTAACCGTTGAGCTCCATGTGCGTCGGCCCGTTCTCGCTGCGGGCAAGATCCCAATCGTTGATAGCGTCGCCGGCGAGCTCCGCGTCGGTGCTCTCGTCCAGGATGTCGCGCTGCGTGTCCTCGTCCCATACGCCGCAACCAGACACCCAATCCTCGGCAATGGCGTCGAGCATGTCGGTCGTGGTGCGGTAGAGCCTGCCGGCAAATTCGTTGCGGGTCATGGTCATGTCTCCTCTAGCTTGTGAGGGCGGCGCTTAGCGCGCCGCCAAGAGCGGGTAGTTGGCTTCGAAGGCTGCCCGGACCGCCTCCACCGAGGTGGCGTTCTCGATGAACATGCAGTCGGCCGTCGCCCCGTCGGAGTAGACGCGCCGAATGAAGCCGGTGAAGCAGCCGTTGCCCTGCTCGCGGACCATGGGCGTTTCGCTGACCAGCTCCGGGCCCGCACCCAGCACGCACGCCGAGAAGAGGGCGTTCGCGTCGCGGTTGCTGAGATACTTAGACATGGTCGGGTCTCCGTGTTGGCGTGGTGTGTATGACACGTGTATTGCACGTTGCGACGCGCGTGTCAACCGCTCGTCGTCATGTCGCATGATATCGCTCGGTGGGCGGCGGACATTGTGGACAGGTTGTCCGCTGCGGCTGCTCTCCGGTGCTCTCCGGTCTGCTCTCCGGTTCGGCCGTGGTGCACCGCGGGCCCCGATAAGTCATTGAAAACAAAAGGTTTTCGGCCTTGCTCTCCGGTCCGCTCTCCGGTCCGCTCTCCGGTTGCTCTCCGGTGCGCCTGGGTTGTCGGCAAGTCATTGAAAAACGAGGGGAATCGGCCGTGCTCTCCGGTGCTCTGCGGTCTGCTCTCCGGTTCCCGTCCCATAGGGACGGGGGCGGGCTCCGCGCCGCCCGCCCGCTCCGCCCCCGTCCCGGTCCTATGGGACTAGCGCGCGAGGCCGACTCGCGGCCGGACAAATTGTCTTCCTGGCGTGGCGCCTCGTGGAGGGCGTGGCGCCTCGTGGAGGGCGTGGCGCCTCGTGGAGGGCGTGGCGCCTCGTGGAGGGCGTGGCGCCTCGTGGAGGGCGTGGCGGGCGTCGACAGCAAAACGCCCGCCTCGGGCGGCGGGCGTCGGGGCGGTCAGCGGCGCATGAGGCGGCGCAGTATCGCCTCGGTGCACCAGGCTAGGACAAACGCGGGCGCCAGCACGAGGGCGAGGCCGACGAGCGTCAGCACGACAGCGAGGATGATCATGCGCAGGCCCTATCGGGAGGCGAGCGCGCTGCTATGGGATCATCGAGGCGAGGGCGCGTGATGTGAGGCGTGTTTGGCATGGTGTGCTCCTGGATAGGCTCTAGAATGGACAGAAATGGCCCGTGGCGGGCGTTGAGGGCGTGGCTGGTGGTTAGGTAGCGGGCGAGGCTTGACGGGCGCCAGCGGGCTCCTGTGTCGATTTGCGGGGCGCGGTGGTCAGGCCAGTGCTACGGCCTAAGCCCACGTGCCATGCGCGAGCATGAATTCATGATCGTGCCGCTGAAAAAGTCATGCCAGATTAGGTGTGGCGCGTCCTCGTAAACATGCGCCCAATTGTAGTCGATGTATCTGNATTTTTGCCCGTGTTTGTCCTGTGTCGTACCTTTTGATATGTTTGCGCGGAGGCGCAGGTTGTTGTGGTGCGCAACGGCTTTGTCGAATAGCCCCGCGCCAAACTGCTCGTCGGCTCTTGCCCTATACGCACGCACGTCTTCCGGCGCTGCATCCACGGCTTCGGCCAGGGTTACGATGTTCATAGCTGCACCTGTTAAGTACGTTCGCAAACAGTGTTTTACTTTGTCTTGCCCAGTCCATACGGCCGGGCGCATGGTCAGGCGGCGCTTAGCGCGCCGCCCAGGCGGGGATGGCCGGCTCGGCGGCGTAGTCGCCGCGCAACGGCATGATCAGGCCGAGCGCGTCAGCGTGGCCGGCGAAGGTGGCGACGGCCGGCGCGGTCGGCCCGTTGTACGTCAGCACGGGCGAGCCGAGGCCGGCGGTCTTGGCCGCCTTGTGCATGCGCGCGAGATAGTCGGGGTCGTACGCGGCGGGCTCGTTGGCTGGCGTGCGCGGCACTGCGGTGCGCCAGTCGGGGAACGGCATGTCGACCGGCTGGAGCGGCACGCGCACTCCGTCAGGCGCCACGATTTGCAGCCAGCCGTCCGTCATGACGCTGAGCTCCGCCTCATCGGCGCCGACGCGCGGTGCCTTGAGTACCGCGATCTTGTCGGCGGGGAGGATCCAAGAGTCGATGAGCGTGTTGGCGGCGGGGCGCCGAATGGCTATGAGCGCAGCGCCGTCCGTTGCGACGTATGTCGTGTGGTCGCGCTCTGTAGTGACGTGCACGCCGCGCAGGTTCGGGCGGTATGTCTTGGCGCGGGCGTTTTCCGCGAAGAGGGCGACGGCGGCGAGCGTGCGCAGGTGCAGCGTGGCGGTGTCGGTCATGGGGCGTCTCCAGTCATGCGAGGATGGACAGCCAGCCCACGAGGGCGGCGAGGAAAGCGGCGAGCGCGGTGAGCTCGCCCAGGGCAGCGGCGGGGCGCATGGTCGTGTCTCCCGTGTCGGTCGTGATTGTGGACGTGTCAGACGCGGCGGCGCGCCTGCTGTTAGTCATCGAGCCACGTCACGAACATGACGGTGGCGGACCTGTACGGGCGAAATTCGTATGTATCCCCGTGGTCGTATGTCCGGCCCCGCACGCCAGTCAGGCCTACGGCCGCCTTCGCCCGGCGCATGAGCTCGCGCTGATACTTGCGGTTGGCCTTGGCGTAGCCTGATGAGCCGTCCCAGCCGTAGTGCGTCAGCTCCGGCATGGCGACGGTGGCTCGCCTCGCCCACGAGTAGTTTGCTTCACCGGCGAAGGTGTCCGTGTATTCGACATGATACCTGGCCATGGTCGTGTCTCCGGTGTCGGTCGTGGTTGTGGACGGGTCAGACGCGGCAGAAGCGGCCGGTGCGCAGGTCGCGGACGTACAGCAGGCGGGCGAGCCGGCTGTTCTCGCGCAACCAGTCGGCCAGCTCTTGCGCGTCATCGGCCGGCTGATAGGAGCGCTGCACGTAGCCATCGCTCCAGCGATAGGTGAGGCAGTACGGCACGCCGTGCTCGATCAGCTCGTTGTGCATGGCCTTGCGGTCCTGGCGGGTCATGGTCGTGTCTCCCGTGTCAGTCGGTGTATGACGCATGTATTGCACAGCGTGATACGCATGTCAACAGGAAAAATGCGCGTCATGCGATATCGGCAGACAACCGGCGCGGATTGCGCTAATGTGACGGCAGATGCCGCAGCGTGCTAATCGCGGCAAATGCAAGGAAATGCAGGAGGTTACGGTAGATGCCCACCAAACGGGGCGCGCTCACGCGCCAGGAGGCGGCCTTCGCGGAGACGTATGCGGCCACGGGAGACGCGCAGTATGCGGCGGCGCGCGCCGGATACTCGCAGCCGCGCTCGCATGGCTATCGGCAGCTGGCCAAACCCGCCGTGCTGGCGGAAATCGCGCGCGTGCAGCGTGAGCGGCTCTACAACGAGGCGCTGCCACTGGCCGTCAACACGCTCCAAGCCATCATGAGCGACGAGAAGGCGCCGGCCGGCGCGCGCGTCCAGGCCGCCAAGGTCGTGCTCGATCGCACGCTAGGCTCCGTCGACGAAGGCCAGCGCAAAGAGTTGCACGAGATGACGCACGAGGAGATCCAGGAGGCGCTGGCGCGGCTCCGCGCCGAGGTCGAGGAGCGGGCGCGCCCGCGGCTCGAGCTCCAGCCGCAGCCTGGCTCGCCGGACGTTTTCGGCTGATTGTGCGCAACGGGTGCGCAAACGGCGGCGGCAAACCGTTGCGCCACAACGAGGTGCGATATTGTACAGGACAAGGTTGCGCACCCCGGCGGCGCTCGCGAGGCGCATTCAAGGCGCGTCGACGGCACGTGCGAGGCGCCCGTCGCCGCCGGCGCCGTCGACGCGCCGGCACCCGGCACCCCGCGCGTGCGCGCGACCCGACCCCTGGCGTCAGTCCGAAGTCACGCGAAAGCTGTCGCTCGGACGCCCGTAGAAATTTTCGCCTGAAAAATCGAACCGGACATTTTGTCCTGACCGCCCGAACAGCCCGAAAAGCCCCCAAAACACCCAGATTTTCGCAGGTTCGCCGCCCCTCGCCGGTTCGCCGCCCATCGCCGGTCCGCCGCCCCTCGCCGGTTCGCCGCCCCTCGCCACACGCCGGAATTGCCAAAATCCGCCCGTAAACCCGCCAGCGTTGCCGAAACGGCAAAACGATCGTCCAGCAAAATCACCCGCGTCTGCATACACGGCGCTTGACAACGGCACGCGGCCTGCAATACGGTGGTACCCGTCGCTTCGCCTAGCGACTTCTACCTCCCAGACCAAACTTCAAGGCTCTGACGCGGTTATTTCAGCCCCCTGAACCGTGTCAGAGCCTTGCTTTTGTCCGGCAATGTCTGGTATGACTGTCGTCATTCTGGACGATGACACGGGCCGATGCCCCGGGAGCTCCGCGAATGCCCCTGCCGACCTCGCCGAGCCTGGACTACAGCTACACGGCCTTCCAGCAGGCCCAGGGAAACAACACCTTTCCCGGAACGCAGCTCGACAACGATCTCGCCAATCTGAAGCAGTCGATCGATCAGACGATTGACTTCGCGGCCAGCGTCATTCGCGAGGACGGCCAGCTGCGCAACGGCATCGTCACGAAAGAGGCGCTGGGGTCTGACATCACTCTTGGCGTCGAGCCTCCCCGGCCGTGGGTGCCGGGCCGGCGGTACGAGGTGAACGACACCGCCACCATCAACAACACGCTCTGGATCTGCACCCAGGCCCACGAGTCCGGCGACTTCGCGGAGGACGAGGCGGTCGGGTTTTGGGACAAGCTCATCGAGTTCACCGTTCCGGCGGCGATCGAGGACGGGGCCGTCACCACGGCGAAGCTTGCGGCGCTGGCCGTGACGGCGGCGAAGATCGCCGCCTCGGCCGTGACGACCGCGAAGATCGCCGATGGCGCGGTGACGCTGGCGAAGCTGGCGCCTAGCGTGCAGGCGGCGATGCCGATGGTCGGCGCCACGATGGAGTGGGATGGGCCGGTTCCTCCCGCCGGGTGGGTGTTCAAGGCCGGCCAGGAGCTCTCGCGCGTCACATATTCGGCGTTGATGAACGTGCTGACGGCGGTCTGCACCGGGACGGTTTCAGGGTCTTCGCAGACGATCACCAACGTATCGGCCGACTTGCGTGGGCTCGGGCTCGAGGGCGCCGTCATCGAGGGCGCTGGGATCGAGCCAGGCACGACGGTGACGGCCGTGACGTCCACGACGATCACGTTGTCGCAGAACGCTTCGGCGTCGGGGTCCGGCGTGACGCTGCGCATCTTCCCGCACGGAAACGGCAACGGCTCGACCACGTTCAACGTGCCGGACGACCGGGGGCGTGTGGCGGCCGGCCGTGACAGCATGGGCGGCACTGCGCAGATGCGGCTGACGTCCGCGGGCGGCGTTGAGGGCGCGCGGCTTGGCGCAGCCGGCGGCAGCGACACGCATACGCTCACCGAGCAGCAGATGCCGTCGCATACGCACACCGGGTCCACGAGCACCGCCGGGTCGCACACGCATACGTATTTCGACGCAGGCACCGTTTGGATGGGGACTCCGGGCGGCGAGGGCGCGGCGGCGCGGCAGAACCAAGGGACAACGCGCACCACAGACCCGGCCGGCGATCACTCGCACACGCTGACGATCAATAACACCGGCGGCGGCCAGGCGCACCCGAACGTCCAGCCGACGCGCGTCACGAACAAGATCATCTTCACGGGGGTCGTCTGATGGCCGATCCGACTGGCTACGACCGCGATTACAGCTTTTCCGGCTTTCAGGCTAACGCACCAGCGACGCCGCTGCCGGGGCAGCAGGTAGACATCCAGCTCGACAAGGTGAGCGCGTCGATCACGACGATCGTTGACGCGATCCGCGACGTGCGGCGGCCGGACGGGAAGCTGCGGAACGGTATTGTGACGGCCGAGAGCCTGTCGCCAGATCTCGCGCTTGGCGTTCGGCCACCCGCCAAGTGGCAGGCCGGAGTCGAATACAAGGCCGGCGACACGGTATTCGCCGACGTTGGGTTCTATCGGGCGCTGGTCGATCACGTGTCGACTGACTTTGCTGCGAACCTGGCGGCTGGGCTCTGGGAGCTGTTCGCCGACATGTCGCAGGTCGTTGCGAACGCCGAGATCCAGCCGGACCAGCTGGTTGGCAGTACGGCGTTCGGGCGGTCGTTGCTTTCGCTGGTTGACGCTGCGGCGGCGCGCGGGGCGCTCGACGTGCCGCCGAACGCCCGCACCATCAGCGCCGGCCCCGGCCTGACGGGCGGGGGCGATCTCAGTGACGATAGGACGCTCAGCATAGCCGCCGACGGCGTAACCGACGACAAGGTCTATACGCCTGCCAGCGCGGGTGATCCTAATGCGGTGAAGGCAACGAAGATCGCGTTCCTGCAGGGCGGAACGGGCGCGGTTGAGCGTTTCGTGCAGGACAAGCTGCGCGATGTCGTGAGCGTCAAGGA
>JGI25331J36430_1001594_pt1 | contig 11861 bp, 9 predicted proteins | sample HigsolmetaAR206D_FD_36430 | JGI IMG/M metagenome (IMG submission 36430) | reverse complement strand
CCGGCTTGCCGGCTTCCGCCGCGAATTTGGCCACCTGGATCGGGAGCTTGCCGTACAGCGTCTGGGCGTCGCTGCTCCCTTCTCCCGTCACCACGCAGTCCGCGCGTTTGATCCGGTCCGCCAGCTCGCACAACCCGGCAATCGCTTCGGTTCCGGGCTGAATCCGCGCGCCCAGCGTCAGCAGCGCAAAGCCCAGTCCGCCCGCCGCCCCGGCGCCGGTGGATTCCGCGCAGCGGACGCCGCTCGCGTTTTCCACCAAGTTCGCATACCGCGCCATCGCTTGCTCCAACTGCTCCACCATTTCCGGATCCGCGCCCTTTTGCGGGCCGTAGATTCGGGTAGCGCCTTGCGCGCCGAGCAGGGGATTGGTCACGTCGCTGGCGGCGATCAGGGTGCATTCCGCGAGCCGGGCATCCAGCTTGGACAGATCGGCCTGCTCCACGGCAGCCAGATCTCTTCCGAACCCGAACAGCTCCTCGCCATTGCCGTCGGCAAAACGCGCGCCAAGCGCGGCGAGCATGCCCATTCCGCCGTCGTTGGTCGAGCTGCCGCCCAGTCCGATGACCATTTTTCGAAATCCTAAATCCAGCGCCGACCGAATCGCGTCGCCGAGCCCTCTTGAAGTGGTATGCAACGGGTTGCGTTCCGCCGGAGCCAGCATCGGGAGCCCGAACAAGCGGGCCGATTCGATGACCGCCCAGCTTTCTTCCGCCTGCCGGATGCGTCCGATCTGGGCGCGAATGGGCTGGCCGAACGGACCGGCTGCGGAAATCTCCACAAACTGTCCGTCTGCGGCGTTCACGATGACCTCCAGCGTCCCTTCCCCGCCGTCCGCCATGGGAATCCAATCGAACTCAGCGTCCGGAAGCTCTTCCCGAATGCCGCGTTCCATCGTCTCGCAAACCTGCACCGCGGTTAACGTTCCTTTGTACGAGTCGGGGGCCAACACGATTTTCATACCGTCACCCTCCTGAGATGGGATACTATCAGCATAGACCGATTCGGCCATTCGTTCATCGTTCATCATACATGAATGATCGATTTTATTGGTGAGAAAAACTTGGCTATTATGTACATATACAAAACCGGTGGGAGGCGCGAACCCATGCTGACACGCGAACTTGCCCAAACGATCGTGGGCGAAACGATGCAACGCGTGAACCGCAATATTAATCTTTTCGACGTTTCCGGGAACGTGCTGGCAAGCGGAGACCCTTCGCGCATCGGCCAATTTCACGAAGCCGCGATGGAAGCCATGAAACGGAAAGAGCCTCTTGTCGTGGAAAAGCGCAGCATCCGGCAATGGAAGGGAGCGCAGCCCGGCATTAATCTTCCCATCGAATATGGGGACACCGTCGTCGGCGCCGTCGGCATCTCCGGAGACCCGGACGAAGTGAAGCCGTACGCGGAGCTGGTGAAAATGGCTGTCGAGCTGATGCTGCGGCAGGAACAGGCCAGTCTGGATCGAAACTGGAAACAGTCGATTGCCAACCGGGTTTCCGAACAATTGCTGGAGGCCCCGTGCGGCGATGTCCAGGATTTCAATCGGCGTCTCCAGCCGATTCCGTTTACCCTTCGTCCGCCCTATCAGGTTGCGGTCGTCGCCAAACGGTCTGCCGAGGTCGAGACGGAACCGGATTACGTGTTTTTGCCGAACTTGTCCCGCCGTTTCTCCCATTGCGCTCTAGTCAGCCTGCATCCTTCCGGCGTGTACGTGCTGATTTTCTCCGGCCAATCGCCAAGCCGGGTAAGGCAAATGCTCGATGCGTTTTTCTCCGCCCTAAAACCGGAGGAGCCGATCACCATCGGAGTCGGAACTTCCGTCCAGGCGCTCGAGGGATTGCCGGACAGCTTCCGCGAGAGCATGACCGCTCTCCGGTGGGACGAAGCCGGAGGCCGCTCGATTTTTTATTATGAGGATTTGTCCTGGAAAGCGATGCTGCGCGAAATCTCCCCCGCCTCGAAGCGGCGTATGGAAGAACGTTTCGCCCCCGTCCTCGCACCGAGGCATCGGGAAACGCTGGACGCTCTTTTCGCATGCAACCTGAACATCGCCGCGGCCGCCAAACGGCTGGGCATTCACCGCAATACGATGATCTACAGGCTGGAGCGGATTCGCGTTCTGTCGGGCTATAACCCTCTTGATTTTCAGGATGCGGTGGCGCTGCAGATGGCTTTGTGGTTGAAGCCCATCGATAAGTGAAAGATTGCCTTGTTCGTCCAACGCGGANANCCCGTTCAGAAATGAAANCGCTTCATATGGCGATTGACTTTGTCATTTTCCTCTGCTATGCTGAGAATGTTCCAAAAACGTTTTCGGAAGGAAGGCGGTGAATCCATGTCCTCCATTAAGGATATTGCTCAAAGGGCGGGCGTTTCCGTGTCAACGGTCTCCCGCGCGCTGAACAATTATGCGGACGTCAGTCCGAAAACAAGAGAGAAAATTATAGAGATCTGCAAAGAGCTGAACTATTATCCGAATGCGGTTGCGCGCAGCCTGGTCCAGAAAAAGACGTATACGATCGGTATCTTTTTTGGAAACATGGTTAATTCCGGCTTCGATCACCCGTTTTTCCTGGATGTCATTTCGGCGGTTCGGGAGTTGGTGGGCAATGCAGGGTATGATTTGCTCATCTTCACGAACAAGAACAAAGAGCGTGCCACGTATATGACCATGTGCAAAGAACGCAGTGTCGATGGGGTTGTGCTCTTGCTCACCGGGGAAGGGAAAAAGCGGACGGAAGCTTTGGTAGAACTGCAAGACAGCGAGATTCCTTGCATTGCCATCGATATTCCGCTGCAAGGCAAGAGGTGCACGTATGTAGAGTCGGATAACTATTCCGGGGCTTACCGTGCCACTCAGTACCTGCTGCAGTTGGGCCATAAAAAGATTGCTTTCATCGGAGGTGACACAATCAGCAAAACGAGCTACGACCGGATGAGGGGCTATCAAGACGCGCTCATGCATCATAAAATCGGCGTCGATCCTTCCTATATTCAGCTTGGCTACTTCTCCAGGGAAAAAGCGCAAGAAGCGGCTGGCGATATGCTGCGCAAGGACTCCGGCATTACGGCGTTTTTTGCGGTCAGCGACGATATGGCGTTCGGTATTATGGATGCGGCGCGGCAAATGGGCCTTCGCATACCGGAGGATGTATCGGTGGTTGGTTTTGACGACAGCAAAGCGGCACAATATGCCGATCCGCCGCTGACCACGGTCCGGCAGGACAAGTTTGGTCTCGGGTACGAGGCGGCGAAGCTGCTCTTGCAAATTATCGAGAACGAGTCTTGGGTTCCTGCCCCCGTCGTGTTGCCTTGCGAGCTCATTGTACGCGAATCGACAGCACCACCGCGAACCTAATTTTTTTTAACCGCTACCAAAAACGTTTTTGTAAAATGAATAAATAACTTAAAGGAGGAGTATCCCATGAAAAACATGAAACTTTTGTTGGTTTTCCTGGCTTTAACGGTCATCATTTCGGCATGCGGCAGCGGCAATTCCGGCAATTCTTCGCAGGGGGCGACTGAAAGCGCATCCACTGAGGAGTCCAAACCGGTGACGATTCAATACTGGCATACGCAAGTAGAAGAAGAGCGGATCGCGAAGCTGAAGGAATTGATTGAAAAGTTCCAGTCGGAGAATCCGGGCATCACGGTCGAGCAAATCCCTGTTCCGGAAGAACAGTTCCCGAATCGGATTTCCGCGGCTCTTGGAGCCAATCAGTTGCCTGCTGTGATCGAAGGCGGGATCGACCAAATGCTGTTCCTGGGTATGGAAGGGGTTACAGCCAACCAAATTCACAAAGAAATCGTGACCGAAATCGGCGAAGACGATTTCTACAAAGGCGCACTGGACTCCATGGTCAGTATCGATGGGGATGGATATTACGGGGTTCCGATTTCGGGCTGGGTCCAAGGCATCTGGTATAACAAAAAGCGGTTTGAAGAAAACGGTCTGGAGCCTCCCACGACTTGGGAGAACATTTTGAAAGCGGCGGAAAAGCTGACCGATCCGCAAAATCAGAAATATGGCATTGTCTTCGGAACGCAAGCGGACGATTTTGCGGAGCAGACGTTCAGTCAATTCGCGCTGTCCAATCAGGCATATATTTTTGACCAAGACGGGAATGTCAACTTTAATTCGCCGGAAATGATCGAAGCGCTCAAGATTTATCAAGAGCTGGACAAGTATACTCCTCCCGGGGCAGAAACGTGGCGTGAAGCTCGCGAACTGTATCTGAACGGTCGTGCGGCAATGGTCATGTACTCCACGTACATCATGGGGGACTTGTCGAAAAATAAAGAGCTGGCCGCGCAAACGGGCTTTGCTCTACCGGAGAAAAAGGTCAAAGCCTCTTATGGCCAAATTACGTCATTTGCGGTGACCAATTCGGTAACGCCGGAAGAGCAAGAAGCTGCGAAAAAATTTACCTTGTTCATGATGAAGCCGGAAAATAACATTGAATATTTGCACCTTTCCGCCGGCGGTTCCAACCCGACCCGCAAATCGATCGCAGCCGATCCGAACTATCTGGACCATCCGGTTCTTCAAGCGTTTGGNGAAGTTGCGGCTCAAATTCCTGCAGGTCTGGAAAATCTCCAGCGCTTCGGNTTCCAAAACCATCAAATGAATCCCAAGATGGGGGATATCTCCGCAAAATTCATTATNGGCAATGCCATTGCCAAACTGACGCTGGATCATCAGGAACCGNCCAAAGTAGCGGAAGACGCACAGAAAGAGATGGAGAAAACGGTAAGATAGGAAGGTGGTCAAATGATCGGAGAAAACTCCATGACCAAGCAGAAGAAGAGCAGATTTAAAGCACAGGAAGAAAGGCTTGGTTATCTGCTGATCGCCCCTGCATTCTTGCTTATTGCTNTTGTCATTTTGTATCCGGTTGTCTACAACATTTGGCTCAGTTTTCATAAAGTCTCGCTGAATCCCAAACGCCCCGATATCTTTATCGCGTTCGAAAATTATACCGCGTTGCTCAGCGATCNGAAATTTTGGGATTCCCTTCAAGTTACATTGATTTATACCGTCATTACCGTTGCCGGAGCTACGCTGGTCGGTTTGGGGGCCGCTCTTTTGTTAAACAAAGCCTTCAAAGGNCGGGCTCTGGCGCGTACGGTCATTCTGCTGCCCTATGTGGCGCCAGTCATTTCACTGGTGTTTGTATGGCAATACATGTTTAATCCGGTGTACGGCATCGTCAACGTCACGCTGGTGGATAAGCTCGGATGGCTGGGCGAACGCGTCGATTGGCTGGATTCCGCCACGCCGGCGCTCATTTTGGTCATTATCTTTGATATCTGGAGACTGTTTCCTTTTTCGTTCATGATGATTTTGGCGAAAATTCAGTCGATCGATACGTCGTTGTACGAAGCGGCCGAAATGGATGGCGCTGGCGGATGGCGCAAATTTTGGCACATCACGCTGCCGGAGTTGCAATTTGTCATCGGTTCGCTTGTCATTTTGCGGTTCATCTGGAATTTCTACAAATTCGATGAAATCTATTTGTTGACCAAGCAGGTTCCGGTGGTCAGCGTCTATGCTTACGAAACGGCATTTACGACATTCGATCACGGATTGGCAGCGGCCATTACCGCTACCTTGTTCGTTCTGGTCATGGTCTTCGTCTTGACGGCGGTAAGGAAGGTGTTGAAATGGTAACCAACAATCGGGTACTCAACAGAGCCATCCTTTACACCTTGGTCACCCTTACGGTCGTGACCACGATCTTTCCTTTTCTCGTGATGCTGGGCACGGCGCTCAAAACGAATGAGGAAGCGCTCTCCGTGTCGGCCGGCCTGTGGCCGAAGCAGATCACGCTTGAACATTTCCGGGATGTCCTGGATCCGGAAAAATTTCCGTACTGGACGTATTTCAAAAACAGCTTCATTACCTCGTTTGTGACCGCGCTGCTTGCCGTGGTCATCGGCACGATGGGAGCCTACAGCTTCGCGCGCCTGGAATACCCGGGACGGGGAGCCTTTCAGAAAGGCGTTATGTTGATTTACATGTTTTCGGGCGTTCTTTTGCTGGTTCCCTTGTATCAAATGGTCACGGCCGCAGGTTTGTACGATACGAAACTGGCGTTAATCATCACCTATCTCGTGATTACGATGCCTGTTTCCCTGTACATGCTGGGCAACTATTTCCGAACCATTCCCGAATCATTGGAAGAGGCATCGATGATCGATGGGCTGAACCGGTTTCAGGTGATTTACAAAATCGTGCTTCCGCTCTCGATGCCTGCGATCGCCACCGTGTTTATCTATGTGTTCATGATTGCGTGGAATGAGTATTTGTTTGCCTCTGTCTTAATCACTTCGGAAGAGAACATGACGCTTCCGATCGGTCTCAGCCGCTTGTTCTACACCAAGCACTACGTCTGGGGACGGATGATGGCGGCTTCGCTGCTCACCGCAATTCCGGTTGTGCTGATGTTCGCTTTGGTCGAACGGTATTTCCGGGGCGGCTTGACAGACGGCGGAGANAAAGGATAACGGAATTCGAAAGTAGGAGGCAGATAAAATGGGAAAACAATTGGTGGCGGTAGCGCCCAGAGTGGCAAAGCTGCTGGATTACGAGGATCGCGAGCTGTTGCCTCATGAAGTCAAAGTCAACGTNANGTACGCNTCTCCGAAGCACGGTTCGGAATTGGCCGATTTTCGCGGGGAAACGCCGTTTCTTCGCGAACAATTCGATCCGGAGTGGCAATTGTTTCTTCCGCGGGAAGAGGATGAAGGGGTTAAATTCGGCGAATGGAACATGGGCAACCAGTGGGTTGGCGTCATCGTCGAACGCGGATCGCAGGTGACGGATTACGACATCGGGGACTGGGTTTGCTCGTATGGCGGCATTCGTGAAACCCATATTGTCCCTGCCGTGGACAATTACAGACTCCGNAAAATGCCGAAGGGCATGTCCTGGAAAAATGCTGTTTGTTACGATCCGGCTCAATTCGCACTGGGCGGTGTGAGGGATGCGCACGTTCGGCCGGGGGATGCCGTTGCGGTCATCGGTCTTGGCGCCATCGGCCAGATTGCGGCGCAAATCGCCAAGAAAGCCGGCGCTTCGTTTGTAGCCGTTGTGGACCCGATTGAAATTCGCCGCAACGTCGCCTTGAAGAACGGGGCGGATGCCGCATTTGACCCGGTGCACGAGGATGTCGGACTCGAATTGAAGAAAGCGACCGGAAAACGCGGGGTCGATGTCATCATCGAAACAAGCGCGAGCGTTCATGCGCTGCAAGATGCGCTTCGCGGATTAGCCTATGGCGGAACGATTGCGTATGTCGGTTGGGCTAAACCGTTTCCTGCGGGCCTTAACTTTGGCCGTGAAGCGCATTTCAACAATGCGAAGATCATCTTTTCGCGTGCGGCCAGCGAGCCGAATCCGGATTATCCGCGGTGGAATCGTCGGCGGATCGAGGATGTTTGCTGGGAGATGCTGGCCAGCGGATTCATTCATGCAGAGGATATCGTGTTCCCGGTCGTCCCATTTGCGGAATGTGCGGAAGCCTATTGCGAGTTTGTCGACCGCAAGCCGGAACTGAGCATCAAGATGGGGATTACGTTTGAGAAACAGGGGTGATCGCTTGAAACTGGCCACGCAAGACAAACCGTTTTTCCCCGCGTCGCTGCCGGAGAAGTTTCGCACGGTTCGGTCGCTCGGGTTTGACGGCTTTGAAATCGACGGGAGCGTGCTTGTGGAGCAATTCCATGAAGTAAAGTCGGCTTCGGCGTCCGCGCAGTTGCCTGTCGTGACNGCCTGCGGCGGATATCGGGGCTGGATCGGCGATTTTGAACAGGANCGCAGAAAGCAGGCGGTCGAAGATATCGGCGAAATTTTGAAGCGCGTCTCCGAGCTCGGCGGAACAGGCATCGTGGTGCCGGCGGCATGGGGGATGTTTTCCAAACGGTTGCCTCCCATGACGCCTCCGCGCACGGAATCCGAGGATCGGGAAGTGCTGCTGGAATCGCTGGTCCGGCTCGATCGGGCGGCAGCAGCTACCGGCACGTACATTTATCTGGAGCCGCTGAATCGCTATGAAGATCATATGTTGAACAGGCTGTCCGATGCCGTTCAACTGATTCAAGCGGGTTCGTTCTCACGCGTTCGAGTGACGGCGGATTTTTATCACATGAACATCGAAGAACCGAAAATCGATCAAAGTATCGTGGAAGCGGGTCCGTATATCGGTCATGTTCACCTGGCTGACAGCCACCGCTTCCAACCCGGTGACGGGCATTTGGATTTTCGCAGCGGATTCGAAGCGCTTCGCCAAGTGGGGTACGAGGGCTGGATGGCCTTTGAATGCCGGGTTACGGGCGAACCGGAAATGGACGTATACCGTCGTTCGCTTCAGTTCATCCGGAAGCTTATATAGGAAGTAAATTTGCAGGAGGTTGTTATGCCGCAACAGGTTCGCGATATGAAAAAGCAAGCTCTTGTCGAAAAACTTGAATTTCTTTACGGGAGCCGGGGGCTGGAATTGGCCGACCGGATCATGGAGATGGTCAAGAAGCATACGGAAGGGAGGGAGCGATCAGCCAAGCCTTGGGTGACGGAGCGGGACGTCATGCTGATCACTTACGGCGATTCGATTGTGGCGGATGGACAGCCGCCGCTAGCGGTGCTTCACGAGTTTTTGAAGCAATATGTAGGGGATACGGTGTCGGCGGTGCATATTCTCCCGTTTTATCCTTACACTTCCGATGACGGATTTTCCGTCGTGGACTACCGAACCGTATCCCCGGCGCTTGGAAATTGGCAACATATCCGGGANCTGTCCAAAGATTACGATTTGATGTTTGACGCCGTCGTGAATCATATTTCGCGAAGCAGCAAATGGTTNCAAGGTTTTTTGCAGGATCGGGAACCATACAACCNATATTTCATTGAAGCGGATCCTTCCCTGGATTATAGCCGGGTTACCCGCCCCCGGGCGCTGCCCTTGTTAACGAAAGTCGAGACGGCGGCAGGGGAAAAGTACGTTTGGACCACATTCAGCGATGATCAAATCGATATAAATTTTGCGAATCCGAATGTGCTGCTGGAGATTTTGGACATTCTTCTCCAATATACGGCTTTTGGAGCCCGCTTTATCCGGCTCGATGCCATCGGCTTTTTGTGGAAAAAAATCGGAACGACCTGCATGCATTTGCCGGAAACGCACACGGTGGTCAAAGTAATGCGCGAAGTGCTGGATATGGCGGCTCCGGGAACGATTCTGATTACGGAAACGAACGTACCGCACGAAGACAACATCAGTTACTTCGGAAATGGATACGACGAAGCCCAAATGGTTTATCAATTTCCGCTGCCGGTCCTCACCCTCTTTTCCTTCCTGACAGGCAATGCGGGCAAGCTGATGGATTGGGCGGATCGGCTCGAAAGAACGTCCTCCGGCACGACCTTTTTCAATTTTCTTGCCTCCCACGACGGCATCGGCATGCGGCCGGCCGAAGGGATTTTAACGGAGCAGGAGAAGAAACTGCTGATCGATCAAACGATTGCGCATGGCGGCAAGGTGTCCTATCGCGATAACGGTGACAGGACGAAAACCGCTTATGAACTGAACATTAATTATATGGATGCTTTGACAGGTCCGGAGGAAAGCGACGACATTCGGATCCGGCGTTTTCTGGCTGCACATACGATTTTGCTTTCCGTTGTCGGCGTTCCCGGCATTTACATTCACAGCCTGTTCGGTTCCCGTAATGATTATGCCGGATTGGAAGCGTCCGGTATCAATCGGAGAATTAATCGCGAGAAACTGCAACGGGATAAGCTGGAAAATGAACTGAAGGAAAACCCGGTGCGCAAGGAAGTATTCTTGCGTTTATGCCGATTGATCCAAATTCGCCGTACGCTGAAAGCCTTTGATCCCGGAGCGTTGCAGCGGGTGGTCCGATTGGATGACCGCGTTTTCGCCATTGAACGATTGAACGAAGCCACCGGAGACCGCTTGCTTGTCCTGGTGAATGTTTCTTCGGATGCAGTAGAGGTCAGTCTCCCGGCTCAAGGCGTAGAGGTCATTCGGAATCGTCAAGTCGACTCTTCGTTGACACTTGAGCCNTATGAATACATGTGGATATCATGCTAAAACGATCCGTTCTGAAAGGCAAAAGGCTCTCCATGTTCNACATGGAGGCCTTTTTTAGTACGCCCGGCATGGGTGTCGTCTTTAGGGTGAAAGTANCTTCTGCGTCATATCTTCGCTTCGGCCGTTTCGATCGGTTCGTTTGCCGGGACCTTTCGTGGCGCGCGNGATCCGGTGAACAGCAGGACGCTGAGNAGNCCCAAGNCGATCATGACTGCGCTGGCCAGCAAAGCCGGCACGATATGATCGCCAAAGTCGGCGGGCGTCCGCACGGCCGATCCGCTCTCGAAGATGAGTCCGCTGATCGCGATCCCGAATACGCCGCCCAGTTCCCGCGTGGCGTTGCTGATGCCGCTCGCTTCTCCCGAGGATTCCTCCGGCACCGAGGAAAGGATGCCGTGGGCGAGNGGCGTGAAGCTTANCCCCATGCCCGTTCCGGCCAGCATCATCAACGGCGCCTGNTAACCGAACGGGAAATCCACGCCCAGCGACAGGATCAGGACGGCGAATCCGAGCAAGGCCAAGGTCTGCAGCAGCAATCCGAGGGACAAGACGGCCCGATTGCCGATTTTGGATACCGCCAGACCGGCCAGCGGCGCCGCGATCATGGTGCAGCCGGTCCACGCCATCTCCCGGACGCCGGCGCCGAGGGCGGAATACCCTTGCGCTTGCTGCAAGAACAGGGTGAGCAGGAAGATGGAGCCGAAAATCCCCGCATTCATCCAAAACCCGGCGAAAATATAAGCGGAATATTTGGCGTTTCGAAAAAAAGCGAAGCGGACGAACGGCTGTCTTCGGGTGCGTTCCCATAAATAGAAGACCAGCAGCAGGGCTCCGCCAAGCAGCGATCCGACGACGGTCAGCGAGCCCCAACCGTCCGAATTCCCCCGTTCGAGGCCGAATACGATGCCGAACAGCCCCGCGCCGAGCAGCAGAATGCCCAGCGGGTCCACCGGTTTCTTTTCCCCCGTCGATTCGTTTAACCAAACGGGNCCCAACGCCAAAGCGAGTACGCCNACCGGNACGTTGACCCAGAAGATAAGCTGCCAGGGAGCGCCCTCGACGATCAATCCTCCGACCAGCGGTCCCACCGACAGGCCGAGTCCCGAGATCCCCGACCAGATGCCGAGCGCGGCCGCCCGCATTTTTTCGGGAAAAGCCGCGTTCACCAGCGTCAAACTGAGCGGAACGATCGCAGCGCCTCCGATGCCTTGCAGGGCGCGCGACAGAATCAGCTGGATCGAGCTTTCGCTTAATCCGGAAAGCGCGGATCCGAGCGTGAAGAGAGCGACGCCGGCCAGGAACATTTTTTTGCGTCCGAACCTTTCCCCCAGCACGCTAAAAGGAATAAGCAGCACGGAAAAAGCGAGCGTATAGGCGTTCATGAACCATTGCAAATCGGACATGCTGGCGTTGAAAGACTTCTGGATCGAGGGGAGCGCGACGCCGAGAACCAAATTATCCAGCATCGCCATAAACAGCGCCGTACAGGTAACGGCCAACAATCGAACTCTTGCAGCGGTAAACATCCATNGTTCACTCCTTAAATTTATTTATAAATAAATAAATACACGTCCCCAAAAAAGGCAAAGCGGCATTTGCAGCAAGCATCGCTTTGCCTTGCGGTTTTAATCGCAAAGACCGTGCCACGGCAACAATTTCGGCAAATTCAACGTTTCCGCCAGCGCGATGGTGAGGCCTTGCCCGATAAACTCGCTCGCCCGGACGCCGGGATTCGGAATGCCGGCT
>JGI25331J36430_1001592_pt1 | contig 11877 bp, 10 predicted proteins | sample HigsolmetaAR206D_FD_36430 | JGI IMG/M metagenome (IMG submission 36430) | reverse complement strand
CTCAGGAAGATGCCGGAATTCATTACTTCTTTCGAACTGGACATATCGGGCGATGTTGTTGGTGTCTCTTCTTCGCTGATGTCCGTGCGCGGCAGTGATGCTGGGGCAAAAGCTTAAAGGTCTCTGGCTTGGTGCGGGCGTGGGGCGGAGGTCAGAGGTCGTACGCGCCCTGCTTGATCTTCGTCAGCAGGGCTTTCCACGCCTCCGGCCCCATGGCCAGGCAGCCCTTCTGGGGGTTCTTGGAGTCGCGGATGAGGCGCTGGGGGCCGAGGGCGCCTACTTCCACGCAGCCGCCTCCTTCGCTGTGGCTGCTCTTGCGGAAGGTGACGTGAACGAGGTCCTGATTGGGCATTTGTACCCNCCTTTGGGGTCATTGTCCGGCGAGCTCTTTGAGTATAGCGAGCGAGTCNTCGGGGCTGAGGGCGGTGGCTCTCAGCTGCTCGAAGGCCAGCGTGTAGGTGTGTACCTCTCGTTCGTCCTCGACATACAGCGCGCTGGTCATGTTCTCGATGTAGACCACGTCGGGAGTGAAGCGCTCGGGGAAGCCCAGGATGGTGAAGCTGCCGACCAGCCCTGGATGTCCGCCCGCTGAAAGTGGCAGGACCTGGAGCATCACGTGCGGCAGCTCGGCCAATTCGATGATGCGTCGGTACTGGTCCCGCATGATCTCGGGGCTGCCGATGACCCGTCGGAGCGCTGTCTCGTCCAGGATCGTCCACAGCCGGGTCGGCTGCTGGCGTTCGAGCCATGCCTTCTGGCGCTCCAACCGGGCTGCTACTCGTCGCTCCACCTCGGCAAGTGGTGACAGCCGCATCAGGACCGACCTGATGACCTGGTGGGCATACGCCTCGGTTTGCATCATGCCGTGCACCAAGCCCATCGAGTAGGAGTTGACCCACTCGGCCTCGGCCTCCAACGCGAGGTAAGTAGCGTAGGCCGGAGGCATGCTGTTGGCGTAGGCATCCCACCATCCACGCTGCCGGGCCGTCCGAGCGAACTCGACGAGAGCATCACGGCGAGGGCCGTCCACCCCGTAGAGGGTGAGCATCTGCTGCACCTCAGCGGCCGAGACCCGGCGGAGAGCGTTCTCGATACGAGACAGCTTGGCCTTGTTCCAGCCGAGCCGGTCAGCGGCTTCCTCCAGGGTCAAGGTGGTCTGAGTTTCCCGTAGCCTGCGCAGCTCGCCGGCCAGACGGCGTTCACGGATGGTCGGGGGCTTGACGGTCATGGGACTGAGCATCACCGCTCCGTAGTCGCCCCGCAACCACTTTCAGAACATTCACCGTAAATGATCATGAAATTGTTTAGTGAAACAGTTGCACAAACTGATGTGGTGGCGCACGATGTGAACCTCCGGTGCGTACAGAAAGTCATCGACTGATCACTGAGTTCATGTGGTCGATCCACCGCTGGAGGTCACTCCCGATGACGCAAGATCAACCCCCCACCTCCCTGGTCACGGGCGGTGCGCACGCCTGGCGGCTGCCGCCTGACGAACGCGGGCCGGCGATGGCGCGCTCACTGCTGGCACAGGCCATGGCTGCTCTCGGCCTGGACCAGGAGGTGATCGAGGACGGCAGGCTCGCCGTGTCCGAGATCGCCACCAACGCGTTGCGGCATGCCCGGCCCGCACCGGGTGCCGCTCCGGTCGTCCCGCCGGAGCTGTGGGTCTGGGCGCGGACCGTGCCCGCCCCTCAGCTCGTCGTCTCCGTCTTCGACGGNGCCCGCTCCCTGCCGCCCCGGCCCGGCCGGGGCGGCCTGCTGGAGGAGTCCGGCAAAGGGCTGGCCCTGGTCGCCGAGGTCGCCGCCGACTGGGGGTATGGGCCGTCCCGTTCCCTGCTGGCCGACCCTCCCGTTCCGGGCAAGGCGGTCTGGTTCGCCCTGCCGCTGCCACCCGATTGGCCCGGCCGTACGGTCACCGTTCACCCTGATGCCGCCGCGCGCTGCTTAATGCGGGTGCTGGCCCGCCGCGGCCTGCACGGCAGGCACAGTGGCACCGGTGCCCTGTCGGTGCTGGAGCTTCCCGGGCTCAACGTGTGGGTTCTGCCCGGCTGCTTTTCCTGGCAGCCTCGTCCCGATCGGCTGATCCGCCATCCNCTCATCGATCTGCAGGAGACCGCCGAGCGGATCATCCGTCATCTGGACGGCTCCTCTTCTTCGATGCCTGCTTCTTGAGGGGTTCGCTGCGCCGTCGGTCCGTCTAGGGAAGCCGAGGGCTTGTCAAAGACGCGAGTGCCCTGCCGGGACGGTCCTTCTCGCTGTCGCTTTCACTCCTGNCTGTCACTGCTCATCCGGAGATCTTAACTACTGTGAGTCATCTATAAGTAACGACGGGTAGTTAAAGTTTGTCGCTCGGTGACAGATCCGGCCGGGAGGTCACCGAGGGGCGGATCGCCGGAAGATGCGAAAGGAGCGCAGAAGGCGATGGTGGGCACCAGGGTGCACTGGACGGGAGCCTTAGCGGGAAGCGCCGTCCTGGCGGGTGCTCTGTGGACGCCCGCGGTCGGGCAAGAGACCGTCCTCCCGGAGGGAAGGTGGGCTCCGGTGGCCGTGCGGGCTCCGGCCGGTGCGCAGGCCGGGCGTCTTTCGCAGGTCGAGCGCCGCGATCAGGCCGGCGGTGCGCTCTTTCGGGCGGGGCCGGCGCGGCTGGTGCTTCCGGCGGTGCCCGCGGACGTCCCGAGGCGGACGATGACCGGGATGGCCGGTGGTGTGCCGGCCAGCAGGGCGGTGGGCAGGGTGTTCTTCACCGACGCGGCGTCGGGGCGCCGTTCCTCCTGCTCGGCCTCGGTGGTCGCCAGCGACTCGGGGAACCTGCTCCTCACCGCGGGGCATTGCGTGTACAGCCGCGGCTGGCACCGTGACTGGATCTTCGTCCCCTCCTATGACCAGGGCAAGCGGCCCTTTGGGGTGTGGCGGGCGGAGTGGTTCGTCACCCCCTCCCGGTGGATCACCCATGGACGGCCCGAGGACGATGTGGCCTTCGTGAAGGTGGCCTCGTCCGGAGGCGTCAGGATTCTCGACAGGGTCGGCGGCAACGGCATCCGGCCGGGGGCCGCCACGGGCAGGCGGCGGACGGTCCTCGGCTACCCGTTCCTGCCGCCCTACCGGGGCGACCGGCAGCACTACTGCGAAGGCGTCACCCGGTCGGAAGGGCGGCGCATGCGGATGGCGTGCCGGCTCACCACCGGTGCCAGCGGCGGTCCCTGGCTGGACTCCTATGACCGTTCGACCGGGTTCGGTTACATCGGCGGTGTCACCACGAACACCGATCTGGCCAACACCACGCTGTGGAGCCCGCTGCTTGGCGGGGACGTGTGGACGCTCTACCGGTACGCCGATCAGCTTCGGTGAAATCACCGGCGAAGCGCCCCGCCGCCCGGGAGGAGATCCCCGGGCTGCGGGGCGCTGCGGGTGTCAGCGGGCGGTGCCTGCGGGTGGGTCCAGCCACAGGCGCGGGGCGGCCGGGTCGCCGAGCCGCCGCAGGAAGGACACCACCCCGGAGGTCCCGATCGACCAGCCGCCGCTGCTTCCGTGCAGGGAGGTGTCGGGGAACACCGGGGCCTCGGGGGAGCCGCCGGCGCGGGCGAGGATGAGGTCGGCGATCCGGTCCGCCCACTGGGCGTACGTCCGGTCGCCGGTGATCTGGCACAGGTCGAGGAAGAGTTCCCCGATGCCCGCCAGCCCGCAGCACTGGGTGAGGGCGTACATGCGCGGCGCCAGCTCCAGGCAGGCCGCGGCGGCCTCGCGGGCCGCCTGCAGGTGGTCGTCGGCGCCCAGGTCGCGTCCGGTCCGGGCGAGGGCGGCGCCGATCCCGGCCAGTCCCTGGCAGAACGAGGCGTGCATCGGCTTGGCCGATACCGCCCGGGCGGCCTCCAGCAGCGGCGGCAGGTGCTCAAGGAGCGTGTCGCATCCTTTGTGCAGGGCGGCCTCGGTGGCCGTCTCGCCGGTGGCCGCGTGGTGGTCGCGCAGGAAGTGGACGATGCCGGCCAGGCCGTGCGCGAAGCCCAGGGTGCGGGAGACCGCCCCGCAGTCGGCGTAGTCGGGCGGGTTCTCCTGCAGTTCGGCCGTCAGGTCGCGGGCCAGGAGCCGCCGGGCGCAGGCGTCGGCCAGTTCCAGGCGGCCGGCGTCTTTGGTGAGCCGCCACAGCAGCAGCTGGCCGGTGCCGATGCCGGCCAGTCCGGTGTGCTGGTCGGTGGCGGTGATCCGGGAGAGGACGGGACGGGCCAGCGGCTCGGCGATCTTCAGGAGGGTCTCGTCGCCGAGGGTCGTCCCGGCTTCGGCGATGAAGACGGCGATGCCGGTGTCGCCGGTGTACAGTCCCGGGCGGCCGTTGCGCAGCGCCCGGAAGCCGCCGGTCCAGTAGGCCAGGCCGCGTGCCAGGGCGCGGGACGGTTCGTCGTGCCGCAGTAGTTCCATGCCCATTCCGGCGGCGCCCCGGTAGAGGTTGATGGGGCTGCCCACCAGGCCGCCGGTGAAGTCTTTCCCGCTCATGAGGTCGGCGGCGTGGCGGGACAGTTCGGTGAGGCTGTGGGCGATGGCCGCCTCCAGGCGGCGGGCCCGCTGCCGGGCAGAAGGCGGCGGCGGGGGCGGGGCGTCGGTGAAGCGGCCGGCGCGGATGTCGTCGGCGGCGGCCCGGCGCCGGGCGGGGTCGGGGTCGAGCAGGCCGAGGATCGTCCCGCTCATGCCGCCCCGGCCGGCCAGTACCTCGGCGGCGCGGCGGGGGTCGTGGTTGCCGGGGTCGCCGGTCATCCAGGTGGGCGGCAGGCCGGTGGCGGCGTAGAACAGGGTGGCGCCGAGGGAGTAGTAGTCGGCTTCGACGGTGGCCGGTTCGTCGCGTTCCTGTTCGGGCGGGCTGTAGCCGGGGGTCCAGCCGTACAGTTGCGGGTCTTCGGCGTGGCTGATTTCGAAGTCCACCAGGCGGGGGCGGCCGGTGGCGTCGTCGAGGACGACGTTGGTGGGGGTCAGGTCGCGGACCAGCACGCCGCGCCGGTGCACGTGGTCCAGCAGTTCCAGCAGGGCCGTGGCCAGGGCGCGCAGGCTTCGTCCGGGCGGTGCCGGGTCGGCGACGTACAGGCCGTTCTCGGCGACGTCCTGGCCGAGGGCCAGGGCGCCCAGGTCGGTGATGGCCAGGTATTCGCGGTCTTCGTGGCGGAAGTGGTCGATCACTTTCGGTACGTCGTCCAGGTCGCGCAGCAGGTGCAGGACGTACCGTTCGTTGCGCAGCCGCAGGCGGGAGTCGCGTCCCAGGGCGTCTTCGTTGACGTGGGCCCGTGCCTCTTTGATGATCACCGGCCGGTTGTCGGTGGTGTCGATCGCCCGGTATACGCAGCCTTTTCCGTTGCGGGTCAGGCCGCGTACCACTCGGTAGCGTCCGCCCAGCAGGACGGGGGCGGCCGGGCCGTCGGACGGTGCGGGGTGGGGGGTGGCGCCGGTGAGCGGGTCGGGGGACCAGTGGGGTTGCCAGAAGGAGTCGTCGGCGGCGCCCGGGTGGGTGTTGCCCTGCGGGTCGGTGACCACGAGTTCCAGGTCGCCGTCGTCGTTGATGTCGTAGCAGGGGTGGAAGGGGCCGTAGCGGTAGTAGACGGGGGCGTCGGGCCGTACCCGCCGGTCGCTGCAGATGCGGGGGCCTTCCATGCCCGCCAGGTCTTCGGCGAGCCGGCGGGCCAGGGGTGCCACGTCCTCGGGGGACGGGTAGATCGTCACGGCCTTGCCGATGGAGCCGGGGTGGTTGTTGGCGGAGTTGAGGTCTTGCAGGTGCCGTCCGGAGCGGACGACTTTGAAGTGGCAGGGGACGGCGAGGACGGCGGGCAGCATGCGCCGGATCGTCTCCTGCAGGGTGGCGGGCCGGGCCGACAGGTGGATCTTCCAGCCCTGGCGGGGGAGGTGGAAGGCGGGGTCGTCCACGGCCAGCCAGACGCCGCGGGCGTGTATCTGGCGGCCGGCGCCGCTGACCGGGCCGGTGAGTTCGGCGCGCAGTTCCTGCTCGGTCGGGGTGGCGGGTGCGTGGGACACGTTGGGTGGCCTCTTCCTGGTGGTGCGGTGGCGTGGCGGCCCGGGCAAGCGGCCGAGGGGCCACTGAGTTCGGCAGCCCCTCGGTTTCGCCCGGCGGTGTGGTCGCCGGGCGTCAGGCGATGTCAGGCCTGGGTGCTGAAGTCGTCACACAGGACCGTCCGGCCCCAGTGGCAGACGGTGCAGCTCCCCGCCTGGAAGGCCGGGGCCTCCGACGGCACGGTGGCCAGGGCGTCCAGGTTGGTGGTGCCGGCGTCGCGCGGTTCGAGAAGTGCGGACACAGTGACCTCCTGATGTCGCTTTGNGTGTCCTTGCGATTACAGAACGTAACATCGCTGGGTGGGATGTCCATCCGGGTCGTGCCAGTTGGCGCCTGTGGATCCGCAAAGGGTGCGAGCGGGGGAAAAGGGGTCACATGTTCACAAGGTCGGGCGATGGCGGGAGAGTGCCGTGGTGGCCGCTGCGGGCGATGCGTCTGGAGCGTGCGCCGTTTCGGGGGTTCGCCGTCTGCCGGCCGGTTGGGTGCGCGGTTACCGCCCGGCGGGCCGGTGACCTCTTCCCGGTGGCACGGCCGGGGGCAGTGGCCCGTGCAGCGGCCGAGGGGCCGCCGAACTCGGCGACCCCTCGGTTTCGTCCGGTGATCTGCTCACCGGGTCGTCAGGCAGGAGGTCAGGACCTGGTGCTGAAGTCGTCGCACAGGATCGTGTAGCCCCAGTGACAGACCGTGCAGGTTCCTGCCTGGTGGGCGGGGGCCTCCGAGGGCACCGCGGCCAGGGCGTCCAGGTTGGTGGCGCCGGCGTCGCGCGGTTCGAGGAGAGCAGACATGAAGACCTCCTGCTGTTGCTTGGGGTGTTCTTGTAATTACAAAGAGTAACATGGTCGGGGCGATTGTCCACTGAGAAACGTCAGGTGGTTTTTACAAGCCCGTGAATGGCTCGGGTAAAGAGGAGATAAGGCCACATGGTCACCAGATCCGGTCATGGTGAGCGGAGCGCTGCCGTGACCGCCGGGGACACCGCGTCCGACACGCCCGCCGCTCCGGTCATCCATGCCCGCGCCCTGGCCAAGTCCTACCCGGGCGGGCCGGCCGTGCGCGGAGTCGACCTGTCGGTCGCCGCGGGCGAGACCTTCGGGTTCCTCGGCCCCAACGGGGCGGGGAAGACCACCACCATCGCCATGCTGTGCACCCTGACCGCCCCCTCGGGGGGACGGGCCGAGATCGCCGGCCACGACGTGGTCACCGAGGCCCACCAGGTGCGGCGGCACATCGGCCTGGTCTTCCAGGACACCACCCTCGACCTGGGCCTCACCGCCTGGGAGAACCTGCGCTTCCACGCCCGCCTGTACGGCGTCCCGGCCGCCGCCGCCCGCGAACGCGCCCGGATGCTGCTGGACCTGGTGGGCCTGGGCGGGCGGCGCGACGACCTGGTGGGCACCTTCTCCGGCGGGATGAAACGCCGCCTGGAAGTGGTGCGCGCCCTCATGCACCGCCCGCGCGTGCTGTTTCTGGACGAGCCGACCATCGGGCTCGACCCCCACACCCGCGCCCAGATCTGGGAGCACCTGCGCCTGCTGCGCGAACGCGAACGGATCACCGTGTTCTTGACCACGCACTACCTGGACGAGGCCGAGCACTGCGACCGCATAGCCATCATCGACGACGGGCGCATCATCGCCGAGGGCACGCCCGCGGAGCTGAAGACCGTGGTCGGCGCCGACCGCATCGAACTGCGCTCCAGCGACGACCGGGCGGCCGCGGCGCAACTGCGCGACCTTTTCGGCCTGGAGGCCACGGTGACCGAACGCGGGCTGTCGGTGCGGGTCGCCGACGGGGCCGCCTTCGTCCCGCGGATGTGCGCGGCTTTGACGGTCCCCATCGAGTCGGTCACGGTCGTGCGTCCCAGCCTCGATGACGTGTTCTTCCACTACACCGGCCGCACCATCCGCGAGGAGGGCGGGCGATGACGGCGCCGGCCACGGCCCCCCGGGCGTCCCGGTACGCCGACGAGCTGGCCGCCCTCGGCGTGGTGTGGCAGCGCGACATGCTGCACTACGTCCGCGACCGCCTGAAGATCGTGGTCACGGTGCTCCAGCCGGTGCTGATGCTGCTGGCGCTGGGGGCGGGGCTGGCCGCGCTGCTGCCGGCCTCCCCGGGCGGCGCCGACTACCGGACGTTCCTGTTCCCCGGCATGCTGGTGATGACGGTCCAGGCGCCGGCGATCTCGGCCGGGGTCGCGCTGGTCACCGACCGCCAGGCCGGCTTTTTGCGCGAGATGATCGTCGCCCCGGTGCGCCGGGAGACGCTGCTGGTCGGCCGGTGCCTGGGCGGNGCGACCATCGCCGCCTGCCAGGGCGCCCTGCTGCTGCCGCTGGCCGGGATCGCGCACCTGCCTTATGACCCCGTCCTGCTGGCCCTGCTGCTGGGGGAGCTGGCCGTCGTCGCCTTGGCGATGACCGCGCTGGGCGTGCTGCTGGCGGTGACGATCACCCGTACCGAGTCCTTTTACGCGGTGCTGAGCGTGCTGACGATGCCGCTGATCTTCCTGTCCGGGGCGATGTTCCCGGTGCAGGGGCTGCCCGGCTGGCTGTCGTGGGCGGTGCTGATCAACCCGGTCAGCTACGCGGTGGACGCGCTGCGCCGGACGATCACCGGGTATCTGCCCGGCCCGGTCCCGCCGCAGCTGTTCGACGGGCCGCGCTGGGGCGGGTGGAGCCCGCCGGTGGCCCTCGAGCTGGCCGGTATCGCCGTGCTCGGGGCCGTCATGCTGGTGTGGGCGAGCCGGCGTTTCGGCCGGCTCGGGTGAGCGGCCCGCGTTCGTCCCGGGGTGAGACCCCGTCCTCGCCCCGGTGAAAACGGCCCGAAGAGGGTATGACGCTCTCCGTATTTGATCACTCACTTATGGTGATGATCGGGGGAGTCGTCGATGTGCGTCATCTCTCCTTCCGGCTCTCGCTCCCCGACCGCGGCCGGNGCCGTCCCCGCGGTGCCCGGCGTTCATGTCTTTGAGTCCGTCTCCGGGCCGGGTGCGAGCGCGTCACCGGTGAGGCGCCGGCCTGCGGGGCGATTCGGGACTTTGCCGGTTGCTGCGTGTAAGCGGTGGCCCGGCTCGCTCGACGATCGGCTGAGCTGCGGGGAACGGTGGCTTTGCCCGGGCCGTGGGGTGGATTCGAGACCAATGGGTCGTTTTGCGTGCTGCTCTCGGGCGGTGCCGCGGCCAGGGACGGTTTGTGCTTTCGCCTGTGGTGGTCTGGCTGTCGCGCGCCGGTCTCGGTTCGAGGGTGGGGCGGGGCTCGGCCTGTCTAGCGGCCATGCCGGTATCGATCGACATTGATATTGCTCTTTGTCGATAGATGGTGACTCTGAGTGACATAGGGGGGAAGGGAGAGATCGGGCGGGCCGCCATCGGTGGCTCGAGGCCCCCGGGAGGGCACCCGCCCGCACACCAGGGACACCAGGAGGAAAAGGACATGATCTCAGCGCGACAGGCGATCACCATGGGAACGTCCGTGGCGGCGGTCACCGCCGTGCTGTCCGCTCTGCCCACGGCTTCCGCCGCATCGATCGGACGTCCGGCCGACTGCCACCTGCGCGGGCAGAACTACGCCGAAGGGGCGGTCTTCTACCCCAGGGAGAACGGCACCGGGTGGGTGTGCAGGAACGGACAGTGGGTGAGACTGCTGCCGTCGAAACAGAGGCCGCAGATGCAGCACTCTCAAGGGGTGCTGTCGCCGCAGCAGGGGCAGCAGGTGCAGCGGCCTCGGGTGGTGCTGTCGCCGCAGCAGGCCGACCAGGCNAGGCGGGCCTTCTATGAGCAGTGGGCCTACAAGCTGCCGCACGTCCAGCAGTCCCGGCAGATCTGGCAGGTGCAGCAGCCCCAGCAGGGGCGGCATGAGATCCAGCAGCCCGCGCAGATGCGGCAGCCTCTGCAGGTGCAGCAGCCTCAGGCGGTGCTGCTGCCGCAGCAGATGGAGCGGGCAGGACAGATCTTCCAACGGCAGGGGACGCATGAGCTGGCGCACATGCAGCAGCCCCAGCAGGCCCGGCAAGGACAGCAGGCCCGACAAGAGCGACAAGCTCGACAAGAGCAGCAGGCGCAGCTAGCGCAACAGGCGCAGCGGCCTCGGATGGTGATGTCGCCGCAGCAGGCCGACCAGGCCAGGCGGGCCTTCTATGAGCAGTGGGCCTACAAGCTGCCGCACGTCCAGCAGTCCCAGCAGGCCCAGCAGGCATGGCAGGCGCTGCAAGCCCAGCAGGCCCAGCAAGCTCCACAGTCCCAGCAGTCCCAACAGATTCAGCAGATTCAGCAGGCCCAAGAGGCCCAGCAGGCTCAGGAAGGACGATCGGCTCAGCGGGGTCGGCAGGCCCAGCAGAACCGACAGGCCCAGCAGAACCAGCAAGCTCAGCAGAACCGACAGGCACAACAGAACCGGCAGGCCCAGGCACAACAGAACCAGCAGGCTCAGCAGGCCCGGGCTCAGCAGAACAAGCAGAGCCAGCAGGCCCAGCAGCCGCAGCAGATCCAGCGAGCCGACCAGGAGGTGCAGCAAGAGCAGCAGGCCCGGTAGCGGCGGCAGCGGCCCCAGCCAGGAGGCCCTGGCCAGGAACAGATAACAGCGACCCGGCCCAGGGAGGGTGAAACGCGCGGCCGAACAAGCGCGCTGTGCCCGCCCTGGGCTTTCGCATGCCCCGTCCCGGCACGAAGGCGTGGTGTATCAGTACGTGTGGCAGCCCCATGGCGCCACATGCCTCGCCCCGGTACGAGGACGTGGTGTACCGGTGTGTGGCAGGCCCATGGTGCTGCATCACCGTTCCGGTGCGGAGGTGTGGCGGGTCGGTGCTTGTGGCAGGTTCGGGGGCTGCGTGCCCTGGCCCGGCACGAGGGCGTGGCGTATCGGTGCGTGTGGCAGGCCCATGGTGCTGCATCGCCGGCCCGGTGCGGAGGCGTGGCCTTTCGTCCGGGACCAAGGAGCAGCGCCGCGGAAGGCGGCGGCAGGGCGCCGGGATCAGGACGGGGTGGGCGACGGGTTCAGCAGTGACAGCACCGAAGGCTGGAGCAGGTCGCGGACCTTGGCATAGGGGGCGGTGAAGGTCAGGGNCTGGCAGCCGTCGCTGCCGCTCACGTGCCAGGCCAGNTCGAAGGCGCTGGGAGTGAAGAACGCGCTGAGCATCGGCGGTTCCCGGTCGCCGGCCGGGGCGGTCCAGTCGCCGAAGTGCTTCCTGGTGAACCGGCCCTCGGGTGCGCAGTTCGACCACGGCGGGTCCGGCTCGCGCTGGACGACCAGGCTCTGCAGCCTGCTCAGGCCCGTGGGCGTCAGGGTCTGCGGGCGGAACACGTCGGTGGCGGTGAGCCTGCGTCCGGTGCGCAGGTCGATGGTGACGACCTCTCCGGCGGGCATCCCGTCGGCCGCCTGGCACCAGTCGCTCCACAGCCGGTAGCGCACCGAGACCAGCGCGGGGCCGCGCACCCCCAGGCGGACGGTGGAGTAGATCTGCGTGGGACGCCCCTCGCATGCCGTCCTGCTTCGGACGGCGTGCTCGCGGCCCATCTTGATGAGCCGGTCCAGCGGGGCCCGCAGCGCGCGGTTGATCCGCTGCTGCAGCGCGGCGTCGCGCAGGCCGCTGACCCGCACGTACTGGGCGTTCTGGAGCACCACCCGCGGGTTGGCGCTCGTCCAGCTCTCGGTGGCCGTGGTGACGACGGCGGCGGGGGACGGCCGCGGGGCGGGGGAGGCATCCCGGGTCGCGTAGGTCACCGTGCCGGCCGAGGCGGCGACCACGGCGGTGCCGGCCACCGCGATCGTCACCTTGCCCGCCGCGGTGGCCAGCAGCCCCTGGCCCACCGAGGAGGCCACCGAGCCGCCCGCCAC
>JGI25331J36430_1001589_pt1 | contig 11894 bp, 8 predicted proteins | sample HigsolmetaAR206D_FD_36430 | JGI IMG/M metagenome (IMG submission 36430) | reverse complement strand
ACGTCCGGCCCGGCCACTGGCATCCGCCGGTGCCCCCGCCGCCCCCGCCGCATCCGTGTGCGTGGGTGCCGCCCGCGGTGTCGCCGTGGGTGCCGCCGGCGGTCTGCTGAGCCAATCGCCGGGCAACAGCCTGGTGGCCGAACGGAATTCGGCCACCGGTGCGCGCGGTCGCGCGGAAGTGGTTTCCGAGTAGCGCCCTTGCCGCGGTCGGTTCGGGCATGTCGACGCTTCGGGCCNNGCCGCGGTCGGTTCGACGAACGGTCGGATCGGCTCTCAGGCACTTCGGTCCGGCCGGCGTCGGCCGGGCTCGGCCGGACCGGTCGGCACCCGGCCGTCGCGGGCGTCCTGTCGGGCAACCGGCCCGAAGGGCGCTGCGCCCTGCCGGTGGCCGGACTATTCACTGCTGCGTGGGTGACCACGCTCCGATATGCGCCCGGGGCGCATCGCGACACCGACCGCAACCCGGGAATGGCGGGGCCTCGGGCCGGGGATGCGAGTTCCGGAGTGTCCGGTACGAATTCGGTCGCACGCCGGGGTTTCGCAGCGGTCGTTTACCCCGTGCCGGGTTTTGCTACGCTGCCGATGTTGCTGACAGCAATATCGAACGAGGAATTTTCCCGCGCGTGAGTTTGCCGGATGTATGCGGGATCACCCACGATGCGCCGTCGTGATTTTGCCTGTTCATGGGCGACATAGCGCCTGGAAAGTGTTATTCAGGTAGTGATTCGCACCCATGTTTCCCGCAACTCGGGTTACTGTCTCGGGTGGCGATCAAATTGACAGTGGGAGGCAATTGATGAGCGGCTACAAGACCATCGTGGTCGGCACGGACGGATCGGATTCGTCACTGCGCGCGGTGGACAGGGCCGGAGAGATCGCCGCTGTATCGGGCGCCAAGGTCGTCGTGGCGACGGCGTACTTCCCCCAGAACGAGGATCAGCGGGCGGCTGATGTGCTCAAGGACGAGGGGTACAAGATGTCGGGCAACGCGCCGATCTACGCGATCCTGCGCGAGGCTCGCGAACGCGCCCAGGCGGCCGGCGCCAAGGATGTCGAGGAGAAGGCCGTGGTGGGCGCACCGGTCGATGCGCTGGTGGAGCTCGCCGACGAGGTGAACGCCGACCTGCTGGTGGTCGGCAACGTCGGGCTGTCGACCATCGCGGGGCGGTTGCTCGGGTCGGTGCCGGCCAACGTGGCGCGGCGCTCCAAGATCGACGTGCTGATCGTGCACACCACCCCGTAGGGGTCGGGAAGAAATCAATCGGCCGTCCGGATCGAATCCGGACGGCCGATTGTTGTTGGCCGACAGCCCGCCCCGCGCGGGCCCGGCCGGTCCAGGCCGCGAAGGCCCCGAATCAGGTCGCGGAAGCTTTCGCGATGCTCTCGATGGCCTCGTCGAGGGTCTTGTTGAACTCCTCGTCGGTCTGGTTGACGGACAGCCCCTCGGTCAGCGCCCGCGAGAAGCTGGCGATGACACCGTTGTTGCGGGCCAGCCGCTCATTGGCCTCGGCGCGGGTGTAGCCGCCGGACAGCGCCACCACGCGCAGCACCTTCGGGTGATCGACCAGCTCCTTGTAGAGGTTGTCGGTCTCGGGCAGCGTGAGCTTGAACATGACCTGCTGCCCCTCGGGGAGCTTGTCCAGCCCGGCCAGCAACTCGGCCTTCAGCTGGTCCTCGGCCTCGGCCTTCTTCGGGCTCTTGATGTCGACCTCGGGCTCGATGATCGGCACCAGCCCCTTGGCCAGCACCTGCTTGGCGATCTCGAACTGCTGCTCGACCACCGCCTTGAGCCCGTCGCCCGGCAGCTTGATGACCGAGCGCTCCTTGGTGCCGAAGATCCCGTTGGCGACCGCGCGGTCGAGCAGCTCGTCCAGGCCGGGGATCGGCTTCATCAACTGGGCGCCGTCCTTCTCCTCGGCCAGACCCTTGTCGATCTTGAGGAACGGCACGATCCGCTTGACGTTCCACAGGTAGTCGGCGGTCGGGCGGCCCTCGATCTGGCGGTCCATCGTCTGCTCGAACAGGATCGCGCCCATGATCCGGTCGCCGTCGAACGCCGGGCTGGTGATGATGCGGGTCCGCATCTGGTGGATGAGATCGAACATCTCATCCTCGTTCGAGTAGGCGTCCTCGGAAATCCCGTAGAGCTTCAGCGCCTTCGGCGTGCTGCCGCCGCTCTGGTCGAGCGCGGCGATGAATCCGCTGCCGCTCTTGGCCTTCTTCAACTGCTCGTCATTCATCTCCGTCTCCTCACCGACTCTCGGATTAGCCTAGGCCAGCAGTGCCCGACGGGTGGGGCCAGGTGCCCGGCCCCCACCGCTGGTCGGGGGCCGCCCGTCGTGCGAGATCTCCCTCGCAACCTAGCCAAGGCGGTCCGGCGGCCGGTAGGGGGCCTGTCGTCCGGCGGATCCCGCGGTCAGCGCAGGATGCGCGGGTACTGGGGGAGCGGGCCGATTCCGTGCAGGTCGCGGTAGGACGCCGGCCGGCGTTCCCCGTCGTCGGTGATGCCGTACTCGGCGGCCAGCTCCGCGCCGATGACGGTCCGTCCGCTGCGCGCCATCAGGTCGGGGTCGTGGTACAGCGCCCAGATGAGGTGACCGGTGAACTCCGGGGTCTCGGTGTTGTCGAGCAGGTCGGCGACCGCTTCCGGGGCGGCGGCCAGCACCTCCCGGAACCGCTCGGTCAGCAGCACCCCCATCCAGATCGACACCGTCGCGACGCCGAAATCGGCGAAATCGACCGCCATGTCGGCGGCCATCTTGTCGGTGCCCGCCTTGTGCACCCCGTAGGCGGGGCCGAACATGTAGTGCGCCGCACCCGGCGACGAGGTGAACGCCACCAGGCCGCGGCCCCGTGCGAAGAGCAGCGGGGCGGCGCACGCGGTCGCGACGTAGCTGCTGCGCAGCCCGACGTCGACGATGTCGATGACGTCGAGCGGCTGCTCCCAGAACGGGGCGCGGCTCATCATCTCGTCCCGGATCGCGGCCGCATTGTTGACCAGGATGTCCAGCCGGCCCTGCTCGCGGGCCACCCGCTCGAACAGCCGCCGGGTCTGCTCGTCGTCGCGGTGGTCGACCGCGACCGCGATCCCGGTGCCGCCGGCCGCGGTCACCAGGTCCGCGGTCTCCTCGATCGAGCTACCGCCGGCGCCGCGGCGGGTGCGCCCGGTCACGTACACCGTGGCGCCGTGGCTGCCGAGCGCATGGGCGATGCCCCGGCCCGCGCCCCGGCTGGCCCCGGTGACCACCGCGACGGGGTCGGCGACCGGGTCGGCGGGGAGGCCGTCCCGGTCCGGGCGGTCTACCAACCCCGGGCTTTCCACTCCGCCAGGTGCGGACGTTCCCTGCCGAGCGTGGTGTCGTCGCCGTGGCCGGGATAGACCCAGGTGGAGTCGCCGTAGACGTCGAACACCCGGGTGGTCACGTCGCCGAGCAGCTGCTCGAACGCGCCCTTCTCCCAGGTCTTGCCGACCCCGCCGGGGAACAGGCAGTCGCCGGTGAACAGGTGGGTTGCCTCGTCGGCGCCGTCCAGCGCCAGCGCCACCGACCCGGGGGTGTGGCCCTGCAGATGAATGACGTCGAAGCGCAGATCACCGATCTCGATGGTGTCGCCGTGGGCGAGGATCCGGTCCGGTTTCACCGGCAGCGGCTCGGNGTCGAGCGAATGCGCGGCGGTCGGCGCGCCGGTGNCCTTCGCCACTGCCTCCAGCGCCTGCCAGTGGTCCCAGTGCTGGTGGCTGGTGACGATCAGCGACAGCTTCGGCGCATACCGTTCGATCAGCTCGAGCAGCACCTCGGCGTCGTTGGCGGCGTCGATGAGCAGCGTCTCACCGGTGCGCGCGCAGGAGATCAGGTAGGCGTTGTTGTCCATCGGGCCGACCGAGACCTTGACGATCGTCGCGCCGGGCAGGGTGCGCCGGGCGCCGGTCCCGGGATCGACGTGGCCGGTGTAATTGTCAGCGACGACGGTCATGGCCCCTACCGTAGTCAGCTCGCACAGACCTTGTCGGTGCCGACGCATAGAGTGGGCTTGAACTATGTCTCGGGAGGATGAACCGGGTGGCTGACCGCCTCGTCGTCAAGGGTGCGCGCGAACACAACCTGAAGAGCGTCGATCTTGATTTACCACGCGACTCCCTGATCGTTTTCACCGGGTTGTCCGGTTCGGGCAAGTCGTCGCTGGCCTTCGACACGATCTTCGCCGAGGGGCAGCGCCGCTACGTGGAGTCGCTGTCGGCCTACGCCCGCCAGTTCCTCGGCCAGATGGACAAGCCCGACGTCGACTTCATCGAGGGCCTGTCCCCGGCGGTGTCGATCGACCAGAAGTCGACCAACCGCAACCCGCGCTCCACGGTCGGCACCATCACCGAGGTCTACGACTACCTGCGCCTGCTGTACGCCCGCGCCGGCACCCCGCACTGCCCGACCTGCGGGGAGCGGATCGCCCGCCAGACCCCGCAGCAGATCGTCGACCAGGTCCTCGCCATGGACGAGGGGCTGCGGTTCCAGGTGCTCGCGCCGGTGGTGCGCACCCGCAAGGGCGAGTTCGTCGACCTGTTCGACAAGCTCAACTCCCAGGGCTACAGCCGGGTGCGGGTCGACGGTGTGGTGTATCCGCTCACCGACCCGCCGAAGCTCAAGAAGCAGGAGAAACACGACATCGAGGTGGTGGTCGACCGGCTCACCGTGAAGGCGAGCGCCAAGCAGCGGCTGACCGACTCGATCGAGACGGCGCTGAACCTCGCCGACGGCATCGTGGTGCTGGAGTTCGTCGACCGCGAGGAGGACCACCCGCACCGCGAGCAACGGTTCTCCGAGAAGCTCGCCTGCCCCAACGGACACCCGCTGGCCCTCGACGACCTGGAGCCGCGCTCGTTCTCGTTCAACTCGCCCTACGGCGCCTGCCCGGAGTGCACCGGGCTGGGCATCCGCAAAGAGGTCGACCCCGAACTGGTGGTGCCCGACCCGGACAAGACCCTCGCCGAGGGGGCCATCGCGCCCTGGTCGATGGGCCACACCGCCGAGTACTTCACCCGGATGCTGGCCGGGCTGGGCGAGGCGATGGGCTTCGACATCCACACCCCGTGGAAGAAGCTTCCGGCCAAGGCGCGCAAGGCGATCCTGGAGGGCTGCGACGAGCAGGTGCACGTGCGGTACAAGAACCGCTACGGCCGGGTGCGTTCGTACTACGCCGATTTCGAGGGCGTGATGGCCTACCTGCAGCGGCGCCTCGAGCAGACCGACTCCGAACAGATGAAGGAGCGGTACGAGGGGTACATGCGCGATGTGCCGTGCCCGGAGTGCAACGGCACCCGGCTCAAGCCCGAGGTGCTGGCGGTCACGCTGACCGCCCAGGGCTTCGGCGCGAAGTCCATCGCCGAGGTCGCCGACCTGTCGATCGCCGAGTGCGCGGAGTTCCTCAACGCGCTGACCCTCGGCAAGCGCGAACAGGCGATCGCCGGACAGGTGCTCAAGGAGATCCAGTCACGGCTGGGGTTCCTGCTCGACGTCGGGCTGGACTACCTGACCCTGTCGCGGGCCGCCGCCACGCTGTCCGGCGGTGAGGCGCAACGAATCCGGCTCGCCACCCAGATCGGCTCCGGTCTGGTCGGCGTGCTCTACGTGCTCGACGAGCCGTCGATCGGGCTGCACCAGCGCGACAACCGCCGGCTGATCGACACCCTGGTGCGGCTACGCGATCTGGGCAACACGCTGATCGTCGTCGAGCACGACCTCGACACCATCGCCGCCGCCGACTGGATCGTCGACATCGGTCCCGCCGCCGGGGAGCACGGCGGCCAGATCGTGCACAGCGGCCCGTACGAGGACCTGCTGCGCAACCCGGAGTCGCTCACCGGCGCCTACCTGTCCGGCAAGGAGAAGATCGAGATCCCCGCGATCCGCCGGCCGGTGGACAGGAAGCGCCAGATCACCGTGGTCGGTGCCCGGGAGAACAACCTGCGCGAGATCGACGTGAGCTTCCCGCTCGGGGTGCTCACCGCGGTCACCGGGGTGTCCGGGTCGGGGAAGTCCACCCTGGTCAACGACATCCTGGCGGCGGTGCTGGCCAACAAGCTCAACGGCGCCCGGCTGGTGCCGGGCCGGCACACCCGGGTCACCGGGCTGGACAAGGTGGACAAGCTGGTGCGGGTCGACCAGTCGCCGATCGGGCGCACCCCGCGGTCCAATCCGGCTACCTACACCGGGGTGTTCGACAAGATCCGCACCCTGTTCGCCGCCACCACCGAGGCCAAGGTGCGCGGGTACCAGCCCGGCCGGTTCTCGTTCAACGTCAAAGGCGGCCGCTGCGAGGCGTGCTCCGGCGACGGCACGATCAAGATCGAGATGAACTTCCTGCCCGACGTATACGTGCCGTGCGAGGTGTGCCAGGGCGCCCGCTACAACCGGGAGACCCTGGAGGTGCACTACAAGGGCAAGACCATCGCCGAGGTGCTGGACATGTCGATCGAGGAGGCGGCCGAGTTCTTCGCGCCGATCACCTCGATCCACCGGTACCTGCAGACGCTGGTCGACGTCGGCCTGGGCTACGTGCGGCTCGGCCAGCCGGCGCCTACGCTGTCCGGCGGCGAGGCGCAGCGCGTGAAGCTGGCCTCCGAATTGCAGAAGCGCTCCACCGGCCGCACCGTCTACATCCTCGACGAGCCCACCACCGGCCTGCACTTCGAGGACATCCGCAAACTGCTGCGGGTGATCAACGGGCTTGTCGACAAAGGCAATACGGTCATCGTCATCGAACACAACCTGGACGTGATCAAGACCGCGGACTGGATCATCGACCTGGGCCCGGAAGGCGGAGCCGGTGGCGGCACCGTGGTCGCCGAGGGCACGCCCGAGCAGGTGGCGGCCAACCCGAACAGCTACACCGGCCACTTCCTGGCCGAGATCCTCGACGTCGACCGCCCGAATCCCAAGTCCCGCAAGCGCACCAAGGTCGGCGCCTGAACCGCGCCGCGGTCGGGTGCGGCTGCGCTATCCGTCGATCCAGTCGACGACCTGATCCACCGGGGCGCGGCTGGTCCGAAAGCTGTTGGCGGGATGGCCCGGATCCGGGTACCCGAATGAGATGCCGCACACGATGGTGCGGTCGTCGCCGAGTTCGAGCTCACGTCGCAGCACACTCGGATACAAACCCAGGGCGGCCTGCGCGACGCTGGCGACCCCGTGTGTGGCCGCGGCGAGCATGAACGCTGTGACGTAGCCGCCGCAGTCCACCGCGCCGTAGGGGCCGAGCGCCTCGTCGGTGTGGACGATCGCCACGTGCGGAGCGCCGAAGAACCGGAAGTTCTCCCGCATCTGCTGCTGCTGGCGCTCGTGATCGCCCCGCTCGATGCCCAGCGCGCTGTAGAGCTGAAACCCGCTCTCCCGGCGCCGATCGCGGTGCACACCCCGGTACTCCCGGGGCCACGGGATGTCCGGCGTATCGGGATCACGTTGGCACGCCTCGGTGTAGAGCGCCTTGCGCAGCCGCTCGGTGCCCTCACCCCGGGTGATCGCGAGCTGCCAGGGCTGGCTGTTGCACCAGGAGGCGGTCAGCTGGGCCGTCTCCAGGATCGCGTGGATGGTGTCGTCCGGCACCGGTTCAGCGGTGAACGCCCGGCAGCTCCACCGCGCCGCCATCACTCGCCGCAGCGCCGCCGCGTCGTCGGGCTGCAGGGCGTCGAATCCGATCCGGTCGTGCGACGATGTCACCGTCGAGGAACTCCTTCGCGATCGGGGCGAGTCCGCCGGGCCTGTCCGCGGTCGAGTATCCACGAGCGCCCGCGCCGGCCGGCGACCCGCCGGCTACTGCTTGACCAGCGGGGTGGGGAAGCGGGGCCTGACCCGCACACCGGCCAGCCACTCGGTCAACTCGTCGGCGAGTCGGCGCAACTGCCGTTCGGCGGCGCGCCCGACGTCCTCGAGCAGTTGCAGTTCGACGCGTCCGTCGTCGCCCTGGCGCCAGCCGCCGACGACACGGCCGTCGCACCAGACCGTCGGGCCGGCATTGCCGGTGCGGTCGAACACCTGCGACCGATGGCCGCCGAGGTACCAGTCGCGGTCGGCCCAGCCCATGGTGGTGGGATCGAGGGCCGGCAGCAGCGCACACCACGGTTCGACCGCGGGTTCGGGTTCCAGATCGTCGGGCAGCGCGAAACCTGGTGTGCCGTCGAGATCCACCTCGACCGCCTCGACGTCGCGCAACGCCTCGCGCGCCCAGGTCAGCGTGGCGCCGAACCACCACTTCAGGTCGGCGGCGGTGGCCGGGCCGAAGGTGCGCAGCCACCGGCGCACCAACTCGGCGCGGGCGCGTTCCGGCGCCAGGCGGGCCGGAGCGGCGGGTAGCCAGTCGGCCATCGCCGCCCAGCGTGGCCGCGACACCGTCCAGTTGCCGTCGTTCGGTCCCCGCACGATCTCCCCGCGCGCCGACAGAGTCGTCAACACTCTTGGCGCCAAAGGGGTTTGACCGCCGTAGTGCTTGCCGGGAGCCGGGTCGTAGCTGCCGGCGAGCTCGGGTAGCGCGTCGCGCAACTCGGTGGCGCCGGCCGGGCCGTGGGCGCTCAGGTAGGCCAGCACCGCGCGGCCGGCCGCATCCAGCCACGCCTCGCCGTCGGAGCAGACCCCGGCTTTGCGGGCGTCGGCGATGAGCCTGCGCCGCTCGTTGTCGGCGACCCGGTCGCTGGCGGCGGCCTGCACCGCGGGCAGGTCATCGGCGCCCACGATCCACAGCGTGCGGCGCATCGCCAGGTGCTTGATCAGCGCCCGCTGCTCGTACAGGGCCCGGTCGAGGTCGGCCACGGTGAAGCCGGGCCGGCGCGCCCACAGCGACAGATACGGCGTGGCCGGGTCGGTGGAGTGCAACCCCACCAGACCGCTCACCACCTCGCCGACGGATGCGGCGGGCTCGGCCAGGAAGTGGCGGCGGGCCAGGCGGGCCCGGCGTTCGGCGACGGTGAACCTGCGAGTCGTGCTGCGTGCGCCCATCGACACCGAACCGTACCGGGGCGAAGCGACTACTGATCGGATTCGGTCCGGCGCATCGACTCGCGGATCTGCGCCAGCCTCTCGGCGGCCGCGCGTTTGCGGGCCTCGTACTGCTCCTCGACCGACCGGCCTTCTGGTGTCTCGGCGGCCAGTTCGCTCGCCCCGATCGCGGCGCCGTAGCGGGTCTCGATCTTCTCCCGCACCGCCTCGAACGTCGGCACCCCGTCCGGGGTGTACCCGGTCTCCTCAGGCGTCACCGAGGGCTGCACGGGTCCGGGTTCGGCGGGCACGTCCGCGGTCTCGTCGGGCATGACGCCACGGTAGCGCGCGATCGCCGCGGTCAGCGGGGTTTGGCGAGCGGGAACGGCAGGGTTTCGCGGATGCTGCGGCCGGTGATGAGCATGACCACCCGGTCCACGCCCACGCCGAGACCACCCGTCGGCGGCATGGCGTACTCCAGCGCCTGCAGGAAGTCCTCATCGAGCTCCATCGCCTCCGGATCGCCGCCGGCGGCCAGCAGCGACTGCTCCTGCAGACGGCGGCGCTGTTCGACCGGATCGGTCAACTCGGTGTAGGAAGTGCCCAACTCCACCCCCCAGGCCACCAGATCCCAGCGTTCGGCCACGCCCGGGATGCTGCGGTGCGGACGGGTCAGCGGCGACACCGACGTCGGGAAGTCCTTATAGAACGTGGGTTCGGTGGTGCGGTCCTCCACCAGCCGTTCGTAGAGTTCCAGCACCACCGCACCGGCATCCCAGTGCGTCAGGTACGGCACCCCGGCCGCATCGCAGAGCCGGTGCAGCGTCGCCAGATCGGTGTCCGGGCCGATCTGTTCGCCCAGCGCCTCCGAGACGGCCTCGTGCACGGTCTTGACCCGCCATTCGCCGGATATGTCCACCGGTTCGAGCGTGCCGTCCGCACGGGGGCGCATGAACACCTGCTCGCCGTTGGCGGCCTCGGCGGCGTTCTGGATCAGCTCGCGGCAGCCGTCGATCCACACGTTGTAGTCGGCGTGCGCCTGATACGCCTCGAGCAGGGTGAACTCGGGATTGTGGCTGTAGTCCACCCCCTCGTTGCGGAACGCCCGGCCGAGTTCGAAGACCCGCTCGACGCCGCCGACGCACAGCCGTTTGAGGTACAGCTCCGGCGCGATGCGCAGATACAGGTCGAGGTTGTAGGCGTTGATGTGGGTGATGAACGGCCGGGCGTTGGCGCCGCCGTGGATCTGCTGCAGGATCGGGGTCTCGACCTCCACGAAACCCTTGGCGTACAACGTGTCCCGGATGGCGCGCAGCGCATTGCCGCGGGCCCGGATGAGATCACGGGCGTCGGTGTTGACGGCCAGATCGACATAGCGGGCGCGCACGCGCGCCTCCTGGTCGGCCAGCCCCTTCCACTTGTCCGGCAGCGGGCGCAGACACTTGCCGATCAGCCGCCAGCCGGTCACCAGCACCGAGCGCACACCCTTGCGGCTGTAGCCCATGGTTCCGGTGGCCTCGATCAGGTCACCGAGGTCGATCGCGTGGGTGAACGCGGCGGTGTCGTCCCCGCTGAGGTTGGCGTTGTCCAGCAGCAGTTGAACATCACCGGACCAGTCGCGCAGCTCGGCGAAGATCACCCCGCCGTAGTCTCGGATGCGCAACACCCGCCCGGCCACGCTGACCTCGGTACCGTCGGCGGCCGCGATCGCCTCGGCAATTGTGTGGCTGGGCTGCCGGCCCACCGGGTAAGGATCGATTCCCTTGTCCTGCAGGGCTTTCAGCTTGGCCATCCGCACCCGGACCTGTTCGGGCAGCCGCGGCCCGCTCTCTTCGTCTTCGATCTCCACCGGCGGCTCGGCGACGGTGTACCCGGCACCGGTCCGATCGCCGGCGCTGTGCCGTTCGATGCGCAGCCGGTCCCGCGAGAACGGCAGCACCAGGAAGCCTTCGGCGATCACCGAGGCGACGCCGACCCGGGGGATCAGCCGGGCGTCGGTGTAGCAGGCGTAGCGGGGCACCCATTCGGGCTGGTACTTCATGTTCGAGCGGTACAGCGTCTCCAGCTGCCACCAGCGGGAGAAGAACACCAGCACCCGCCGCCACAGCCGGGCCACCGGACCGGCGCCGAGCTGGGAGCCCTGTTCGAACGCCGACCGGAACATCGCGAAGTTGAGCGAGATCCGGGTGAGGCCCAGATCCTCGGCCTGTGCGCACAGTTCGCTGACCATCAACTCGACGGTGCCGTTGGGCGCGTCGGGGGAGCGGCGCATCAGATCGAGCGAGACCCCGCTGGTGCCCCACGGCACCAGCGACAGCATCGCCACCACCCGCTCGCCGCCCGAGTCCTGGGCCTGCACGGCCTCCACCAGCAGGCAGTCGCCGTCGGCGGGATCGCCCAGCCGTCCCAGCGCCATCGAGAAGCCGCGTTCGGTCTCGGTGTCGCGCCAGGCTTCGGCCCGCGCCACCACCTCGGCCAGCTCGGCAGCGGAGAGCATGTGGTGGCGGCGGATGCGCACCGACACCCCGCTGCGGCGGGCGCGGGTCACCGCCTGGCGCACCGGCCGCATGTCCGGTCCGGACAGCCGGAAGCGGTCGGGGTGCAGGACGGCCTCGTCGCCGAGCTGCAGCGCGTCCAGGCCGGCGTCACGGTAGGCCTGGGCGCCGGCGGCGCTGGCCCCCATCACGCCGGGGGCCCAGCCGTAGCTGCGGCACAGGGCCAGCCACGCGTCGATGGCCTGCGGCCAGGCCTTCGGGTCGCCGATCGGGTCGCCGCTGGCCAGGCACACGCCGACCTCGACGCGGTAGGTGACCGCGGCGCGGCGGTTCGGCGCGAACACCGCGGCCTTGTCGCGGCGGGTCGCGAAGTAGCCCAGCGAGTCGTTGGTGCCGAACTGGGCCAGCAGGGCGCGGATGGCGGCCTCGTCGTCGGCGG
>JGI25331J36430_1001573_pt1 | contig 12023 bp, 8 predicted proteins | sample HigsolmetaAR206D_FD_36430 | JGI IMG/M metagenome (IMG submission 36430) | reverse complement strand
GCACGGTCTCCCCGTCGCCGCCGATTTTTGCTACTTCTTCGACAGCCAGGCCGTTTTCCCTTAAAAATTTTGCCGTCCCCGCCGTTGCTTTTAAAGTAAAACCGATCTCGACAAAGCGCTTTGCAAGCGGCAGGGCTTCCGGTTTGTCTTTATCGGCAACCGTAAACAGGATGCTGCCATCCGGCGAAAGCTTCATGCCTGCTGCAACGAGCCCTTTGTACAGCGCTTTTTCAAATGTACGGTCGCAACCCATCACTTCTCCCGTCGATTTCATTTCCGGGCCGAGTGTCGGTTCCACCCGCTTCAATTTTGCAAAAGAGAAAACCGGCACTTTCACGAACACTTCCGCTTTTTCCGGCCTCAGGCCAGTGCCATAGCCGAGGTTTTCAAGCGATTCGCCCAAAATCACTTTCATCGCAAGTTTTGCCATCGGGACATCGGTAATTTTGCTTAAAAACGGAACCGTCCGGCTTGAGCGCGGGTTCACTTCGATCACAAAGAGTTCATTGTGCGAGACGATAAACTGAATGTTCATTAACCCTTTGATTTCAAGCTCTGAAGCAAGCTTGCGGCACGTCTCCACCATTTCCGCTTTTAATGCATCGGAAAGCCGCTGCGGCGGATAGACTGCGATCGAGTCGCCGGAGTGGACGCCGGCCCGTTCAATATGTTCAACGATGCCCGGGATTAAAATGTCCTGGCCGTCCGCGATCACATCGACTTCAAACTCCTGCCCTGTCACATAGCGGTCAATCAAAACCGGCTGGTTCGGGCTGACTTTCACCGCGTGTTTCATATACTGGCGCAAGTCTTCTTCATGGTAGACGATTTCCATCGCCCGTCCGCCGAGCACAAACGACGGACGCACGAGCACCGGATAGCCGATTTCGGCCGCAATTCGGACGGCTTCTTCCGCAGAAGTGCCGGTTTTTCCGAGCGGGCGTTTAATGCCGAGCCGGTTTAACAAATGGTCGAACTTGTCGCGGTCTTCGGCACGCTCGAGATTTTCAAGCGAAGTGCCGAGAATGCGCACCCCGCGTTTTGTGAGCTGTTCCGCGAGATTGATCGCCGTCTGGCCGCCGAACTGGACAACAACCCCTTCCGGCTGTTCCAAATCGATGATATGCATGACATCTTCAATCGTCAGCGGTTCAAAATAGAGCTTGTCAGAGATGCTGAANTCGGTGGAGACGGTTTCCGGGTTGTTGTTAATGATGATCGCTTCGTACCCGGCTTCCTGGATTGCCCACACCGCATGGACGGTTGCATAGTCAAACTCGATTCCCTGGCCGATCCGGATCGGGCCGGAACCGAGGACAATGATGCTTTTTCTGTTTGTCACAACCGATTCGTTTTCTTCTTCATATGTACCGTAAAAATACGGCGTTTCTGATGCGAATTCGCCGGCACATGTATCGACCATTTTATAGACCGGTAAAATGCCATTCTCTTTGCGCCATGCGTACACTTTTTCTTCTGCCGTTCCCCACAGCCCGGCAATCGTCTTATCGGCAAAGCCCATTTGTTTTGCTTTCCGGGCCGCCTCTTTGTCCCATTGCGCCTCCTGAAGCGTGTTTTCAAAGCGGATGATGTTTTCCAGCTTATGNAGGAAAAACAAGTCGATTTTGCTCCAGTCATGCAGNTGCCCGATCGTGACACCCTTTCTTAGCGCTTCTGCGATGTAAAAAAGGCGTTCGTCGCCGGCATTTTTGATCCTTTTTTCGATCACGNCCATACCGGATGNTTCNNCGAGTTCCAAATGATGGACGCCGATTTCAAGCGACCGTACTGCTTTTAACAGNGATTCTTCAAATGTGCGGCCGATCGCCATTACTTCGCCCGTTGCTTTCATTTGCGTGCCAAGTCTGCGGTATGCCTGTTCAAACTTATCGAACGGGAACCGCGGAATTTTTGTGACGACATAATCAAGCGCCGGTTCAAAATTGGCGTAAGAAGTGCCGGTGACCGGGTTTTTCATCTCGGCCAGCGTGAGCCCGACTGCAATTTTCGCTGACAGTTTCGCAATCGGGTATCCGGTTGCTTTCGAAGCGAGCGCAGATGAACGGCTGACGCGCGGGTTGACTTCGATTACATAATATTGAAAACTGTCCGGGTCAAGCGCGANCTGTACATTGCAGCCGCCTTCGATGCCGAGGGCGCGGATAATTTTCAATGAAACATTGCGCAGCATCTGGTATTCTTTGTCGCTTAACGTCTGNCTNGGGGCGACGACAATCGAATCGCCGGTNTGGACGCCGACCGGGTCAATGTTTTCCATGTTGCAGACGACGATGGCATGGTCTTCGCTGTCGCGCATCACTTCGTATTCGATTTCTTTAAAGCCGGCAATGCTTTTTTCGAGCAGGCACTGGTGGACGGGGCTCTGGCGCAATCCGCCGGACACGGTTTCGATCAGCTCTTCTTCGTTACGGCAGATGCCGCCGCCCGTTCCGCCCAGCGTGTAAGCCGGCCGGACGATGACCGGGTAGCCCGCTTTTTCGATAAACCGGTAAGCTTCTTCGAGTGTATGGATGATCATGCTGTCCGGCACCGGCTCGCCAAGTTTTCCCATCAGTTCGCGGAACGCTTCCCGGTCTTCCGCCTGCTCGATGGCGCCAAGTCTTGTTCCGAGCACTTCGACGCCGTACTCGTCAAGGATGCCGGATTTCGCCAGTTCCATTGCAATGTTGAGACCGGTCTGGCCACCAAGCGTCGGCAGGAGGGCATCCGGGCGTTCTTTGCGGATGATGCGGGCGACAAATGCCGGCGTAAGCGGTTCGATGTAGATTTTATCCGCCATTTCCGTATCNGTCATAATCGTTGCCGGATTGGAATTGACCAAAACGACATGATACCCTTCTTCTTTTAAAGCAAGGCAGGCCTGCGTGCCGGCGTAATCAAATTCTGCAGCCTGGCCGATCACGATCGGGCCGGATCCGATCACAAGAATTTTTTCGATATCAGTGCGTTTTGGCATAGGTTTGTTCCTCCTTTTGTTTTTCAACCATGGTTAAAAACTTGTCGAATAACGGGTTCGAATCGTGCGGGCCTGGCGATGCTTCCGGGTGGTACTGGACGGTAAAAGCAGGGTATTTGCGATGTGCCAGCCCTTCAATCGTGCCGTCGTTCAATGCCCGTTCCGTTACGATAAGGTCTGTTCCGGCAAGCGAATTTTCATCGACCGCATAGCCGTGGTTCTGCGAGGTGATCACCGTTTTCCCCGTTTGGATGTCCTGCACAGGATGGTTCGCCCCGCGGTGGCCGAATTTTAATTTGAACGTATCGGCGCCGCATGCTAACGCAAACAGCTGGTGCCCGAGACAAATCCCGAAAAGCGGCACTTTCCCGAGTATTCCTTTTACCATATCAACCGCACAGGACACATCTTTCGGGTTACCGGGGCCATTTGACAACATCACCCCGTCCGGCTGAAGCTGTAAAATGTCCGCCGTCGTTGTATCATACGGCAGCACGGTAACGCGGCAGTTTCGTTTTGAAAGTTCGGTTAAAATGCTTTTTTTCGCGCCGAAATCGACAAGGGCAATATGTTTGCCGGGCCCTTCCATTTCGTAACGCTTCTTTGTGGATACTTGTGCAACGGCATCATGAATGGCTCGTTTGGATTGAAGATTTTTGATCACGGCTTCCGGATCTTCGTCTTCAGCACAAAGGGCGGCCCTGAGCGTACCGAAAGCGCGGATTTTTCTTGTCAGTTTCCGGGTGTCGATGCCGGATATACCGGGGATGCCTTTTTCTTTTAAAAAGGTATCGAGCGTTAAGGTGCTCCGCCAGTTTGACGGGTACGAAGCCGCTTCTTTTACCACGACCCCCTTCACATACGGCGTTACCGCTTCAAAATCGTTCCAGTTGATGCCGTAGTTCCCGATGAGCGGGTAGGTGAAAGTGACGATCTGGCCGTAAAAAGACGGGTCGGTTAATGTCTCCTGGTAGCCGGTCATCCCGGTTGTAAAAACGATTTCCCCGTAAGCCGCTTTTACACTGCCAAAACCTTCCCCTCTAAAAACAGTGCCGTCTTCCAAGATCAGTTGCCTTTTCATTTCAATGCCAGCTCCTTTTCCCATACCAGTTTTCCGCTTCCCCATGTGGCTTGCGGGAAGCCTTTGCATACACGCCCCAAAAAAGGGGTATTTTTTCCTTTCGATAAAAAGCGATCCGGGTCAATTGTTTTTTCTTCTGCCATGTTAACTGCCGTGATATCGGCGGGTACCCCGGTTTTCAGCGTCCCGTATGGAAGCCCGAACGCGTTAGCCGGCTTTATTGTCATCCAGTCAACAAGCTGTTTTAGCGTAAATATGCCGGTTTCAACAAAATGTGTATATAAAAGCGGAAAAGCTGTTTCAAATCCGGTGATGCCAAATGGCGCCTGTTCAATGCCTTTTGCTTTTTCCTCCGCGGTATGCGGGGCGTGGTCAGTGGCGATAAAATCAATCGTGCCATCCAAAAGGCCTTCAATAAGGGCGTCGCGGTCTTTTTTCGACCGGAGCGGCGGGTTCATTTTCCAGTTGGCATCAGGGCCCGGAATGTCGTCTTCAGAAAGGAGCAAATGGTGCGGTGTCACTTCCGCTGTTACCGAAATGCCGGCCCGTTTTGCGTCACGAACAACCCGGACGGATTCTTTCGTGCTGATATGGCAGACATGGTAATGGCAGCCTGTATGTTCTGCCAGCAGCACGTCGCGGGCGATCTGCACCGACTCGCATACGGAAGGGATCCCTTTTAACCCGTGCGCCGCCGCGAAAGATCCGTCATGCACGCAGCCGCCCCAGATGAGCGAATTGTCTTCACAATGGGCGACGACCGCCATACCGAGTGCTTTTGCCTGTTCCATTGCAGCCAGCATCTGCCCCGCTTCCTGCACGCCGACGCCGTCATCCGTGAACGCGAAGGCGCCTGCTGCTTTTAAACCGGCAAAATCCACGAGTTCGCCGCCTTTTTCATCAAGGGTGATGGCAGCATAAGGGAGCACGCGCACAACTGCATCCCGGCTGATTTTTTCCTTTAGAGACAAAAGGCGCGCCGGCCGGTCGGTAACCGGTTTGGTGTTTGGCATCGCCGCTACCGTTGTAAACCCGCCTTTTGCCGCGGCCATCGTCCCGGTGCGGATCGTTTCCTTCTGTTCGAACCCCGGTTCCCGCAAATGCACATGCAAGTCGACAAACCCGGGGAGAACCGTAAGCCCCGTTGCATCATATACCTGTTCGCCCGCTTCTTTCAGTTCCGAGCCGGTTTCCGCAATTTTTCCATCTTTGATCCGGATATCCCGCTTTACCGATTCTCCCTTTTCATCTAAAACCATCCCGCCTTTAATTAACCAGTCCACTTGGCAAACCACCTTTTCTGTTTTGTCAAAATATCGCTATCCATAGCAATTTTCATTTTTCAAGCTGTCTGGAATACCGCTTTTTCTTTCTGTAAAATCGTTTTTAAAATCGCCATCCGCGCAAACACGCCGTTTTCCATTTGTTTAAAAATCCGCGACCGGCTGCATTCCACGAGGCTAGTTGCAATCTCGACATCGCGGTTGACCGGCGCCGGGTGCATAATGATGCTGCCCGGTTTCATCATCCGTTCCCGTTCCACCGTTAGGCCGTATGCGCGGTGGTACGCTTCTTTTGTCAGATGGGCAGTTTCTTGATGGCGTTCATGTTGGATGCGGAGCAGCATGACGACATCTGCTTCCGCTACGCCGTCATCGACCGGAACGTACGGGAGATGCATGGTTGGGTCAAACCATTCTACAGGCCCCGAACACGTGACGGTGGCGCCGAGCTTTTTCAATGCTTCGGCGTTTGATCTGGCAACGCGGCTGTGGACGATATCGCCGATGATACACACCTTTAAGCCGCGGAAGCCGCCGAATTCCTGTTTGATCGTCAAAAGATCAAGCAGGCATTGGGACGGATGCTGGCCGCTGCCGTCTCCCGCATTGACAATCGAAAGCGCCAACCCTGCGAGCTGCCTGTAATATTCATCTTCCTGGTGGCGGATCACCACCACTTTGACGCCGATCGACTGCAATGTTTTCACCGTGTCGTACAATGTTTCACCCTTTTGCACGCTTGAAACCCCGACTTCAAACGGAAGCAGCTCAAGGCCAATCCGCCGTTCTGCCACTTCAAAGCTGCATTTTGTCCGCGTGCTCGGCTCGTAAAACAAATTGGCTGCAAAAACCGGCTCCGGCGCTTTCCATACGGCCCCTTTTGAAAAGGCATCGGCTTCTTCCAGAAGTTCCAAAATTTCCTCATTGCCCAAATCGGATATCGTCAGAAAATGCTGCATGTTCCATCCTCCTTTGTTTTTCAGCCAAAAAAGCACCCTGCTTATGGCAGGGTGCGTGAAATGGCACGGCAAGTCAAAAGCCTTGCGCGGCCGGCACCCTTCCAAGCCTCTCCGGACTTGCAGTTAAAAGGTGTTCCGTATTCATTTCAATGAAAAAGCCCCTTTGCCGCGAGGGTACAAAGGGGCTTTTAAACCTCCTTTGCAAACCTCACAGGGCTTGCTTAAAAGGATTACACATCGTGGATTGTGACCAGGTCCCGCCCGTCCACATCCGTCAATTGTACAACGATTCTTTCCGACTGGCTCGTCGGGATATTTTTCCCGATAAAATCGGGGCGGATCGGCAATTCCCGGTGGCCGCGGTCAACGAGCACCGCGAGCTGGATCCGGCTCGGGCGGCCGATATCCATCAGCGCGTCCATCGCCGCGCGCACTGTCCTGCCTGTATACAGCACATCATCGACAAGCACGATTTCTTTATCGGTGATGCTGGATGGCAGGTTCGCGCCCTTTACTTCCGGTTCGCCGTCTGCCGTTTTTTTCGATAAATCATCGCGGTACAGCGTAATGTCCAGCTCGCCGACTTCGACTTTGCGCCCTTCGATTTGCGCAATTCTTTCCGCCAGACGCTCGGCAAGGTAAATGCCGCGCGTTTTAATCCCGATGAGCATCGTGTCTTCAATGCCTTTATTCCGTTCAATGATTTCGTGGGCGATCCGCGTCAACGCCCTGCGGATCATGATTTCATCCATTACTACCGCTTTTTGGGCCATGGTCTCTCCTCCCGAGAAAAATCAAAGCCTTCCGCACCGAAGGCAGGAAGACTTTGTAAAATGAACGTTCCCTTGCCAGCCTCACGGGACTGTCTTTAAAAGGCTTATGAAGTTATTTTTACCTTACCCGTTTTTCATCCGTTTGTCAATCCTTTTTTATATCATGATGCTCACAAACCGCGCCTGAGTGTATTTAAAAGATGCGCGAAATCATCCGGCAGCGGTGCTTCAAATGTGAGCGTTTCACCTGTGCGTGGATGGCGGAAACCGAGTACCCCGGCATGGAGCGCCTGGCCGCCGAAATCAATTGTTTTTTTCGGCCCGTATTTCGGGTCGCCTGCCAAAGGATGGCCGATATACTTCATATGGACGCGGATCTGGTGGGTGCGCCCTGTTTCAAGCCGGCATTCGATAAACGTAAACCGATCAAACCGTTCCAGCACGCGGAAATGGGTCACCGCATCTTTTCCGTTATCGACCACGGCCATCCGCTGACGGTCAGCCGGGTCCCTTCCGATCGGGGCGTCAATGGTGCCGGCTTCATGCGGAATATTGCCGTGGACAAGCGCAAAATATTTGCGGGTTACCGTTTTTTCGCTGAGCTGCGCCGCCAGCTTTTCGTGCGCGTAATCGTTTTTGGCCACCATTAACAGCCCGGATGTGTCCTTGTCAATCCGGTGGACAATCCCGGGGCGGAGCACGCCGTTAATACCCGAAAGATCTTTGCAGTGGTACATCAGGCCGTTCACAAGCGTCCCTGTAAAATGTCCGTTTGACGGATGGACAACCATGCCTTTTGGTTTATTGACGACAAGCACATCGGCATCTTCATAATATATATCAAGATGCAAGTCTTCCGGTTCAATATCGGGCAATTCCGGCTCCGGCACCTCAATTTCAACCAAGTCGCCTGTTTGCAATCTGTAATTTGCTTTTTCTTTTTTGCCGTTTACGGTAATGTCACCATCTTTAATCCATTGCTGAACTTGTGATCTTGACCATTCTTCCCGGATAGAAGAGACCATTTTATCAAGCCGTTCATTTGCTTCGTGTTCAAGAATGGTGTGATCCATTTTTTTCATCGGTTTTCTCCTTTGTCTTTCTGTCTTCCAAAAGCATCGAAATCAGCAATAATACAACACCAATCGTTAAACTGGCATCCGCCACGTTAAAAATGGCAAAATCATAGCTGCCGAAACGCAAATGGACAAAATCAACCACTTCGCCGCGGAACAGGCGGTCAATAAAGTTGCCGATTGCCCCTCCTAATATAAGGCCGAGGCTGNTGCCGACTAGCNCCCTATCTTTCGCNTATTTTTGTATGTAATAAAGAATGCCGGCAATGACAATTAGGGTNATGAGGTAAAANAGCCACATCTGCCCTTCCAGTATGCTGAAGGCAGCGCCTGTGTTGCGCGTCGATGTGAGAAAAAAGAAACCCGGAATCACTTCGATGCTTTCCCCGAGCGCCATCCCTTTTAAAACGAGCCATTTTGCCAGCTGGTCCAAGATGATCACAATGAGTGCAACCGCATAATAAAAAATAACCAATCGATTTTCCTCCGCCTGTGTTTACGGCAGGCGCAAAATGCCGCCTGGTCCGGAATATATTTCTTTCTGCATTTTAGCATAAACAGCAGGAGGTGAAAAGAACGGACGGCTGGTTCCCGGTCCGCCCGTTCCTGCCAGCTTCTTTTAGGCGGAAACCATTTTTGCTGATTGAAGTTGCGCAAAAGCAATGCCCTTTTTGACATTTCTTTCTCCCTTTTCTAGTGAATAAGATCGTACGGGACGGTTACCTTGCCGTATGACAGGATGGTTTGCCGGTCCGCAGGCAATAAGGCAGGGATTTCCGCAAGACCCAGGTCAACTTTCCGGGTGCCCTGGAACCCGTCCAATGCTGCCTCAATCTCTTTCAATTCTTCCTGAACCAGATGTTGCACGAGCTCATGTTTCGCCTCGTACACGGATAATTCAGCCTGTAGCGATTGCAGCAAAATTTTCAGATCTTTACGCATCTTCCAACAGCCTCCCCGCGTCTTTGTTGGTTATAGCATTCCCGCAGGCAAGGCTTGTTTGCAGAAAAACGATTTCTAAAAGTAACAAAATCATGCAGCAGCAAACGGTTTTTGCCAGTTACACATCCGGCGCCGGCAATGGGCTGAAATCCGTTAAAAAAGCCGGTGCTGCATGTCTTCATGCAAGCCCCGGCTTAAAGCTTTACACTTCCCGCATCAATGTTTTTACAACTTGTGCACAGCGCGGGCAGAGCGTCGGATGGTCATGGTCCAGGCCGACTTCCGGCGTTACAACCCAGCACCGTTCGCATGTTTCGCCTTCCGCTTTTTCGACGACAATCGCTGCATGTTCAAGCTTCAGCGCGTTTTCCGGCGCGTCTTCGATGGCCCCTGCCACTTCAAATCCCGACACAATGAACAATTGCTTTTTGCTTTCCGAAATGCTGTCAAGCAGTGCTTTCGTCTCCGCATTCACATACAAAGTCACTTTTGCCGTTAGCGATTTTCCGATTACTTTTGCATTCCGCGCTTCTTCCAATGCTTTCAAAACGTCTCCGCGGAGCGCCATAAATGCATTCCATTTTTCCTCAAGCGCCGCAGCATCCGGCAAATCCACATATTCCGGCATATCGGTCAGCTGGACGCTTTCTTCCGCCACACCCGGAATATACTGCCAGACTTCATCGGCTGTATGCGGCAAAATCGGCGACAACAGCTTGGTTAAGGCAACAAGGCATTCATACAAAACGGTTTGCATCGCACGGCGTTCCGGATTGTCTGCAAGTTCGATGTACAGCACGTCTTTTGCAAAATCCATATAGAACGAACTGAGGTCTGTGGCACAGAAATTGTTCACCGCATGGTAAATGGTGGCAAATTCGTACCGTTCATAAGCCTCCCGCACTTCCTTTACAAGCTTGTTCAATTTGACAAGCATAAACCGGTCGACCTCGCGCAAATCTTCATAGGCAACTTGGTGCCGGGCAGGGTCGAAGTCGTTCAGATTGCCGAGCATGAAGCGGAATGTGTTGCGGATTTTCCGATAGACCTCGGACACTTGTTTTAAAATTTCATTGGAAACCCGGACATCTGCCTGATAGTCAACGGAAGCGACCCACAAGCGGATAATGTCAGCCCCCAGCTGTTCAACCACTTTGCCAGGCAAAATCGTATTGCCGAGCGATTTGCTCATCTTCCGACCTTCGCCGTCCAGCACAAACCCATGGCTTAAAACGCCGTCGTACGGAGCGTGCCCTGTTACCGCCACACTGGTAATAAGCGATGAGTTAAACCAGCCGCGGTACTGGTCGGAACCTTCAAGGTACAAATCAGCCGGCCGTTTCAAGCCTTCTTGTGCGGCCAGCACGCCTTGATGGGAAGAACCGGAATCGAACCAGACGTCCATAATATCCGTTTCTTTTTTAAATACACCGTTCGGGCTCGCCGGATGTGTAAAGCCTTCCGGAAGCAGGTCTTTCGCTTCCCGTTCAAACCAGACGTTTGATCCGTGTTCGCGGAACAGGTCGGATACATGCTGGATGGTTTCTTCCGTGATGATCGCTTCGCCGTTTTCCGCGTAAAAAACAGGGATCGGCACGCCCCATGCACGCTGGCGGGAGATACACCAGTCGCCGCGGTCGCGAATCATGTTATGCATCCGAAGTTCGCCCCATACAGGCGTCCAGTTGACCTCTTCAACGGCTTTCAAAATGTCATCGCGGAACATGTCAACCGATGCGAACCATTGCGATGTTGCCCGGAAAATTACCGGTTTTTTCGTCCGCCAGTCATGCGGGTACGAGTGCGTTAAAAATTTCAATTTTAAAAGCGCACCTGCCTGATCCAGTGCTTCACAGATCGGTTTGTTGGCTTTGTCGTAAAACAATCCTTCAAAACCGGGCGCGTCTTTTGTCATCATGCCTTTGTCATCTACAGCACAAATTACATCAAGCCCGTATTTTTTGCCGATGAGAAAGTCATCTTCCCCATGTCCAGGCGAGGTGTGGACGCAGCCGGTCCCACTATCGGTTGTGACGTGGTCTCCGAGCATGACGAGCGAATCGCGGCCGTACAGCGGATGTTTTGCGACAATGTACTCCAATTTTTCCCCCGGAACTGTTTGAACGACTTCCGCGTTTTCCCATTCCAAAACGCCGCTTACTTCTTCGAGCAAGGCTTCGGCAATCAGGTATTTCTTGCCGTCCACTTTTACGACAACATAGTTGATCTCCGGATTGACGGCAATGCCGAGGTTTGACGGAATGGTCCAAGGGGTTGTTGTCCAGATGACGATTTTCGTGTCCGTATCAAGCACGCCTTTTCCGTCTTTTACGTCGAACGCAACATAAATCGATGGCGATTTAATGTCTTTGTACTCAATTTCTGCATCTGCAAGCGCGGATTCGCTGGAAGGGGACCAGTATACCGGCTTCAGGCCTTTGTAAATATAGCCTTTTTTCGCCATTTCCCCGAATACTTTAATTTGCTCGGCTTCATACGCGGGCCGGAGCGTTAAATACGGATTTTCCCAGTCGCCGCGCACGCCGAGCCGTTTAAACGCTGTCCGCTGGCGGTCGATTTGCTCATGGGCATATTTTTCGCACAGTTTCCTGAATTCGGCAACCGACATCGATTTCCGGTCCACGCCTTTTTTTGTCAGTTCCTGCTCAATGGGCAGCCCGTGCGTATCCCAGCCCGGTACATAAGGGGCATGGTAACCCGTCATCGATTTGAACCGGTTGATGATGTCTTTCAATGTTTTATTCAGGGCGTGGCCCATATGGAGATCGCCGTTTGCATACGGTGGCCCATCATGGAGCACAAACAGCGGCCTTCCTTCCGTGCGTTTCATCACCTTTTGATAAATATCCATTTCTTCCCATTTTGCCTGGATTTGCGGCTCTTTTTTCGGCAAATTTCCACGCATCGGGAA
>JGI25331J36430_1001549_pt1 | contig 12116 bp, 8 predicted proteins | sample HigsolmetaAR206D_FD_36430 | JGI IMG/M metagenome (IMG submission 36430) | reverse complement strand
GGAGCAAGCCGCAGCAGCCAATAAATAATAAAGCGCGGTGGGGCGGGGGAACGCGACCCGCTCCATCCTAAATCAAGGGTGGTGAACGGGAATGAAAGGGAGCTTGAGATCGAGACTAGCATCCAGTTTGTTTGTGCTCCCGTATTTCCTTTGCTTTTGCGTTTTTCTTCTCTATCCGCTGATCTCGGGAATCATTTTAAGTTTGCAAAACAACGATATGCTGGGCACGCACGAGTTCGTCGGGCTTCAAAACTACGTCGACATTTTCACGCCAGGAACCTATATCCACGACGCGTTTTTCCGGGGGTTGTGGGGGACCGTCAAATTCGTCGTTTATTCCGTACCGTTTTTGATTCTGGTAGGCCTTGCGCTGGCCCTGCTCGTCAACTCGCTGAATGCCAGGGTACGCGGCGTTTTCCGGACGATTTTCTTTATTCCGTATGCCATTTCGGCAACCGTAATGGCGACGATTTGGATGCGGGTGTTCGATACAGACTCCGGCTTCCTGAACCTGATGCTGGATAAGCTCCATATTCATCAACAACAGCACATCGGGTGGTTTACCGATACTCCCTGGGTTTGGATCGCGCTGGTCGTCTCCACGATCTGGTGGACGATCGGCTTCAACATGATGCTCTTCATCAACGGCTTGAACGAAGTGCCGGAAGAATTGTACGAAGCGGCCAAGCTGGACGGCGCGAACGCGTGGAACAGGCTGACCCGGATCACGCTTCCGTCCATTAAAAACGTGACGGCCGTTGTCATGGTCATGACGATCATCGCTTCGTTTAACGTTTTTGCCCAGCCGAACCTGATGACCCGCGGCGGTCCGGGGTTCGAAACAACGGTTATGCTGATGAACGTGTTCGATGTGGCTTACGGTCAGCATCAGGGAGGAGCCGCTTCCGCCATGGCGATTCTGCTGGGATTGATCATGATGATCGTTTCCGCTGCCGTATATCGTCTGTTGTTCAGAAAGGAGGCGTAAAGATGGGGACGAAAGCGAAACAGGCAGGTCTCATCTTGATCGCAACCGTTCTGGGAATCTTTTTTATCGTCCCGGTGATCTGGATGGTCACCATCTCCCTGAAATCGGACGCAGAGGCGTTTCTCCCGAACTTGAGCTTCATTCCGGACGATCCGACGATCGTGAACTACACCGATGCCTTGAGCGGAGGAGATCTGAATGTGCCGATCCTGAGATGGATCTACAACTCCTTGCTCGTATCGGTCGCCGGCACCCTGATCGTTCTGGCCGTCGACGCGTTGGCCGCTTACGGGCTGGCCCGTCTGGACGTGCCTTTCAAAAAATGGCTGCTGTCCTTGTTTCTCAGCACGCTGATGATTCCGGGAATCATCTGGTTTGTCCCCCAATACGTGCTGTTCCAGGATTTGGGCCTGATCGGCACCTATCACGCGTTTTATTTGCCGTTTACCTCTTCCGCGTTCGGGGTGTTTCTGCTGTATCAATTTTTCCGCGGTTTTCCGAAAGAATTGGAGGAAGCGGCGCACATCGATGGAGCGAACAAATGGAAAATCTTCTATGCCGTGCTGCTTCCGTCTTCCAAATCCATTTTGTCGACATTGGCTGTTCTGACTTTCATGGGGATTTTTAACGATTATATCTGGCCATTCTACGCTTCCGGCGGAAACGATACGATGCAGACGCTGACATCAGGTATCGCCGTGATGACGCAAGGCAGCTATGTGAACTCCCCGAATAAGCTGATGGCTTTGTCGACGATCGCGACGATCCCGGTCCTGGTTGTGTTTTTGCTCGCGCAAAAAGCGATTGTCAGAGGGATTACGCAGTCGGGGATCAAATGAGATGAAGAAAGCCGCGACGTTTACATTTGTTGCTGGGACGCTTCTGCTTCTGATCATGGGATGCTCGAAAACAGTGCAACCGGCCGGCTACCGAAACCCCGTGTTCAAGCCCGTATTTGCCGATCCTTCCATCATCAAGGCGAAGGACGGCCTCTATTATGCGTACGGCACGGAGGATACCTGGGATGACGGCATCAACCACCTCATTCCGGTCATCCGCTCTTCGGATTTGCGAAATTGGGAATTCGTGCGCGACGCGTTCGACGTCAAGCCGGCCTGGAAATCCGACGGCGGATTGTGGGCGCCGGACATCTCCGTTCACCGGAACGGAAGATATTATTTGTACTATTCGTTTTCCCTGTGGGGCGATCCGAATCCCGGCATCGGNGTGGCCACTGCAGANAAGCCGGAAGGGCCGTTTGCCGATCACGGAAAATTGTTCGACAGCGACGAAATCGGGGTCTCCAATTCGATCGACCCCTTTTATTACGAGGATGATGACGGCAAAGCGTACTTGCTCTGGGGAAGTTTCCACGGCATATTCGGAATCCGCCTTTCCGAGGATGGATTGAAGACGGCAGGGGACAAATTCCCGGTTGCGGACATTCAGTACGAAGCGCCCTATTTGGTGAAGAGAGACGGCTACTACTATTTCTTCGGTTCCAGCGGTTCCTGCTGCGAAGGNGCTTTCAGCACCTATCACGTCAAAGTCGGACGCTCGAAATCGATTCAAGGNCCTTACCTGGACAAAAACGGCGTCGATTTAACGGCGGGCGGAGGCACGATTCTGCTGCAGGCGAACGCCGAACCGGACGAGAACGGAAAGCAATTCATCGGTCCCGGACATAACTCCGTAATCACGGATGACCGCGGACAAGATTGGATCGTTTACCATGCCATCGACCCGAACGATCCTACTCTGATGAATGGAGCCAGCAAACGGCCGATGATGATCGACCCGTTGGATTGGAAAGACGGATGGCCGGTGGTCGCCAGCGGCGAACCGGGAACGAAGCCGAAGCCGGGTCCCTATGTGAAAAAATAACAGACATCACAATTTGCAGAGAGAATCCAGAGAAACCATTAGGAGTGGTATATCATGGCAGGGCGAACCGAATACCCGAGACCGCAATTTGTCCGGGAAGAATGGCAAAACCTTAATGGAACCTGGCAGTTTGAGTTTGACGACAACAATGTCGGCGCAGCGGAAAAATGGTTCGAAACCGGAAGGGAGTTCTCGAGGAAGATCGAGGTTCCGTATGCCTACCAATCCCCGCTCAGCGGCATTCACGATGCGGCTTTCCACGATTGGGTATGGTACAAACGGAATTTTAGCGTCANCCCGGCCTGGAAGGGCAAAAGGGTATGGCTTCATTTCGGAGCCGTCGATTACCGGGCATGGGTTTACGTAAACGGAAAATACGTCGGCATGCACGAAGGGGGGCATACGCCTTTTCAATTCGATATCACCGATGAGCTGACCTGGCAGGAGGAACAAGTGGTTGTACGGGTGGAGGACCCTTCGACGGATGAGACGATTCCGAGAGGAAAGCAGTTCTGGGTCGAAAAATCTGCCGGCATCTGGTATACGCGAACGACCGGCATTTGGCAGACGGTATGGCTGGAGCCGGTTGACGCCGTCCATCTTGAAAAAGTCAGATTTTTTCCGGATATCGACCGCGGCGACATCGCTATCGAGTTCGAGTTTGCGGGAAACGCCGCGGGATCGGAACTGGACGTTGAAATCTCGTTTCAAGGCCGTTCACTGGCGAAGGACCGAATCACGGTACATGAGCGTTACGTCAAAAGGTCCTTTAACCTGTTCGGTCATGAAATTTTCCGGACGGGATTTCATCATGAGGGCTGGACGTGGACGCCCGAAAATCCGAATTTGTTCGACGCGGCGTTCACGCTGCGGCAAAACGGACGGACGGTGGACAGCGTACGCTCTTATTTCGGCATGCGAAAAGTGCATATTGAAAACGGCATGGTCTATTTGAACAACAAGCCTTATTATCAAAAGCTTGTCCTTGACCAGGGCTATTGGCCGGACGGATTGTTAACCGCGCCCGCCGANGAAGACCTTCGCAAAGATATCGAATTGGCCAAAGCCATGGGTTTTAACGGCTGCCGCAANCATCAGAAGGTGGAAGATCCGCGGTTCCTGTACTGGGCGGACAAATTGGGATTTATCGTATGGGGCGAATGCGCCTCTTCGCCGTCCTTCAGCAATAACGCCGTGGCCCGATTGACGAAGGAATGGATCGAAATCGTCGAACGCGATTTCAACCACCCGTCCATTCTGGTGTGGGTTCCCCTGAACGAAAGCTGGGGCATCCCGCATGTCCGCAGCGACAGCCGTCAGCAGCATCACAGCCTGGCCATGTACAGCCTGATCCATTCGCTCGATCCGACCCGACTGGTCGTTTCCAACGACGGCTGGGAACTGACCCGTTCCGACATTTGCGCCGTGCACAACTACAACCACGGAATGCCGGACGAAACCGCGAAATACGAGGAATTCAAGCGCTCGATCGCGACGAGAGAGCAAATTCTGCAGTCCAAACCGGCCCTTCGAGGCGTATACGCCAACGGTTTCAGCCATCAGGGCGAGCCGATTCTGCTGACGGAATTCGGCGGAATCGCGTACAAGATCGGTTCGGAAGCAGGCTGGGGCTACACGTCCGTAAGCACGGAGGAAGATTTCNTCAAGGAGTACCGCCGTGTGCTGGAGGCGGTCTACGCATCCGGCATCCTTCACGGTTTCTGCTATACCCAACTGACGGATGTAGAGCAGGAAGTGAACGGTTTGCTGACGTATGATCGCAAGCCGAAATGCGATTTGGAGGCGATCCGGCAAATCAATGCCATGTGGCATCCGTCCGTCATCCGGGAATAACGGGTGCNAGNGAGGGGACAACGTATGGAAAAAGGCTTTCGGACGATCAAGACGGTGGATACGGGCGACATTCATATGCGCGATCCGTTCGTGTTCCCGTACGTAGCCGAGCGGAAATATTATTTGTTCGGCACGACTTTCGCGGACGGCTGCGGGGACAAAGACCCCCTGTTCGAGGTCTATGTAAGCGACGACATGAAGCGGTGGACAGGGCCGTATGCGGCCTTTCAGCCGCCTAAAGGATTTTGGGGCGTGCGGCATTATTGGGCTCCGGAAGTGTTTGAGATCGACGGCAAGTTTTATATGTTCGCCTCGTTCAAAGGCGGCATCGGAGAAAACCGCGGAACCGGCATTCTGATCGCAGACCATCCGGCGGGGCCCTACCGTCCGCACAGCGACGGCGCGGTCACCCTCGCCGGCAGCGAATGTCTGGACGGCACCTTCTATGAAGACGGCGAAGGGCAGCGGTGGATCGTATTTTGTCATGAATGGACCGAACTGTACGAAGGGAAAATCAAAGCTCTCCGGCTGACGCGCGATCTCAAGTCTTCTTACGGAGAGCCGGTCACCCTCTTGAATGCGGCGGACATGAAGTGGATCCGGTTGTTCGGAGATCCGCGGATCGAGAAAACGGGCTATCTCACCGACGCTCCGTTTCTGTATAAGGCCCGAAACGGCGAACTTCTCTTGTTATGGTCCAGCTACTCGGTCCCCGGTTACAGCGAAACAGGGCTCGGCGGATATACGGTGGCGATTGCCCGTTCGGCCACCGGACGCATCGAAGGACCATGGACGCACGACGATCGGCTGTTCATGGACCGGAATGCAGGCCACTCCAGCCTGTTTCGTGATTTTGAAGGCCGGCTCTGGATCAGCACGCATTATCCGGATACGCCGCATGGACACGAGCGGCCGCTGTTCCTGCAGGTGGAAGAACTGAACAACGGATTGGCGTTAAAAAACGGCGAAGAACGATGAAATGCGCCAAACCTCCGGGCCCGCCGTTTTGGGGCGCCGGAGGTTTGGCGCAGCGATAGAGGAAGGTGCGGAAACGCGACTTGCGCACCCGATCTCGCTTGCCCTATAATGATTGGTATATGTTCCAAATGCATTGATGGAGACAAGTACGCAGCGCCTTCCTGCAGGGAGGGAACGCCGGGGACTGGAAGCGTTCCTAGGAAACCAGGCTGCCGAAATTCACTCCGGAGCAGTCCCTTGAAACGGGGGAGCCGCGGCTTTACCGTGCTTCCGCCGCCAGTAGAGGGAACCGGCCGCGGTCCGTTACGCCGCCAAAAGCGGGAATGCCGCTTGGCCTCGGCGCAGCAGATCCGGATGGGACGCGCGGCGGTAAAGACAGCCCGACAGGGCCGACGCATTCCAACAAGGGTGGTACCACGGTTCTTTCGTCCCTTAGGGGAGAAAGGGCTTTTTTATTTTTCGCACAAGGAGAGAGACGCGAATGAAGGAACGATTGGAGGCGCTTCGCCAGGAAGCGCTGGAGCAGTTGTCGCAGGTTGCCGACGCCGGCCGGCTGAACGAGCTGCGCATTCAGTATTTGGGCAAAAAAGGGCAGCTTACGGAAGTCTTGCGCGGCATGGGGGCTTTAAGCGCGGAGGAACGGCCGGTGATCGGCCAGGTGGCCAACGAGGTGCGCGCGGCGATCGAAGCCGTTATCGCGCAGAAGCAGGAGGCGTTCGAACGGGAGGAGACGGCCCGCCGCCTTCAGGCGGAGACGATTGACGTCACGCTTCCGGGCAAAGCTCCGTCCGTCGGGTCCATCCATCCGCTGACGAAGGTGACGCAGGAAATCGAGGATATTTTTATCGGCATGGGGTATCAGATCGCGGAAGGCCCCGAAGTGGAGACGGACTTCTTCAACTTCGAAGCACTGAATCTGCCGAAGGATCACCCGGCGCGCGACATGCAGGATTCGTTCTACATCACCGACGAGATTTTGCTGCGGACCCAGACGTCGCCGATCCAAATCCGGGCGATGCAGCAAGCCGGAGGCAAGACGCCGCTGAAGATCATTTGCCCGGGCAAAGTTTACCGCCGCGACGACGACGATGCGACGCACTCGTTCATGTTCCATCAGATCGAAGGGCTCGTCGTCGGTCCGAATATCCGAATGAGCGACCTGAAGGGCACGCTGCTGCAGTTCGTGCAGAAGATGTACGGCCCGCAAGTCCAAATCCGGCTGCGGCCGAGCTTCTTCCCGTTCACCGAACCGAGCGCGGAAGTGGACGTGACCTGCGCCCAATGCGGCGGCCACGGCTGCCGGATGTGCAAGCAGACCGGCTGGGTCGAAATTCTCGGCTGCGGCATGGTGCATCCGAAGGTGCTGGAATACGGCGGCTACGATCCGAAGGAAGTATCCGGCTTCGCGTTCGGCATGGGCGTGGAGCGGATTGCGCTGCTGAAGTACGAGATCGACGATATCCGGCACTTCTACTATAGCGATCAGCGGTTTTTGAGCCAGTTCAATCGAATGTGACGGAGGCGGACCCGACATGAACGTATCTTACAATTGGCTGAACGAATATATCGATTTGGAAGGCATAGAGCCCGCGCGGCTCGCGGAGTTGATGACGAGCGGGGGCATCGAGATCGACTCGGTGCCGGCGCGCAATCAGGGCGTAAGCAAAGTCGTCGTCGGCTACGTGAAGGCGAGGGAGAAGCACCCCGACGCCGACAAGCTGAGCGTCTGCACGGTCGACGCGGGGCTTGGCGAAGATCTGCAAATCGTCTGCGGCGCGGCGAACGTCGCCGCCGGACAGAAGGTGCCGGTGGCGCTGGTCGGCGCGAAGCTGCCGGGCGGCGTGCAAATCAAGCGGGCCAAGCTGCGCGGCGTGGAGTCGCAGGGAATGATCTGCTCGGCGCGCGAGCTGGGCATCAACGACAAGCTGCTGCCGAAGGAGCAGCAGGAAGGCATTCTGGTGCTTCCGGACGATCTGGAAATCGGCCGGGACATCGTGAACGTGCTGGGGCTGGACGATCACGTGCTGGAGCTGGACCTGACGCCGAACCGTTCCGACTGCCTCAGCATGCTGGGCGTCGCCTACGAGGCGTCGGCGCTGACCGGGCGGCCCTTGCGCCTGCCCGATCCGGCCGCCGATCTGATCGTCTCCGCGGAGAAGACGTCCGATTACGTCAAAGTCGGCATTACGGCCAAGGAACAATGCCCTCATTACGCCGCGCGGTATATCAAGGGCGTGAAGATCGGCCCGTCGCCGCTTTGGCTGCAAAACCGGCTCATCGCCTCCGGCATTCGCCCGATCAGCAACGTCGTCGACATTACCAACTATGTCATGCTGGAATACGGTCAGCCGCTGCACGCGTTCGACGCGTCCAAGGTAGCCGGCGGACGCATCGAGGTTCGTCTCGCGAAAGAAGGCGAAACGATGGTTACGCTGGACGGCCAGCAGCGGAAGCTGGAGCCGCACATGCTGGTCGTCGCCGATGCGGAGAAGCCGATTGCGCTGGCCGGCGTCATGGGCGGGCTCGACTCCGAGGTGACGGGCGATACGGTCGACATTATTCTGGAATCGGCCCGGTTCGCCGGCGCGACGGTGCGTGCCGCTTCGCGCCAGCTCGGGCTGCGTTCCGAAGCGTCGGCCCGATTTGAAAAGGAAGTCGATCCGGCACGCGTCATTCCGGCGCTCGACCGCGCCGCGGGGCTGATATGCCGAATTGCGGGCGGCCTCGTGACGGAAGGCATCGCGGAAGCCGGAAGCGCCGAGGCGGAGCCGGCCCGGATCGCCATTTCGCTGGACCGCATCAACCGGTACCTGGGCACGTCGCTGTCTTCGCTCGAAGTCAAGACGATCTGGTCCCGGCTGGCGTTCGAAGCCAGCGAAACGGAGCCGGATTCCTGGATCGTCACCGTGCCCACGCGGCGCCCCGGCGTCACCAGGGACGTCGATCTGATCGAGGAAGTGGCCCGTCTGCACGGCTACGACAACATTTTGGCGACGCCGATCGAGGGGCCGACGACGACCGGCGGCTTGACGAAGCCGCAGGCGATCCGCCGCGAGCTGCGCGCGGCGCTGACGCGCGCCGGGCTGCATGAAGCCATCTCCTATTCGATCACGTCCCCGCAGCGCGCCGCCTTGTTCCCGCAGCTCAGCGGCGCAGGCGAAGGCATCCGGCCGATTCCGCTGTTGATGCCGATGAGCGAGGATCGCAGCGTGCTCCGTACGACGCTGCTGCCCAGCCTGCTGGAAGCGGTCGTGTATAATAAAGCCCGCAAAACCCATGACGTCGGGCTGTTCGAAATCGCGAACGTCTACCACACGGCGGAGGAAGTGCTGACGAAGCTTCCCGGCGAGAAGCCGCGCCTTGCCTTCGTGCTGACGGGCAACCGCCGCAAGGCGTCTTGGAACGGCGCGGCGGAACCGTACGACTTTTACGACGCCAAAGGCATTCTCGAAGCGGTGTTCGAACGCCTCGGCCTGACGGATGCGATTGCGTACGAAGCGGCGCAGCCGGAGCATTTTCATCCCGGCCGCACCGCGGCGGTAAGGCTTGCAGCGGGCGGCGAAAGCCTGCTCCTCGGCTATGTCGGCCAACTGCATCCCGATCTGCAGCGGGAATTCGAGATCGGCGACGCGTTCGTCGCGGAAATCGAGCTTGCTCCGGTTTACGAGCATGCGGCAAGCCGGATCGAATATCGCGCTCTCCCGCGTTTTCCGGCGGTGGAACGGGATCTGGCGGTCGTCGTCGGCCGCTCCGTGACGGCAGGCGAGCTGGTATCGGCGGTCCGGGAGGCGGCAGGCGAGCTGCTCGAGTCCGTGCGCGTTTTCGACGTTTATACCGGCGAGNGGATCGGCCCGGACAAAAAGAGCGTGGCGCTCGCGCTCGTTTACCGGCATGCGGATCGCACGCTGACCGATGAAGAAGTGACAGCGGCCAACGATCGGGCGCTGGCAAAATTGGAACAATCTTTCGGCGCCGAACTGCGGAAATAAGCAGGAAACGGGCCGAAGCGCAGCGAATACATCATTGCGCCCGTCAATAGGCGGCAGGCCCGCTTGCCGCGCCTTAAGCAGGGATGACGGAAGCCAGCGATGGATTCGCTGCTATTTTTCTTAGGGGACTGGGAGGAAAGAACCGTGAATGCTGATCATCGTACGCGGGTAACGGTTGAGATATACGGAACGCAGTATACTTTGGCTGGCCATTCCAGCCCGGAACATATGAAGCGGGTTGCCGCGATGGTCAGCGAACAAATGTACAAAATTTCCGATACCTCGCCGCGGCTTGACCTGTCCAAGCTGGGCGTGCTGGCGGCGGTCAACGTGGCGGACGAATTGCTGCAATTGATGCAGGAAAACGAACGGCTTCAGGAGGCGGAGAAGGAACGGCAGCGCCTGTCCGCCGAGCTTGAGCGCGCAACGGCCGAATTGGACGAGGCGAGGCGCCGCTTCGACGCGGAACGGGAAGCGTTCCTCGCCTCCAAGGAAGCCGAGCTTCAGGCGCTTCGCGCCGAGCACGAGGAAGCGGTCCGGAAGCTGCGCGCGTCCGGCGAAGCGGAAACGGCGCGCGTCCGGGAGGCGCTCGAAGCGGAGCTGGAAGCGCTGCGGACCGCCGCGGCGGAAGCCGCCGACCGCCATGAAGCGCAGCTGCGGGCGCTGCGGGAAGATGCGGAAGCCGCGGCCAAGCGGCATGAAGCGGAGCTTGCCGCTCTTCGTTCGGCGCATGAAGAGCAGCTGCGGGAGCTCCGGGCGGCGCATGACGAGCAATTGCGGGAGCTCCAGGAGGCGCATGACCAGCAGCTTCAGGAGCTTGAGACAGCGCATACCGAGCAGGTTCAGGAGCTTCAAACGGCGCACCGCTCCGAGCTTGACCGGATTCAAGGCGAGCGCGAAAGCGAGTTGAACCGCTTGAACGCCCGGCACGCCGGCGAGTTGGAAAAGCTGAAAAACGAGTTCCGTGCGGAAACGGAGCGGCTGAAGCAAAGCCAGGCCGCCCAATTGGAGCGGCTTAAAGGCGAGCACAANTCGGTGCTGGTATCGTTAAAGAACAGGCATGAAGCGGCGCTGGAGGCGTTAAAGAACGAGCAGGAAGCGGCCGTCCGCCGTCTGAACGANGCTCACGCCGGCGAACTGAAGCAGTTGAAAGCCGCGCATGAGGCCGAGGTCAAACGTTACGAAGACGAACTGCAAACGGCGAAAGCCGCTCATTCTTCGGAGCTTGNNGCCCTGCNCGCCTCTCTGACNGCCGAGAAAGAAGCGCTGGCCGCCGCCAAGGACGAAGAACTCGAAATCGTCAAATTGATGCATGCGGACGAGCTGGAGGAGCTGAAGGCCGATTTTGACAAGCGGCTAAGGGAAACGGTTGAAGCGCACAAGGCGGAGCTGGAGCGGAAGCTTTCGGATCAGNCCGCTGAAATGAACGAGTTGAAGGCGGGTTACGAGTCCGAGCTTGCCGAGTGGAAATCCCNGGCGAAGGAATGGCAGTCCCGGGCGGAGGAGCTGCAATCGCAGTTGGGCAGCNTGCNGGATCGGCTGGAGGCGCTGCAGGCCAAGCGCGCATCCGAGCTGGAGTCCATGCGCGACGAGCGCGGTCGCTGGTCGGCCGAGCGCTCCGAATGGCAGGCGAAGGAGAAGGAATGGCAAGCCGCAAGGCAGAAGCTGGAGAATGAAACGGCCCGCCTCGGCCGCTTGGTGGACGAGCTTCGGAAAGAAGCGAGCGAGCGGGAGCAGGCGGTTAAGGCGTTGGAGGCGAAGGCGGCCGAGCGGCTGAAGGCGGAGTCGGAGGCGCGCGAGCTTGCCGAACGGGAACGCGACCGGCTTGCCCGGCGCGAGCAGGAGCTTGCGGCGATGGAGAAAGCCGCGCGGGAAGCGCTGAAGCGGACGCAGGAGCAAAAGGACGAAGCCGAGCAAAGCGTGCGCGAAGCGCTGGAATGGGCGCAGGCGTTGGAAACCCGCGTGGCGGAATTGGAGCAGGAAGCCGAGCGGCAAAACGAAACGGCGCAGCTTGCCCTGCGGGAGCTCGATGCGGCCCGCGTCCAGGTCGCCGCGATGGAGGCGCTCGAAGCGGAGCTTGCCGCCGAGCGGGACGAACGGGCGCAGGAAGCGGCGAGCCACAGCGAGCGGGCAAAGCGGCTGGAAGCGGAGCTCGCATCGCTGCGGGGAGAATACGAAGCGCTGCGCGAAGAATACGCCAAGCTGCAAAACGAATTCAACGAATGGATCGATATGCTGGAAGATCAATGACCGGAATGCGGCAAGCCCCCTTCGGAACCGATATCCGAAAGGGGCTTGAATCGTTCAGGGAAGTGCCGGGAAAACGGCTTCGGCCATCGGATCAAACGGACCGTCATTCCATTATTTTGTCAAAAAGCAGCTGAAAATCGTCGCGATGTGACACTGGTTCCGTTATTCGCTCC
>JGI25331J36430_1001531_pt1 | contig 12196 bp, 12 predicted proteins | sample HigsolmetaAR206D_FD_36430 | JGI IMG/M metagenome (IMG submission 36430) | reverse complement strand
AATCTGCCATCCAGCCCGCAATCAGATATACAAATATTTTACTTAGAGGAAATTTGGCATTGTCTTTCTTTAAGCAATCAAACCCCCGGAAAGTCTGCTGGGTTTTCATCCGTTCCAGAAATTGCAGAAATGGGAGGATGCCACTAAATTTTGTACTATTCTTTAAATTAAATTCATATTTAATTCTTGAGACAGGAATGATATAATTCACCTTAAAGGTGCCCCCTTTCTTGGTTATTGTTTTTTTTCAAAATCAATTATACCAAAGGATGGGGCACTTTTTTATTTTAAATTACTATTTTACTTTCGTAATCTGGGATGATGTAATAAAAGTTGAGGCAGTTTTGCGAGAGTTTACGGAAGGCAAGGAGTCTCTGTTTACTAAGAAAGAGCAAGAAGAGCTTGGTTTGACAGACGAAAATTTAGAGATAGAACAGATTTACTAAAAATTGAGTAGTGATAAATAATGAGCGTCTTTCCACGAACTAAACGATGGAATAGTAATTGTGAGCTATTTTAAGAAGTAATAGAAACGGAGGAAGGTACCCTTGCTAGAACGAAGTAAATTATCCCAACATAAATTTGAAAAAGGGAAGTTAATTGCCCCATTTAATCAGCATTTTCAAGACTTACTTAAAGAGGAATCCTGGTACTATGGAAGAATGCCAGAGTATGTATGGTTAGGTTTAATAGTAAATGATGGAGATAGGAATAAACAGTTAGATAAATGCATTAGAATATTAAATTATATTCATGAATTAGCTGAAAGTGAAAAAGTTGATTTTCCAAAATTATCACTAATATTTAAACTTCCTGATGAGAAACAAAAGGCTATTTATGAGTTCATGAATAAGCTACAAGTCTTAGAACCACTCAGACCCCTATCCTTAATTTTCCCTGATCAGTCTGCTGAATTTTCAAAGGCAGTAAAGGGATATAATATTCCTATTAAAAACCGTATTGGAATACTGAATGAGATTCTTGAAGATCTCTCCGACCAACATAGTAATTTAACTACTGATGTACGGTTTTTAATTCTCTATAAATTTATGTTATCGGGTAAATTCCATGTTTCAACTGATAGTATTTTTCCTGAGATGATTTCTCGTTATGCCTATATTTCACATGATGATCCTGAAATGGCAATATACAGACCGAACATTCGTGCAACTGAAATGATGGTAAGTACAGGGGTAGGCGAAGAAGAGTCCGTGAATATTGAATTTGTTAGAGATTTTTGGAAGAGGTTAAGTTTATTAACTGATTGTGAGGCATTTTACGTGGATACTGAAAGTAAAGAAAATAAACCGATTAATCTTAAAAAGTATAAACAGCATGTATACGAAGTTTTGAATTATTATACTAAATTATTTACAGAAACTAGACCACTAGATAATAGAATGCTAGTTCTCTTAGGAATTGCCACATATTCTTATAAAAGACTAATTGAGCTAGTTGATCATGATTTAGAAAATACTATATCTGGTCGTACAATAATGAGATCCATCATTGAAAACTATATGATGACAAAATATTTGTTATTAGAGGAACCAAATCATGATGATATATGGGGTGAGTATCAGGATTACGGTATTGGTCAATATAAAATGATATATGGACGCTATGCTGATGAAGGACCAAAAGTTGAAGGAAGCCATGTCCCTTTTGAATATATAAAATTATTAGTTTCAGAGTTTAAAAATGAAGAATTTATTGATATTGATACTAGCTATTTTGGCAAAGGGAATATTAGAAAAAAGTTTAAGGATGTTAATGAGGAAGACCTATGGAAATTTTACTATGATTATGATTCTATATATGAACATGGACTATGGGGGGCGATAAGAGAAAGTTCTATTCTTAAATGTAATGCCCCTGGCCATCAATATCATGGTATACCTGACATAGATAATCTCCAAAAGCTCCCTAGCGTTGCCCACGATTGTATAATGATAATGAATAGACATTTAAAGTTGTTGGAGGAACAATTTGGTCTTCCGGAGATACTCCAGGAGGGAGATCAAAATGAGTAACACATTATTTGAAGAGCTAAATATTGTTCAAAATAAATACCTTTCTTTACTAAAGGAAATAGGAAAGGTTCCAACGGAAGATATTTCTCTGTCTATGATAGATTCAGTTAATGTATTTTGGTATGAAAATAGGAATATCGTGAGATTAGTATTTGATTATCTTTTTAAAGCAAGGGATACGTATTGTTTTAGTGCTGCAACTATATTTGATGTTGATGATAGGGGTCAGGACAGCTTCTTCCTTCTTGGAGAATATCATGTTTTTGATGATCCCATCCCAAGCTATCTAAATACTGTAAATGGTATTTCGGACAAAATATATTTGAAAAAAATGAAATCAATAATTTCTGACACAATTAAGGATAACATTCGAATATTAGAAGAAATGGGAAATCATTTATTTATTTTACCATTGAGATACTCATCAGTAATAGTAAATCGACATGCTAAAGAACTCAATGAAATAGCAGAATATTTATTTTGTAATTTGTTTACTAATATCTCAAATATTGAAGAATACAGAAGTAAAGTAGTAACGACCGACGATTTAGTGCAGCATTTTGATAAACATAATTCTGCATTCATTCTCCTATTTGAAGGCGACAATCCATCGGAGTCCTGGGAAAATCGAATAGAAAAGTTTAAAGAAGAAAATGATTATCTTGATAAAAAGATGCTTTCTAATGGAGACCTTTTCTTTATGGCGGTATATGGAAATCTCAGGCAAGCGTTAGCACTATTTGACATGGCAGACACTTTCGGAGTAATACCTTTTATTCGTTCTTTTATTCCACTTCACTATTATATATTATTGGTATCTACACTCGAATCCAATCTAAAATCGAAGTCAGATATTACCGAAGTGAAGAATAGTTTATGGAAAACTAAAGTTTCTTACTTTTTATATCGTGAATTTAGGAAACGAGAATTTAATTATTCATTAGATGAATTAATACAAAAGGCTAGAGATATAGATTTTGAAAATGAGATCTTCAATGATTTAGATTATCCAAACGACAATCAAGAAATTTCTGAGACTATTGACATTGTGAATAAATTCTTAGATAAATTTGTGTAACTTAATTCTTTTTACAAGAGAATTATCAGTCTGAATATAAAATAAAACAGCATACATTCATTTAGAAAAGATTGACTGCATGCTGTTTTATTATAAATCATTGCCTTTAAATCGTTACGGTGAACCGTATCATAAGTAGATGAGGTTTTCTCCGGAAAAGAAAAAGCCAAAAAGGTGCAAATATCAAATAGGAACTTGCACCTTTTTGGCTTTGTTCATCTTACCTTTGGAAGAAAAGCATCTGCTCCTTTTGATTTATGTGTGGAAAACCCCAGCCTGGAAAGTGATGCTTTGGCCGTCTGCTGATGCAACTTCAAGCAGTTCAAGCGCGCTTTCCAGAATCGGCATGAGATTACGGCCGGTGAAATCTCCGTAAACCCAGAGATTGTTTTTTATTTCGTTCCACGCTGTTTGATATTCTGCTGGCAAGACTTTTGCCCTTGCTTCAAAACTTTTTATTGCTTTTGTCATATCGCTCCCGGTGATTTTTTCGAAAAAGTTCATTGAAGTCTCCCTCCTTCAGCAAAGTGCTATTATTTAATCGCATCGTTGAGTTTTTGGCGCTGCTTATCAACCCATGATTTTGCATCAATGGCGAGCTCGTCACAGAAAGCTGCTACGTTGCTGCCAGTCACTTCTTTAACGCGCTTGCCATTTGCTGCGGCTTCTTCAAGCAGTTCAATGATGTGGGTAAAGACAAATTTGGTTTCTTGCCAATCCATCACGCTGCCTGTATTCCAAAGATACTTTTGCATTGCTTTATAGGCGTTGTAGTAGTCTTCAGGCAAGGCTTTTGCGCGTTTTTCCATTTCACGCCATGCTTTCTTTTCGTTAAAATCGCCAAAAGTTTTATCCAAAATACTCATTAGATGGCTTCTCCTTTTGATTAAATTTTTTTAGTTCATTCATTTTACCTGAGATGAATTCCCATTTTCTCCAAAAAATTTCAAGCTGCTCTTGGCCTGTTTCGTTGAGTGTGTAAAATTTTCGCGGCGGACCCATTGTGGAGGGCTTTTTCTCGACGTTCACCAGACTTTTTTTCTCAAGCCGCATGGTAATCGTATAAACTGTGCCTTCAACCACATCGGTAAAGCCCAGTTTTCGCAGCCGTTGCGTAATTTCGTAGCCGTAGGTTTCACCACGGCTGATGATTTCAAGAACACAACCCTCAAGCACGCCTTTCAGCATTTCTGTGATATTTTCCAATATTGCACCTCCCTTTCTATTTTCCGTTTATTTGTTTAAAGTACGTTGTAGTGCATGTTTTTCGGATGTCTGGTATTCAGTATTACTAACTACAACTATATAGTAATACTGAATACCATCCTTTGTCAATAAATTTTCGATAAAGAGCTTTTTTTAAAACTTTAAGGGTGTGTTGATCCCATTTGGCAGACTGAATGGAAGTCCTGTGCAAAAAATAAAAAACCTCATTTAGATACCTCACGGAAAACCGTGTCATCAGTAAACAAGGTTTTTGAAATGAAAGGGCGGGACATGAGGGCCACTTGGCACTTCATCCCACAGCCGGTCTATTTAAAGGATGGACAACGGGTTGAATGGCTGAATGAAAGCAACGCGGCCTTTTTTGTCTCATGAAAGGCTAGATCCATCCTTTTTCTTCGGCGATGCTTGCTGCTTCCGTCCGGTTGTTTGCCCCCAGTTTGTGGATGATGTCAGAGATGTAGTTGCGGACCGTGCCGGAGGATAAATAAAGTTCTTCGGTAATCGCTTTTGTCGTTTTTCCTAAAGCTGCCAGGCGCAAAATTTGCTGTTCTCTTTCGGTGAGCGGATTTTCTTCCCGGATGGCATCAAACATAAGTTCCGGGCTGAATACCCGCTTGCCGGCCACACATTTGCGAATGGCATCTGCCAGTTCACGAATCTCGCCATCTTTCAGCAGGTAGCCATGTACCCCGCTTTTTACCGCCCTTTCAAAATAACCGGGGCGGGCAAAGGTTGTCAAAATGATGACTTTCGTTAAGGCATTTTTCTTTGCCAGCTCTCCTGCAACATCTAATCCACTTAATACCGGCATTTCAATGTCCATTAAGCAAACATCAGGCTTCAGCTTGAGAATGGCCTCGAGCGCCTCCCTGCCATTCACTGCCTGGCCGATCACCTCCATATCTTCTTCCATGCCGAGCAAGGAGCCTAATGCACTTAAAAGCATTCTCTGATCTTCGGCAATAAAGATGCGAATCATAAAACAGCCTCCTTCTGTTCTTCTTTCTTAATAATCGGAATGGACAATTCCAAAATCATGCCGTTTTGGTTGTAAAAGTTGAGCTCTCCGTTGATTAACTGCAATCTTTCTTCCATCCCCCGCAAACCATTCCCCATTGGTTTATTTTCATCTATTCCCTTCCCGTTATCTTGAATGACGATTTTGACATGTTCAGCAGACTGTGAAATGGAAATGATACAATGCGTTGCCCTGCTGTGTTTCACGACATTCGTCACAGCTTCACGAATACACAAACTTACAATATTTTGCGTTAACGGGGGAATTTTTGAAAATTCAACGCCGGTATGGTATTGGTAAGTAATGTTTGCCGCTCTTAAAATCTGTTGAACTTGAATGAGTTCCTCTGCAATGGTAATCGTCCGCAGATCGGAAACAAGTTCCCTGACCTGCTTGAGGACTGCTCTTGAAGTTAATTCTATTTCTTTTGCCTCCTGCTGCGCACGGTCAGCGTCAATGGAAATGAGACGTTGCACCAACTGGCTTTTTAAAGTGAGCAGAGAGAGGGTATGGCCCAGTTTGTCATGGAGATCGCGGGAAATCCGCACGCGTTCCTCGCGCTTGATAAGCTCAGCGATACGCTGATTTGCCTGGTCAAGCTTCCGTTCAAGCTCTCTCCTCTGTTCAATGGAGCGTAACCCGAAAGGCGAGATAAGCATGACGATAAGAAAGGGGATGAAAAATAACAATTCTCCTGCCCGGGGCAAGGATGGCGCATTCCATATATGATAGAGGAACGGCACCAAAAGCACCAAAGCAAGACCTGTCAGTCCCCGGTAAAATTTTGTTGTTTCACGATAATAACCGGTAAAGTTCGCTGGGAAAAAGCCTAAGAAAATGTAACTTAAACCGTAAAACATACAATAAATGAAAATGATGGACAGCTGCAAAGCCAGCCAACAGGTGAAAGCTTTTTTCCCGATTGTAAAATAAAGCTGGCGATACGTCATAAAGAATAGCATAAGCATTCCATAGCCCACAAGCTGCTTCATTCCGGTTTCTTTTAATAACGAAAAAGCAGGGAACAGCATATAAATCAAAAAGACATAGGGAAAGAAGCCCAAACGGCTTGGAAACAGGCGGGGCATTTTCATTTTGGTCACACCGTTTCTTGTTTTCTTTGAATATATTTTGATAGTAGCATGAACACAACAAAATAAGTGAGCAAAACCAAAATATTTTTCCAGCCCGGCATCCCGCCTTGAACAATTTCCCATGCGCCGCTTCCAAAATGATAGGATGGCAGCCAATGGGCGATATTTTGCATCGTTTTTGGCATCACTTCAATCGGCATCCACATCCCGCCGCAAACGGCTAGCAACATATAGAGGACATTGCTGATTGCGGCTGCTGTTTCAACTTTTTTCATACAGCCGATTAAGGTTCCAATCGAGAGAAATGGAAGCGATCCAAGCAATATCCATCCACCGCTCATAGCCCATTCTGCCGGAGCCAATGAGACCCTGTTCAGAATGGCCCCTGCAAAGAAAATCATACATATGGAAAAAACATGAATTACGCTCTGTCCGGCCATCCGGGCTGATAAATAAATAGAATCAGGAAGGGGTGTGAGGCGCATAAATGCCGCCCATCCTTGTGCACGCTCCTGGACGATGCGGATTCCAAGGGTCATGATAGAGGAGCCCATCACACTAAAGGCGGTCATGGACATTAAGTAATGGGCTTTCCATGCGGCGGGATCCGGAGCATGGGTGTCCACCACTTTGGTAAAAATGTAATAAAAGACAATGGGCATGGCCAGCGACCAAAAAACAAAATAACGGTTCCGCAGCACGCGTTTTATCTCCATTTTGCATTGCAGTTGAAAAGCTTTCATTTTAATCGGCCTCCTGATTTTCTTTTGTTATCCGGCTGAATGCATCTTCCAGATTTCCATTGTCAATTTGAATATTGTACGCTCCGATTTTTTCCCGAAAAAGCAGTTCCAGTACGCTGTCTGTATTATCCGAGCAGATGTACACCCGGTTATTTTTCCGAAAGATTTGCCCGACTTCAGGATGATGATCAAGCAATTTCAGTGATTGTTCAGAATTCGTGCAAAAAGAAACGGTTTTCTTTGAAATGTTTGTTTTGATTTGTTCGGGCGTCCCGCCGGCAATGATTCCGCCGTCCTTAAAGAGCAGGATCCGGCGGGCATTGTCATCTGCTTCCTGTAAATAATGGGTGGAGAACACGATCGTCTTTCCCTGGTTTGCCATGAGGTTAATCGTTTCCCAAAAATGTTGTCTCGCGGTGATATCCATTCCAACGGTTGGTTCGTCAAAGATCATGAACTCGGGGTTTCCGGCAAGTGCCAGTGCAAAGTTCAAGCGTCTTTTCTGGCCGCCGGATAATTTTTCCGTCCGTGTTTTTAAATCTTTTTCCGTCAGCCCCGTTAAACGGACCAGGTCCTTTAGCGGCAATGGACTAGGATAGTAACTTCTGACCAGCATAAGAAGTTCATTTATGGTCAGCCCCGGCATTATGCTCACTTCCTGCAGCATGACGCCGGTTCTTTGGCGGGCCTGCAATGTGCCCGGCTCATTGTTGAAAAGTTTAATCTTGCCGGCTGTCGGTTTTAGTAACCCTAAAATCATGGAAAGGGTGGTCGTCTTTCCCGCGCCATTCGGGCCAAGAATGGCTGTTACTTCCCCCTTGTGAATTGAAAAACTGACATCTTTGACCGCTGGTTTCTGTTTAAACATTTTTGTGACATTTTCCAGACATAAAACCTCATTCATTACCCGCGCCTCCTTGTATATACGATTATTGTATAAGGAGCATGGAGTGATTTTAAGTAAGGAATGTCACCATTTTGGCATGACAATTGTCATATCATGATTTAGAAGCGAGGGCCAAGACGAGCGGTTTAACCGTGAGGATCGGGGAGAAAGGAACCGGGGTTTTTACTTGGCAGTGATTTTTTTGCACAAAAACAGCTGCAGCCTGCCACGCTGTAGCTGTTTGGCATTTTCAGGTGATAATTTTGTTTTTCGAATCCGGGCGGGATTGAAGTTCTGCTTCGATCCGGGAATGCTTCGAGGATTCGGCCATGAATAAGTAGGTGAGCAGGCTGATGGCAATACAGCCGGCAACGTAGTAGAAAAAGGCGGATTCCACGCCGGCATTTTTCAGCCAAAGCGCGATAAATTCGGCTGTTCCGCCAAAGATTGCGACAGTTAATGAATAGGGAAACCCGACACCAAGCGCGCGGATTTCAGTCGGGAACAGCTCAGCTTTCACAATGGCATTGATGGAAGTATAGCCGGTTACAATGATCAGCCCTGCCATCATGAGAAGAAAAGCAAAAACCGGGTTCTGCGTTTCTCTCAACCATAAAAATATCGGTACGGTCAAAAGGGTCCCGAGAATGCCGAAGCCGATTAACAGCGGCCTGCGCCCGATCCGGTCGGACAGCTTTCCGGCAAGCGGCTGGAAAACAACAAAGATGAAAAGGGCAATAAAGTTGATCCAGCTGACGGTTTCTTTATCAATTCCGGACGTGTTCACCATAAATTTTTGCAGATAGGTGGTGAATGTGTAGAATGCGACAGTGCCGCCAAGTGTAAGGCCGACAACGGTCAGCACCGCTTTCGGATAATTCAATAGGACCTTCAGCGTTCCGGCATTTTTCCGCGTTTCCGATCCCATCTCCTCGAATTGTTCGGACTCGTCCATCGTACGGCGCAGCCACAAGACCACCAATGCGCCAATCGCGCCGATCACAAACGGGATCCGCCATCCCCACGAGGTCATTTCGCTTTCATTTAATGCGAGTTGGAGCACAATTTGGACACCAAGTGCGATCAACTGCCCCGATACAAGCGTGACATATTGGAAACTGGAATAGAAGCCGCGGCGGCCGCTGCTTGCCATTTCGGACAAATAGGTAGCAGAAGTGCCGTATTCCCCGCCCAGCGAGATCCCCTGCACAAGCCGGGCCAGGACCAAAATAACCGGTGACAGCACACCAATCCTGCTGTATCCCGGTGTACAGGCAATGACAAGCGAACCGAGCGCCATAATGGCAACGGAAAGGGTCAGTGCAGCCCGGCGGCCGTACCGGTCTGCATACCGGCCCATGATCAGGCTCCCGAGCGGCCGCATCAGAAAACCAATGGCAAAAATCCCGGCTGTATTCAATAACTGGACAGTTTGGTTCCCCTCCGGAAAAAACTCTGATGAAAAATAAACCGCAAACGCAGAATAAACATACCAATCATACCATTCGATCAGATTGCCAAGTGATCCTTTAAAGATGTTAGCAGTCACATGTCTGGATGTGCGTCCGGTTGTTTGTGCCAATTTGTCTTCCCCCTTTGTAAAATGAAAATTCCGTCTTCAATCCGTGAAAAATATCTCCTGGCATCCCCCTTTGGCAAATGCAAGAAATATACCAGTAAAATTTCTATTTACAAGATTCATTATATTATATTTTTAAGCAAAATGAAGAATGAATCATTCAGCAAATAAAAAGCTTTCCTGATATTTCCATTGTCAAATTGTGTATCATTATTCTAAAGAATTATCATAAAATATGATATTATGATATTAAGACTTGTAAAACGTTTTCCCGGGGACTGCCTTGTTCTGAAAAAGAGGCAGTGTGTCCGGAATAATATTAGCAAATATAGGGATAAGGAGAAGGTAATCATGAGCATCAGACAGGGAAAGACAGACGTCATCTTAATTGGTGCCGGCATTATGAGCGCAACGCTGGGCACCTTGCTGAAAGAACTGACCCCGGATTGGGAAATCACCGTATATGAGAAGCTGGCAAAACCAGCGGAAGAAAGTTCGAATGAATGGAACAATGCGGGGACCGGGCATTCGGCATTATGTGAGCTGAATTATACGCCTGAAAAACCGGACGGCTCAATAGACATTACAAAAGCTGTAAATGTAAATGAACAATTCCAGCTTTCAAGGCAGTTCTGGTCCTACCTGGTTAGCAAGGGGCTGATCCACAATCCACAGGACTTTATCCGGCCGATCCCGCATATGAGCCTCGTAGAAGGGGAGGCGAACGTTGCTTTTCTTAAAAAACGATTTAAAGCGCTGTCAGCCCATCCGCTTTTTGAAGGAATGACGTTTTCCGACGACCCTGAACAATTAAAGGAATGGATTCCGCTTGTGATGGAAGGCCGGACGTCTAACGAACCGATTGCAGCAACGAAAAGCGATGCAGGGACGGACGTGAACTTCGGCGCCTTGACCCGCATACTGTTTGACCATTTGGAACGCCAAGATGTCGAAATAAACTACAAGCATGCTGTTCAAGATATTCAACGCACCCCGGAAGGAAACTGGGAAGTGAAAGTGCATGATATTGAGCACAACAGAATCGAATACCATACGGCGAAATTCATTTTTATCGGGGCCGGTGGNGGAAGCCTGCCGTTGCTTCAAAAAACCGGNATTCCGGAGTCCAAACATATTGGAGGGTTTCCGGTAAGCGGGTTATTTATGGTGTGCAACAATCCTGAAGTCATCAACCGCCACCATGCAAAAGTGTACGGGAAAGCGAAAGTCGGTGCGCCGCCGATGTCTGTGCCGCATTTGGACACAAGATATATTGACCATAAAAAATGTTTGCTGTTCGGCCCGTTTGCCGGCTTCTCGCCGAAGTTTTTAAAAACAGGGTCAAATTTAGACCTGATTGGTTCTGTGAAGCCAAATAATGTCGTGACCATGCTTGCGTCCGGAGCAAAAAATGTGCCGCTTGTGAAATACTTGATCGGGCAGCTTCTCTTGTCAGACGAAAAACGGCTGGAGACGCTGCAGGAATTCATTCCGGATGCGAGATTGGAAGACTGGGATGTTGTCGTAGCCGGGCAGCGGGTCCAAGTGATTAAAGATACGGAAGCAGGCGGAAAAGGCACGCTTCAGTTCGGCACGGAGGTGGTAACGGCTGCTGACGGTTCAGTCGCAGCATTGCTCGGCGCTTCGCCAGGTGCTTCTACTGCTGTCCATGTTATGCTCGAAGTCATTGAAAAATGCTTCCCGGACCGGAAAAATGCATGGGCACCAAAAATAAAAGAAATGATCCCATCTTATGGCGTGCGGCTCGCGGAAAATCCGGAACTGCTGCATCAAATTCACGCTGAAACGGCAGAGACGCTCGGCCTGACGGAAAAAGAACCGGCCTACCGGTAACACGCTTGAGCGCTAAAATGAAAGGTCTTTGATCCTAAAGCGGATTGAAGGCCTTTTTTTTGGCTGTAACGCAGGCTCAATCAGCACTCCTGTTGCAGGCAGCCGGAAAACAGCACAGGTGCAAGCGAAGGGACAATTTCGGCATGCTGTTTTCTTTTTTGGGTGCCATCCAAAGAAAACCCTATCAAGTCGATAGGAATATATTGATTTTTGCCCCGGCGTTCAGTAAAATAAAGATGTTGCTAAAATGCTGAATATTTCTTATCCCGGGCGGCAGAAGGGCTCTCTTTGGAAACCGGCATCCTAATATATAAGTTGAACTCTATTCCTTTTTCATGCCATGTCTATTCTGATCGTCATGGATTTTGCCGCGAAAAACTTAAGTTCATTTTATATAGCTACAGTTCATGATCGTCTATCAAGATAAGAAAACCGCAGCAATACCTGAAAAAGGGCAGTCGTTTTCTTAGGAAACGGCTTTTTGTCGTCCGGCCTTTGAAATGCACTGGGTCCTGAATCGGGACAGCAACGTATACATATCGGGCGGCTGGTGCAAGCCCGCCTGGATTGAAGAGAATTTTTCAAAAAAGTCCTACGGTGTGATGTCAAGGGTTAAAAACAAGTGAATTGGAAATTTTGTTGGCTCTATGTCGTAAAAATGGCAATACTGAACTAAGCCTCCAG
>JGI25331J36430_1001514_pt1 | contig 12254 bp, 15 predicted proteins | sample HigsolmetaAR206D_FD_36430 | JGI IMG/M metagenome (IMG submission 36430) | reverse complement strand
AATTCCTCAAAAATAAGAAGATATCATCCCACCAAACCATTTAAATATAGTTCATTCAAAAATTAGAATGAATTTTATTTAAGACATGCGAAATGTGGGATAAAGAACAATACTGCGAGTAATTGCACCATCATCCAATTTTTCTACAGCCCTATCAGTTATTTTGCCTAAAAAAGTATTGATAAAAAAGCGGAATTGGTATAAATATGCACCTAACAATCCTACGGGAACGGCTACCGCGATGGCTGCTTCCGGTTTTAGATTTCCTAATAGCGCTACCGGGACAGCGATGGCTGCTGCAATTGAGGGCTCTGAAGGCATTGTTCCTCCAGGAGAAAATACCCCCATATAAATTAACTGAATGGCTGCTGTGATGATCATTGCTTCTGCTACATGCCCCATTACTAGCCCTACTACTAAACCTGTCATTAATGGGGAAAAACGTAATGTTAATGTTGCACCTCCTAAAAACGCGCGTGACATTACGGCTGCTACCCAAAGCGCTATGATCAAACTTTGCCAAAATGTTAATGTTTCCACGCTTTGCAACCCCCTTATTTATTAATATAATTCTCCAATTTTATTAGTGCTTCCGTTAAAACGTTTTCATTTATTTCAATTGGAAGTAAGTGCACTTTTTGTTTGCTATTAACAAATTGAATAATGTCTTTCAATAAACTTTCAGGCATAGGGTATACTCCCATTTCCGTTAAAGACTTCGGTAAATTCAATTTCTCATAAAACGGGATCAATTCATCAATGACTTTCCATTTTCCTTCCAATGCCAATTGGTAAAATACCCCGTATGCTACTTTTTCTCCATGTAAATATTTGTGCACTTCCGGTATATAGGCAGAGATCGCATCATGGATCGCGTGTGCTGCAGTATTGCGTGCATATTTATCACCCAATCCCCCAACCAAACCAGAAATGGCTATAATAATTTCTGAAACATGAGTGAATTCATCGGAGATTGTTTTATTTTTCATATCTTCAATTGCCTTCATTGACTCATTTAAAATAGTATCCTTGCACATCCTTGCTGTATAACGTGCCAGCTGTGGAAATGGTTCTCTGCTAAATTTGTCTTGTTCCAAAATTAAATCAGATTCATACCATTTAGCCATAGTGTCTGCAATACCAGCAATAAAATATTTTACTGGCGAATCAATGACAAGTGCCGGATCCATAATGAGAAATGCAGCTTGGCGTTTAACATGCTCCGTTTTTCCTTCTGCTAAACCATTATCTTTATACATAACAGAAAGTGGCGTCCATGCCGCACAGTTGCTGGCTAGCGTGGGAACGAGGCCAAATGGTATGCCTGTTAAATGACTGGTGTATAAAACCAGATCACTTAACTTTCCTCCCCCCACTCCTATTACAAAATCAATTTCATTTTCCTGGATGATTTCTGCAATCCGGTGGCATTCATTATAACTGCATTCACCATGATATTGTTCATAAATTATTTTATTATCTAAACCTGTTACCTTTTTCATAAAGGGTTTTGCTTTTTCCCAAGATACCGTGCCATGGACAATCATAATGTTTTTAGCTTGATATTCTTGGAGTATCTCAGGTATAATGTCTATTGCACCCTTACTATATCGATAGAATTGAGGACCAACTTTCACATTTAAATCTTGGATCATTTTTAAACCCTCCTATTTTAAATAGCAACTAACTGGTTGTACAGAACGGTTCGGAAGGATTCCTTTTGCTATCATTTCACAGTCCTTAACGCACTTATCCCCCATACCTCTCAAACATTCCATTGTATACGCAGAAGTATGCGGAGTCATGATAACGTTATCAAAAGTTAAATAAGGATGATCCGATCTGCCGGGTTCATCTTCTAGTACGTCTGTTGCAAAACCAGCCACTTTCCCGTCTTGCAATGCTTTTACCATAGCTTCTTCTTGAATTAACGCCCCCCTGGCAGTATTCGATATATAAACATGATCTTTCATCCTGGCAAATTCCTGTTCGGATAACATATGATAATTATCCTTGTTGAGACTTGCACATATACTAATGATTTCAGCTCTTTCCAACAGTTCATTCAGCTCAACTTTTTTAACACCAAATACCGCCAAGTCTTCCTTAGTTTTATAAGGGTCATATCCTAATACTTCACATCGGAATCCATAATATAATATTTCGGCAACACGGCTGCCTATATTTCCTACTCCAATGACCCCTGCTGTTTTACCACTGATCTCATGGCCAATAAAATTTGCCCGTTCTTCCCATTTGTCTTTTATAACTTTTTGATGCGCTTTATTTGTTTGCCGCATCACATTTAATAAGTTAGTAACATTATTTTCAGCAACTGCATCACGTTCCGTTAAAGGAGGAACAATGGAAACAACTGTATTATGTTCTCTTGCGGCCTTAAGGTCGATATTATTAAAGCCGATCCCATGGCGTGTAATTAACTTCAACTCATCTTTGTACTCAAAAAATTCTTTTGTAAAAAAGGGCGTTATACTTGCAATGATCATGTTGAAGCCTTTTAACTCTTTCGCCAGTGTTTTCCCATCAATTTCACTGTCAAAATGAAATCTTTCAACCTCCCCTAACTGATGCAATCTTTCCATGTGATCCGGAAAAATTTTACCAAAACTGCTTGAATTTACGATTGCAATTTTATTCTTTATATCCATAATGACTACTCCTTAGTGTTCAACTATTTCATGTCCACCAAACTGATGCCGAATCGTTGATACAACTTTTGCAGAGAAACTATCTTCAATTTTTGAAGCATTCCGTACGAACAAGGAACTTGCAATAACCGGTGTAGGAATATCCAAATCAAGCGCCTCTTCTACAGTCCATTTACCTTCACCGCTTGCGTCAATAATCCCGCGTAAGTGATCCAGTTTTGGATCCTCTTTAAAACTTTTTTCTGCCAATTCCATCAGCCAAGAGCGAATTACAGAACCATGATTCCAGACTGATGCAACCTTTTCAAAATTGTAATCATATTGGCTTGCATTCAAAACATCGAATCCTTCTCCAATGGCTTGTAACATGCCATACTCAATCCCATTATGAATCATTTTTAAATAATGGCCACTTCCTGGTTTACCTGTATAGATATAACCCTTTTCGCATGCCAATTTAGAAAAAATTTCTTCAACTTGATCAAAAGTTTCTTTTTTCCCGCCAACCATCAAGCATGCGCCGTTTCGGGCTCCTTCTATTCCCCCCGACGTTCCGCAATCGAGGAACTCGATTCCTTTTTCTAGTGCCAATTCAAAATTTTTGACGCTGTCTTTGTAATAGGAATTCCCGGCATCTATGATAATGTCACCAGGGTTTAGTTTATTTAATAGCGTCTTTACTAATGTATTAGTCACCTTGCCAGCAGGGGTACTTAACATGACAATTTTTTTCTTTTCTAAAACATTTAATAATGCATCAAGTGAATTTTGAACAGGCAAGTTTTCCTCGAAAGCTATTTTTCTAACACTCTCCGAAGCATCATATCCTACAACATTCACCCTTTTTTCATGTAAATTCAGCAACATATTCCATCCCATTTTACCTAGCCCTACAATACCTACTTTCATCGGACCAACCTCCATTGATCAATTTACTCAGCGGAAACAAAATCAACCTCCCAAAAAATACATGGCTTGTGTTGGAAAAATCCATGTCAAAATGAACGATTAACCTAATAAAGCAGTTTCGAATAATCCATCTCCAGATTTTTTGGCTTTTTTATCACTTCCCTGAGAAATTCCAAGGTATACCAACGATCAAGTTCATAATAGCAAATATTTTTTTACTTGTAAAGGGTTACAGGAAAAAATATTTTTTATAAAACTGTGAGTGTGATATCATGGCTTTGAGGGCTGAAACCTACAATGATTAAATTGAATTTCTTTCTCTCCCGCTTCTCCAAGATTTTAGAGGACAAAATAAGAAATTTCTCTCCATAAGTCTTGTATAATGGAAATTGATTAGAGGAAAAAAGAGATTGAAGTGACACTTGCTTCTGACCATCTACCGCAACGAATTCATTTGGCATCAGTTTTCCAGGGATTGGAAATAGATACGACAAAAACAGCCCATTTGCATGTTTCTTTTTTAAAGCGCCACCCCACTTGCAAGGATTCCATTTCGGAACACCGGGAGAGATTAACCTATAGGGCATCCTTGTGAAATGATTAAGTGAAGACATTGCTTTCATCTGTCCTTATTTCCGGCTCATTACAATCTGAAAGCATCCAAATAATTGGAAGCGGAACAGGAAATGAGTACCCAGGCCATTGTTAAAGAATTTATCATAGATTACACATGCATTTGAAGCTCATGAGCAAACACTAAAATATTTACACCAAAAGCGTGGCAGTAAGCTAGAAGAAAAAACGTAATAAGTGGCTGTTGAAAAAGCTAAAAAAGTCACAGACTGATAAATGATTTTAAATCAAGCATACCAGGGCGTATGGAATGATAGATGTTTATAAAGGGTTATTATGAAATCGATTCAATTATGATATTATACTTTCAAGAGGTGAAATATTATGGCCTACGATTATTTGAGAAATTTACTTCGTCCTCGTTTAAAGGGTTTTACTGACACCGAAAAAATTATTGCAGAATATTTCATACAACTTGGTAATAAAGTTGTAAACAAAACCCTTTCCAATATTGCTGAAGATACTGGTGTCTCGGAATCTACAATTTTTAAATTTGTTAAAAAAATCGGATTTGAAGGTTTTCAAGATTTTAAAATTACTGTTGCCTCTAACTTTCGCACGAACGAAGAACGCAGCCGAGAGATCGTTGTTTTTCCGGATGTTTGTAAATCTGATTCTACGCATGTTATTGCTCAAAAAATTATTAATTCAAATAAAGGGCTATTAGAAAATTTGCTTCAATCTTTGAAAGAGGAGCAGTTAAATAAAGCATTGAACTTAATTTATCAGGCAAAGTGCATTTACTTTTTTGGCCAGGGGGCTTCATCCGTCATTGCCCTTGATGCTTACCATAAATTTCTGCGAACCAAATATCATTGTAACTATGTTGCTGATTTACATATGCAGCTAAGCTATGCAACAAAATTAGGTCCCAATGATTGTGTCTTTCTATTTTCACATTCAGGAGAGACACTTGACACCATTGAAATAGCAAAAATTTCGAGGGAAAACCAAGCGAAAATTATTACATTAACAGGAAATTATGATTCGGAATTAGTCAAACTCTCGGATACTGCCTTTGTTGTTTATTCTGAGGAATCTGCTTTTCGATCGGAGACATTAACTGCACGTATTCTTTATTTAACTATTATTGATATTTTATATGTATCTGTCATGTATCATGATGAAGAGGAAAATAAGAAGTCGCTTGAAAACATAAGGAAAGCGCTATATTTCACAAAAAAGAGTGGTGTACAAGAATGACAATTAAAGCGATCGTTTGTGATATGGACGGGACACTGTTAACATCCGAAAATAACATATCACCGAAAACATTCCGTAAGTTGATCGAACTGCAAAAGAAAGGGGTTAAGCTCATATTGGCCAGTGGTCGTAGCTATGTCAGACTTCTTCCGGATGCCTTAAAACTTGATATGGATAAATATAATGGAATTTTGATAGACGTGAATGGCACTTCCATCTATCACGTTAAAACCCGTAAACGGACTCGAATAAGCGTTTTGGAAACTGCAAACATTAAAGAAATTAACGATTTCTTTTCTTTATTTAACGTTGAATTGCAGTACAGTCAAGATGATACCATCTATACTTATTTGCCTGAATCCATTTATAATATCAAACGTAACATTCGAGCGGAAATGCGGCTTCCTGAAGATTACCCATGGACAGGTGGCATGTACAGTTGGTTATGTGATACCCGTGATGGATATCCAAATCAAATTTTGATCCGGGAGCTGAAAGACTCGCCAGATTTTTGTAATAAAATTTCTATTGTACAGGACCCTCTTTATATGGGGTTTGTCCGTCAAACATTAATGAACAATCCTTTTTATCAGAAATACGAATTTGTTTTTTCCGATGAACGAAAAATGGAAGTTACCAACAAGGGAATTTCAAAAGGAAAAGCATTAGATATCATTATGGAGAAATACGGGATTCGTGATGATGAAATAGTTGTATTTGGCGACAGTGAAAATGATATTTCTATGTTTAACAGAAAAAAATATTCCATCGCTATGGCAAATGCACTTCCTAATGCAAAACAGTTTGCCAATTACCACACCGACAGCCATAACCAGGAAGGAATTTTCAATATGCTGGTCCGTTTAGAAAAAGAAGGGCTATTTGAAGAAAACGGTTTTGGGTATTAACCTGATAGTGAATAGCTTAAGAGTTGGAGCTCAACTATAACTGGTCAGAGATCGCCAAAAACAAGGGATTTGGAAAAAGTACGTACAAAAGGGGCCATGAGATGTGCCCCTTTGCTGTTTTTGGAAAATCTTTTTGATTGCTTTTTTTACAATTCAATGTCGTATTAGTTTTTTCTCAATGATACTCGGATCCTTACGATTCGTAGGAAAAACACATATAGATCGCGTGCCGGATTTTCCAGATGAATTTTTCCATAGGCTTCCATTGCATCCAGAGAATTGGAAAATGCATTTAAAGGGATTGTATCTTCTAAAACACGTATATTTTTCTCGCTCACATATATTTGTACAGCTACCCATTTTTCAAGGAAAGCATGGCGGACATTTTGTCATTTCAAGCCCTAGAGTGACTTGTCACTACAGTTATTTTAACATGCTCTTTCAGTTCACCCGGCCATGATTTACAAATCGTAAAAATTATTTTTACGAATCTACTGAATTTTGGGGTATAATAAAGATTGCATGATGGAGGTGAGAGGAATGAAACTATTTTCCCTGAAAAAATCCATTGGAGAGAATTTACTCCATTACATTCGGTTAAACGGCTATACAAAAACTTCATTTTCAAAGTTGACGGGGATCTCCCGGCCTACGCTGAATCAAATTTTAAATGGGGATAGCCCGAGCCCTAATATATATGAAGAACAGATGAAAAAAATAACAGATGCTCTAGGTTTGCCTTTAGACTACTTTACCCAGTTGCCCTCACATGAGCAGGAAAAATGGCTTTTACCCGCTACCCAGTACTCTGACAGGTTTTCTGGTTCGGAGCGTGACGCTTTAACACGGGAACTATTGGCCGATCTGGATGAGCTGCTGAGTGTCGCAGCTTTCTATGTTAAGGGGTGATACTATTCAGGATTACAAGTGCCAATTTAGATGAGACAGTGAAATTGAATCGAAAAATAGAAAATGAAATTCAGCACCACATTGCGTTCATGAACCGGCATCTTGCTAAATATGAAATCCATTCTCCTGAAAAATAAGCTCTTCAGATTTTAAAAAACCATTATTTGATTCAGCTTCCGATACCTGACCCGGACTGGGGAGGCGCTATCAGGGAGCTTCCCAATGGGGAAAAGGTGCCTGTCATCAATACAGCACAGCCCCGTTTATATCAATACTTTATTTGCTGGCATGAAATTTACCATTTAACGGAAGACAATTTGCCCGTAACAAACTGAAAGGCAACAAAAAATTGACGGTGTTGTCTGTCAAAAATTTAATGAGAATCTGGAGAAGGGAAAAGGACATTCCCCGTATCGCTGTGCCACTCATGATACAGGGAATTTCCTACATTAATGATCATATAAGGATCAGTCTTATCGCTTCGCAAACAATGCCATATTTCGGAAATGGGGAGAAACGACAGGCACTGCTTCTTCCGTGTCCCCTTATGCCCCGGCAGTTTCCATCACGTTCTGATTAATATAGCAAAATATTGCAGCTCTGTTGCCGGCTGTAAAAAATACTCAACGTGCTAATGGGTGCTCGGATTTGATGTAAAAACTTAAGTTCACCTTATATAGCTTCAATGATGCCGGGTCGTCCATATTGTCTTTGAAAATCCCAGCATGCTGACGACGTTGAACGGTTCCTGCCATCGCTGCCTCTCTTATTCGCACTGTAAAATATCCATCATACTCATGCAAGCCGGTACACGACAAATTTTTCGTATGGATTATGCTCATATAAAAGTGTTAGCGGGACTTCGAGCTTTTTTTCAAATGGCGTATGGTCTTCAAGGAAGTAAATATAGTCCTGTGACGGATAATATAAAATAATGTCTGTTTCCCGGTGTGCTTCTTCCACCGAGCGTAAAATATTTTGCACAACCTTCATAAAGATTTGTACGGAAAACGGATTAAAAAAGTAAAAACGGTTGTCTTCCGGCAGTATCTTATAATTTTCGGCAAGACAGCATATAAAACGAATACGGGCAGGCTGGACAGGGAATTTTCTCTCATAGCGTTTCTTATTTTCGAGGGCTTCCCGGTACAACCCTTCATTCATTTCAATGCCGGTCACAGTTGCACGAAACAAATGATGGATATAAAAATTGAGCCGCCCTTTGCCACAACCGAAGTCTACCACATGGTCGCTTTTGTCCAGTTCATAATGATCGAACAATTCATCAAGTGCATGATAAGGCGTCGGCTCATAACGATTGTAATGCAATGATGCATTAAACCCTTTCTGCTCACCGGTTGTTTTTATATGTAAAATTCCGTCAAAGTAGGCATCGTTCATTGTTTCGCTCCTGTTATTCTTGATAAAAACCAGCCTGCCGTTTATAAAGGGGCAATTGCCTGTTCCAGCCTGTACGGTGACAAATCCAGTTCTGTTTTCCGGCCGAGTGCAAGCCTTGCAAGCTCTGCGCCGAGAAAAGGGCCGGCCGTTAAACCGGATGCCCCGAGGCCGTTTGCACAAATAAGCCTTTCGTAACCGGGCCAAGCACCGATCACCGGCAAAAACCCCGGCGTGAACGGCCGAAATCCGACTTTCACATCCATAAGGGACGCTTCAGCCAAGCCCGGTGCAACCGGCAGCACTTTGCTTAAAACTTCGTGGATCCCGCCGGCTGTGGTGCGCAAATCAAAAGCTTCCGTGTTTTCATGGGTGGCGCCGGCAATGATACGGCCGCCATCGAATGCCAGCAAATACTGATCATTCGGCGGCATGACGACCGGCCAGCTGCTTGTGTCCATACCTTGCAGTTTTAAATGGAGAATCTGTGCTTTTTGGTGGCTGACTTGAAATGCCGCACCGAGCGGTTGGAACAAATCTTTTGCCCATGCACCCGCTGCCACAATCGTTTTGTCCGCATGCAGCGTATGGCTGCCGGCTTCAACCCCGATGACTTTTCTGCCTTCCACAAGCAGCCTGGCACTGCCTTGAATGACTTTGGCCCCGCGTTTGCAAGCAGCATTTAACAGGCAATTGCGCAATGCCTTCCCGTTTACGCGCGCGGCACCGCCTGCATAGACCGCACTGAACCGTTCGTCTAGAATCGGGAACATGTCATGCGTTTCGGCCGCAGACAGGCGTTTCACTTCCCCGATTTCAGGCGCATCTTCCCTTCGCTTTAACGCGCGTTCCTGCATTTTATCGAGCTTTTCTTCATCTGTATGTATGCTGAGGGCGCCGGTCCGTTTATATCCGGTTTCCGTTTCCCCGTCTTTTTCCAATTGGGCAATTAAATCAGGGTAGTATTTTGCACCTGCTTTTGCGAGCCGGTACCAGTTTTTGTTGCGTCGCTGCGACAGCCATGGGCAAATGATTCCGGCAGCCGCCTCTGTTGCCTGCCCTGGGTCAGCCCTGTCAACCAGTGTAACAGCTGCGCCCGCTTTTGCAAGATGATATGCAGCAGAAGCACCGAGCACTCCGCCGCCAATTACAACATAAGATGGCATAAGTCACGCCTGCTTTCTGTAAAATAAGATTTGCTTTGTATATGAAGTAAAATCCTCAAGATGTTTCTCTATGATTTGCTTTAAAATATCCAAATCAATAGCCTGGTCATCGTGAACAGCGATATTCCGAAACCCAACCATTGCCTTTCATTTTGCGGCCGTTTCTTCATTGATTACTCCGTTCGCTTTCAGCAGATCAAAAGCCTCCCTGCCCGTCTGCGGAAGCCCGAGCTGTTCTTTTGCAGTAATATGCATGGCCAAGTCAATCGATGCTTCACAGGCACGCAGAATATTGAGAATGATGGAGTCCTGTTTCGTAAAATCCTCCAAACTTGCAGGAGAGCCGCTGTACACTTCCCGGACACGTTTCAGACAGCGCTCAATAATACTTATCTTATTGAAGACCACTTCATCTTCCATACATAGCCCCGCTTTCTGCAATGTTTTTTAAGATTTCGGCACGTTCCTCGTTTAGCTTTGCATACAAACTATATGCCAGCATGCGTTTTACATTCAGTGCATTTTCATTTTTTATATCCATAACGATGCCGGTTGCAAAAATCTGCGCCTGAAATACAGTAGACGCATGGTTCAGGTCAATAAGATCCACGTCCTTATTTAATCTATCTGCAAGTTCCTGAGCATACAAAAAACATTCATAGGGTGTCAGCATACCGCCTTCTTTGTAAAAAGCGATGTCAACATCCGGGCATATCCTTTTGCATACGAACCGAACAAAATGATAAAATCCGGATCTATTTTCTATTTTAAAAAAGCAATGATTTCCCTCCGCAAGTTCGGCGCCCCCCTACACGGTACTCATCCCTATTATACGAACAAGTCGGCAAAAAAGCGAAAAATCCCCGTTCAAACGGGGATTTCCATTTCCGCCAACGTCATAAAGTTTTTTCCACGCTTATTTCAACGACATATCCAGGACCATCCTGCCCTGTATTCTGCCTTCTTCCATTTCTTTAAACACATCTCCCACTTCTTCCAGTCTGCGCGTGTGCACAACCGGGACGACTTTTCCTTCCGCCCCGAACATAAAGGCTTCCTCAAGGTCTTTTCTCGTGCCGACCAAAGAGCCGACGACTTCTATTCCGTCAAGAACCGTCTTCACAATTTCAAGATCCATTGTTTCCGGAGGGAGCCCGACAGCAACGACTTTTGAAACCGGCCGTACAGAGTGGACAGCCTGGTTAAAAGCCTGTTTTGAAACAGCCGTTACCACTGCAGCATGCGCGCCGCCAACTTCTTTTTGGATCCATTCAGCCGGATCGCCTTTCATTTTGGAATTAAAGGTGAGATCAGCACCGACTTCTTTTGCCAGTGAAAGTTTGTCGTCATTGATATCGATCGCAATGACTTTCGCATTAAATACATGTTTGGCGTACTGGACAGCAAGGTTACCAAGACCGCCGGCTCCATAAATGGCAATCCATTCGCCCGGCTTCACATCTGCGACTTTAATGGCTTTATAAGTGGTGACACCTGCGCAAGTAATGCTCGTCGCCTGCCTTGGATCCAGCCCTTCCGGCACTTTTACGGCGTAATCCGCTTTGACGATGCACTGCTCTGCCATTGCTCCGTCGACACTGTAGCCTGCATTTTTCACATCACGGCAAAATGTTTCATTTCCCGTTAAACAGTACTCACAATGCCCGCAGCCTTCAAAAAACCAGGCAACGCTTACACGATCTCCCACTTTAAGAGAAGTGACACCATCCGCGACTTCCCTGACAATGCCGACTCCTTCATGGCCGAGAATGCGTCCCGGCACATCGCCAAAGTCGCCCTTTGCCACATGCAGATCCGTATGGCAGACACCGCAGTATTCGATATCCACCAAAGCTTCCCCATATTCAAGTGGACGCAACTGCACATCTTTGACCTCTACCAGTTTTTGCTTATCAGAACTGACGACTGCTGCTCTCATGCGCATCCCTCCAGAACATATTCGTTGGATATTTCGCAATCTTGTTTTTATTATAATGGCTGCTCTCTGGGCGATCAATATTTTTTGAAAAATTTTATGATTTTCCCTCTTCGTATATGTCTAGCTTACCTCCCTTGAAACAGGGTATAAATATAGAAACTTTTCTGCCATACTGCGATGAGAAAATAGGTGAGTACGTATGAATATGGACAAGCTGAGTCAAGTGACACCTGGTATTTACAAGATTGAAGAAAATTATGTTGGCGAAGCCATGAAGAACCTTCGGGAAAACCAATTGATCATTCAAGGCGATATTTTTTGGCACAGCCATGAAACAAAAAAAGTGAAACTGTTGAAGCGTGCCAGTTATTTAGTCGGATACAACCCGTTCATGAAAATGGACTACGACTATTTAATAGAACTCAACTTTCGCACCTAGAAAATCATAATAAATTCAGTGCTGGCTAATGTCTATTACGTCTCAGATACAGCACTTGACAGTAAAATTAATATATGAAAA
>JGI25331J36430_1001511_pt1 | contig 12275 bp, 17 predicted proteins | sample HigsolmetaAR206D_FD_36430 | JGI IMG/M metagenome (IMG submission 36430) | reverse complement strand
ACTTGTCCGTTTTATAGACAAGTTCTTTTTCACTAAGAAAAAAGACTGATAAAAAGGATTTTTCAATGATAACTCTTCTGTAGCGGCCTGCTCTTCCCTTTATGAGAAATACGTTATAGGATCACTTTCGNCCTTGCCAAAAAAGATTTTCAAATGTACATTTTCTCCTTTTTCACACATATGATAATGATATTGCNACATTTTTCGAAAAATTTCCACACATTTATACTCCTATTTGTTTTACAATGAAGAAAAAGGAGGTATAAGAAATGGATACCCAATATAAACATATTCTGGTAGCAGTCGACGGTTCTCAAGAGGCGGAATGGGCCTTTAAAAAATCCATCGAAATCGCCAAGCGCAATGAAGCCACCATCTACTTGGTTCATGTCATCGACACCCGAGTATTTGCAGGCGTTGAAGCCTATGACTACACTATCACCGCACAAGCTGAAAAATACGGACAGGAGCTTCTGGAAGATTACAAAAAGAAAGCCGAAAAAGCGGGTGTAAAAAATATCGTTACGTTTTTAGAACACGGTTCTCCTAAAGCGGTCATTCCCAGAGATGTCGCTAAAAAAGTCGAAGCGGACTTGATTATTTGTGGAGCCACAGGTATGAATGCTGTTGAACGATTCTTGATTGGAAGCGTTTCCGAACATATCGCACGATCAGCCCGATGCGACGTTTTAATTGTCCGCACAAACAAATCATAATCGGTAAAATTTTCCAAAGATTTTCTTGACCGAATATCTGCGCTAAAAAAGCATGCTTAAAGCATGCTTTTTTAGCGCAGGCACCGTATTCAGCCTTTATTAGGAATGAAGCCTTTACACCGGGAGATCCATTTGTCTTTTATCTTTAGATAACGGTTGTGAAAGAAGCTCTTTCGCATATTGTATTTGCTGCTTCACTTGTTCAAACCCGGTCCCGCCTAAAGAATTTCTTCTTTTGACTGCCTGGTAGGGTGAGAGAATTTGATAAATATCCTCCTCAATGACCGGAGAGGCTTCCTTCAAATCTTCCAATGACAAATCGGCCAAATAACATTTCTTTTGGATACAATGGAGAACTAGTTTTCCGACAATTTCATGCGCCTCTCGAAAAGGGATTCCTTTTGCCGCCAAATAATCGGCGAGTTCCGTCGCATTCGAAAAATCATGATGGACAGATTCCGTCAGCTTCGATTCATTCACCTTCATCGTCCGTACCATTCCGTTAAAGATTTTCAATGAACCCATAACCGTATGGACAACGTCAAACATTCCTTCCTTATCTTCCTGCATATCTTTGTTATAAGCTAACGGCAATCCTTTTAATACCGTCAACAAAGAAATTAAATGCCCGTAGACTCTGCCTGTTTTACCACGAATCAATTCAGCCATATCCGGATTTTTCTTTTGAGGCATGATGCTGCTGCCGGTTGAAAACGCATCATCCAATTCAATGAATTGAAACTCTTGGCTTGACCATAAAATAAGCTCTTCTGCAAATCGNGAAAGATGCATCATNAAAATAGAGGAATCATTTAAAAATTCGATGATAAAATCGCGATCGCTNACTGCATCCAAGCTGTTTTGATAAACACCGGAAAATCCCAACAAGGCGGCCGAATATTCCCGATCAATAGGAAAGGTGGTCCCGGCAAGCGCCCCGGCCCCCAACGGAGAAACGTCAATACGTTTTAACGATTCTTGATATCGTTTTTTGTCCCGCTCAAGCATCCAAAAATAAGCCATCAAATGGTGAGCAAAAGAAATCGGCTGCGCCCTCTGTAAATGTGTGTACCCGGGCGCCANTGTTTCCACATGCCTCTCCGCTTTTTCAATAATCGTTTCTTGGAAAGAAGNAATCAATTGGATAATCGACTGAACTTGTTTTTTTAAATAAAGATGCATATCGGTGGCCACTTGGTCATTTCGGCTCCGCCCGGTATGAAGTTTTCCACCAACAGGTCCGATTTCTTCGATCAGCATTTTTTCTAAATTTAAATGGATATCTTCTTCGGAAATCGAAAAGGTGAGTTCGTCTCTTTCCGCTTTTTCTTTTAAGCGGAGCAACCCTTCTTTGATCTTATCCGTCTCTTCTTGGGAAAGGATGCCGCACTTTCCGAGCATGGTGACATGTGCAAGGCTTCCTTCTATGTCTTCAAGAACGAGCTCTTGGTCGAACGAAATGGATGCGCCAAATTCGTCTACCCATTCTTCTGCTGATTTTTGGAAGCGCCCGCCCCATAATTTTTTCATGCTTGAACCTTCTCCTTTTCTTGATGAACCATCGCATTCACTTTCGTCGGCAAGCCGAACAATTTAATGAAGCCGACTGCTGCTTGATGATCAAATTCGTCTTCAACCGTATACGTTGCCAGTTTTTCGTTGTAAAGAGAATAATTTGATTTTCTTCCTTCTACAATGGCATGGCCTTTAAACAGTTTGACACGGACAGTGCCGGTGACAAATTTTTGCGTTTCTTGCAAAAANGCCTTTAATGCGTCTTTAATGGGGGAAAACCATAAGCCTTCATAAATGACTTCCGTTAGTTTCTTTTCAATAACAGGTTTAAAATGAGCCAATTCTTTTACAAGCGTTAAATCTTCCAATTCTTTATGGGCTAAAATTAATGTCATCGCGCCTGGGCATTCATACACTTCTCTTGATTTGATTCCGACAAGTCGGTTTTCAACGTGATCAATACGTCCCACTCCATGCTTTCCTGCGATTTTGTTTAATTCCAAAATCAGTTCCGAAAGCGCGTAACGCTTGCCGTTTAAAGCTACAGGCACTCCCTTNTCAAAATCGATTTCTATGATTTCCGGAGTATCCGGCGTAAACTCAATACTTGTGGTCAATTCATATGCTTCTTCCGGCGGAGCAGCCCAAGGATCTTCCAATATCCCGCATTCATTGCTTCTTCCCCATAAGTTCTTGTCAATGGAAAAAGGACTGNCTAAATCAACCGGAATAGGAATTCCTTTTTGTTTGGCATATTCAATTTCTTCTTCACGCGACCAGCTCCATTCACGGACAGGAGCCAACACTTCAAGATCCGGATTTAAAGCGTTGATCGAAAGTTCAAAGCGAACTTGGTCATTCCCTTTGCCCGTGCAGCCATGCGCCACCGCCACGGCACCTTCTTTTTCAGCTATTTCCACCAATTTTTTCGAAATGAGCGGTCTTGACAGAGCTGAAACCAGCGGATATTTTCCTTCATAAAGAGCATGAGCTTGTAAAGCTAACAGAGCGTATTCATTAGCAAATTCTTCTTTTACATCGAGGACATAGCTTTCCACCGCTCCGACTTTCAACGCTTTTTCTTGAATAAATTTCAAATCTTTTCCTTCCCCTACATCAAGGCAGCAGGCAACAACATCATACCCTTGATCTTTCAGCCATTGGATGGCCACCGATGTATCTAAACCGCCCGAATAAGCGAGCACAACTTTTTTACCCATCATGGATCCCCCTTTTGGTCGTATAAATATTCATCAATAGTTATTTTTATTCCTTTTTTATATGTCTATAAGAATATCATTTTCCGTTTCTTCTTTCAAGGGCCATTGAATAAAAATTTTCTAATTTTATTTTTTATTCAATACTTTTTCAAACAATGCTTTGTTTTAGCGAACACTGGCTGTATACAATAAATATCTTATTGAAAAGAAGGAAGAACGTTCGGGATTGAAAAAATATTTTCTCGACCAAATGGAGGTGTATAAGAATACGAGCATATTGAAAACAAAAAAGGGATTGTTTCAAAATGACATAGGTGCTTTCCGCGGGCGATCCGCAAACCTCCTCGCTCGTCTCTCGCTGCGAGGTCCGCCTGGCTCGCTTTTCCCGCAGGAGTCTCGCCGGTTTCAAGATCATCACCTAAAATTTCACGTAGTCCGGTGCAAAAAATCGTCCTTTCATTATCATGTAATCGCCAAGCTGACATTGAATGAAGTGATTCTTTCAAGTCACTTTTCAGCTGCTTTGATTAAATACAACATGGGACCGGCTAAGGCAACGATCGAATTAGGGTCAATTGCCATCGCCCATAACTTTTGATACAAAGAAACCCCGACAAGATACATTGTTTTATCTCGTCGAGGTTTCTTGTTTAAAAGGAGCTTTTAGGACAGCCCCTGCTTGCGAATTTCATTTACAATATGGCGAATTTCAGGTAAGATCAATTTTTCCATCGCCAACTTCACCGCCCCGGTCGATCCAGGCATGGAGAAAATAGCGACACCGCCGGATACACCTGCTGCTGCTCTCGATAAAATAGCCGCAGAACCGATGTCCTCTGTGTAGCTGAGCATTCGAAACAATTCTCCAAAACCTGCCAATTCCTTTTCAAATAGCGGCTTAACGGTTTCAATTGTTACGTCTCTCTTTGAAATACCGGTACCTCCATTTAAAAGAATACAATCCGCTATTTTTTTGCGAATAATTTCCGTTACAAGACGGCGAATGGATAGACTGTCATCTTTGACAATTTCATATTGAACCACTTCATGATGATGTTCCAACAATAGTTTTTGAATAAGCGCTCCGCTTTTGTCGTTTTCTTGAGTCCGAGTATCGCTGACGGTAATGACCGCAGCCTTCACATGTTGAGGCCCTCCCTTTTTATGGTCTGACGCACTCATTTCATATCTCCTTTCTTATCCAGCAACAAGCGGTATTGGTAGTACTTCTCTGCATACTCCGTTACTTTTTTTGTGAATTGATAATTGAAATTGGCACCGATGGCCATCCGGATGAGAGGAAATTTGTCATTTTGCTTCTTTTTAAACATGTTGATGGCCATCAGCTTCATCAGCTGTTTCACGATTTCATTCAACCACAGGGGGTCCGCAAGTTGTTCAGAATCATCGTAAAAATAAACATCTTGTTTGTTTTCCAGATCTTCCAATAATTTTTTCCATCCGTAAATTTGAACCTGTTTCGGCAACACTGCTGCATGGAAGACTTTTAAGGAGATCATCGTTTCATAAGGAGATTGAACATCGAATCCGTAAGTCATAGCCGTTAGTTGAACAGCCCGAACATTAATGGCAATAAGAATGGGAAAATCGGAAACAGCCGACAAAAAGCCGCCTTTTCCGGTCATTCCGCCTTGAATAAACGAATACAAACGGTGCCGAGCCGAATGTTGTCTGTTTAAATAATGGAGCTGATCAATCGTCAATTTCCGCAAATCCGGAATATCCACGACGGAATCATCAAAAGTGCGAGCTGAAACGAGGATTCTTTCCCGAGCTTCTTCTTGAATTTGCGATCCTTGAAGCAGCCATTGAACTTGAAACATCCATTGATCCAGTTTGGTTAAAAATGCTTCCTGCCACTCCTCAGGAAAAGAGGCAAAGGTACGTTCAAGCCATTTTATGTACGTTGTTTGGAGATCATTTCCTTCATATTCCAATAATGTTTGTTCCCATTTCAGAATTTCTTCCCAAACGGCTTCGTCTCGCTCGGTCCAATTCATCATTATTCGCACAGGGGACTCCAACTTTATGCATCCAGGAAGATGATGAAAGAAAAACATGTCCAAACCGAAATGATTTTCATTCATCATCTTTTTGTCTCTAGACACATGGACAATGAAAACCACCGTACACCGTCCGGCGATGGTATACCCCATTGTCCCAACACTCGCTGGCCTTTGAACCCCTATGCTCCCTCCTTTCGAATTTGTATAGGAGCGCTAAATGCTGATGTTGGCCTTAAACAGGCAATTGTCAGTCTTGAAACAAAACATGGTAAAAGTTTGATCTCAACATGATTCTATTGCAGCCAATAAGAGGGGATTTGAACGGCATCGCTTCTGCAAGCCCTCTCCATCTGAACGAAATCAGCTTATTATTGACCGCGTTTTTTCTCTAAAAACCAGCTTTCAATTTTCGCGATCATTCCTTCCATCGCTTTTTTATTGGTCAAAGATGGCAAGTCTGCTAATAACACTTGTTCAGGTGCTTTTACATCTTCGCTTTTCTTCTGCAAAATCAAAATGCTTTTGGCCGCATTTTTATTTTTAAAAACGGAAAGAGGGAGCTGTATTACTGCCTGTATATATACTTCATCTTTCAAAAAGCCTCTCAATTGATCAGCCTGAGGCGATTCAAAAAGAAAATTTGGAATCAAAAAAAATAAAAATCCGGCGGGTTTTGTATAGCGGATGCTTTGCTCGATAAAAAGATGGTGAGCATAGGAATGGCCTTCCTTCGCTTTTAACCGATAATTTTGGGCTTGATCGTCATTTGGATAATAGCCGACAGGCAAATCGCACACCACTGCATCTGCCAAATCAACAAAAGCGGTTCCAAAGCGTCCTGATTATAAAATTGAATCGGATGCTTTAACAGATTGGCCCCTGCATAGGCAAGCTTTATTAATAAATCATCTACATCAATTCCGGTTGCATGGATGTTTTGATCAGATTGCTGATTCAAGATGGTCGTCAGCAAATTTCCGGTTCCGACCGCAGGATCCAAAAGACTGTATTGATCGTAGTCTGCCATAAATTTTTGCATGAGATAACTGACAAACAAACCAATGGAGTCCGGCGTCATTTGGTGATTTGGCTGAACGTTTTTCTTCATTCCTTTTAGGATGGCCAGTTGATAAGCTTTTCGAATATGTTCTTTTGCATCGAATCTAATGAAATACGATCGTATTGCGTTTGAAGCTCCTTTTTTGTCTTTTCGCTGATTTCTTCTTGCAGCACCATACCTTGAAACAAGTTGTCGGCACTTTCCGCAAGAGCTTCCAGATAGGTGCAAGAAAGAGCCTTTTGCAGCATGTCCGTTGTTTGATCTAAAACATAGAATAACGATTCCATGGAAGATGTTGTATTGGTACTCACCGACATACCTCCTTTATCTCTCATTAAAATACAGAGCCCATTCAATAAAAAACCGAACAGAGATCGCATCCCTATTCGGCATGTTTTTTTCGTTTCTTCCTGATTAGCGTCCGTAAAAGCTGCATTCCGTTTCGGACGATCGGCAAAATTTCAACTGTTTGCTCACAAAAGCATGATACCTTTTCACAGGCCATCATGTCGTTTTGTTTTTTATGCAATAAACATTGTATGATGAACGTCCTATTNNGGAGATACTCTTTCGCTAAAAGACNTTAGCCATTATTTTGCTTCCTTAGCAGCCTGAATGGCAGCTTCGTAATCAGGATGATTGGTTCCTTCGCTCACATATTCAACATAGGTAATTTTATCATTACTGTCAACCACAAAGACAGCCCGTGCTAAGAGACGAAGTTCTTTCATCACGACTCCATAGGCATTGCCGAAGGAAAGGTCGCGGTGGTCNGAAAGCGTAATCACATCTTCCAATCCACTTGAAGCACACCAACGTTTTTGGGCAAATGGCAGATCCGCTGATATCGTTAAAACTTTCACTCCATCCAATTTGGCTGCTTCTTCATTAAAACGGCGGGTTTGAGCATCGCATACTCCCGTATCCAAAGATGGAACAGAGCTTAAAATCCGCACGCTTCCTTTATAGTCGGATAATTTGACTTCTGACAAATCATTGGCAAGTACNGTAAAGTCCGGNGCTTGATCTCCTACTTTTACTTCATTTCCTAAAAGAGTAACGGGATTTCCCTTAAATGTAATTTTCGCCATATCTTTTCCTCCTATTTAAGGTCTACAACTTCATCATAAAGAAATTCGGCAAAGAAATGCAAATTTCCTGTTTTTTATCCCCTATTTTTCGAACAGGGCTGCCTTATATAGGAAGATGGATTTCATTCATTTTATAAGATGAGGCAGGCCTCATCACAAAAAAGGCAGCTTCCACGTAGAAAGCTCCCCTTTGTTCCTTTAAATATTAAAGTCCAAATTTTGTGATTGCTGTCCATTATTTTGACCGTTGTTTTGACTATTCGTTTGGCTGTTGTTTTGGTTTGCGCTTCCCCCATCTTTGTTTTTAAACATCCCTTGGATTTTCTCCATTGCATTAGGCGCTACATCCAAAATCCGCTCCATTAAATGGGTGTTTTCATCTACATGAAGCATCTTGTAGCCTTGGGAGTTGACGATTAAAAAAGCGATGGGTGTGATGGAAACACCGCCGCCGCTTCCCCCTCCAAAAGGAAGGCTCTCTTCTTGGCTGTTTTGCTCATTTTGATCCAGTTTGAATTCACTTCCTCCTGCCGCAAAACCAAATCCAACTTTTGAAACTGTCAATATGACACTGCCGTCCGGTGTTTCAACAGGATCTCCGATAATGGTATTCACGTCAATCATTTCTTTTAAATTTTCCATAGCTGTTGTCATTAAACCTTTAATCGGATGTTCCGACATGGGAATCCAACCTCCTGTTAGATAGAATGATGTTTATTGTTTGCGAAAGAAGACTCACGTTCTGATAGTTTTCCCTTCCAAAAACGGACTATTTTCAATCCGGCAATAATAGCATATCCTATTCGAAAATGAAGCATACACTCAAGTCGTGTCTTTGTGTAAGGAGATTGAAAAGTAGGAACAACATTTAATCTCGGTATCGTCTTTAATCGTATCCACTTACTCAATAAACCGATGAATTCACCTTTGGCTGCCCATAGTGTTCCCGTTAATATGCCGGTCCATGCAGCGTTTTTTACACCAATAGCCGATTCCCACACCAATAAATCAACTGATATATGACGGCAAAAGTGTTTCACAATCTCCTGGAGATCCTTTACTTTTTTTAAAAATTCTCTTCCCTTATGTATCATTTGTACCAGTTCTTCAGGAGTCAAGTTGTTTCGGGAGTGGTGCTTCGTCCTTTTTTGATTTTTAGAAGAGACGTTGGTTTCATATTGTAAATTCCATTCATTATTTTCGGGGTTTTTTACCAACTTTAAAAACGGCACTTTAATCGTATATCTTATAAGGCCAAACCAAATCTTGAATTGGATCTGAACGTAGTCATTTTCTTTCTCATGGCAAAAAACGATGTTGATATGAAGCACCGTTGCCGAAATAACGACGATCAATACGANGATCGAGATCAGTATTGTCATGACAATTGCCATACTGCAGCCCCCTTGCCTTTCCACCATTATCGACAAAACCCCAAAAAAATAAACCTGCTTTATGAAGCAGGTTTTAAAGCTTCCACCGTTTTCTCATGAATAACGGCTGTATCAGCGAAATAATCGTGCAATCCTTGTTTTTTCGGCATAAAAGCNACCATTAAATACAGAATGACAATAGTGGTTACAATAAAGCGCCCGATCAATTCCCGAAACAAAACAACAGTCCAAGTTAAACGTTCTTCTGTCAGCGGGACGACNTTTAANCCAAATACCATTTTTCCAATCGTTTGTCCGGTGAATTTCGTGAATAGAAGAAAATAGCCGTAAAAGAGAACGGCACTCGCCACATGGATGGGGGCAAACAGTTCATGGGCAAAAACGGGTAGATCAAGCCAGCGGAAAACCGGCAAAATCAATATCCGTTTAAGACTTCCAATCACGATTAAGTCAAGTAAATACGCCCAAAAACGCATCCAAAAGCCAGCATAGTGAGGGCCGTACAAAAAAGACTTTGCGCCCTCATGATATCCGTCATCCGCCTCTTTTTTCGTTTCAGCGGCTATTGGCTTTTCTAATTCAGGATCGTGCCTTGATTCATTCATAACGATCCCTCCTCAGAATATAAATACATGAGCCGCGGAGACTGTGAGTGAGTCAAAAGATTCATCAGCACGTTCCATTCGCCGTCCTTTTGAAACATTTTTTGCGCGCTGGCTGCAAAAAAGGAAGAAAGCCCGCTGTTCGTTTCATAACGAAATACTTCGGCACCGCTCAAATGTTTATCTTTTTTCAATTGTTTGATTGTATCATCCAAATAACCGAATTCATCAATTAAGTGAAGCTGCTTCGCCTGCCTGCCATCGTACACACGACCGTCNGCGATTTTTCTGACTTGTTCTTCCGGAATATGCCGCCCCTCTGAAATCACTTTTACAAATTGTTGATAAGAGTTGTTAATCATCGTTTGCAAAATTTGTTTCTCTTTCTCTGTCATCGGGCGGGTAGAACTNCCGATATCCTTGAAAGGACCGCTTTTAACAGTCACAAAATCCACACCGAACTTTTGCGCCAATTTGGAGTAATTCACAGTGTTCATAATCACTCCTAAAGAGCCCGTTAAAGTTTCAGGACTGGCAAAAATTTTATCTCCGGCAGTTGAAATATAATAGCCACCTGAAGCCGCCGTCGGNCCCATAGAAACATAAATCGGTTTTTTTGCCTTTTGCTTAATCTCCATTAATTTATCATGGATTTCTGCACTTTCGGCCACCCCGCCGCCCGGGGAATTGACTCTCAATATAATCGCTTTGATGCTCTTATCATGCTCCACTTTATCAAGCATTTTCATAAAATTTTCGTGGTTGTATCCCGTCTCAAAAAATGAGGCAGTCGAACCCGTATCTTGAATCACACCATTTACTTCCAAAACCGCAATTTTCTTCAATGTGTTTCCTTTCTCGATGACATCTTCATTGAAATTTCCATCTTGGTTTGTCAGTCCTTCAAAAAGGTTTTCAACGTCTGCAGTCAGCGTGATGCTGGCTAAATTGACAATGACAGAAACTGCGAACAATATAGCCGCAATAGCCAAAGCTATTATTCTTTTCCTATTCATCCATCCTGTCCTCCAATTCTAAAATAAAGAAATTCCATTCCTGTCAATTATTGTAGCAAACCACTTGAACCTACCAAAAGCCTTTTTTGCTTTTTCGCCCCATACAGCCTTTAGTCCATTTCACTGAATTTGCCAACACATAAATCTGAGTTTACGGATTTTATGAAGCTTTTATGCATCGTTTCATTTAAAATAGTACACATCAGGGAATGATTAAAATAGAAAGAAGGAATCTCAATGGATCATCAGTCCTCAAAATTGTGGACAAAACAATTTATCGTCATCTTATTAATGGCATTTCTCTTTTTTATTTGCCTCCAAATGCTGACAGCAGGCTATCCCGCCTTCATTTCGGATATTAAACATAATCCTGCACAAGGAGGCTTGATGACCACTGCCTTTATGGTAGCGGCGATTGTAACACGCCCGTTTATCGGAATACTGATGCATAAACTGAATGTGAAGCGGATGGCGATTTTTTCGCTCATCTTCATCCTGTTGGCGATCGCATTAAGCTATAAATTGGAATCCGTTCCGATCCTTCTCCTGTTAAGAGTTTTTCATGGCATCGGTTTTGGAATCATCACAACTCTGTTGTCCACCATGGCAACCAATATTATTCCGAATCATCGTCTTGGAGAAGGGATTGGCTACTACGGGCTTTCCACCAGCCTAGGAACAAGTTTGGGGCCTATGCTGGCATTGTCATTGATGGCAGCCTTCTCATTTCATGTTCTTATCCTTTTATCTGTGTTGTTTACAGCCATTATTCTCATTCTCAGCTTTTCAATCAAAAGCTCTTCAAAGACGGACGGCAAACCGACAAATAGCCAAGCACAGTCACTTATTCAATATGCTTTCGACAAACAAGCCNTTTTGCCTTGTTTATTAATTGTTTGTTACTTTATTTCTCTTGGCGGTGTCGTGAGTTTCATGAATGAATTAGGAAAAGAAGCGAATCTGGGTGGAACGGTTTCTCTTTTCTTTCTGACCAATGCCATCGTTATGACTGTGATACGTCCCATTTCGGGCCGCCTGTATGATCATTTTGGACATAAAGTACTTATTTATCCTGCCGCCATGGCAGGCATTATCGGTCTAATGTTATTATATTTCACTTATAATACGGCGACCTTATTAATGGCAGGTTTCTTTTACGGCCTTGGATATGGAGTTATTCAGCCTTCCCTCCAAGCACTGGCTGTGAGCAGAGTGGCGCAAGACAAAAAAGGGACTGCCAACGCCATGTTCTTCTCTTCCATGGATCTTGGTATAGCGATTGGCTCCTCCGGATTAGGGGTTGTGGCCAACTCAACCGGATACCACACCATGTATGCATATAGTGTTCTTCCTATACTTTTGTTAATCATGATTTATACATTGACTTTTGTCATAAACAAACATAAGGATAAAACCATCAAAAAAGCTTCCTGAACGATACAGCCAATTTCACAAACGTCCGTTAATGAAAAGGATTGGCCAAGAGTCGCCAATCCTTTTTGCGTGATCACTTTTCCAAGAAGAAAAAATCCGAATAGAATAAGAGTTGGAATCTTTTCGGTCCATCCTCCTGACTGATCATACCTTCTCATGATGTTCCTTTGTTCCGTTCTTTTTAAAAAAGTTCTTTCGAC
>JGI25331J36430_1001510_pt1 | contig 12280 bp, 9 predicted proteins | sample HigsolmetaAR206D_FD_36430 | JGI IMG/M metagenome (IMG submission 36430) | reverse complement strand
ACAGGATCGCGGCAGAAGCGGCGGGTGCGCCCGCCGCAGCCGCTGCGCTCGTGCGGGTCAACGTGCTCGGCGGCTTCCTCGGCGAGAAGTTCTGGCCCGCCGTGTTCAAACGCGCAACGACCGACCCCGAGCCGGCGCTCGCGCCGTTCTCCATGCTGGGACGAGCGCTGCAGCAGCCCGGGCCGCGGGACGCCGCACAGCAATGGCTCGGACGCTCGCTCGCGCGCCGCACCGGTTACGACGACACGCATCCGTGCCTCGCCGATCGGCTGCAGGCACTGGGTATCGGGCCCTTCGTTCCGCCCGCCGTGGAAACGAACGCCGCAGAAGCGTTTCTCGGAAGCGCGGCACGACCGCTGACGCGCGAGCTCGACGAGCGCTGGCGCAGCGAGGTACGGAGCTGGTGGAGCGAGCGCCACAGGCAGGCGTGCGAGTGGCGCGCGCGGCTCGCGGAGCTCGAGCGGACTGCACCCGAAGCGCTCGAGCTCGATGCGCTGTGGGAGCGCGCGTGCCTCACGGAAGAGCTGNGATCGAGCGACGCCGCGCTCGAGCTGCTGACGCTCCTTCTCGAGCACGATCCGTTCCACGCGGGCGCGCACTTCCGCCGCGGCCGCCTGCTTCTCGAGCGCGAGGATGCTCGAGGCATCGAGGACCTGCAGGCGGCAGCGAAGCTCGACGCCTCGGCGGAAGAGGCTGCCTGCGCGCTCATCGCGGAGTATCACCGGCGCCATGGGCGCCACGACCTCGCGGAGCCTCTCGAGCGACGCTGCAGGGAGCTCGAGGAGCGTGCCGCCCTCCTCCGCCGCGAGCGCGAGACTGTCCGTGCCGGGGACGAGTTCGTCGAGCACGATCTCGAGCTCGCGACCGTGTCCGGCATTGCACATCGACTCGGCAAGCTCGGCGGGGTAAGGCGCGCGCTGCTCGTCCGCAAGCGACTCGACGATGGCGGGGAGCCGCTCTACGTGCTCGGCATCCTGTCGCACCGCCCCTGGTGGCGTCTCACGAGCGAATCGCGGGAGCAGGAGCTGATCGAGCGGGTGAGCCGGGAATGCGGAATGCCGGGCGAGACGCTGGTCGTCTCGCTGCGGCTCAACCCCGATCTGGTCGAGCCGCTCGCAGCGGTGCCCTACAGTCGGATCTACCCGCGCGGCTGACTCATCGGCTCTGCGGCCGCGCCGGTCGCAGCCGATGGAAACGCGGTGCCTGCATGTTCCGCCGGAACGCGTGAGTTCGAGCTATCATTCGCTGCCTCGTACGACCTCAGCCAGGCATCGACCGCATTTGTCCGAACGTTCTGATTCCACTGCCGGGCCGTCCGCGCACGCATCCGCGCTCTCGCCTCTGCGGCACCGGATGTTCCTTGCGATGTGGCTCGCAACCCTCGCTTCGCATCTCGGCAATTCGATCCAGGCGGTCGGAGCCTCCTGGCTCATGACCTCGATCGCGCCCTCTCCCGACATGGTCGCGCTGGTGCAGTCGGCGGCGACGCTGCCCATCGGTCTCTTCGCGCTGCTGGCGGGTGCCATCGCCGATCTCTACGACCGCCGGCTCGTGATGCTGGCGGCTCAGTCGGTGATGCTCATCGTGTGCGTCTGCCTCGCGGTTCTCGCATGGCGGTCGCTCGCCGGACCCCGGCTGCTGCTGGGGCTCACGTTCCTGCTCGGAACGGGCTTTTCGGTGTACGGTCCATCCCTGCAGGCGTCCATCGGCGAGCTCGTACCGCGCGCGGATCTTCCCGGAGCGGTGAGCCTCAACGTCCTCGGCCTCAACGTCGCGCGCAGCGTCGGCCCTGCGATCGGCGGCGGAATCGTCGCGCTCGGCGGACCGGCAGCCGCCTTCGCGTTCAGTGCCGTCGCCTATCTCGGCACGACGACAGTGCTCGCCAACTGGCGTCGGCGGCCGCCGCCGCGCGAGAAACCGCCCGAAGGCATCGCACGTGCGGTGCTCACGGGACTCACCTACGCACGCGGCGCGCCGGCGATCCGGACCGTGCTCCTGCGCACGATCGCATTCGGGCTTGGCGGCAGCGCCGCGTGGGCGCTCATGCCGCTCGTCGCGCGCGACCTCATCGGCGCCGGCGCGCTCGCCTTCGGTCTGCTGCTCGGCTCGCTCGGCTTCGGCGCCGTGATCGGCGCACTGCTCAATACGCGCCTGCGGCGGCACTTGAGCAACGAAGCGCTCGTGCGTGCCGCCGGAATCGTCTACGGTGCGGCGTGCATCGTGACGGCGTTCAGTCCCTGGCTGCCGCTCACGATGATCGTGCTCGTGATCGGCGGCGCCGGCTGGGTGCAGGCGCTGTCGACGTTCAACGTGGTCGTGCAGCTCTGGTCGCCGCGCTGGGTCGTGGGTCGCGCGCTGTCGATGTTCCAGACGGCGATCTTCGGCAGCATGGCGCTCGGGAGCTGGCTCTGGGGCCATTTTGCGGAAAGCTTCGGCATCGCGGCCGCGGTCGCGACGTCGGGCGCCGCGATGCTCGCCCTTCCCCTGCTCGGGCTCGTGCTGCGCATGCCGGCCGACGCGGTCGCGCAGCCGGAATCCTGAGAGCCCCGGACGGATGACGGCACTCTGGAACCGGTTGCGCGGGTCCGCTGCCTGCCTCCAGACTCATCTCGAAAGAAGGAGGCACGCGATGAAGAAGGCAGTGCTGGCCGCGCTGGCGGCCTCGTGGCTGGCGAACGCGGTTCATGCGCCGAGCGCGGAGGCGGCATCTGCGGATGCGGAAGATGCCGCGGCGCAGCCCGATCCGGCAGCCCACGCCTGGGCGGAGAAGAACCTGCGAGGCTGGCCGGTCGAAGCGCGCGCCCTGGCAGCGGTGCTGGTCACCCGCTACGGCGAGCCGGACGAACGCTCGTCGGATCGGATCGCCTGGTACGGCAAGGGACCATGGAAGCGCACGGTGCTCCACAGGCAGGGCATTCCGCACGACTTCCCCGGCAAACACCAGGACTTCCTGGAACAGACGATCGACTACCGTTTCCCGATCGATCGCCTGGACGAGCTCGCGGACTACAACGGCAGCATCGTCGCGCACCGCACCGCCGGCGAGCTCACGGTGCGCTGTGAGTCCGAGGAAGCGAACTTCCTCGCGGTCAATCTCGCGCACGAGCTGGCTCAGGGAACGATGAATATTGAACAGGTGAAGGGTCGCCACGCGCAGGTGATGCGCGGCGTGCAGCTCGGTACACGCGATCGCGAGGTCCGCGGGCTGAAGTTCACGGTCGCTCAGGGCGGGACTGCGGACCCGGGCGAGATCTCACCGCTGATGCGACATCTCGAGTACACCGAGATACCCGAGGAAGTACCCACGGTACCGGAGGGGCCGGGCGCGGACGGCGCGCCCGAGCAGCCCGGCACGGGAGTCGAACCCGGATCGCGCTGAGAGGTATAACATCGGGCCATCGGGTGCCATCCGAACGAGGTGCGACATGTCGACCCGATCCCGATGCGCTCTCGCGCTCAGCCTCGTCACCTTCGCCCTGCTCCCCGTCGCGAGCCCCGCCCAGGCGCCGGATCCCGAAAGCCTCGTGCAGGAGTTCGTCCGCGCGTGGAACGTTCACGACACCGACGCGCTCGGACGCCTGTTCACGCAGGACATGGAATGGATCACCGTCAACGGCACGTGGGAGAAAGGCGGTGCGCGGATCCAGGCGGAGATGAAGGAAGCGCACGAGACCTACTTCAAGAACACCACGCTCAAGGCGCTGCGAACGAGCGTCAGGCGGCTCCAGCCCGACGTCGCCGTGATCCACTACGTCTGGGAGCTCACCGGGCGCATCGACAGTCAGGGCAGAACGCGCGGACCGAGCAACGGCATCGTCACGGCGGTGCTGGTGCGGCAGGAGGACGGCTGGAGGATCGCTGCCGCGCAGAACACGTACACCCGGAGAGCCGACAAACCGGTCCGTTCGGCTCGCGCCGACGAGCGTCGGCGGCGCGACTGAAGGGACCGGTCGAACGGAACGGCGTGCTGCGTCGCGTGCCGCGGTTTCACGCCGCGTCCGTGCCGGTTTTCCACAGCTCGAAACAGCGGATGTGGAAATGCAGTGCCCGGGGCTGGCCGTCGACGATGGCCTCGACCTCGTAGTCGACTTCACCCGGTCCGATCTCGTTCCGGCACAGATCACAGGGCGCACCCTGACCCGGACCTCCCCACACCTGGAGCGAGTGAACGTCGCTCGGCGCCGGTACCGCTTCGTGCTTCGAGGAACAGGGTTTCAGATTCTTCGTCGGGCGGGCGGTTTTCCTGCTCATTCATTCTCCCGCAGCAGCAGCTGAGCCTGGACAGACCCCGGATGTCCATCGGCCATTCCAGTGCGCCGAAGCCGACTCACCTCGCTGTCGTGGATCACCGACAGCCCTGCTGTGCACGGCATTCGACCTGCAGCGGCAGGGCTCGAGATTCCGTGCGGTCGAGAACGGAAGCAGGCGTGCGGTGCGAATCATCCGACGAGACATGATCATCGTGTTCTCTCGTGATGTGAGATCCCCCGTTTGGCTGCACCAGCTCAGGCAAGTGTCGTGCCAACCACGGACATCTCCCCTGAACCGCACGAAACCGCTGGATTTGCAGCGCTTTCGGCGCAGCCTGCATCGGCGACGGCAAACGCGCTCGGGCGATCGCGTCGCCGATGAGTGACGCCGCGAGCGCCGTCTCGAGCTAAGTCCCTGGATTACAAGCAGGCCGCTGCGTCGCCCATGGGCAACAGGCGAACGGGGATCGATCGAAAGCAGATGGAGAGGCGCGCCGCGCAGGAACTAGCGCGGCTGCCGCCTCGTGGCCAGCAGATAGTGAACGCCGGCCCAGACAAACAGGACGGTGGAAGCCATGAGCGCGTAGCGCAGTCCCGTTCCCTGGGCCTGCAGGCACAGCGGCTCGACGGGGGAACGGCAATCCACTCCGGCGACTCCCTCGAGGAGCTGCGCGCCGAAAACGTCGCTCAGAAAACCGATGAGCGGCGCCGCGCTTCCCATGGCGACCGCGTTGACGACGAGCATGTACAGCGCGACGGTTGACGCGCGCGTGCGCGGAGTCGCGAGATTCTGGACTATCGCCAGACCCGGACCGTAGTGAAACACCAGACTGATGCCTGCGGCGAGCAGCAGCACGACCGTAGTCCTCAGATCGCCGCTGAGAAAGGCTGCGACATAGAGCGGTGCGGCCAGAAACTGGCCGATCGCGGGAATGAGCGAATACCACCGCAGACTCCGCCGGCCGAGCCGGTCCGCGAGAAAGCCGCCGACGAGGAGCCCGCCACCGACCGAGGCGAACGTGAGGAGCCCGTAGAGCATGCCGGCCGTGCCATAGGACAGCTCGTGCACCCGCGCGAAATAGACGCCGAGGAACTGTCCGAGACCGTGCAGGCCGAAACCGGCCAGTGTACCGCCGGCCAGCACATGCCGGAACGTCGGGTCGGAGAAGCAGTGGCGGGCGACCGCACGAAGGGGCGGCACGGTGTCATCCCCTTTCACGTCATCCGCCTGCCCCCGCGGCGGCTCGCGCAGCGTGAACAGGACGAGCGCCGCGATCAGAATGCCCGGCGCTCCGAGAATGACGAAGGCCCAGCGCCATCCGAGCGACTCGGCGATCCAGCCGCCCGACATCGCGCCGATCATCGCACCGATCGGAACGCCGAGCGTCATGATCGACGTCGCGAAGGCGCGGCGATCCCGCCGGAAGTAGTCGCCGATGAGGGAATTGGCCGGTGCGGCGAATCCCGCCTCTCCCACTCCGACGCCGACCCGCATCAGAAGCATCTGCACGAAGCTCGTCGCCGCTCCGCACAGCACGGTCATCACCGACCAGGCGAAGGTCGCCGCGGCGATGATGCGCACACGGCTCGCCCGTTCGGCGAGCCGTGCGAAGGGGATGCCCATCACCGAGAAGAGCAGCGCGAAACCGAAGCCCTGCAGCAGCCCCAGCTGAAAGTCCGTGAGTCCGAGCTCGCGGCGCAGCGGCTCGGCGACTGCGCCCACGACGGAGCGGTCCGCGTAGTTGATCGCGCAGACCGAGAGCAGCACGAACAGAACCCAGCGGGTGTACCGCGCCGGCACGATGGCCGGCGCGGCTGACCCGGGCACGGCTGCGCCGTGCATCAGAAGCGCATGCTCACGCTGAGTCCGTACGTGCGCGGTGCGCGGATGTTGGCGTAGAACAGCGTCGGATCACCGCCGGCCTCGACCGGACGAGAGAAGGCGTAGCGGCCGCCACCGGTGTAGATGGCCTCGTCGGTGAGATTGCGACCCCAGACGCTCACTTCGAAGCCGTTCCCGAACTCGTAGCTCAGATTCGCGTTGAGCGCGACGTATCCGTCATCCATGGCAGAACGGATGAAGTCCGGGGACAGATACTGCTTGCTCGAGAACTGCGCATCGACCGCGGCGGTGATCCGTGCATTGCCCTGCAGGCGGAAGACGTGCTCGTAGCCCACCATGCCCGTCCACTCCGGCGCTCGCACCAGCGCGAATCCGGTGCAGTCGAGCTCCTGCGTGGAGTCGTTCAGCAGCGACGGAACGAAGTCGTTGCGCGTGTAGGCCACAGGCTCACCGAGCCGGCAACCCGTCGCCTGGGGCGGATAGCTGTTGAGCACCGGACCCGCGATCGACGGGTTGTAGACGTTGTACACGAAGCTGTCGTACTCGCTGTGCAGGTACTCCACCGCGAAGCGCAGCGTGTCGTTCACCGTGGGCCTGTAGAGGAGATCGACGTTCAGTCCGTAGAGCGTCGCCTCACCCGCATTGGTGGTGAGCAGACCCGTCGTGCCCGCAGGCGTCGCACCGAGGTACCGCTCCTGCTTGTCGTCGTATTTCCAGTAGAACGCCTCGAAGTTCGCCTGCAGCGTACGCCCGAAGAAGCGGTTGCGCGATCCCAGCGTGAACGCGGTGAGCTCCTCCTGATCGAAGCTGTTGTCGGGATACGGCACCGACGGGAAGAAACCGCCCGCCTTGAAGCCCGTGGCCACCGTCGCGAACAGCATGTTGTCCGGGCCGACGTCGTACTCGAAGCCCGTACGCCAGCTCAGCTTGTCGAAGCTCCGCTTGCCGTAGTTCGAGGTCTGTGTCTGAGTCGGCAGTATCGCCTGCGAGAGACCGTCCTGGCGCTTGTCGTCTTTCGAGTAGCGCAGACCTCCGATGAGTCGCAGGCGGTCGGTGAGACCGTAGGTCACGTCGCCGAAGACGGCGTAGCTCCGCGTCCACAGCGGAGTGGACGTGATGTTTTCCTGTATCGGGCGCGCCTGCAGGTGGTAGCGCTGGGTCTGATCCTCCTCGAAGTAGAAGAGACCCGCGACCCATTTCCAGACCTCACCGTCGTTCGAGAGCCTGAGCTCGTAAGTCTGCTGCTCGGAGGTCTCCTGCGAGTTGTAGTAGAAGCCCGGCGTGTACGTCAGGGCGGCGAGGTCCGTGTCGCGGAAAGCCGGGATGAACGTCAGCGTGGCCGGACCCAGATCGATGTCGAGCTGCGCGCTGATCGCCGCGATACGGATGTCGTTGAAACCGTCATCGAGGATCGGCGTGCCGCCGGGGATGAACGCGGTCGGCGGCTGCTGGATCATGCCGTCCGAGGGACCGGTCCACGGGTCGTCCGGCAGCGCCGTGAGCGTCGAGCGCTTGATCGTCGCCTCGCCCTGTGAGTCGATCTTCGCGTACTCCGTCGTCACGAACAGCGACACCCGGTCGTTCGGCTCCCACAGGCCGGTGACGCGTGCGGCGACGCTGTCCTCGTCGTTGTAGCCGTCACTCAGGTAGCCGTCGCGCTTGCTGTACTGGGCAGCCGCGCGCAGAGCCAGCGTGTCGGTCACACCCCCGCCGATGGCGGCATTGACCCGCCGCAGGTCATAGTTGCCTACGTTGACGGTGAGCTCGCCCGTCAGCTCCTGCGTCGGCCTGCGCGTGATGAGGTTGATCGCACCGCCCGACGCGTTGCGGCCGTACAGCGTGCCCTGCGGCCCCTTCAGCACCTCGACGCGCTCCAGATCGAAGAAGATCGGACCGACGCCGCTCGGCCGCGAGATGTACACGCCGTTGATGTTGTACGCGATGGCCGACTCGGCGTGCGCGTTCGTCGAGAAGCTGCCGACACCGCGCAGGTAGGTCTGGTTCGTAGCGCCACCGAGGCTGACGGTGAGCCCCGGCACCACCGTCTGGAGATCGGCCGCCTGGACGATGCCGGACTGCGCGAGCGAATCGCCGCTCAGCACGCTGATCGAGAGCGAGGCCGTCTGAACGGACTGCTCACGCCGCGCCGCGGTCACTACGATCTCCTCGAGCGCGACTGCCTCTTCGCTCGTGTTGACCGGTCCCTCCTGTGCGTGAAGTGTCCCGATCGCGAGCGCGAGTGTGCCTGCTGCTGTGAGATAACGCTTCATCTTTCCCCTCCCGAAAAAGCTTCAGCTCTGAGTTCTATGNGTGCCGGGCGGCTCAGGAAGCCGCCCGGCTGTAGGCATACCGTCCGGAGCGCAGCGTCGCTTCCGGCACCCATGTGCCGTGGAACGTCGAGCGCACGCGCACCGGCAGCTTCAGAGTCGCGACGGGGCCGGCGGCGAGATTGCGTGCGTCGAGGATCACGAGATCGCTGCGCATCTTCGATACACGGCACACCGGCACGAGCAGCCAGCCGTCCGCCTCGGGCGAATCGGGGCTGCGCGGCGCGAACACCGCCTCCTGGACGCTGTCGCCAGGCCCCGGCGACCAGACGTCCAGCTTGCCGGTATGCGGCTCGAAACGGCCGATGCTGCTCGAGCCGTCGGGCTTGCGATCGCAGATGATGAAGCCGTGCCGGTACGGTCGGCCCTGATAGCGTTCGTCCGTCCGCGGCATCTCACACGAGTTCTCGAGAATGCGCCGCCGTTCGAAGCTGCTGCTGCCCGACTCGAGATCGAACGTCATGCGCGTCAGGTACGGCAGCACCGGGTCGGTGTGCACGCCTTCCGGCGTGGGGAAGAACGGGAAGCAGTTGCCCTCGTAGAAGCACAGATCGAGATGGATCTTCGACCCCTCGCGGAAGGCGTTCATCATGTGGCCCGCGCTGCCCGAGGGTCCTCTGAACCAGCGGATGTCCTTCGCGGAACCGTAGCGCGGCACGAGCGCGACGTGGATCTCCTTGTCCGGATGCCACTGGAAGTACGGACCGCCCTTCTTCACCACCTCGAGATCCGTGATCAGCGGGAAGAACGGAAAGACCACCCATTCGTCCGTGATCGCGAAGTCGTGAACGCAGGCCGCATAGGGCATCTCGAACCAGACCTTGTTGATGAGCTTGCGGTCGGGTCCGAAGATGAAGAAGCAGATGTCGCGCGTGGCGTCGCCCTTCGCCTGATACGAGAAGGTCAGCAGCTCGTCAGTGACCGGATCGACCTTCGGATGCGCGCTGAGACACACCACGTCCCGCAGCGCTCCGTCGAAATCCGTCTGGCCGCGCGTCTCGAGCGTTTCCGGATCGAGCTCGTACGGCAGATCGTCCTCCTTGAGCGCGTAGAGCCGGCCTGCGTGGAACATCGCGGACGTATTCGCGGTACCCATGGACAGCCCGGCGACGCTCGGGTCGTTGGTGTAGCGATTGCGATAGCGGCCGAACAGTCCCCTCTTCGCCGCGCGCTGACGCTCGAAGCGCACGGTACGCACCCACCGGCAGACATAGTCCACCTGGTTGTCCTTGAAGCGGAACATGTGCATCTGGCCTTCGCCGTCGATGAAGATGTCGTCCGTGCGGCCCGAGGGGTACTGTCGATCCGCACCGACCCGGTAAAGAGCCCCTTCCAGCCCCGCCGGGATCTCGCCCTGTATCAGCTCCAGACCGCGGATCTCGATCTCCGCGCGCATCGGCTCGCCCCAGCCCTGGTAGAGAGGGATGTCAGGGAATCTCACAGGTTCGACCATGGATGTGCTCCTCGAGATTGACGATGCGCCGCGCCGCTTCCCGCCTCAGCGCCCGATGCGCAGGACGGGCTCGATCACGGCGTCGGCAGCGACATCTGCGAACACCCGCTNGATGGTTTCGAACGGGAAGACGAACGATGAAGCGCGCTCGGCAGCCAGCCCGCGGCCATTGACTTTCCCCCNGTGCACCATTGCTGNGCGCTCAGCGCCGCGAGCTGGCTTCGTAGACGGGTTTTTCTTTGGAGGCACCGGCGGTCGGTTCGTGACTCGTCGGGACCGCCTTTCGCCACGGGAGCCGCGTGATCGAGTCCGGTGCGGTGCACAGGCCGCGCACGGGCAGCGTCCACATACCCGCACCCGCCATCAGGTACCTTTCACTCGCTGGCTGCCGTGCATCCGTGACGATCGTTTGTACTTGCAATCAATATCGGGACATCTTCCGCAGCGCAGCGCCCGTGTCAAGCTCTTGACCGCGGCGGCGCCGGATGGNGTGGGGAGCGTCATTGCGCACTCGGCGACCGCATCTGGAACCGGCAGGCACGGGAGGCTGCCGCGCTCGATCACGAACGGGCGATGTACGCGTTCTACCAGGCGTACTCGAGGATCAGGCCGAGCAGCGGCAGAGTCTCCTCTTCCTCTTCGAGGAGTTCTCCGGTCAGGACGTTGAACTCGCGCTGCAGGCCGGCGGGGCCGCCGTAGACGTTCAGCACGTCCGCGAACAGCACGAGGTCCACCGGGCCGATGGGACGCCGGTAATCGACGCGCACATCGAGGGAATGGAGCGCGTCGCCGCGATCGACGTTGAGAGCGGTCCTCTCCTGCGAGTAGCGCACGGGCGGATTCGGCGCCAGCACGTCTTCGTGCACGGTAAAGCGGTACGTCGGCAGCCCGGAGCCGTACTTCCAGCGTGCCGCCACCTGCCATCGATCGTTGATCACCCAGCGTCCGCCGACGGAGACGAAGTGCTCGCGGTTGAAGTCCCAGTCGTACCTGCCACGCCCGTCGTTATCGTCCACCCGGAAGCGATTCCAGGAGTACACGAAGTCGGCGGACCAGCCCCGAGCGAACCTGCGCGTCAACACCAGGTCGACGCCGGTATTCGTGCCCTCACCATCGTTGGAAACTCGACCGTTCGTGCGGCCGCTCTCCACGAGCCGGTTGTCGAGATCCTGATAGTACGCTTCCACGAGCAGATGCAGGGTGTCGTACAGCCGGTAGTCGAAGCCGACGCCGAAATGCGTGAGCTTCTCGCTCTCGAGGTCGAAGTTGTCGGGGTCGGCCGCACGCGCGAGGTTGCTCGGCGCCGCATGGAAGATGCCGGCCGTAGCCGAGAATCTCAGCCGGGGTGAAACCGCATAATTGAACCCGAATCGCGGCGACACCAGGTCCTCGTCGCCGAAGCCGTTGTGCTCGTAGCGAATGCCTGCACGCAGACCGGCCTTGCCCCAGTCGAACGACTGCTCGCCGTAAACGGCGTAGCTGGTTTCGCTTGCACGATACACCGAGTTGATCTCATCCGGTCGCAGGACGATGTAGTTCGCGCCCGGCGGGCGCGGATCGTCGGATTCGTAGATGTAGCGAATCCAGCCCTCCCGAAGCTCGGTCGAGTAATCGAGATCGTTGCTCGTAAGGTGCAGCCCGGCACGGAATGTCCCGAAGCCGTTTCCGAACGAGACATCGCTGCGCCAGCCGAATTCCGACTCCTTTTCCCTCACGGTCAGGAGCCTCTCGCGCACCGGCACCTGGTCGGCTGGCGCATCCGGCGGCACGAGGTCCGGGAAGGCCTCGCCTTCGGAGGACACCCTGTCGCGCTCGCGATAGTAGATACGGTTGGTCCATTCGCCGTCGTCGCCGAACATCCGCCGCCAGGTCGCGCCGATGAGCACGAGGTCCTGGTCGTCGTTCTGCACAGTGACGTCCTCGATCTCCTCGCCCTCCTCCCTGGGGGAGAGGATATGGTCGACGTCCCGCGTGTACTTCTCGGGTGCGTATATGGCGAGGAACTCGAGCTCGTCGTCGTCATCCAGACGCGTGTGCGTCTTCAGGATCACGTCCGTGGAAACCGGCGCACCCAGGGCCTCTTCATCGATGGTCTCGAAGAACTGGCCGAAGTCGAAGTGCCGCGCCTGCAGGAACATCGACGTGTCGTCGTGGAAGCCGCTCGGTCCCTCGTAGAGCAGCTCGACGCCGGCGAGATCGAGACGCAGGCTGCCGACAGGCGACGGCGCGCCGTCCACGACCTCGAGCTGCAGCAGCGACGCACTGCGGCCGGCGAACTCCGCGCTCCAGCCGCCGGGTGAGAACTTCGCCCCGGCAACGGCATTGGGTGCAAAGATGGAGTAGCGTCCGCCATTGATGATCTCTTCCTCGTCGCCCAGCGTCTGCTCGAAGTGCACGACCTGCTGTA
>JGI25331J36430_1001496_pt1 | contig 12371 bp, 9 predicted proteins | sample HigsolmetaAR206D_FD_36430 | JGI IMG/M metagenome (IMG submission 36430) | reverse complement strand
CGCCGGTGGCACCTGCCACGCTTGCGCCGCCGGCCCGGGTCGACATCGCCTGGCTGTTGCGCAGCATGTTCCGCGATGGCGTCGCGTCGGACATACCGGGCGGGGCCGGATTGATGCCGCCGGCCTGGCTGGACGAGGACCTGGTCAACGGCGCGGTGCGTGCGGTGGGCCGTTCGGCGCGCAGCGGCCTGCTCGCTTACGGTGTTCCCCAAGGTTACCTGCCGCTGCGCCAGCAGATCGCGGCAACCCTGCAGGCGGCGGGGGTACCCGCCCATCCGGAGCGCAACCTGCTGACCACGGCTGGCGTCACGCACGCGCTGGACCTCATTGTGCGTCAGCTGGTGCTTCCTGGCGACACCGTGTTGGTGGAAGATCCTGCCTGGTTCGTCATCTTTGGCCGGCTGGCCGCCTACGGCGCCAATGTCATGGGTGTGCCGCGGTTGCCGGAAGGGCCTGACATCGCCGCCCTTGCCCGCCTGGCGGAGCTACACCGACCCAAGTTGTTCATCATCAACTCCGCCGTGCACAACCCGACCGGCCACACGCTGTCGGCGGGCGCGGCCTATGACGTGCTGCGGCTGGCCGAGCGCCACGACTTCCATATCGTCGAGGACGATACCTACAGCGAGCTGCACCCGGGCGGCCCAATCCGCCTGGCCGCGCTGGACAGGCTCGAGCGGGTGATCCTCGTCGGCGGCTATTCGAAGATGCTGGCTGCCAGCCTGCGTGTCGGCTACATCGCCGCCCATCCAGACCTTGCCCAGAAACTCACCGACCGCAAGATGCTATCCGGGCTGACCTCGCCCGAACTGGGCGAACGGGTAGTGCACCGCGTGCTGGCCGGTGGACAGTACCGCCGCCACGTCGAGCGCGTACGCGCGCGGGTCGACGATGCGCGGCAGCGCTGCCTCAAAAGCCTGGCCCGGCTTGGCATCCGTGTCGATCCGGAACCTCACGCGGGCATGTTCATCTGGGCCGACTGCGGCCTCGATACCGAGGTCCTGGCCCGCGTGGCGGCCGACCGCGGCATGTTGCTGGCGCCGGGCACCCTGTTTTCGCCTGCGCAGGCGCCGTCGACGCGCATGCGCTTTTCGGTGGCCATGGCCGAGAATCGCAACGCCTGGACGCTGCTCGAGCGGCTGCTGCAAGATGGGGCGGCAGCCACTGCCGCTGCTGCGTGAGTGCGGCGATCGCGCGCCACGACACACCCGGTTGATCTTCGACAAGCGGAATCGACGGCCGAATGAATATACTGTGCGACGGAAACAGGAGACTTTCATGGCTACGCCGATCAATCCGCTGAACGAGAATTTCGCCGTCGCCCCGCAGCTCGGGCCCGAGGACATGCCGGCGGTGGCCGCCGCCGGCTACAAGAGTGTCATCATCAACCGGCCGGACTTCGAGGGCGGGCCCGACCAGCCGACGGCCGCGGCCGTGGCCGAGGCCGCGCGCAAGGTCGGCCTGCAGTGCGAATACCAACCGGTGGTCAGCGGCGCGATGACGCAGGCCGATGTCGAGCGCTTCGCCGAGCTGCTGGGCACACTGCCGCAACCCGTGCTGGCCTACTGTCGTACCGGTACGAGGTGTACCGTGCTGTATCGTGCGGCCACGGGGCAGCAGGCCTGACCGGGCCTGCGGCAACCTCCCGCGCAGCCAGCATCCGACGCCCACAAGGAGGCAAATTCATGTTCAAGAAAATCCTGATCCCCACCGACGGCTCGCCCCTGTCGGCCCAGGCCGCCAACGCGGGCGTGAGCTTCGCGCGATCGATAGGCGCCGAGGTGGTCGCGCTGCACGTGACCCAGCCGTTTGCCGCCACCATCGGCTTTGACGGCATGGCCGCCGCGTATGCGATCACGGATGAGGCCTACGAGGAGGCGGCCCAGGAACAGGCCGCCAAGTACCTGAAGTCCGTCATGGATCGGGCCGAGACCGCGGGCGTGCAAGGCAAGTCATACGCCGTGTCCAACTTTAACGTGGCCGACGGCATTGTCCAGGCCGCGGCCGAACACGGTTGCGACCTGATTTTCATCGGCAGCCACGGGCGCAGCGGGTTGTCTCGGTTGCTCCTGGGCAGCGTGACGGCCAAGGTGCTGTCGCTGGCCCAGACCGCGGTGCTGGTCTACCGCGTCAAGGAAGAAAAAAAGCCCGCCTAGTGCTCGTGCCGGCAGCGTCGATGGCGGCTGGCCGTGCTGCCTGCCGCTGGCGGCACAGGCTAGCACCTGTCATCGCCCTCATTGCAACGGCCCTGCGTGCGTGCATTGCAGGGCCGTCTTGTTTACATCGCGTTGCGTAATGGCCGGCGGCAGGGCCTGGCGCGCCGGCGCCTGCGCGTATCATGACCCCAGGGGCTTCGGCATTCCGCCGTCGCCGCGCAAGCGTGCCGCCGTGAAGCCTACGGCGCCGCGCAGGGCTGGGGCAGCGCATGTTCCTTCGTCCGCAATGGCCGCTTTTCCGGTTGCGCAGCGCCGCGGCACCGGCTGTCGGCGCGGGGCGCCGGCTTGCGGCGCTGCTGGCCGTGATCCTGTCGGCTGCTTGGGGAGCGCAGCCTGACCCATCGGCGGCGACGGATTCACCTATCGTCGTCCTGCTCGACATCGACGGTGCCATCGGGCCGGCCACCACGGACTACATCCGGAAAGGCCTCGCCCAGGCCAGGCAGCACAATGCCGTTGCGGCCGTTTTGCGCATCGACACCCCAGGCGGGCTGGCCTCGTCTACGCACGAGATCATCCGGGACATCCTGGCCTCGCCCGTTCCCGTCATCGCCTACGTGGCGCCGGCCGGCGCGCGCGCGGCGAGTGCCGGCACCTATATCGCCTACGCCAGCCACCTGGCGGCCATGGCGCCGGCCACCCATATCGGTGCGGCCACGCCGGTCCCGATCGGCGGGCCGATGGCGCCGCAACCGCGGCGCGACCCCAAAGCCGACGACGGCGCCGCGGATGAATCGCCGAGCAAGGCCGATAGGCGCGAATCCGGCGGCAGCGATGGCGCTGCCGGCGATGGTCGCGAGCCAGACGCCATGAGCCGCAAGGCCGTCAACGATGCCGTCGCGCAGATTCGCAGCCTGGCCGCGCTGCGCGGGCGCAACGCGGACTGGGCCGAGCGCGCGGTGCGCGATGCGGCCAGCGTGCCCGCGGCCGAGGCCCTCGGCCAAGGCATTGTGGAGATCATGGCGACCGATCTCGATGACCTGCTCGCCCAGGCCGATGGTCGTCGCGTCAAGGCGGGCAAGGCCGAGATTGCATTGGCCACGCGCGGTGCCTCGGTGATCGCGCTCGCGCCCGACTGGCGGACGCGACTGCTGGGGGTGATTGCCAGCCCGAACGTGGCCTACCTGCTGATGCTGCTGGGCGTCTACGGCGTACTGTTCGAACTGATGAATCCGGGTGCGGTGGTGCCGGGCGTGGTCGGCGGCATCGCGCTGCTGGTCGGCCTATTCGCGTTGAACCTGTTGCCGGTCAGCTATGCCGGCCTGGCCCTGGTGGCGCTGGGCATCGCGCTGATGGCCGCCGAGGCCTTCGTCGCGTCGTTCGGGGTCCTGGGCATAGGTGGGGCGGCAGCTTTCGCGCTGGGCTCGCTGATGATGTTCGACGGCGAAGTGCCTGGCCTGGCGCTGTCCCTGCCGGTGGTGGCCGTCGCGACGCTGGCCAGCCTCGTGCTGCTCGCGGTCGTGCTTGCGGCCGTGGTCCGGGCGCACCGGCGTCGCGCGGTCACCGGCGAGCCCAGCTTGGTCGGGCAGGGCGCGCGCGTGTTGTCCTGGCAGGGCAGGCAAGGCCGGGTGCAGCTGTACGGCGAATCCTGGCAGGCGGTCGGCCCCGAAGGGCTACAACCTGGGCAGGCGGTAATGGTCGCCTCCCGCAACGGCCTGACGCTCGTCGTGCGGCGCACGGACGAAATTCACCAAGGAGGTTGACCATGGCATGGATCCCTTATGCAGTACTGGCCCTCATCGCGATCGCCATTTTGCTTTCGGTCATACGCATTTTGCGCGAATACGAGCGTGGCGTCGTATTCACGCTTGGCCGCTACAGCGGCGTCAAGGGGCCTGGGCTGATCGTGCTGGTGCCTTTCGTGCAGCAGTTGGTGCGGGTGGACCTGCGCACGATCGTGCTGGACGTGCCGAGCCAGGACGTCATTTCGCACGACAACGTCTCGGTCAAGGTCAACGCCGTGGTCTATTTCCGCGTCGTCGACCCGGACAAGGCCGTCATCCAGGTGATGAACTTCATGGAAGCCACCAGCCAGCTGGCGCAAACCACGCTGCGCTCGGTGCTGGGCAAGCACGACCTGGATGAAATGCTGGCCGAGCGCGACAAGCTCAACGCGGACTTGCAGGCCATACTGGACAGCCAGACGGACGCCTGGGGCATCAAGGTCGCCAACGTAGAGATCAAGCACGTGGACATAGACGAAAGCATGGTGCGGGCCATCGCCCGGCAGGCAGAGGCCGAGCGCAACCGCCGCGCGCGCATCATCAACGCCGAGGGCGAGCACCAAGCTGCCGAAAAACTGGTCGAGGCCGCCAACGCGCTGGCCGCTTCGCCCAATGCCATGCAGCTGCGTTTCCTTTCCACGCTGTACGACATCGCCAACGATAGGTCCTCGACCATCGTGTTTCCCGTGCCCATCGACCTGCTCAAGGGAATGCTGGGCGGGGGCGGCCATTCGGGCGGCGATCCGGCAGCGGGGGTCGCGCCGCACCGGCGCGGCGCGCCCACGGGTGGGCCGCCGCCCGCGCACGCATGAAGCCGTCCATGCAAACAGGCGCCGCAGGCGGCAAGCCTGGCGGCGCCTGTTTCTGGCTTGGCCGGCTTTCCGTCAGTGCAGCAGGATCACCGCCTTTTGCAGGGTGATCCAAATGCCCCAGGCCAGCGGGATGCCCACTGCCGCCCAGGCAAGGGCCACCAGCGCCACGGGCGTGGTGCCGCCGCTGCCCGGCCCGGACACTTCGGCGGCCACGGCCCGCTCGTGCGCCAGCGCCTTTTCGCGGGCCAGTTCTTCCTCGCTCATGAAGTGCTTGGGATTGACCGGGCGGATCGCCAGGTTGCAGATCAGCCCGACGATGAGCATGCCGGCCAGGATGTACATGGTGATGTCATACACCTGGGCGCGTGGCACGCCCATGCTCAGCTGGTATTCGCGGATGTAGTTGACCAGCACCGGGCCGAAGATGCCGGCCGCCGACCAGGCCGTCAGTAGGCGGCCGTGGATGGCTCCGACCATCTGGGTGCCGAACAGGTCTGCCAGGTAGGCCGGCACGGTCGCGAAGCCGCCGCCATACATCGACAGGATGATGCAGAAGGCGCCGACGAACAGCGCCAGGGCACCCGCGTCCGAAGCCAGCGGGATCGACGCATAAAGCGCGAAGCCCAGCACGAAAAAGGTCGTGTAGGTCAGCTTGCGGCCAAGCTTGTCGGAAAGGCTGGCCCAAAAAAAACGTCCGCCGATGTTGAATAGGCTGAGTAGCCCAGTGAAGCCGGCGGCGATGGCGGCGATGGCAGCCAGCTGAGACTTGTCCAGCTCATTGAAGGCCAGGCCGTCGGCGCCGATGAGGCGGCCGGCAAAGACCTCCTGCAGCAGCGGAGATGCCATGCCGAGGATGCCGATCCCGGCCGTCACGTTCAGGCAGAGCACCAGCCACACGAGCCAGAACTGCGGGATGCCCCATACCTTTTTGACGTGCACGTGGCCCTTGGTGATCATGGCGTCGTTCGCCTGGGTCGCGGGCGGGGTCCAGTCCGCCGGTTTCCAGCCCGTGGGAGGCACCCGGTAGCCCATGGCCCCGGCCATCATAAAGACGAAGTAGATGGCCGCCATGGTCAGGAAGGTTTCCCACACACCGACCGATTCGGCGCTGGCGTAGTGGCGCATCAGCATGTCGGCCAGCGGGGCACCAATCATCGCCCCGCCGCCGAAGCCCATGATGGCCATGCCGGTGGCCATGCCGCGGCGGTCGGGAAACCATTTGATCAGCGTGCTGACCGGAGAGATATAGCCTAGGCCCAGGCCGATGCCGCCGATCACGCCCGAGCCGACCCAAAGCATCCACAACTGGTGCAGGTAGACGCCGATGGCGGAGATCACGAGCCCGCCGCACCAGCAGCAGGCGGCCACTACGCCGGCCTTGCGCGGACCGGCGCGCTCGAGCCAGCCGCCCCAAAGTGCGGCTGAGCAGCCCAGCAGCACGAAGAACAGGGTGTACATCCACCCCATGGTGGAAATGCGCCAGTTGCAGTTGGTGGCGAACAGCTCGGCCAGCACGCCCATCTCCGGTGGGCAGGTCATGACGCCCGCGCCCGCGCTTTGCGACAGCGGCAGCCAGAACACCGAAAACCCGTAGGCCATGCCGATGCACAGGTGGATGGCCAGTGCCGCGGGCGGAACCAGCCAGCGGTTAAAGCCCGGGCCGGCGATGGTGCGTTCCTTGTCCAGAAGGCCGGGCCGCGCGCCCGGCAAGTCCAGCGTAGAGGTGCCTGAATTCATCCTGTCTCCTCGATCAAACGGTCGGGCAGCCGCGCGTCAACGACGCGGCCGGGCCGCGTTTGCGGCTTCTTGCGCTGCAGTGGGAGATGGCCTGCCGGCATGCGCCTGGTGGGAAAGGCGTCATGCTGCGGGCATGGCTGCCGGCTGGAGCCGGTCTCGATAAAGCGTGACGGCTTGCAGGACGATGGGCGCCAGCTGCGTGTCGCCATCGCGTCCGTCAGGGTGTTCTTGCAGGAAGGCGAGCAATCGCGCGCGCATGCGCGGCTCCCAGAATTTCTGGATATGGCCGGCGATGCCTTCGAGCGCTTCGTCGCGATCGGGCATGGCCGCGAAGAAGTCGCCGATGCGGTTGGCCATGCGGACGAGGTTGTCGATATTCATGGCGTGGTGGTTTACGTGGACCTTGGTTGGGCGGCTATCCGCTCGGGGTGGGTGTAGATGGCGCAGTCGCGTCCGCGCACGAAACCGACCAGCGCCACGTTGGCCCGATCGGCCACGCGCAGCGCCAGCGCCGTCGGCGCGGAGACGGCGGCCAGCACGCCGGCGCCCAGGCTCGCCGCCTTTTGCACCATCTCGTAGCTGGCGCGGCTCGAGACCAGCACGGCGCCTTCGCGCGCAGGCAGGCCCTGGCGCGCCATCGCGCCAAGTAGCTTATCCAGCGCATTGTGCCGGCCGACGTCCTCGCGCAACAGGCGCAGGCGCCCTCGGGCGTCCATCCACGCCGCGGCGTGCGTCGCGCCGGTCTGCGCATGCAGCGCCTGGCGGCCGCGCATGGCGGCCATGCCGGCAAGCAGCAGCGGCAACGGCACGGGCACGGCATCGGGCACGGGATCGATCGGGCGCAGGGCATCATCGAGGGTTTCGACGCCGCATAGTCCGCAACCCGTGCGTCCGGCCATCGCCCGCCGGCGGCGCTTGAGCGCATCCAGGCAGGCGCTGGCGATCTCGAGGCGCACCACGACACCTTGCGGCTGGGCACAGATCTCGACGTCGCGCACGTCGCCGGGCCCGCGCACGATGCCTTCGGTCAGCGAAAACCCGATGGCGAAGTCCTCGAGGTCTGCGGGCGTGGCCATCAGGGTGGCGTGGGCGATGCCGTTGTATTCCAGGGCCACGGGCGTTTCCTCGGCCAGCACGTCCGTTTGCGCATCCACCTGGACCGCGCCGTCGCGCACGCGCACGACCTCGGCGCGCCACGCCCCAGGGGCATCGGGCGCCGGGAGGTCCGGGACGGCTTGGGCGATGTCCATCGTGTGGGGCTCCGCTCGCGCGCGCCGCGCTACTCGGCCGCGGGCGCCTCGGCCCGGCGGCGTTCCCGCAATAGCCTTTCCTGTATCTCGTCAAAGCGCGACCAGTTGCGCTGCCATTCCGAAGGCTGCGTGACCTTGGTGATCTGCACCGCCGTGACCTTGTACTCCGGGCAGTTGGTGGCCCAGTCGGAGTTGTCGGTGGTCACCACGTTGGCGCCCGACTCGGGAAAGTGGAAGGTGGTGTAGACCACGCCGGGCGGTACGCGGTCGGTGACGGTGGCCCGCAGCACCGTTTCCCCGGCGCGGCTTTGCACGCCCACCCAGTCGCCGTCGCGAATGCCGCGGTCCTCGGCGTCCTGCGGGTTGACTTCCAGCAGGTCCTCGCCGTGCCATGCCACGTTGGGCGTGCGCCGTGTCTGCGCGCCGACGTTGTACTGTGACAGGATGCGCCCTGTCGTCAGCAGCAGCGGATAGCGACGGGTGGCGCGTTCGTCGGTGGGCACGTACTGCGTGATGAAGAATTTGCCCTTGCCGCGCACGAACGCGTCCACGTGCATGATGGGCGTGCCTTCTGGCGCGGCGTCATTGCAGGGCCATTGCAGGCTGCCCAGCCGGTCGAGCTTTTCATAGCTGACGCCGGCGAAGGTGGGCGTCAGCCGCGCGATCTCGGCCATGATTTCGCTGGGATGCGAATACGACATGGGATAGCCCAGCGCGTTGGATAGCGCCATGGTGACCTCCCAGTCGGCCATGCCCGCCTTCGGCTCCATCACCTTGCGCACGCGCGAGATGCGCCGCTCGGCGTTGGTGAAGGTGCCGTCCTTTTCGAGGAACGATGAACCGGGCAGGAAGACGTGCGCATACTTGGCCGTTTCGTTCAGGAACAGGTCCTGCACGACGATGCATTCCATGGCCGACAGCGCCGCGGCCACGTGCTGGGTATTGGGATCGGACTGGACCAAGTCCTCGCCCTGGCAGTACAGGCCCTTGAAGGTGCCAGCCAGTGCCGCCTCGAACATGTTGGGGATGCGCAGGCCGGGTTCTGGCTGCAGGCGAACGCCCCAATCGGCTTCGAACTGCGCGCGCACCGCCGGATCGGAGATGTGGCGGTAGCCTGGCAGCTCGTGCGGAAAAGAGCCCATGTCGCACGAGCCCTGCACGTTGTTCTGCCCGCGCAAGGGGTTGACGCCCACGCCTTCACGGCCGATGTTGCCGGTGGCCATGGCCAGGTTGGCGATGGCCATGACCGCCGTCGATCCTTGGCTGTGCTCGGTCACGCCCAGGCCGTAGTAGATGGCACCGTTGCCGCCGGTGGCGTAGAGCCGCGCGGCGCCGCGCACGGCCTGCGCGGGCACGCCGGTGACGGCTTGCATGGCTTCGGGCGAGTTTTCAGGCTTGCTGACGAAGGCACGCCATTGCTCGAAGGGCTCGCGCTCGCAGCGCTGCGCGACGAAGTCCTCGTCGATGAGGTTTTCGGTGGCGATGACGTGGGCCATGGCCGTGAGGACCGCCACGTTGGTGCCCGGGCGCAGCTGCAGGTGGTAATCGGCGCGCACGTGCGGCGCATTGACCAATTCGATGCGGCGGGGGTCGATGACGATCAGGCGCGCGCCCTGGCGCAGGCGGCGCTTCAGGCGCGAGGCGAACACCGGGTGGCCGCTGCTCGGATTGGCGCCGATGATGACGATCACGTCGCTNTTCATGACCGAGTCGAACGTCTGCGTGCCGGCCGATTCGCCCAGCGTTTGCTTCAGGCCGTAGCCGGTCGGCGAGTGGCACACGCGCGCGCAGGTGTCGACGTTGTTGGTGCCGAAGGCGGCGCGCACCAGCTTCTGCACCAGCCAGGTTTCCTCGTTGGTGCAGCGCGACGACGTGATGCCGCCGACCGCGTCGCGGCCGTATTGGGCCTGGATGCGCCGGAACTCGGACGCCGCATAGGCGATCGCCTCTTCCCAGGAAACCTCTTGCCAGGGATCGGTGATGCGCTTGCGGATCATCGGCTTGGTCACGCGGTCCTTGTGCGTGGCGTAGCCCCAGGCAAAGCGCCCCTTGACGCAGGAGTGGCCGCGGTTGGCCTTGCCGTCCTTCCAGGGGGTCATGCGCACGACCTCCTGGCCCTTCATTTCGGCCTTGAAGGCGCAGCCCACGCCGCAATATGCGCAAGTAGTGATGACGGCATGCTCGGCCTGGCCGAGCATGATGACGGATTTTTCCTGCAGGGTCGCGGTCGGACAGGCCTGCACGCAGGCGCCGCAGGACACGCACTCGCTTTGCATGAAGGGTTCGTCCTGTCCGGCCGACACCCGCGAATCGAAGCCCCGGCCGGAGATCGTCAACGCGAAGGTGCCCTGTGTTTCCTCGCAGGCGCGCACGCAGCGGTTGCAGACGATGCACTTGGACGGGTCATAGGTGAAGTAGGGGTTGGACTCGTCCTTGGCGTCGTGCAGGTGGTTGCGCCCTTCATAGCCATAGCGCACCTCCCGCAAGCCCACCACGCCGGCCATGTCCTGCAGCTCGCAGTCGCCGTTGGCCGCGCAGGTCAGGCAGTCCAGCGGGTGGTCGGAGATGTACAGCTCCATCACGCCGNGGCGCAGGTCGCGCAGCTTGGGCGTTTCGGTGTGCACGACCATGCCGTCCTCGGCTGGCGTCGTGCACGAGGCTGGATAGCCGCGGCGGCCTTCGATTTCGACCAGGCAGAGCCGGCAGGACCCGAAGGCCTCCAGGCTGTCGGTGGCGCACAGCTTGGGAATGTGGATGCCTGCTTCGGCGGCCGCGCGCATCACGGACGTGCCGGCCGGCACGGTGATGGATTGGCCGTCTATGGTCAGGGTGACGGTCTGCGTCGATTCGCGGGCCGGGGTGCCATAGTCGCGATCGCGCTTGACGACGGTTTCCAGCATGTTTGCCTCCGTGATCAGGCCGCCTCGTGGGCGTCTTGCGTCTGCTGCAGGCCGAAATCGGCGGGGAAGTGCTGCAGCGCGGACAGCACCGGGTAGGGCGTCATGCCGCCCAGGGCGCACAGCGATCCGCCCAGCATGGTGTCGCACAGGTCGCGCAGCAGGTGGACCTGTCGTTGGCGCGCGTCGGGCGAGTCCGCGGCCACGATGCGGTCGATGACCTCGACCCCACGCGTCGAGCCGATGCGGCACGGCGTGCACTTGCCGCAGGACTCGATCGCGCAGAACTGCATCGCGTAGCGCGCCATGCGCGCCATGTCCACCGTGTCGTCGAAGGCGACGATGCCGCCATGGCCAACCATCGCCGACATGGCCGCGTAGGCTTCATAGTCCAGCGGCACGTCCCACTGCGACTCGGGCAGGTAGGCGCCCAGCGGCCCCCCCACCTGCACCGCGCGCAGCGGACGGCCCGACGCGCTGCCGCCGCCGTAGTCGTAGAGCAGTTCGCGCAGCGTGACGCCGAAGGCTTTTTCGACCAGCCCGCCGTGCTTGATGTTGCCGGCCAGCTGGAATGCTAGCGTGCCCTGCGATCGTCCGACGCCGTATTCGCGGTAGAACGCCGCGCCGCGCGCCAGGATGATCGGTACCGAGGCCAGCGACACCACGTTGTTGACCACGGTGGGCCGGCCGAAAAGCCCGGCGATGGCCGGCAGCGGCGGCTTGGCGCGTACCACGCCGCGCTTGCCTTCTAGGCTTTCGAGCAGCGACGTTTCCTCGCCGCAGATGTACGCGCCCGCGCCTTTCCGGACTTCGAGTTCGAAGGCGCGTCCGCTGCCCAGGACGTCCGGCCCCAGCCAGCCGGCATCGCGTGCACGCGCGATGGCCGCTTGCAGCGTGGCGATGGCGTGCGGGTACTCGGCGCGTACGTAGATGTAACCGCGCGTGGCCTGCACGGCCAGGCCGGCGATGACCATGCCTTCGATCAGGACGTAAGGGTCGCCTTCCATCAGCATGCGGTCGGAGAAGGTGCCCGAGTCGCCCTCGTCGGCGTTGCAGACGATGTATTTCTGCTCGGCCGGCGTTTGCAGCACCGTGCGCCACTTGAGGCCGGTGGGGAAAGCAGCGCCGCCGCGTCCGCGCAGGCCGGAGTCGATGACGGCCTGGACGATGGCCTCGGCCGGCATGTCCAGCGCATTGCGCAGGCCTTGCAGCCCGCCGTGGTCGGCATAGTCCTGCAGCGACAGCGGGTCGGTCACGCCCACGCGCGCGAAGGTCAGCCGCTCCTGGCGCTTCAGGTAAGGGATCTCGTCGGTCAGGCCTTGGCACAGCGCATGCGCGCCGCCGTGCAGCCAGCCGGCGTCGAACAGCGCAGGCACGTCCTGCGGGGCGACCGGCCCGTAGGCGACGCGCCCAGCCGGCGTAGCGACTTCGACGAGCGGTTCGAGCCACAGCAGGCCGCGCGAGCCGTTGCGCACGATGCGCACCGGCGTGTCACGCCGCGCGGCCTCGCGCTCGATGGCGGCGACGACCGCGTCGGCGCCGACGGCCAGCGCCGCCGCATCGCGCGGGACGTAGAGCGTGATGGGGGACTGCGATGATGCCAGCGTGGCGCCTTGCATGCCTGTACTCATTGCTGCACCGGACGCTGGGCGTCCGCCTCCGTGGAAAGCGTGTCCGCTTGCTGCATCAACTGGTCGAAGCGATCGGGCGTGACGCGCGCGTACGGATGGCCGTC
>JGI25331J36430_1001494_pt1 | contig 12385 bp, 9 predicted proteins | sample HigsolmetaAR206D_FD_36430 | JGI IMG/M metagenome (IMG submission 36430) | reverse complement strand
CTCCTCGCCCTCCGGCTCGACGGAGACGGGTCTTCCCGCGTCGACGGCGCAAAGCTTTTCGCTCGCAGATACAATCGCCGCTTCGACCAACTGCCCGCCCGCCCACCGGATGGAGACTTCGAAGCCTCCGCGGGCGCGCAATCCCCGGACGAATCCGTCAGGCCAGGCGTCCGGCAGCGCCGGCAGCAGACGGATGGCTCCGCTATGGGATTGCACGAGCATTTCCGCGATGCCGGCGGTCGCGGCGAAGTTGCCGTCGATCTGAAACGGCGGATGGGCGCCGAACAGATTCGGGTAAACGCCCCCTCCCTCGTAGCGCTCGTCGTTCTCGCGGACCAGTTGCAACAGGTTCGAAAGAAGCCGGTAGGCCCGGTTGCCGTCGCCGAATCGCGCCCAAAGCCCGATTTTCCACCCGAGGCTCCAGCCGGTGCCCCCGTCGCCGCGCCGCTCCAGCGAACGCCTGGCGGCGGCGAACAGTTCGGGCGTCGCATCCGCGGTCAACTGCCGGCCGGGGTATACGCCGAACAGATGGGAGACGTGCCGGTGGTGCACATCCTGATCCTCGAAGTCGCGGGACCATTCCTGCAGTTGGCCGTATTTGCCGATCTGCAGCGGCAGCAGCCGCTTCCGCGCATTCGCCAGCTCCTCGCGGAACGCTTCGTCGATTCCGAGCGTTTCGGCAGCTTCCATGCAGTTGGTGAACAAGTCCCACAGCAGCGACAGGTCCATCGTCGCCGCAGGGCTGACGCTCGCAAGCGCGCCCGAAGGCGCGACGAACTTGTGCTCGGGCGAAGTGGACGGCGACGTGATCAACCGGCCTTGGCCGTCCTCGATCAGCCAATCGAGTCCGAACAGCGCCGCTTCCTTCATGATCGGGTATGCCCGCTCGCGCAGCCACTCTTTGTCGCCGCCGAACGCGTAATGCTCCCACAGATGCTGGCAGAGCCAAGCGCCCGCCATCGGCCAAAGCGCCCATGACGGATCGCCGTGGCCGTAGGCGCCGACCGGCGCGGTCTGGCACCAGATATCGGTGTTGTGGTGCGCCGTCCAGCCGCGGGCGCCGTAGTTGACGCGGGCCGTTTCGGCGCCGTTGCGGGCCAAATTCGCGATCAGATCGAACAGCGGCTCGTGGCATTCCGCCAGATTGCAAGTCTCCGCCGGCCAGTAGTTCATTTCCGCGTTAATGTTCAGCGTCCAGTTGCTGCTCCACGGCGCCCGGGTATGCTCGTTCCAGATGCCCTGCAAATTGGCGGGAAGCGTGCCCGGCCGGGAGCTGGCGATCATCAGGTAGCGTCCGTACTGGAAAATCAGCTCCNCCATTTTCGGGTCGGAAGCGCCGTATTCCTGCACCCGCTTGTCGGNGGACATCTCCTCCGGCGCGGCCGAATCGCCCAGCCGAAGCTCCACCCGGTCGAACAGCGACCGGTAATCTTCGACATGCCGCCGGCGCAGCTCTACATACGGCTTGCCGAGCGCGGCGCCGAGGAGCGCCGACGCCTTCGCGTCCGGATCGGCGCCGTCCCGCCCCGGGGACCGGTCGAAGCCGCCAAAGCTGGTCGCCGCGCTGAACACAAGCGTAGCGCCCGTCGCGTTCCGAACGCGCAGCCCGTCCGGATCGGCGCTGAACGAGCCGTCGTCCAGGGCGACGCCCAGATAGCCGGCGAACCGCATCGCGTCCGTCGTATCCGGATCGCCGTAGCGGATCGGATCGGGACGGTGATAGTAGTTCGGGTCCGTATGCTCCGGCGCCTGGCCGCGAAGCACGAGGACGTCTCCCTCCGCCCGCACGAACGACCGAAGAGGGCTATCCAGCTTCGCGACAAAGTTCAGCTTGCCCGGACGCTTCGCCTCAAGCCTGAGAACCATCACCTGGTCCGGGAAGGAAACGAACGCTTCCCGCGTATATTCGGCCTCGCTGATCCGGTATTCCGTACGCGCGATCGCCTCCTTCAGATCGAGGCTCCGGCGGTAAGAAGGCCACGCGATATTTCCGTGTTCGAAGCAGATCGTCAAATGCCCGAGCGGCAGGTAGCTCTGCGTATAAGGCCCCATCATCTCTTTGCACAAGGCGTCCGCCTGCTCGTATTTTTCTTCCGCAAGCAGCCGCCTCACTTCCGGCAGCACCTCGCGGGCGCGCGGGTTGTTCCCGTCCTTCGGGCTGCCGGACCANAGCGTGTCTTCGTTCAACTGCAGACGCTCGGTTTCCACCCCGCCGAACACCATCGCGCCCAGCCTTCCGTTGCCGATCGGCAGCGCTTCCGTCCATGCGCGGGCCGGAGCATCGTATTGCAGCTTCACGCGTTCGCCTCCCCTTTTTTCAATGCTCGATAATCATGACGCCGCGGCCCGGCAGCCGCACGGAGCCTTGTACCCGCTGTCCGGACAAAAGATCGGTCCCCTGCCGGCCGGCCAGATCGACTTCCGACTCCTCCGCGTTATGGTTCAGCAGGAACAGGAACGATCGGCCGTCTTTGACGCGCAGCGTCGATTCGACGCCCGCCGGCGCGTTCACCAGCGGCTTGATGCCTTTGTCCGCGCACAGGCTGGACAGAAAATCGGTCATAAACCGCCCGTCCGGGCTCGACGCCACATACCAGGCCTGCCCTTGGCCGAAGCGGTTGACGGTCAGCACCGGCATGCCTTTGTAGAAGTCGGAGCCGTACTCCGCCAGCACTTCCGCGCCCTCCGAATGGATCAGGTCGCACAGCAGCCCGCATTCGTACGTGCCGTTAAGCGCGCCGTATTCCTTTTTCATGACGATCTGGTTGGTGACTCCCGGGAACAGCGCGTCGATCTCCTCCGCCCAGATGCCGAGCAGCTTGCGCAGTTCGCCCGGATAGCCGCCGAGCGTGACCAGATCGTTCTCGTTCACGATGCCGCTAAAGAACGTCGTCACGAACGTGCCGCCCGCCTTCACGAACGCCTCGAGCTTTGCCGCGTATCCCGTCTTCACCATATACAGCACCGGCGCAATGACGATATCGTAGCCGCTCAGGTCGGTTTCGACCCCGATCATATCGACCGGAATGCCCAGCTTGTAAAGCGCGTCATAAAATTTGTGCGTTTCGTCCACATATTTCAGGGCGACGGTCGGACCGCTCGACAGCTCGATCGCCCAGCGGTTTTCCCAGTCGTACACGATCGCCACCTTTGCCTGCACCCGGGAATCGAGCAGCTTGTCGGACAGCAGCTGCAGCTCCCGGCCCAGCTCCGCGCATTCGCGGAACACCCGCGTGTGCTCGTGGCCGACGTGCTCGATGACGGCGCCGTGGAATTTTTCGCATGCGCCGACCGAACGGCGAAGCTGGAAGAACATGACCGTCTCGGCGCCGCGCGCCACCGCCTGATAGCTCCACAGCCGCATGACGCCGGGGCGCTTGAGCGAGTTGTAGGGCTGCCAGTTCTGCTGGCTCGGCGTCTGCTCCATCAGCATGAACGGCTGGCCCTGTTTCAGCCCCCGCATCAAGTCGTGCGTCATCGCCGTCAAGCTCGGCGGCGTGTCGAGCGCGGGATAGTTGTCCCAGGACACCACGTCCATATGCTTTGCCCATTCGAAATAGTTCAGCTCCGGATAAAAGCCCATCAGATTCGTCGTAACCGGAACGTCCGGCGTGTGCTTTTTGATCTCCTCGTATTCGATACGGTAGCATTCCAGCAGCGCATCCGACTGAAAACGCCGGTAATCGAGGGAGATGCCCTGGAAGTTCGTCCGGTTGCCGTCCCATTCCTCGCTGAGGGCGTTCGGCGGCACGATCTCGTCCCAGTCGTAAAAGGTATGTCCCCAAAACCGCGTATTCCAGGCCTTGTTCANTTTTTCCAGCGTTCCGTACCGNTTCCGCAGCCACCTGCGGAACCCCTCCGCGCACAGATCGCAATAGCAGTAGCCGCTGTATTCGTTCGACACGTGCCAGATCAGCAGGGCGGGATGATCCTTGTAGCGCCGGGCCAGCTCGCCGGCCATCAGGCGCGAGTAATGGCGGTACACCGGACTGCTCGGGCAGGAGTTGTGNCGGCCGCCGAACTTCCGCTTGCGCCCCTGGAAGTCAACGCGAAGCACCTCGGGGTATTTTTTGGCCATCCAGGCCGGATGCGCTCCCGTTCCCGTCGCCAGACAAACGCCGATGCCGTTCGCATGCAGCCGGTCCATCGTCTTGTCGAGCCACTCCAGGTTGTACTCGTCTTCGCTCGGCTGATTCAGCGCCCACGAAAAAACGTTGATCGTCGCGACGTCGATTCCCGCCAGCTTGAACAACCGGTCGTCTTCCGCCCATGTATCCGCTTCCCATTGTTCCGGATTATAGTCTCCTCCGTACCAAATCTTCGGCAATTTTCGGTTGATCATGACGGGCACTCCTTTTGTTATATAAGGATATCCTTATTTTAAAGCAAGGCGGAATGCGGTAAAATATAATCATTTATCAAGGGTATATAAAAAAATAACAACGCGGGAATGCGAGGAGTTACGGCTTGAGGAGCATTTTCGCCGCATGCTCAGCGTTCTACGGAACGCAGCCGCCCTCTCGCCCGGGACCCGCGAAACCGCAATCGTCAAGGAGAGCCATGGCATGCGCAGATTCGCTTTTACAACCGGGAACGGGCAGACGCTGCCCCTGTTCGTCGAAACGGTCGGCATCGCGGACGAACGGAGCAAAATCGTCCGGACCGAAGGGTATCCGTATTTCCACTGGCTGCAGACGATCAGGGGCGAGGGGCTCTTCACCGTAAACGGCGCCACCTTCGCCCTGCCCGTGCACAGCGGCGTGATGGTATACGCCGGCACTCCCCATCAGTACGAACCGGCCCCGGAAGGGTGGGAAACCGCCTATTTGACGTTCGGAGGACCGTCGGTACCGGATATGCTGCTGACGCTGAAGCTTCAGGAAGGCGTGCCGGTGCGTTGGGATGCGGACGCTCCTTTGAACGGACTGCTGCAAGAAATGCTCGACCGGCTGGAGAAAGATCAAGACCTGTTCGGCCTGAACGCCTCCGCGGACGCTTACCGGTTTCTGATTGCCTTGCGGCAATACGGGCGGTTCGACAACCGGACGGACATCGTGCGCGGCTCCGAGCGGCTCCGTCCTCTGCTGGACTGGCTGGAGCGGCATTACGCGGATTCGGAAATCGGGCTTGCCGAAATGGCGGAAACGCTCGGCGTGCCCGCCAGCACGATGAACCTCTGGTTTCATCACACGTTCGGCGTGTCGCCGTACTCGTACCTCGTGCAGCTTCGCCTGCGCAAAGCGAAGGAACTGCTCATCCGCTCTGCCGACGCCACCGTCAAGCAAATCGCCGAGCGGGTCGGCTTCCGGGACGCCAGCCACTTCGTCGCCACGTTTCGCCGCAAAACGGGGATCCCGCCGCAGCAGTTCCGCAAGCTTTACAAGTAGCCGCGAGCCATCGCGGCCGGTATGCGGGCAAAAAAAACGGCTCCGACTGAGCCGTTACGGAACGTGGAATTTCAATCGCACGGTCGCTTATGAGCAACCGCGGCTATGGCTACGGCTACCCGGCTGCCGAGCCGACATTGATGTCGTGTCTCTATCCAATATGCGTTCCGGAATTGGGCGAGCGGAGCCCGTAACCTGCACAACGTCCAAATATCGCTGCTCGTGGTTATTAAGTAGGGTACTGGACGGACTACATGATGGGTTGGCAGCAAAGACGGCAGCAATGTAGGGTACTGGACGGACTACATGACGGGTTGGCAACAAAGACGGCAGCGATGTAGGGTACTGGGCGGACTACTTGGCGAGTTGGCAACAAAGACGGCAGCGATGTAGGGTACTGGGCGGACTACTTGGCCGCTGCACACCGCCGCACGCATCCCTATCGTCCGAGGCGGCCCCCACCAAGCAAAACCTTATTGCGAACAGGTCGCGACGCCTCTATAACCCGCCGTTTCACCCCGCCTTCTCCCGCCCTCAACCCTGAGGACAACGCGGATCCGCCCGTTTATCGAAAGGCCCCCGACGAAGACGGTCCAGAAGCCATCCCAAGCAAGGCCGTCAAAAGGCGAAATACCAATAAGGGTCAACGGATTAGCCGTAGAAAAAAAGAACCCCCGATCCGTGCAAAATGGATTTCAGGGTGGGTGTTCGCACGAGATCAGGGAGGTTTCGGATTCAGCGCGTCGTTTCTCTTCCGCCCGATTGCAGCCTCTGCACTTCCGCAAGCTTCGGCAGCCCTTCCCAGTCGCCGCGGTACTGCGTCGCCAAAGCGCCCAGAAGGTTGGCCCGTTCAAGCGCGGCCAAGAGATTGCGCTCGTCGTCGTCCGATTCGTTGTTCAGCCACGAGGACAGGAACCCGGCGGCGAACGCATCGCCGGCGCCGACCGTGTCGACGACGCGGCTGACCTTATGGGGCTGCGCCCGCACGGCGGCAAGCGGCGTAAAGCCGACCGAGCCCTGTTCGCCCAACTTCAGCACGACCGCCTTTGCGCCCAGACCGAGGAAATGCGCGCCGTACTGCTCCTCGGTCATTTCGCCCGCCAGAAACTCCGCTTCCTCCAGCCCCGGCAGGAAAATGTCGCACAGCGGAACAAGCGACAGCAGCGTGCGCCGCGCTTCCTCCTCGCTCCACAATTTGCGCCGCAAATTGGGATCGAAGGAAACCGTCAGCCCCTGCTTGCGGGCTTCGGTCATCGCCGNCCGCACCGCGTCCGCCGTCTCCGGCCCGAGCGCCGGCGTAATGCCCGTCACGTGCAAATGCCGGGCGTTCTCGAACCAGCGCGGCTTCACGTGTTCCGGCGCCAGACGGCTCGCGGCCGAACCCTTGCGGTAGTAGTACACGTTGGGATCGCCGTACCCTTTAAATTCTTTAAAGTAAACGGCTGTCGGATAGGCCGGATCGCGTTCCACCAGCGTCACGTCGATGCCTTCCCCCGCCAGCGTGGAAGCGATCAGATCGCCGAACGGGTCGGCGCCCAATCGGCTGATCCACCGCACGCTCAGGCCGAGCCGGGAGAGCCCGATGGCGACGTTCGATTCGGCGCCGGCGATCGACCGGGTAAACAGGGGCGCGTAGGCGAGCGGCCCCTCGGACATCGGCTGCAGCAGCACCATGCTTTCTCCGAACGTCACGACATCGGCCGGTTTCAATCCCGCCATGTTCACTTCACTCCTTTGGCCTCGGAGACGAACGCTTGCGCCAGCTTGGCCAGTTCATCGAACTTGCCTTCCTGAATGAGCTGCTTATTGACCAGGTTGCCGCCAAGGCCGACCGCGACCGCGCCCGCGTCCAGCACGCTGCGGATATTTTGCAAATTGACGCCGCCCGTCGCGATCATCGGGATATGGTTCAGCGGAGCGCGGATTTCCTTCAAGTAATTGACGCCGAGCGAAGCCAGCGGGAACACTTTGACCGCGGAAGCCCCGGCTTTGTAAGCGCGTACGATTTCCGTCGGCGTCATCGTTCCCGGCCATACGTCGACCCCTTTTTCGACCCCGTAATAGACGACTTCCTCGTCAAGGTTCGGAGAAATGATATACTCGGCGCCGGCCGCCACCGCTTCCTTCGCCTGCCCGAGATCGAGCACCGTTCCCGCGCCGATCCGCATCCGTCCCGCGTANTTCTCCCGGAACCGCGAGATCATGCCGAGCGCGCCGTCGGTATTCAGCGTAACCTCGAGAAAGACGATGCCGCCGTCCGCCAGCGCCTGGGCCGTCGCGTCTCCGTCCTTTTCGGAAATGCCGCGGATGATGGCGACGATTTTCTCCTCGGACAATGCCTNCAATAAATTGGATGCCATAAGAACTCCTTTCGGCCAAGCTTTTCGTGCNTCTGCAGCTCGACCCTTGCTTTAGTGACTTTGGTCTCGGGCTTGGACCGATCTTCGAATCTTCCGGTCTTCTCCGCAAACGGGGCCACGTGCGTTATGTAGCTATCTTTCTTTCGCGCGCGACACCGGATTTAACCGCTTCCACGACCGCGTTGAAATCTTCCCTCGTCGCTTTGCGGCTGCCCGGCAACGTTCGTTCCCGTTCGTGAATCTCCGGATCGGAAAACGCGATGCCGGATTGGGCAAGCCCGACAACTACTACCAGTTTACCACCATGCGCCGCCCATTGAAAAGAATTCTCCGCCGAACGAGCTTATACCGCGCGTCGAACGCGTCCGCCGGCATGCCGCCGTCCGTCAAGCGCCTCAGCGCGTNCTCCGGATGTTCCAGGGCCAAAAGACGCTTCAAACGGCAAACCGCCGCTTCGGGTCGGATGCCCGGCGGCGGTGTCGGTCNATGTGCCGGTATGATCGGTTCGTTATGATCGGTTCGTTCGATTGCGCCACCGGAAGTCACTCCTTGGCAAACGCAATGGTGAAGTCGACGCCGCCTTCCCGGTTTCGGGCCCGGACATCCGCGCCGTGCAGATCGGCGATCCGCTTGACGATCGCAAGTCCAAGGCCGAATTCGCCTTTGCCGCCCTTGCGGAACGCCTGGAACAGCGCGGCTTCCAATCCGGGCTCAAGCGGCGGACCGTCGTTCCCGATGACAAGGACGGGAACCGGTTCGGCGCGAAGCCGGACGGAAATGCGGGTAGCGGCATACCTCATCTGGTTGTCAAACAGGTTTTCCAGCGCAACCGTCCACTGCTCGGGATCGGCGACGATGACCGCCGGCTCGAGATCGAGCTCCCAGATCAGGTCCGGCCTCCGCCATCGCAGCCGCTCGGCGACCGATTCCGTCAATTCCGCCAGCCGGACCGGTTCCCGCACGCTTTGGCGCGCGGACAAATAATCGAGTTTCGTCAGGTACAGCAGATCGCGGATGCGCTTTTCCAGCCGTTCGGACTCGTTCTCGATCACTTCTACGGAGCTGGCCAGATCTCCTTTCGGAAAGACGCCGTCCTGGATCGATTGCGCGTAGCTGCGAATCACCATCACCGGGGTTTTCAGCTCGTGGGAGATATGCTGAAGCAGCGACTGCTGCGCTTCGTCCTGCTTGCGCAGCTGCTGACGCATCCGTTCGATGGAGGCGGCCAGCCTGCCGATTTCATCCTGCCGGTCGACGACTACCGGCCGGTCGAGCTCGCGGTTCGCGATCGCCTGCACGTGACCCTCGAGCCGGACCAGCGGGCGGCTGAGATACCGCGCCAGCCAGATCGCGGGAAGCCAGCTCAGGACGAGCACCGCTCCGAGGATCAGCGCGATCCGCTTGTACAGCGTTCGGACGAGCTCGTCGCGGTAAGTGTCCCACATGAACGACACGATCGATAAGTTCAGCTTGGGAAACGGCTGTTTGCGGATGACGTAATACAGCGTCTGCCCGTTGATCGTGTCCGAGTAGTAGCCGACGGCGGCGGTTTGGGCGAGCAGGTTCCGCCGGATTTTGGCGGTGGCTTCCTGGGGCAGTTTCTGTCCGACGATCGCCGTGCCGTTTCCGGTCACCAACAGGTGAGCCACCGTACGGCTGTTCTGGATTTCCGATTCGTCGGCCGCGCCGCGCCGTCGGAGTTCTTCCTGGTCCGGCACCATCTCGAACACGCGGGCGGGAAAGCGGATGGCCTGGGCGTTCTCGATCGTCGCGAAGATTTCCCGGGTAAAAAATTGGCCGAGAATCGCCGGCAGGAGCAGCATTAAAAGCAGACCGATCCCGGTCGTGATGCCGGCGATGACGACCCAGATTTGAAACGACAGCGGCCGGCTCTTCATGGCTTCACCAGCCGGTAGCCGAACCCGTACAGCGTTTCCAGCCGCAGGTCGGGCAGTTTTCGGCGCAGCCGCCGGACAAGATCGTCAACGACCCGGTCGGAGCCGAAATAGTCGTCGCCCCACACCTGCCGCAAAATATGTTCCCGCGAGAACGCCTGTCCCGCGTTGGCGGCAAAGAAGACGAGCAGGTCAAATTCTTTCGCCGTCAAGTCGATCGGCTGTCCGTTCGCGGCCACCTGCCGCCGTTCGGCGTCGATCGCGTAGGGGTCGATCTGCCATTTCCCCGCCTTCTGCGGCTGGTTTCCGCCATATACGCGGCTAAGCAGGTTGCGTGCGCGAATGACCAGTTCGCGGGGCAAAAACGGCTTCGCCAAATAATCGTCGCTGCCCATTTCCAGGCCGATCACCCGATCGAGATCGGCGTCGCGGGCGGAAATGAAGATGACGGGAACCTGCGGCGCGGCTGTTTTGATTTCGCGAATCAACTGAAACCCGTCGATATCCGGCAGCATGATGTCGAGAATCCAGAGATGCGGCGGCTGCGGGATCGCCGCACGCGCCGACTGTCCGTCCCCGAACGGGCGGACCGACCATCCTTCGTTCGACAAATATGAAGTCAAAAGCCGGTTCAGGTTCGCTTCGTCCTCCACCAGATATACGGTATAGCTCAAAGCGCGGTCTCCTCCCTATGAGGCCAAGCCAACTGCTGATTTCGGCCAACCGGATGAAAACGGCCCGAACGCGTCGTTTCGTCCCCGGGAATTACAGATGGCGCAGGAACCGTCCCGGATTTTCCAGGAACGCCCGCATCAGCTGCACGTGCTCCAGCTCGTCGTACGTCACCCGCCGGATCGGCGCATGGTCGAAGCTGAGCAGATCGGCATCGGGAAACGCCATCAGAATCGGAGAATGCGTCGCGATGACGAACTGGGACCCCTGCTCCGTCATTTCTTTGAGCATGGAAAGGAACGCCAGCTGCTTCGTCGGGGACAACGGGGTTTCCGGTTCGTCGAGCAGGTACAGACCGCCGGGGACGAAGCGGGACTGGAATAGCCGGAGAAAGCTTTCCCCGTGCGAACGGGCGTCCAGATCTTCGCCATAGTACCGCTCCAGTTCCGCGATCGACTTCCGGTAAGGCGCCGCCGCCTGGCTGCGGGCGAACGCGGAGCGGTCCCGGTATTCTTCCTCCGCTTCCGCGAGACTGCGCTGCATATCCGCGCGGATTTGCGCGATTTTGCGGGCGAAGTTCAGGAAATCTTCCGAACGCAGAAAAAAACCTTTGCGCGTCCGCACGCTCCAGGACAGGCGCATCGTTCGGGCCAGCCTTCGGGCCGGTTCCAGGGACGGATCGGTCTCGACGCTTTCCGCCCCGACCGTCACGGAGCCGACCGCCGCGGCCAGCGCTTCGAGCAGCGTCGATTTTCCCGTGCCGTTCTCGCCCGTCAAAATGGTGACCGGCCGCCGAAACTCGATTCGGTCCAAACCGGCCAGCCAGGCAAGCGAAAACGGGTAGCCCCGCCGGTCCGCCGGAACGTCTTGCCGAAAGCCGACCGATTTCAGAAACATCGTCCGCCCCCCGCCGTATCCAAGTACGCTTGTTCGTTTGCTTCATTATAACATAATGCGCGCGAATGGCCGGACGCACGACGAAAGGCGCCGTTGCGGATAACGGCGCCTTTCTGCCGGAATGCGGCGGTTTTGCTGCGCAAAAACGTAAGGAGGTTAGGGAATGAGAGAGCTTTTGCTCGGTGGCAGCAGCCGGAGGCTGGGCCGTGCGCCGCATTTCTTCCGCGGCGGCGCCGATTCCGTCCCGGCGATTCGGATTAACTTTGCGTTTCCGCTTGGGACTGTTGCAGTTTCTGCTTCAATTCATCCAGCTTTTGGGCCAGTTCATGGTTTTGATCCTTGAAATCCGTCAACAGTTCGGCCAGCGCGGACTTGATTTGTTCGGCGTCGCCGGATTTTACGGCTTCCGTGAACTTCTCAAGCCGTTCCTTGCGCTCCTTCGTTTCCTGCGGGAGTTGGTTTTCGATTTCCTCTTTGAGCTGATCTTTGGACCATTCGCCGCTCTTTACTTTTTCTTTTAATTCTTTAAAGTTTCCAATTTGTCTTTCGCCTGGCCGCTCAAGTCCTGCTTCCATTCGCCGAGAATATTTTTCCAGCCTTCGGACTCGCGAAGCGATTGGAATTCCTCGCTCAGGCGGCTGCGTTCGGCGAACGCGTCTTTCCATGCTTGAACCGTNTCGGGCGCGTACTTCTCGGCCAGCAGCGTGATGTACGTTTGCTGATGGACGCCTCCGCCAAGCGGTACGCCCGCTTTCATGAAGAGCTCGCCGCCGTGGCGCACGAAAAATCCGNATCCTTTGGAGCCCGGGNCGATCGCTTGCGCCTCNGCCGCGTTCGGCTGGGTGCNCGGTTGGGCGCTTTCCGGGGTGGCGGCCGATNCGCCGAANGGCACCGCCAGCGCCATCGTCAGCAAAGCCGCCGGAATCAACGTTTTTTTCGAAAGTTTCATTTCGTCTCNTCCTCCTACATACGTTGCATGGGTTCCTTGCGAGTACAAGGATACAACGATATTTCGGCACAAATATCAAAAGATTATGGGAAATTGTGAGATATCCGGATAAAGCGATCCGAAGCAAGCGATTTTACCCGCTGTCCCGGTTCCCGAAAAGAAACTCGGCGAGCGGTTCGTACATCGGCGCCTGGCCCAGCCGGCTGCGGTACAGCACGAGCCGGT
>JGI25331J36430_1001486_pt1 | contig 12442 bp, 14 predicted proteins | sample HigsolmetaAR206D_FD_36430 | JGI IMG/M metagenome (IMG submission 36430) | reverse complement strand
CCCCCGGAGGATACCGCATCTGACGTTGCTTGGTTGGGACGTTCGTTAGTATTCGATAACCAAGCCATCCCGTCAGCGGCAGCGGGTCATCACCAGCAGACGCATGTCCGTGGGGTTGGCGTCCACCCCCTGCTTGTCGAAGATCAGGTTTCCGTCGCTGGACGAGAGGGTCAACCGGGTGGCGCGCACCACCGGCACGATGCGCCACTGCGCACCCTGGTCGTACACGTCCGCCCGCGCCTCCCACAGCGCGTCGGAATTGGGTGCCGTTCCGGTACTCTGGATTGCCACGTAGATGCCAGGGTTGTTGCCCGCCTGGGCGCAGTTCGGCTTGGCGACCAGGTACTCGGTCGCGCCGGTGTAAACCTGCGCGTTGTAGATTCCTTCGCTCGCGTNCCTGCCGATGCTGGTCAAGGCGATGTCGCTCGTTACCGCGCCACCGCGCAGGTCGGCCACGCCTTGCACCGTCATGCCCTGATCCACTTGCAGGCGCTGCTCGACGCGCACATCGCCCGCAAAGCGGCCGTCAAGGGCATTGCCGATGGAGAACCCGCCCATGTTGAGCGAGGCGAGCATCTGATTCGTGCCGTCGGTGCGCAGGAAAATGTCGTTGCTCGGCGCGTTGCTCGCGATGAGCAGCACCCGGCCGGCATCGGCGCCGGGAGGGGTGGAAGCCGGCAGGGGAGCGGTCGCCGTCACCGGCACGTTGGACAGGGCCCGGAAGAACATGCCGTTGCCGGGCACGGCCGCCGTCGAATTGGCGGCCAGGGCGATCTTGTCCGCCATCAGGATGCGGTTCGTCGGGCGGTCGCCCAGGACGGGGGCGATGAAGTCCGTCCGCGCCTCGAGGTAGCCCGTCGCCGCGTTGTACGTAAATCGCGTCTGATACTGCGGCCCCAGCGTCCCGCCCGTGAAGTCGCATGGCACATNCCCCTCCGGCGGGTTCGTCGCCAAGCCGCCGCAGGCCGGCGCTTTCAGCCAGTCCACCCCAGTCCTCACCCCGGCGGGGATCAGGGCCGGGTTGGCCTGCGCGGCCGCCATGAAACCGCGCAGCCAACCGCGAATTGCCCTGCGGCATTCCCTTCCACGCGGGCCATGCTGTCCTCGTGCTGTCGGCCGATCTGGCGCGCCCACATCGTGAACAGCACCCCCATGATCGAGATGGCGAACAGCAGTCCGATCAGCGTGTTGCCGCGAACACGGCGCGGCGAAACGGGAATGCCCATGCGCTTCGTCTCCTGGTCGGATCAGCGCCCCTGCGCCAGGGCCACGGCAACGTTGCCCGCAGCGCGGGCATCGCACTGCGTCGCCAGCGCGCCCACGTCGATCGTGTTGACGCCGTTTGGCGTGTCCTTCACGACGGTGCCGCCCACGCGCACCCGCGCAGTCGAACCGGCCGCATTGGTCACGAAGTCTGCGCACTGGTCACGCGGCACGGTGAAGGTGAACTCGATGCCGTCCCCCGCCGTGCCGTAGAGGTTCGTCGCCGCCACCGTGACCGGCGTGTTCCAGCCGCTGACGATGTTGGTGCCCTGCACCATCGTCTCCGGGACGATGCCCAGGTTGATGAGCGCCGCCGCGTTCACGCCAGTGAACGATCCCTGCTGCGCGTACTTGGCGCGCGCGTCCGCGATCATCCTGTTGTAATTCTGCGCTTCGGTGTACCCCGCCTTGCTGTTGTTGACGGACCGCAGCAGCATCAGTACGGCCAGCAGCAGACCCGCGCTGACACCCAGCCAGAACAGCAGGTCATACAGACCAAACCCCTGCTGCTTGCGCTTGCTCTTGACCCCGTTGAGCCTCATTGCCTGTCTCCCATGTGGTTGAAAGCCAATCACCCTTGCTGTGTCTGCACTTGCGAAGATGCCTTGCGCATCTCCATCGCGATTTCCGCCATCGTGAACGCGGTAAGCAGAATGAACGCTGCCACCATCGCCATGACGGCGAACCTGGCCGCCGCATTGACCCGCTCGATGCTTTGCTGCATGAACCTCATCGAGGCCCGCGCCGACTCCTGCATCACCTTGCGGATCTCCGGGTGCAGTGCATTGATCCGCAGGCGATCCTCCACGTCCTCGGGGAACAGTCCGGTCATGAGGCTTTCTACCTCATTGCGGCCTTCCGCCAGCCGGCGCAGCATTCGTCCCAGGTGCTGGCGCAGCCAGGGCGGGGAGTGTTGCTGGATTCCCTGGAGCGCGGATTTCAACTGCTGGCCCGATTGCAGCATCGCGGCCACCGACAGCAGCATGTAGCTCGACTGCATCCGCGCGTAGAACGAGTACGGCAGCACGCGCCGATCGAGCGTCTGCCGGAAACGGCTTGGACGCCAGCGCGACAGCGACCACGCCCCCCCGCCTCCGGCCAGCGTGAGCAGGAGCCCGAGCAACCACCAATAGGACAGCAGCCATTCGCCCGCCCCGATGTACCAGGGCGCGATCGTCAGGCGCTCAATGGCCTCGGCCGACACTAGCTTCTTCGCTTCGGGGACGACCGTGCGCATGATCTGGAGCAGCAGCAGCATCACGGCCACCACCACGGACAGAGTGAAGAAAACGACCTTCCGCACCTGCCCCTGGATTTCCACCCGTTGCCGCAGCATCCCGGCAAGCTCGGCGAAGGCGGCTCGCAGGTTGCCGCTGCGCTCGCCGGCAGCGAGCATTGCCACTTCCTCCGGCGGGAGATACGGGGCCAGCGCGTCGGCCACGCCCTTGCCCTCCCCTGCGCGTTTGAGTACCGCCGTCATCAGGTCGGCCATCCATTTCAGCCGCTTGCGCCCGCGCGACACCTCGAGAATGCGGCGCATGACCGTGAACGCCGGCAGACCCGCCGCGTCGTACTCGGCCAGGTCGCCATAGAACTCCATCCGCCTTTGCGCGCCAAAGCTCAACCGGAGCTTGAACGTTTCCAATCGAGTCCTGTCCATCACGCGCTCCCATCGAACACCGGCTCATCGAGGAAGCGGAACTCCGATTCCACCGACACCGGGGAAACCAGTCCCTGCCGCATCTTCCACAGCGCATGCTCGAATGCCGTGCGCCCGGTCATGTCAGCAGGATCGTGAGGGTTGATCGTGGCTCTCCACGACCGCCACAGCGCGTTGGAATCGTTCTCCGCGATGGCGCGGAGCATGTGCGGCGTCGGGCGCAGGATCTCCGCGCACACCGTGCGTCCGATGACACCACGGCCATTGCATTCCCGGCAGCCGGCCGGGGCGCGGAAATAGATGCCTTCCACATCCCCGTTCAGCAGGTTCCGCAGCCGCACGAGCACGCCCGCATCGGCGTGCTCCTCCTCCCACACGCGGGCAGGCACCTTGCACGCCGGGCACAGCACCGGCACCAGCCGTTGATAGACCAGCCCGACCACCAGCCCGACCGAAGCCAGGTCGAGACGATTGATCCCCATGCCCGCAAGCCGGTCATAACAGATGGGTGCGCCGTCCGCGTGCAGGGTCGAAACACACAGATGGCCCGAGCGCACGGCCTGGATCGCCAGATCGGCAGTGTCATGGTCGCGGATCTCGCCGATCATCAACACNTCGGGGTCGGATCGCATGAGTTGCCGCAGCACGTCGAGGAAGTCGCGCCTGTCGCCGTGCTTCCGCACCACGCCTGTTTGCGCCACGCCCGGAATCCGGTATTCGACCGGCTCCTCCACCGATCGGATCTTCTTGCCGGGGCGTTCTTCCGCCAGCTTCCACAGCGCATTCGCCATGCTGGTGGACTTGCCGGAACCCGTCGTGCCCGCGAACAGAATCAGCCCAGAGGATCGCCCGAACATCCGTTCCAGCGCGTCGCATTGGTCAGCGGAGTAGCCAAGCTCGGCCATGCTTTTGCGCCGCGTCGTCACCCCGATGGGGATGATCCGCAGCACAACATCGAAGCCGTCCGGCGCAATGGGCTGGCCGGAATAGCGATAGCGCACCATGCCTTCCGGGAAGCGCCGCTCGATCACCCCGTCCTGCAATCCGGCCGGATTGAAGTTGTCCTTGCTCGACCCCGTTTCCAGCAGCGTGTTATAGACGGATGAGCACAGGCTGTAGGTGTAATCCGGCGGCAGATCGCGCACATGCTCCAGCTCGCCGTGAATGCGGTAATGCACCACGCCGCGAGCGGGGGTGTACGTGATATGGATATCCGACGCCCCAGCGCGGAACGCATCGTAGGCCATCGCGTCGAAGTCGCGGTGCAGCTCGACATCGGACATCACCGACTGCCTCTTGCCCTGCCGCGCGTCCCACTCGGTGTGGACGACCTCGACCAGCTCCTGCGTGCCGCGAATCCGCCCCGCGTACACGTACCCTTCACTCAGCGCTCGCTGCGTCGGGCCGACCAGGCGCGTGCGATCCACGCCTTCCGCTTCGAGCAGGAAAAACCGGCGGCGAGGATCATTGGTGCTGGCGATGGCGACCACCTGCGGGTCGCGTTGCAGGCCGGGGGTGTCGCCCGGCACCACGTCCCACTCCGGCAGGTCTGCGACCCTGCGGGCCACGACCTCCATTCCCGCCAGCCCCAGCGCCTGCACGTAGTCGGCGCGGCTGACCACGCGAAGCACAAGCAATTGCTCGGCCACCGAACGCCCGGCTCGCGCGGCAGCTCCGCGCGCCTCCGCAATCACCGGGGCGTCCGGCCGCAAGCCCGCAATGCGGCAGAGCGCATCCAACACTGGGTCCACGGGCGCCAGTAGCGTCACTGCCCGCCACCTCCAAGCCGTGCAAACTCGATCCTCCACGCCTCGCCGGCCGCGCCATGCCCCACGGTCACGGCCATCCCGACGGGGACGAACCCGTGCCGGGCCAGACGATGCACCACCCCGGCCAGCCGCAGCCGATCCGGCAAGCGCGGCTCCTTCACCGCCAGCTTCTCGCGCACGAGCGGCAACGCGCCGGCAGGTGCCGCGTTGGCAGCGCTCAGGTCTTCCGCCGTGACCGGCTCGATCTCGAGGCCGATGTGGCTCAGGAGCAGCTCGCCGACCGCATCCACCGCAGGCGTCGGCCACGGCAAAGGCGCAAGCACCTGGTCATCCGTCCACTGCGCCGGCTCGCCGCCCCCCACGGCCGGCACCGTCACCTCGATGCTGCGCCGGTCATCAAGCAGGCGCACCGCGTGCACGCCATAGCGCTGCTGCACAGGACGCAAGGTGTAGGGCAGCCCCGGAGCAGCCGAATAGCGCCCGACACAGGTTGCGGGCGACGGTGTGCAGGTGAAACCCTCCTGTCGCCACCCGTCCATGACGGGAGGCAGTGAGCGCCGGGCCACGTCCCAGGCGCGCAGCACCCACTCCGCGTTCGTCGGATGCTGGGCGGTCAGGCCGCGAATCGTGCCGAGATAGGCGCTCCGGGTCGCCTCGGCCAACGCGGCGTCGTCGCCAGAGGCGGCACCCAGCTTCCTGGGTGCGAACTGCCACCATGCCACGCCGCCGATGGTCGAGAACATCACCAGCAGCACAATTACGCGGCCGAATTGCGACGCCGGCTTGTGGCGGCGCAAGGCGGGCACCTTGGCCTGAACCACCGCCTCGGGGTCGACTCTGCCGTATCCGGGAGCGAGAGCCCCGCCCCCTGCATCACGTACACCGGCAGGTTGAACGCCACCCGAAGCGCCTGCACCTGCGTCAGCGCCTGCTCCTCCGGCTGAATCGCATCCGATCCCGCCCCCACCCCTCCTTCCAGGATCAGCGCGTACCACACCTGCCCGTCATCGAGCGGCGCGACATAGATGCCGGAAGGGGCGACGGCGGCCAGCGCGGCGGCATAGCTATAGACACGCCCCTTGGCCGCTACGGCATCGGCGTACCCGACCAGTTGCGCGTCCTCGTCACCAGTAGTGGTGTACCACGCGCCCGCGTCTGCCCCGAGGGCGTCGGCGATCACGCGCGCAGGCTTGCGCCCGGCGGCTTCGACCCAGGTCAGCCCCCACGCGAATTGACGCCCTCCGAGGGTGGCGATCCGCACGGCCACGGTATCAGCCCCCCAGCATCAGCAGGCGCGACGACTTTCCGCGCTGGATGAGCATGCCCGTGCGCGCGATGCGCGCGACCTTCCAGCCGCCCGGCAGCGCGTCGCCCTCGCGCACCGTGACGCGCATGCCCTGGCTCACCACGTCGGCTTGCAGTGCACCGTCGGCACCCCAAATCCCGACCAGGCGGAACAGCAGCGACTCCTGCGCAGGCGGCGGCCTCCGCCATCGGCGACGGCAGTTGCTGCTGCATCGGCCCCGTGGCCAGGGCCGACGGAGACGGGATCGGCAGCAGGCTGGCGCTGTCGGGCTTCTCGGCTTCCTCGCCCCTGAGCTTGCGCTCCTGCTCGGCAAGCTGCGCCTGCAACTGCGTCAACCGCAGCTTGCGCACCAGCGCCGCTTCTTCATTCAGGTAGGCCGCCTCCTCCGCGCTCAATGCCGGAGCCATCGGCGCCGGTACGACGCTCGCCGTCGCTGGCGCGCCACCGGCCACCGGCACCACCTGCCCAGGCTTCACCGCCTGGCCTGGCGCCGCCCCGCTCGCGGCCGCCTGCGGCTGCGCATGGGCCACGCCGCACGCCAGGACGGCGGCCGACAACATCGCGTACACCTCGCGCTTCATCACGCCCCCCTCAGATCCGGCTCCGCACGGCCGTCACGACCGGCGTGATCGTCACCACCACGCGCTCCGTACCGCTCCCGGCGGTGCTGCGTCCTCCCAGCAGCCACAGCCGCCTGTCGAGCGGGGAACGGGTGTCCATGCTGGCGTCCACCGACTCGAACCCGGCCAGCACCAGGGTCTCGCCGGAATTGAGCCACACCTCATGGATGAACTCGCGGCTGGCCGTCTGCGGAAGCTGGATCGTCGCCTGCTCGGTGCCGAAGCTGTCCAGCGACTCGAGCGAGGATAGCGACATCATCAGCTTGAGCAGCAGCCGCTTACCGTCCTTCTGGACGTGCGGCAGCATGTAGAGATTCAGGCCGGTTTCGACCGAGCCGGGTTCGAGCGTCGGGCCGGTGTTGACGAGCGTCCCGCCAATCCCGCTCAGGTTCTGCGACACGCGCGCAAGATAGCTGGTGCGCTTGACCACCTTGAACGGCGCGGGCTTGTTGTTCGCCGTCAGGATGCTGCTGTTCTGCACCACGCTGGTACGCCCGATGCGCGACAGCGCATCGAGCATCATCTGGCTGCCGCCGTAGCGGTTCGGAACACCGTTGCTATCGCGCTGCGGCACCGACAGGATGAACGAGGACAGCCCTTCGCCCGCCACATTCGGCCTGCCGGCCAGCGTGGTGATCTGGAATCCGTAGTGCCCGAGCATGTTCTGGAACAGCACATTCCAGTTCAGGCCCCGCGTGTCCCTGTCGTTGGTGACGACGCGATAGATCGTCACTTGCATGTCCACCTGGCGGCTCAGCGAGGCCGCGACCTCATCGAGGTAGCGGCGGACTATTTCCACGCGGTCAGGGCGATCGCGCACCGTCACAGTGCCGGTGCGCTCGCCGATGGCATAGACGCCCTCGCTCGAAAGCATCGCCTTGATCGCCGCCTCGATCTCGGCCCACACGCTCGCAGTGGTCTTGTGCTCCCCCTGCGCAGTGGCCTCAGTCAGCGGCACAGCCCTGCCCGCCCTGGCTGGACTGCGATTGCCCACCCATTTTGCCGAGGGACGATGGTTCTCCCTGGACGGCAGGAATCAGGAACGTCTCGGTCTTCCAGCGGTAAAACTGCACGACCCGGCCCGCCTCGTCGTACTCCCACGCGGCATTGATGGCCGCTGCCACCGCGTTCAGCAGACCGATCCCGTCGCCGGTGTAGCTGATCGGCACGAGGGAGGTAGGTGAGGCCGCCGCCGCTGCCGGCATCGAGGAGGCACCCGGCAGCGGCGGCAGGCCTGCAAGCGTGGCGTCCATCCCCACNTCACGAACGGCCGGCATGTTGCCTGCATTCGCCAGCACGGACGGCGCCAGAAGCTCACTTTGGTACATCACGCGCACGCCGAGCAGGCCCTCAAGGCGCTTGGCGAGCACCTGCATCGGAACACCGATCGCTTCGTTCACCGTCACCTGACGGTAGAAGGATTGCGGGTAGNTCTCGCTGCGCCGGATCGGTCGCGCNTCCACATAAGGCAGATCCGTGACGACGGGGCCGGTCACAGGCTTGACCTGCGCCTCGCGCNCGCCCAGCAGGGCGCGCGCCCGCGCGTCCGCATCCTCGTGNCCCTTNGCCGCCTCGGAGCGAATCTCCATCATCGTCGAGCAGCCCGCAGACAGGCAGGCCGCCATGCACAGCACCAGCAGCCTGGGCTTCATTCGCTTTCCCTCACGTCCATCGGCTCGATCACCACCACCCGGTTGGCCTTCGCAAAGCGCGGGGCGACCCCTTGCATGCCGCCCTGCGCCTGGTAGGCGCGGACGACGTAGGACACCGCTTCGATCAGGTCGGTGTCAGGCATCGGGAAGTCCACGTCCAGCACGTAGTCCTCCTCGATGCGCCAGCGCAATTGCCAGCCGCTCGCCTGCACGTACTCACTGAGGGCATCGGACAGGTTGCGCCCCGCGCGCAGAACGCGCGGCTTCTGTGCGACCGGCCCGCGCGGCGCGGCACTGGCCGCAGCCCGCTGCACCACCGTCGCAACGCAGCGGCCGGGGTCGGCAAGCGCCGACAGCGGCGCGTTCGAGGCCGACCCGGCCTGTTCCACCACCTTGCGGAACACCGCGTCCAAGGGGCCGCTGACGTTGCGAACGTCACCGTCACATTGCCCGCGCCTGAGGCCTCCGCCTTCCACGCCGTCCCCTCGAACAGCAGCGCCAGAGCGTCCGCCAACGGCATTTCATTGGCGGACACCCCCACCACCGAGTAGGCCGACATGGGCGGGCAGTTGGCCCAGGCCGCGCCAGGAAGCAAGAGCAAGGCGCTCGCCGCGCCCACGAGCGTCTTCCGCATCAGTTCGCCTCCACGACTTGCAGGCGGCCCGCCACGGAGCCGCGATACTCGATTTCGCACTTGGCGCCCGCCTTCGCGCACGCCGCCTGCGCCCTCTGCGCCGCCCGCGCGCCGGCGGTTGTGCCGTCTGCGAGCACGCGAACACGCTTGCCGCGCCACGCCGACCAGGCGGCGTCGCGCTCGGCCTCATCGAACGACACCGAGATCGGGCCCGCCGCCGGCGTCTCAGGTTCTGCGACACGGGTCTGCCGCACGCCGGACGGTCCGCTGACGACGATCTCACCGCCGAACTCGGCCTGCGCAGCGGACGCGGGCACGGGTGCGGCAGGAAGGGGGGCGTGGTGCTGCACCTCCGCCGCCCTGATCTCGACTTCGGCGGCCCCGACCGGCCGCGTGACGCTGACGATGCCAGCCCCCGGCGCGGCAGTCCGGCTCTCGACCACGGCCTCATGCGGGCCGTAGCGCAGTACCACGCGCGGAGTCAGCGGCACCACCATGTAGTAGCCGCGAATCCGGTACGACAGCGGCCCGCTTGGGCCGATAGGGGCGGGGGGGTCGGTCGGGTCGCGTAACTGGATGTAGAGCGAGGCGCCATCGTCGAACGCCTGCACCGGCCGCGCCTGCGGCGCACCGCTGACCACCCAATCGCCATTGATCGTTGCCGCCCGGGCCGCAGACAAGCACGCCAGCAGGGCCAGCATCAGTCCCGCCCGCCTCACGGCGCACCCCGCGTGGCGGGCACTTCGATGTCCCGAGTCACCACCACCCGGATTTCCTGCCCGGGCGGGATGACGAAGTACGGTTGCGCCCCTGCGTAGCGCTGAAGAATCGCTTCGTTGACCTTCGGCATCGTCTGCTGCAACACGCTCGGCGCTTGGTAGGTGCCGCCGACGCCGGGAACGGTCGAGTCGGTGGCCTCCAATTCCTTGGCGATGGCGCGATCTGCCGCCTGGCCGAGAATCGCCACCAGAACACTCGGCCCGACCGCGCGCCAGAAATTGGACTTGTAATTCCCTTCCACCCCGGCCGTTCCATCTAACCCAACGGATGGGGTCGATGGTAAATCAAAAGCGTCACCGTTTGGAAGTATCAAACGGGAGAATGAAACTGCAATTCGATCAACCCCAGGGGTCACGCTGGTCGCGTAGCTGCCCACCAGCTTCGACCCCTGCGGGATCAGCAGGACGCGGTGGGTGCGCGAGTCATAGACGTTGCGGCTGATGACGGCAGTGATCGGCCCCGGCACCCGGGTATCCACCCGGCTCACCAGTACCGCCGGCAGCGGGGTGCCCTGGTGAATGATTCGTTCGGACGGCGCCCGCGCCGGCCGCAGCGTCTCGTAGTAGTCCATCTCCGGCCGGGGCGCGGATCCCTCCCCGTCCCCCGCCTCGTCTCCTCCGAACAGATCCTCTCCCACGCTTTGCGCCACCCCGCCAGCCGAGCGCGTCCGGTAACTCTCGTAGATCACGCCTTTCTGCTGCTCGCCCCCGACGGCCAGACCACCACCGCCCGCGCCTTCCACGCCGGACAACGGCGGCAACGCATCGCCCGTCATCCGGCCAACATCGGGGCGATTACCCATGACTGCGCGCTGCGCCTCATCCAGTTCGCGCAGCAGATGGGGGTCCAGCCCGTTCGCGGCGGCAGGCTCCTGCCCGCCATTCCGGAAGTTGTCGAACGCCTGCCGCTGGCGTTCCTCGGCAGCCGCTTGCCGTTCCTGCTCCCGGGCGATCCGTTCCAGCTCGGACTGGGCGGCCTCGGGCGAGCCGGCAGGCATGGCCGCGATGCGCTCTTGCTGCTCCTGCTCGACCTCGGCTTGCTTCTGCTGCTGCGGGTCCTGAATCCACATCAGCGCCATGCCCGCGAGCCAGATGATCGTCAGCGCCGCGAGCAACAGGTACAGGAGCTTTCGGTTGACGGGCTTCTTGACGCCCGCCGCCGATACGGGCGCGCTCATCCCCGCTTCTCCCGGACGATGCGCACCTCATCCTTCCGTAGCCGCAGCACGAAACGGTCGGCGATGGACGGCACCACCACATACGCGCCCTGCACGCTGAAATCCACGACCTCAAGGCCCGTCGGTTGCTCGGCGAAGATCGCGGGCAGATCCTGCACCGAGCCGAGCCGTATCCAGGTGCGCACGCCATCGTCAAAGACCGCCTGCGGGCGGAATGGCGCAGTGCCCTTGATCTTCCAGCCGAAGTTCAGGCGGTCAGGCGCCACACCCGGATCNCCGGCAACGACCGGNGTCACCTCGGGCAGCGCCGCAGCCTTCGCCTGGCCGCGCCAATACAGGCCATCCTCGGCTTGCCCCGGCACCTGCCAGCGCACCCGCTGGAACCACATCTCGCCCGGCGGCACCGACAGCAGGGTGAGTTCGTAGCTGCGCTTGTCGGTGATGAGGGTTCCGGTGTTCACATGCCCGGCCGCCAGCGGCTTGATGAGGACGCGGCGATGGTCGCCCGTGACGTGGTACGACCACTGCACCGCGTCGGACAGATACAGCCCCTGGACTTGCTCGCCTTCCGGCACCTCGATGTTGACGAACGTCCCCTCCATCGCGCGGATGGCGAACGACACGTCCGGGCTCCAGCGGAACGTCACCAGACGCGTGCCGTTGACTGCCGGCAGCACGTCGGTGCGATCTCCGGGCAGCGACACCTTCATCGCCTCCTGGAGGCCTCGCAGATTCATCGCCTGCTCCGCAGACGCAACCGGCGCCGCAGCCGCCAACGCGACGGCGAGAATGTTCTTATGCCAGCTCATCGGCCACCCCGAACTTCGTGATCCACAGGCCAATCGGATTGCGGTACACCTCCTCGTCCGTCCGAGGAGGTAGCAATGCGAACGAAACGGTTATTTGCACGCGCTTCTCCGCGTTGCGGTTGTTGGTCAGCTTCACGCGGATGAGCGCGGTGCTCTCGCTCAGGAACTGGATGGAAATCAATTGCGCCGTCTGCCGATACCCGGGGGTCTCGGAGAGGATTTTCAGCGGACGCCCCTGCTCGCTCACGTACCGCTGCCAGTCGGTCAACGCATCGCCGCGGCACAGGGCATAGGATCGAGGAAGCCGATGCGTGCGCGAAGTCTCATCCACCGTCATCAGGTCTTCGACCCAGCGAGCCAGGAAGTACCGGATGTGCGCTTCCTGTGGCTGGAACCGCGCCATCGTGGCCTCGCTGACAGCCACACGCCCGGTGGGCTTGCCGGAGGCGTCCACCTCGACCTCGACCGTATATGGAATGCGCTCCTTGAGCGGCAGCATCAGCAGGATCGCCAGCGCTAGCGCCACCACGGCTGCGATTGCCGCGAACAGCAGGACGATCAACCTTCGGTTCGCCATCGCCGGCGCCTCGATGGCGCTCACGTACTGCCGCGCACCGCGCAGGTTCAGGCTTGGCGCAGGGTGCCCGCCCTCCTTCCCCATTCGATTTGTCATGGATGTTTAAATCGGACGAATAAGGCCACACGGGATACTAGCGCAAACCCGCCCCGTGTGCAGCCTGACCGTCAAACGCCGCGCCAGATGCTCCGCGCG
>JGI25331J36430_1001481_pt1 | contig 12469 bp, 10 predicted proteins | sample HigsolmetaAR206D_FD_36430 | JGI IMG/M metagenome (IMG submission 36430) | reverse complement strand
GTCATTGAAGTTGCACAAGATGTTAGCATAGCTAATGTCATAATAGCTACAATGGTTTTAAAAAAATTAATCATTCTATTTTTCATTTTAATTGAGTTTTGTTATAAATCGTCTATTGCTTTTGCTTTAATTTTTGCACTATTGATTTTGTCGAAGTGTCAAGTGTTCCGTCAATAGGAACTCCTTTGAAAGTGAGATGCTCCGAAGTTTGAGCAAAAGTTAGCATTGTCGTAAATGCAAAAATCAATGTCGTAAAGATTGTTTTCATACTTCCGTTATTTTTAGTGTTCGTTTTTAGCCTGTCACTGGTTTATGCTGACACATAACATTTGTGTCTCCGCAAGTTATTTGTGCAAATGCTACATATTCTTGTGTCGGTTTATTAGTCATATAGACGTCAATTTTCGCGTCTTCACTTTTTGATGGGTATGAGTCACCAAATAGAATAATATTCGCCTTTGCCATTAGAAAGCCTGTGCTGGCACAACCTGATATGACAGATATTAAAATCAACAAGTAAAATATGAATACACATCTTTTCATGTTTTATTGTCGAGGAGTTGATTGGGGCCTTCTGAGTGCCGTATTTTTAACTAACGCAAAATTTGATTATATAATAAGTTATATTCAAATATAAAATATTTTTTATAAAAATTCACCAAGTTAAATTACTTATACACAACCTTTTACACAGTAAATTCACATATGTGGTGGGTAGTACCATTCAGCTCGCCTATCATCGTGAATGAAATACGCCAGCGAGGGAGAGCTTTTTGGGAGCAGCTAGGAGGGAGGTAGTTTTGGTATTATTTAGCTTAATTAAAGTGTTGGCGCTGGGGTATCATCCAGCCGCTCGGCCAAACCGATGAGGAGTCCCTCGACTCCCCGGATATAACAGAGCTTATAAATATTCTCGTAATTCACCACTTCCCCCACCAATTCAGCGCCTTGTTTTTGCAGTCGCTCTAGTAATTCGTCCAGATGGTCTACCCTAAACATGACACGGAGATAACCCAGGGCGTTTACCGGTGCTGTTCTATGGTCTTCGATGATTCCCGGAGTGTGAAATTGCGAGAGCTCCAGCCGACTGTGTCCATCCGGGGTCACCATCATGGCTACTTCTACCGATTGATCGCCCAGCCCGGTGACTTTTCCTGCCCAAGCACCCGATACCATTGCCCTGCCTTCGAGGGTAAGCCCCAATTCCGTGAAAAATGAAACGGCATTATCTAGGGATTGCACCACAATGCCCATATTGTTCATCTCTACTATTTTGCTTTTTGCCATGATTGTGTTTTTATGGTTTGCGTGTTTGATTGGATGTACTTCTGGCGCCTGTTTACGAACCTCTTGTCTAATGCAAGGGTATTCAAGAAAGGATTTTGCCGATGAGATAGCATTGTGTAACGATCAAGCGCATTAGGAATAGGAGGCGTAGCATAATACCTAATAACCGCAATCGCACTGTTTTCCTTTCGGTAACACCCAGTTGAAGGTAGTTTTAATTTTTCAAATAGAGTGGATGCCAATATATCCTATTTTCCTATCCTTCATACAGGTTTTACCGATATTGTATTTTTGGTACACTTATCTATTATGGACAATAGCATGAGTGGAATTATTAGATAACGCTATATAATGGAAGATGGAGTTTCGAAATCCTTTGTGCTAAAAAACGAAAACGAGCCTCTGTAGGTGAGTAGGGGGGCCTACTGGTACTATTTCCACTTGTTGCTTTATTGGGTTTTCAGCTTATCCTTAAAAGCCGCTCTAAATTTGTCTACCTTAGGCCTAATCACAATTTTGCAATAAGGGTTCTTGTCTTCGTTGTTATTGAAATAGGACTGATGGTAGTCTTCGGCGGGATAAAAATGCCTGAAAGCTTTGATTTCGGTAACGATGGGCTTGTCAAAAGCGCCGCTTTTATCCAAGGCTTCTTTATAATATTCAGCCTTTTTTCTTTGCTCTTCGTTGTGATAGTAAATACCACTACGGTACTGTGTTCCTACATCATTACCCTGACGGTTGAGTGTGGTGGGATCGTGTGTTTTCCAAAAAATTTCAAGCAGCTCGTCGTACGAGATTACGGTAGGATCATACACAATTTGCAAGGCTTCTGCAAAACCGGTAGTGCCGGTGCATACTTCTTCATAGGTGGGTTGTTTATCGATATGGCCATCGGTATAGCCGCTGGTCACTTTTTCTACACCTTTTACATCCTGAAATATAGCTTCTGTACACCAAAAACAACCATTGGCAAATGTGGCGATCTCCGTTTTCTTTTCCATTTTTGAATTTTTAGTTTGAGGCCCTGTAAATACAGGCATTGGTTTGGGGTGTTTTTGTTGCCCACAGGCCGTAAAAGTACACCACAATAATAACAATGCCGGAAACAGGAAGCGGTTCATACTGTCAATTTATAAAAAAACAATCAGTATGAAAAAAATGTTCGATGGTCGGCGAAGATATTCAGGCCCTGGATTTGCTGCCATCCGCGTATTAAACTGTAATTTTGCCCGCTTTAGAAAGTGAGTATATGAAGTTATATCCCGAATCGGCTTCGGTACAATTGGAGTTTGATAAAGTGAAGGCTCTTTTGGTGGCCCATTGTCAATGTCAATATGCCATCGAAAAGGCGCAGCAGTTGCGTATTCATACCCATAAGAAGTTTGTGGATGCAGACTTAAGACAGAGCCATGAGTTCAAGCAGCTAATTCTAAACAGGATTTATTTTCCGAACGATTATGTTTTAAACCTCCATAAAGAGCTTAAATTATTATCCATCAGTGGCTCTGTACTCCAAGGGGAGGATTTGCTCAATATCCGCAAGTTGGCGGAAAGTATTGAAAAAATCTTCCGCTGGTTTAACGAAGAGCGCAGAGTGGCCTATTCCGGCCTATGGGAGATTGTGCAGGGAACTTATTATGAAAAAGCCATTATAGCACTGATTGATGAGGTGATTGATGAACAGGGGAATGTAAAAGATTCGGCTTCTGATGCGCTAAGAGACATTCGTCAGTCGCTGTACAAAAAGCGTAATGAGCTGCGTAAGATATTTGACCGCATTATTTCCAGGCTTTCCAAGCAGGGCTATCTGGCCGAAATTGAAGAAAGCTTTATGAACGGCCGTAGGGTAGTGGCCGTATTTTCGGAGCACAAGCGCGTGGTGAAAGGCATTTTTCATGGTGAGAGCGATAGTCGTAAAACCGCATTTATCGAGCCCGAAGAAACCATGCCGCTAAATAATGAAATCAGCGACCTGGAAAATCAGGAAAGAAAAGAAGTGTACCGTATTTTAAGGCAGCTTACTGCGCGGCTATCGCAATATGCGGCCTTACTGCATACCTATCATGCGATAGTGGGTGAATATGATTACATCAGGGCTAAGGCTAAGTTTGCCATAGATATCAACGGTGAGTATCCCGTGGTGCACGATAAAGCGTTGGTGCATCTGGTACAGGCCTATCATCCTTTATTGTATCTGTACAATAAAAAGAGTGGTAAACCCACAGTCCCCGTTACGGTAACGTTGAAGGAAGACCAACGTATTTTGGTAATTAGTGGACCCAACGCCGGAGGAAAAACCGTAACCATGAAAACCATTGGGCTCTTGCAGATGATGCTCCAAAGCGGCTTATTAGTGCCGGTGCATCCCTCCAGCGAGTTTGGCATTTTCAAACAACTGATGATCCACATTGGGGATACGCAAAGTCTGGAATTTGAGCTGAGTACCTACAGCAGCCATCTGCTGCATATGAAATATTTTATGGAGCATGCCAATGGCAAAACTCTGTTCTTCATTGATGAGTTGGGAAGTGGTAGTGATCCGCATCTGGGTGGAGCTTTTGCCGAGGTGATCTTATTGGAGATGCTGAAGAAACACTCATTTGGTGTAGTAACCACTCACTACCTCAATCTGAAAGTAATGGCGGGTAAAACCGCAGGTATTATGAATGGTGCGATGGCTTTTGATGAGCAAAACCTGCAACCCATGTATCAGCTAATCATCGGAAAACCGGGAAGCTCCTATACCTTTTCCATAGCCGAGCGCATCGGCCTGGATAAGCGGCTGATTGATAAAGCCAGAGCGTTGGTAGATAAGGATCATTATAGGCTGGATAAGCTGCTCAACCGCACCGAGCAAGATTTGCGCGATATTGCACAGAAAGATAAGGAACTGCAGCGACTGATAAAGGAAAATGAACGGCTGCAGAAAGAAATGCAGCAAGTGATGGATAAAGAACGCCATCGTCAGCAACTGGCTGTTTTGCGCGAGCAAAATAAAATCACTCAGGAGCGCATCACCTATCTGAAAGATATGGAGCGTAAGCTTAAGCAGATTACCATCGAATGGAAAAAGGAAGAGGATAAAGAAAAAGTGATGAAACAGATGGCAGCCCTGCTATTCAACCGCAATACTACTAAGACGGTAACCAAAATGCAGAAGAAAATAGAAAGCAAGTACACCGAAGTAGGCGGAGAAATTAAGGTGGGTGATCTGGTAAAGATGCGGAAAAATCATCAGGTAGGTGAGGTGTTGGAAATAAAAAGTAAACGGGCTGTTGTAAAAATAGGATTGCTGCCAATGCAGGTAGAATTGCAAGACCTTGTAGTGGTGAAGGAAAATACACCAGCCAAAGCGGATTAACATTAAATCATTTGCATATGAAAAAGAACTCCAGAAGACAATTTATTAAAAGCGCTGCAGTAGCAGCAATAGCACCCTCTGTACTAACTGTCGATCAACCGAAGCAAATACTACATCAGGTATTCTTTTGGTTGAAGAATCCGGAATCTGAGGCCGATAAACAAGCCCTGCTTAAAGGTCTCAGAACTTTAAAAGCCATTCCTCAGATAAAAAAACTAATCATAGGCACACCGGCAGCCACAGAAAAAAGACCTGTTATAGATAACAGTTATGATATTTGTCTGCTTGAATATCTTTCAAGTGTGGAGGATGAAAAAGCCTATCAGGTGCACCCCATACATAAGGCATTTGTAGAGCAATGCAGCCATCTGTGGAAAAAAGTACAGATATACGATGTGGAAGTAATGGAATAGTTTCTGTGCTCATTCCTCGCAGATAAATGATTAATGCCTGTCTGGCTTTTCGGCGTTACGGCGGTCGGTAACGATACAATATACCTCTCCGTCGATAATCTCCTCGTGCCATTCCCATTCGTCGAGATTCACCCTCATATCTCTTTCCGACGATAGATAAGTGATAGCGTTTCCCGTAAAGCACACCGGTATCTGCAGAAAAAGCTGAGGATGTGGTGGTTCTATGTTGTGTGTATTTTCTGGGTAGTGGCGTTTCATGGTAATCATGTTTTTAGTTTTAAAATAACTTCTTATCCTAATCGGTTAACAGGGNGGAGGTGGCAATAGGTCGTGTTATGAAGCGAGCGTACAGTGTTAGGATTTGATTCAGCTGGAGTAGTAGACTACCAGTATTAAATTTACATCAAAAACAAGGGGATTCCAAATTGTTTTTGTTAAAGCAGATGAAGCTTTTCTCCTTACAGGTATAAAGTGCTTTATGGCAATATCTTGTATGCATAAAAAAAACCGGAGTTGAAAACTCCGGTTTTTATGTTAAAGATGTTTTGTTACTTATTCTTAAGTGGTTTGTGCTTTAGGAGCATGGATATCTACCTGCGGTTTCGACTTTTTGATGCCACCTTTTAGGTCAATCAATACCGGAGCCGCAACGAAAACAGTTGAGTAGATACCGGTAAGCACACCAATCAACATCGCAAAAGCAAAACCTCTGGTAACCTCACCACCGAAAATAAACAGAATTAAAATAGTGAGGAATACAGTGAGTGTAGTCATGATAGTTCTGCTCAGTGTTTCATTGATGGCTTTGTTTATCAGCTGTTTCTGATCCATGGAAGGATACAACTTCATATCTTCACGAATACGATCGAAGACCACCACGGTATCGTTCATGGAGAAACCAAGTACAGTCAGGATAGCCGCAATAAAGTGCTGGTCGATTTCTAGCGGGAATGGTACAAATTTTCTCGCATAGGAGAAGACTATAAGTACCATTAACGCATCGTGTATCAAAGCGAAAATAGTTCCTAATGAGAATCTCCAATCGCGGAAACGCAAGAAGATGTATATAAAGATTACAAAGATTGCCAGCAGCGTTGCCTTAATCGCACCTTTCTTCAAGTCGTCAGAAATAGTAGGCAACACTTTCTTGGTTTCTCTTTTATAAATCTGATCGAACTGCTGATAAGTAGTATTTTCAGGCAGATATTTTTTCAGACCTTCGTAAAGTTTGTATTCCACCACAGAGTCAGCATATTGCGTTCTCGGGTCGCGAATCATGTAGGCGGTAGTGATATCCAGTGTGCTAGCATCACCTACAGTTTTGATAATCGGATTTTCATCTTCGAAGGTTGCTTTGAGATCTGCTCTTACAGCTTCTACATCTACTTTTTTACCAAAAGCAATTTTGTAGCTACGTCCACCATCGAATTCCACACCATAATCAAATCCATTGAAAATAGTACCGATAGCCAACAGGGCAATAATAGCTGATATGACATAAGCTTTTTTACGGAACTCAATGAATTTGAAGTTGGATTTCTTCTCAATGGCGGTACTGATTTTGGTAAAGTACTGCAGATGTCTATTCTTATTAGTAAACCAGTCGGTTACCCAGCGGCTTACCAGAATACCGCAGAATAATGAAAGGAACAGACCCAAAATTTGAGTAGTGGCAAAGCCTTTTACCGGACCTAATCCGAAGTAGTAAAGGATAAAGGCGGTAAGCATGGTGGTGATGTGGCCATCCAATACTGGAGCTAAAGAACGGTGATAACCTTGATTAATCGCCGGTATATAAGCTTTACCTTTTCTTAGTTCTTCCTTAATTCTTTCGTAGATAAGTACGTTGGTATCTACCGCCATACCTATAGTGAGTACCAAACCCGCAATACCGGGAGCAGTGAGGGTAGCACCCAGTCCGGCCAGTACACCTACGGTAAACAGCAGGTTTAGAATCAACGCAATATTAGCTACCCAACCACCTGTGTTATAGTAAATGATCATCAAAGTGAAGATCACGATAAATGAAATAATGAAGGAGGTCATACCACCCTTCAGTGCTGCAGCACCCAGGGTAGGACCCACGGTAGTATCGGAAACGATTTTTGCNGGAGCCGGTAGTTTTCCGATTTTAAGAATATTGGCCAGGTCNCTTGCTTCCTCTGTAGTAAAGCTTCCTGAAATGCTGGATCTACCGCCCTCGATAGGTTCATTTACGTTGGGTGCAGAATAAACAATGTTATCTACCACAATGGCGATGGGGCGTCCTACATTGGCGCGAGTCATATCAGCCCAAATTCTGGCACCTACCGGATTCATATCCAGTGTAACATGTGTTCTACCAGCCTGGTCAAAGTCGTAACGGGCATTGGTTACCATTTCTCCACCCAGACGAGCAGATTCACGGCCATAGGTTTTAATGGCATGTAACTGAACAAAAGGAGATTTTTTCTCCGGAATACCAAACATCCATACTAGGTCGGCAGGGAAATGATTTTTTACTACAGGCGATTCCAATATTGCGCGTACTTCGGCAGTATCTTTAATCATTACCAGACCCACTCCGTTAATTCTCCCTTGCGCTGCTGCCGAGAAATCAATCCAACCGCTCAAATACTTTTTAGCTTCTTCTTCCTGATTCGCTTCGGGCGTAGTGGAAGTGTTGCCTTGCTGAGCCAGTTGTTTTAATTGATCCTGCAAGTTGCCGCTATCGCTTGGAGCAGCTGCTGTACCGTCAGCAGGAGCTGCGGCTGTAGCAGTAGAATCGTTTTGCTGGGATGTAGCAGGTTTATTTTCATTGTTATATGCAAAGAAAGCATCGTTAGCGCTGCTGATGCTAGCTGCAATTTCGTTTAGGGTATATACTTCCCAGAACTGCAAGTTGGCACTTGCCTGCAGATTTTTACGCACNCGCTCTTTATCCTGNACACCCGGCAACTCTACAGAAATGATTTGCTTGTCCGGATCAGGGTTAATGCTGGGNTGTGCTACACCAAACTTATCAATACGTGTGGTAATCAAACGGGCTGTATTGTCAAACGCTACCTTAGCTTGCTCATTCAAGAAGCTGATTACCTTGCTGTCGCTGTCGGTAACTTTTATCTCACTATTGTTAGCGTTGGCAAACAATTCGGCAAGGCGTGCGTTAGGAACTAATTTCTTGTATTCTTCTACAAACAGGGTTACGAAATTAGCATCGCTATTACCTTTACGAGCTTCAGCATTAGAAAGGGCTTTTAGGAAATTGGGATCTTTGCTGTTGTTGGCAAGCGTCTTCAGCACTCCGCTCATTTCCACTTCCATGGTAATGCTCATACCTCCCTGCAAATCCAGCCCTAGGTTTAACTCTTCGCTTTTAGCCTTTTGATAGCTGATAGGGCCTGTAAAACCGTAAGTAAGCGTTACATCTTTGGTACTGTCTTTCAGACGGGCTAATCTAGCCTCATAAGCCTGACTAAGAAACTCACGGTAAATTTCTTGGGAATCCCTATTGTTAGGATATTTTGCCTCAGGGGTAGGGAAGTTTTTGTCTACAAATGTACGTGCTTGTTTCTCAAGTTTTTTCTCGTGATTGCGCACCAGCCAGGTAAATGACAACTGGTACAACGAATAAATGATAAGCAGAATCGTAAAAAAACGAACCAGGCCTTTAAGTTGCATATGAGTTTACTGTTTTATTTTTCGCTTAGTTTCGTAAAAGTACTTTGGCAAGTTATCCGCCAAAAACCTTATCCTGTTTTTTCAAAGGCTGCAAAGATAAGGTTTCGCATCAATTAAAATTTATAAGTTAATAAAATAAGATTATTAAAAAAATAAGGGAAAATATAAAATCCTTTTCAACATTTTATCATTTAAATTATCTTTTATCTCGATCAACCATTACCTTTGCGTGATTTTTTATAATTANTAAAGAAAATATATTCTAACAATGCAATTATCATCTCTTTTACAACGCTTTGCCGAGCCTGAAACATTGAAGATGGCTAAGCTGGGCCGTGAATTAAGGGCCAAAGGCATAGATGTAATCGATCTGAGTTTGGGTGAACCCGATTTTGACACCCCCGATCACATTAAACAGGCCGCTATTCAAGCGATTAACGACAACTGGAGCCACTATACCCCCGTTGCCGGATTTCTGGACCTGCGCGAAGCCGTATGTACTAAGTTAAAGAGAGATAACCAATTGGATTATAAACCTGAACAAATTATCGTTTCTACCGGTGCCAAACAAAGCCTGGCAAACGCAATTTTGGCTTTGGTAGATGAGGGCGACGAGGTGATTATTCCTACTCCTTACTGGGTAACCTACTCCGAACTGGTAAAAATTGCCCGCGGAAAAGTGGTGGAAATCAGAACCTCTTTGGAAAAAGGCTTTAAAACAACCGCAGAAGAGGTAGAAGCCGCTATTACCCCTAGGACGAAAATGTTCCTGTTTTCATCGCCTTGTAATCCTTCGGGTGCCGTTTACACCAAAGAGGAGCTGGCGGCGTTGGTAGAAGTATTTAAAAAACATCCTAATATTATCATCGTGTCGGATGAGATTTACGAATACATTAATTATGTAGGTCCGCACGAAAGCATTGCTCAGTTTGAAGAAATCAAAGATCGTGTGGTAATAGTAAACGGACTGAGTAAAGGATTTGCCATGACTGGATGGCGTATCGGCTACACCGCTTCTACAGTGGAGATTGCCAAAGCGATGGAGAAAATTCAGGGACAGATTACAAGCGGTACTTGCTCTATTGCCCAAAAAGCTGGTGTGGTGGCGCTGACAGCCGATTTAAAGCCTACCCAAGAAATGACAGCCGAATTCACCCGCAGAAAAAATCGCGTACTGGAGCTGATTAGCGAAATNCCGGGAGTGAAATGTTCTAATCCCGACGGAGCNTTCTATATTTTCCCCGATATGAGTGCCTTCTACGGCAAATCTGATGGTGAAACATTGATTTCTGATTCGGCAGATTTGTGCATGTATTTGCTGAACACCGCTCATGTATCATCTGTAATGGGTGCTGCTTTCGGTGAGCCCAAATGTGTGCGCTTCTCCTTTGCAAATAGCCTAGCCAATATAGAGAAAGGATGGAGCCGCATCAAAGAAGCTTTAAGTAAGCTGAAATAATATTATTTATAAAGATATAGTTCATTAAAGCCCTGGCAACAGGGCTTTTTTATTGAGAACTGCTGCAAATTGATTAAAGTCAAGAGAATTTGAATATATTTGTGCAGAGGCTGTCGGGTACGCAGCTTTTAAAAAAATCAAAATATATCAATGAGGTATTCATTTTTGTCTAAGTTATTACCTCTATTCCTTTTGCTCTCAATTTGTTTGTCAGGCTTCTCTTTTTCGCAGAAGGCACCTAACTATCCGGTATTGTCCATGCCTGATAGTAAGGAAAAGGTCGATTCCATATTGAACATTGTAGAGAACAATAGATACGACGTCAATCGCCAGATACTTTATAACGAAGCCTTTCGACTAGTAGAAAAGTTCAATTACAAAAGTGCAGAGCCTTTGCTCTATAATTCGTACGGCGTTTTCAAAAGAGATATGTCGCAGTACGACGATGCTATCCATTATCACAAAATAGCACTGGATCTTGCCAAATCTCATAACAACGTCAAGGAAGAAATTAAAGCCTATAACAATTTGGGAGTAGCCTATCGTCGTGTGGACGATTATAATATGGCACTCGATTATCTCACCAAAGCCTGGATGCTGGCCGAGAAAATGGGCGATAATTATAGCGTGACGATTGCGCTGAACAGTATTGGGAATATCCATGTGGTTCGGGAAGATTATCGCGCAGCCATTTACTATTTCAAACTGTGCATGCCCATTGCCGCCCGTGAAAACAATAAGCGCGGCCTGGCTATTAATTTGCAAAATATGGGTGAGTGTTATGAGCGGATGGGGATGATGGACTCCGCCAAGATTTATTATAAAAGGGCATTGGGATTTAATATCATTCGCAATGATGATAAGGGTATTGCTATCTGCTATAATAGTCTGGGTAATATTCTGATTCGGGAAGGGCAGATTGATAGAGGCTTAAAACTACTGAAAAAAGCACTCGACATCAATATCAAACTAGGTGATCAACTTTTTATTGCCAATAGCTATTCTAATCTGGGCAAAGCGTACTTTCTGAAAAAAGATTATCAAATGGCCCAGCAAATGTTCGATACCTGCCTGAACATTGCCAATACCATCCGCTCTGTAGTGGAAGCTAAGAACGCGTATGAGGGGCTTACTAAAACTGCTGCAGCAAGAGAAGACTGGAAAGCTGCATTTGAATACGGCTCCTTGTTTAAAGAGTTGTCCGATAGCATACTCTTAAAAAACAATCAATCGTTGCGCAATAAAGAATTTGCTTACCACCAGGAAAAAGTGGAAATGGCTCAAAAAGTGGATAGGAATAAGAATATTATCATGGTAGGTAGTCTTATTCTGTTCCTGTTGCTATTAATTACCGGGGTCTTATATTATTTGCGCCTCCGACTATTGGAAAGAAACCGCTCGCTGCAAAGAGAGCTGGAAATACGTGCGCAGATAGCATCCGACCTGCACGATGATATGGGCTCATCACTCAGTAGTATTCATATCTTCAGTGAATTGNTGCGTAAAAGCGGAGCGGGTTCGCACGACCTACTATCAAAAATTGAAGCTAATGCAAAAGACACNCTCGAAGCTTTGGACGATATCATCTGGCTGGTAAAACCGAGTAATGACAAGTTCAGCAATTTGAGCACGCATATTAGCGAGTTTGCCATCCCATTGTTTGAATCGAAGAATATCAATTTCGAAATAGAATTTCCGGAGAATATTGCAGACATTCCTATTCCAATGGAAACCCGCCGAAATATTTTCCTAATCATTAAAGAATCGGTAAACAANCTGGTGAAGTATTCAGAATGCACAGAGGCTTCTATTAAAGCTTGGATCGATAATAATATACTTCGTTTTGTGGTGAAGGATAATGGCAAAGGCTTCAATCCCAATCAAGAAACTAACCGCAACGGCATCAAAAACCTAAGAGCACGTGCTAAACAAATTAATGCAGATATTGATATCAACTCAACACCAGGAAGAGGTACTGAGATTATACTTACCATTAATGCCAAAGATTTTATAAGTGTCAATGCAGCATCCTAATCTTTCTACACAATAATAATATCAGGATGAATACTTTTGAGATGTTCAACAAATTCTTTTTGCAGCTTGGGAGAGATGATAACGCAGCCATCATCTCCATATTCAATTATCAACCTATCTACGGAAAATCCCGGCCCGCTTAAAAGGTTACTTCTTTTTCGTGTTATTCTTTTGATACTCTCAATATCTATCTCCTCATAAAACAAAAACCCACTTTTGATAATCAGGCGATGTTCAAAAACCGTATAATGAGTG
>JGI25331J36430_1001452_pt1 | contig 12659 bp, 13 predicted proteins | sample HigsolmetaAR206D_FD_36430 | JGI IMG/M metagenome (IMG submission 36430) | reverse complement strand
GACGTCCATGGACGAGCCGCCGCCGATGCCGATGACAATGTCCGCACTTGCGGCTCGCCCCTGGGCGACACAGTCGAACAGCACCTGCTCGGGCGGATCGGCGACGACCGCATCAAACACCGTCACGTTGAAGCCCGCCTTGGCGAGCGAAGCCTTGGCGGGCTCGAGAACGCCTGCCTTGTGCAGGCCGGCATCGGTCACGACCAGCAGGTTGCGGGCGGCGAACCAGCCGCCGAGGAGTTCGCCGAGCCGTGCGGCGGCACCCCATTCGACGTGGATATGCCCCACCGTGGTGAAGGAAAACGGATTGAAAGTCATGGCTGCACTTCCTGGATTTTGCCGGCCCGGGCCGGACTGAATTCCTGAAGGGGTCTAATGGCGGGTCAGACGATACCCTCGATCTGGCGGGTCGCCAGTTCGCGGGCGATCTTTTGCTTGTGTTCGAGCGTTTCGCCCGGACGCGGGCGGTACCAGATGGCGGTCCAGTTGATGGCACCCAGCATGCCCTTTACCGCGATGGACGCGTTTTCAGCGCGGATGCTGCCATCCTGCTGGCCGCGGCGGAACACATCGACGAACAGGCGCTCGAACTCGCGGCGGATCGCCATGATCTCGTCGAGAACCCGGCGTTGCGCGAGCGTCGTGGCGCCGAGCCGGTGCATGTGCACGCCCTGCACCACGACCGCCAGATAGGCGATGTTCTGCAGCATGGTCAGAGCATGCGCCTCGAGCATGGCATGCAGCGTTTCGCGGCCGCAGCTTCCGGTATTCATCGCCGCCTGAACCGCCTCGTTCAGGCGGCGCATACCCTCGCGGTGAACGTCGAAAAACAAATCCGTCTTGGAGCGGTAGTAGTGGTAGATCCGGCCTTTGGTGGCGCCGAGTCGCCGGGCGACGTCGTCAATGCTGGTGCCCTGAAAGCCCATTTCCATGAAGCACTGGGCCGCAACNTCAAGAATGTCGACAGTGTTGTCGACGGGTTCACCGTCGCCTTTCTTGCGTCGCGCACGGGTCGGGCGCCGCGGACGGCCGGCTTCCACCAGAGCTTCAGTCTCGCTCAGTTCGCGCCNCTCTCCGNCTTCGGACCGCGCGTTGGCCATCAATNCCTCCAAACTCTCTCTCCCGTCTCGCATTTCAACGGATTTGGACAACTGACGCAATTGGACCAGCGCCGAACACTTTCCATGCGAAACGCTGGACGACTGAGATTAAACATACTACTGAGTATGTTGCAATTGCCAATTGTTCGGTAAAGCTGAGAGGGAGAGGAACACGACATGAATGAACTGCCAACAGGGAACGAGCCGTTGATCTCGGAGTGGATCACGATTGACCAGCCCTTCGTGAATCGCTTCGCCGATGCGATTCTCGATCACCAGTTCATTCATGTGGACCCCGAGCGGGCGAAAGCGGAAGGGCCCTATGGTGGTACGATCGCGCACGGGTTCCTGTCGCTGTCGCTGTTGACGCATTTCACGCGAAGCGCGATGCCCCTGCCGCCGCCCGGCGTCGTCGAAGTCAACTACGGGTTTGACAAGATCCGCTTTCTGACGCCGGTTCCGGTTGGATCGCGCCTGCGCGGCAAGTTTACGCTGGTCTCGGAAGAGCCTAAGGGCGGCGGCAAGCTGCGGCGCTTTGCCGTTGAAGTCGAGATCGAGGGAGTTCAGAAGCCGGCCGTCGCTGCAGAATGGCTGGTGCTGGTTTTGGAAGGAGGAAATTGATGGCTGTCAGCTTCAAGGATCAGGTCGCAATCGTTACCGGAGCAGGCGGAGGGCTTGGACGCTCGCATGCGCTGATGCTCGCCAAGTACGGGGCGGCTGTCGTCGTCAACGACTTTGGTGGTGCGCGTGACGGCACCGGAGGTTCCAGCGCTGCGGCCGAGGCGGTTGCGGACGAGATCAGGAAGGCCGGCGGCCGCGCGATCGCCGATGGCGGCAGCGTCACGTCCGAGGCCGACATGCAGGCGATGGTGGAGCGTGCGCTGAAGGAATTCGGCCGCGTCGACATTCTCATCAACAATGCCGGCATCCTGCGCGACAAGACCTTCGCCAAGGTGACGATGGAGGATTTCCGGGCCGTCGTGGACGTGCACCTGATGGGCACGGTGATCGCCACCAAGGCGGTCTGGGGCGTGATGCGCGAGCAGAAGTACGGGCGCATTCTGGTGACATCTTCGACGTCCGGCACCTACGGAAACTTTGGCCAGTCCAACTATGGCGCGGCCAAGATGGCAGTGCTCGGCCTGATGAACACCCTGCACCTCGAAGGCGCGAAGTACGGCATCCACGTGAACGCCATCCTGCCGACGGCGGCCACGCGCATGACCGGCGACATGATGAGCGAGGAGATGCTGCAGATGCTTTCTCCCGACCTGGTTTCCCCGGCTGCCGTGTGGCTCGTGAGCCGCGAAGCGCCGTCGCGCACCGCCCTGCTTGCGGGCGCCGGAACCGTCGCGCGTCTCGCCATCGTGGAGAGCGAAGGCGTCTGCTTTGCCGGCAAGTCGCTCACGCCGGACGACATTGCCGCGAACTTCGACCGCATCGCCGACATCTCCTCGCCGATAGAGACCCCCGAGGGGCTGCGCCACGTCGACCGCATCATCGAGAATGCACGGAAAGCCCTCGGCCAGGTCTGAGTCATGAGCGAACGTCTCCATCCCCTCCCCCGCAGCGCCTATCCCTGGCATCAGGAGATGGTGTTGCAGTGGGCAGACTGCGACATCTATGGTCATCTCAACAACGTGGCCTACCTGAAGTACTTCGACACCGCGCTGAACATGGCGCTGATCGACCACGGCGCGCTCGACCTGTCGCCGGATGCGACAGACCCGATCGGGCTTGTCGTCAAGAACGGTGCCGAGTTCTTCAGCGAGGTCAACTTCCCGAACCGGCTCTGGATCGGGGCGCGGGTCGAGAAGGTGGGACGGACCAGTCTCACCTGGGGCTTCGGCCTGTTTTCGGGTGACGCGGAGCTTTGCTCGGCACGCGGTACCTACGTGCATGTCTACGTCGACCGGCAGACCCGCCGGCCGATCGAACTGACCGACAAGCTTCTTGCCTGCGCCAAGGCGCTGGCGGCGCCTGACCACAACTGATCCTGGGAGAAGCAGATGAGAGAAGCAGTTATCGTCTCCACCGCCCGCACGCCGATCGGCAAGGCCTACCGCGGTGCGTTCAACGCCACGACGGCCCCGCGCCTGATCGGACACGCGATCGAACACGCCGTTCAGCGCGCTGGCATCGATCCGGCGGAGGTAGAGGACGTCGTCGTGGGCGCAGCCCTGCAGCAGGGCACGACACACATGAACATCGCCCGTACCGGCCTTCTGCGCGCCGGCCTGCCGGTGACGGTGCCCGGTCAGAGCGTCGACCGGCAGTGCGCCTCGGGCCTGATGGCAATCGCGATCGCCGCCAAGGAGATCATTTCCGACGGCATGCAGATCACCATCGGCGGCGGCGTNGAGCAGATTTCGCTTGTCCAGAACGAGCAGATGAACGTCAACCACTGGCGAGACCCTTGGATCGACGCTCATCTGCCGCAGACCTACATGACGATGATCGAGACGGCCGAGATTGTCGCCGAACGCTACGGCGTCAGCCGCGAGGCGCAGGACGAATACGCCCTGCAGTCGCAGCAGCGCACGGCGGCAGCCCAGGCCGCGGGACGCTTCGACGACGAGATCGTGCCGCTGACGACGGTCATGAAGGTCACGGACAAGGCGACCGGCGAAGTCTCGGAGAAGGAAATCACCCTCGCCAAGGACGAAGGCAATCGTCCGGAGACGACGCTCGAGGGCTTGGCGAGCCTCAAGCCGGTTTTCCGCAACGGCCAGCGCGTCGCCGAGGGCCGGTTCATCACCGCGGGCAATGCCTCGCAGCTGTCCGACGGCGCGTCGGCCTCCGTGCTGATGGAACGCCGGGAGGCGGAGAAGCGTGGCCTCACTCCGCTCGGCCTCTATCGCGGCATTGCGGTCGCCGGCGTCGGNCCNGANGAGATGGGCATCGGCCCGGTTCCGGCCGTGCGCAAGTTGCTGGCCCAGCATAACCTGAAGATCGACGACATCGACCTGTGGGAGCTGAACGAGGCCTTCGCCGCCCAGGTCATTCCCTGCCGCGACCAGCTCGGCATCCCGAACGACCGGCTCAACGTCAACGGCGGCGCCATTTCCATCGGGCATCCCTACGGCATGTCGGGCGCGCGCATGGTCGGCCACGCACTCATCGAGGGCAAGCGCCGCGGCGCCCGCTACGTGGTTGTGACCATGTGCGTGGGCGGCGGCATGGGCGCAGCAGGGCTGTTCGAGGTTCTCTGACACAACGCGCGAAGGAAGCCCTTTACGGAAAGGAAGAGGGCCGGCGGATCGCTCCGCCGGCCCTTTCAGTTTCAAGTCCTGATCCTTGCTTCCGGACCTATTTCCGGAGGCCCAGGCGCCGCTCTACGTGCGGGAGCGGCAGGATGGTCGCGCCCCTCTTGGCAGCCGTCATGATGCGTTCGGCAATGCGGTCGGGGAACCGCGCNGCCTTCGGCTGCCCCGATGCCCGCGACACATGCAGCAGCACCTGCTCGTTCCACGCAAGAAGGTTTCCGTCTTCGTCGTGCATCTCCAGATAGAGGTGCATGCGTTTGGCATCCGCTTCGAGCACATGCAGCGTCAGCACCAGCCTTGCGCCCTCATGGCATTCGCGCTGGTAGCCGATGCGCAGGTCGAGCGTGTAAAGCGTTGCGGAGGTGGCATCGCGGTAGGCTCCGTCGAGGCCAATCTCCTCCATGAAGTCGGTGACCGTCTGCGAAAAGACAATCGCATAGGCGAAGTCGCCCATGTGGCCGTTGTAGTCCACCCATTCCGGGCGGACCACATCGTCGCGGGAGAAGACCGCTATCGTTCGCCGGTCGGTCATCCCTTGCGCCGCTCCAGCAGGTGCAGGATCTCGCCCACGATGCCGCGGCGGAAGAGAAGCACGCAGATCATGAACGTGCCGCCCAGCACCATCGTTACCGGAAGGCCGGACGTCGCAAGGAAGTTCTGCATACCGACGAGGACGCCCGCGCCGACGATCGGACCCGCCATGGTGCCGATGCCGCCGATCAGCGTCATCAGGATGACCTCGCCCGACATCTGCCAGGCCACGTCAGCAAGCGTTGCGAACTGGAACAGGAGCGCCTTGAGCGCGCCGGCAAGGCCGGAGAGTCCCGCCGACATGACGAAGGCCCCGAGCTTGAAGCGCTGAACCGAATAGCCGAGCGAAATGGTGCGCGGCTCGTTCTCGCGGATCGCCCGCAGGATCTGCCCGAACGGCGAGTAGACGATGCGCCAGATCAGGATGAGCGACAGCACCACGAGGGCGGCGATGAAGTAGTAAAGGTTCATCGTCTCGTTGAGATCGATGATCCCGAACAGATTGCCCCGCGAGAAGCCCTGGATGCCGTCCTCGCCGTTGGTGAACGGGGCCTGCAGGCAGAAGAAGTAGAACATCTGCGCCATCGCGAGGGTGATCATCGCGAAGTAGATGCCCTGCCTGCGAATGGCGAGAACGCCGATGATCACGCCGAGCACAATGGCTGTGACGACGCCGGCGAGGATCGCGAGTTCGGGTGTGATCTGCCAGACCTTCAGGGCGTGGGCGGTCACGTAGGCAGCGCCGCCGAAGAAGGCCGCGTGGCCGAAGGAAAGGAGGCCCGTGTAGCCGAGCAGCAGGTTGAACGCCGCCGCGAAGAGCACGAAGCACAGCAGCTTCATCAGAAAGACCGGATACACGAAGGTCGGCAGGATCACGAGGGCCAGAACCAGGCCCGCGAAGGCGATCACGGGAACCGGGCTCTTGCGGGTGGGCATGATGATGGTGTCGGCGTGTGTCGCGGACATCTCAGCTGTCCTTTCCGAAAAGACCGGCCGGGCGCAGAAGTAGCACGATGGCCATGATGACGAAAACGACGATGTTGGCGGCCTCAGGATAGAAGACCTTGCACAGGCCCTCGACGATGCCGAGCATGTAGCCCGTGACGATGGCGCCGAGGATCGAGCCCATGCCGCCGATCACCACCACCGCGAAAACGACGATGATGATGTTAGACCCCATCAGCGGGCTGACCTGGAAAAGGGGAGCCGCAAGCACGCCGGCGATGCCGGCCAGCGCGCAGCCGAAACCGTAGGTCAGCGTCAGCAGCAATGGTACGTTGACACCGAACGCCTGCACGAGCGTCGAGTTTTCCGTCGCCGCACGCAGATATGCGCCCACCTTGGTCTTCTCGATGATCGCCCAGGTGCCGAAGCACAGGACTAGCGAGGCGACAACGACCCAGCCGCGGTAGTTCGGCAACACCATGAAGCCGAGATTGGTGGCGCCGCGCAGCGCTTCCGGCGCCGCATAGGGCAGGCCCGACGTGCCGTAGAAATGGCGGAAGCCACCCTCCAGCAGCAACGCGAGGCCGAAGGTGAACAGAAGTCCGTAAAGATGGTCGAGGCCATAGAGCGCGCGCAGCATCGTGCGCTCGATCACCATGCCAAGGACCCCGACTGCCAGCGGCGCGAGGAACAGCGCGCCCCAGTAGCCGACACCGGCGTAGCTGAGAAGCATCCAGGCCACGAACGCGCCCACCATGTAGAACGCGCCATGGGCGAAGTTGACGATGCGCAGCAGGCCGAAGATCACGGCGAGGCCGAGCGACAGCAGCGCATAGAACGAACCGTTGATGAGGCCGATCAGGAGCTGGCCCATCAGGACGGGCAGCGCCACTCCGAATATTGTGGTCATGGTCTCACACTCCCAGGGCCGTATTGAGGGCTTCGGTGCGGGACGGCAGCTCCGAAACCGGGAAACTGTCGATCACCTGGCCATGGTCCATCACGTAGAAATGGTCGGCGATGCGCGAGGCAAAGCGGAAGTTCTGCTCGACCAGCAGCACGCTGACGCCATGCGTCTTGAGCACCTTGAGGACCTCGCCGATGCGCTGCACGATGACCGGGGCAAGGCCTTCGGTCGGCTCGTCCAGCAGGATGAGGCGCACGCCGGTGCGCAGGATGCGAGCGATCGCCAGCATCTGCTGTTCGCCACCCGAAAGCTTCGTGCCCGGGCTCGAACGGCGCTCGAGCAGGTTCGGGAAGAGCTCGTAGATCTGCTCGAGGCTCATACCGTCGCCCGCCACGACCGGCGGCAGGGTGAGATTTTCCTCGACGGTGAGGCTGGCGAAGATGCCGCGCTCCTCGGGAACGAAGCCGATGCCGGCCCGGGCGATGCGGTGCAGCGGCAGGCGCATGATCGACTTCTGCTCGAATTCCACCTCGCCCTTGCGCTTGCGTATGATGCCCATGATGGCGCGCAGGGTGGTGGTCTTGCCGACACCGTTGCGGCCAAGCAGCGTGACCGTCTCACCGGGGTAGATATCGAGATCGACGCCATGCAGCGCATGGCTCTCGCCATACCAGGCCTCGAGGTTGCGCACCTTGAGCTGAGGCGCCGCGCCGCCACCCCGCGCAGTCTTTGCAGATGCAGTCAGCGTATCAGTGGCCGTCATCTTCCGAACCCATGTAAGCTTCGCGCACGCGCGGATCGGCGCTGACGGTCGCGTAGTCGCCGCGCGCCAGGATCTCGCCCCGCTGCAGCACGGTGATTTCGTCGCTGATGTCGCCCACGACCTTGAGGTTGTGTTCGACCATCAGCAGCGCGCAGTCCCGCGAGACGGACTTGATGAGACTTGCCATGTGCTCGACATCCTCCTGGCCCATGCCGGCCAGCGGTTCGTCGAGCAGCAGGACGCGTGGCTCGAGGGCCAGCGTCGTCGCGATTTCGAGCGCGCGCTTGCGCCCGTAGGAAAGGTTGTTGGCACGAAGGTGCGCCATGTCGGCCAGGCCGACACGGTCCAGCAGTTCCATCGCCTGCCGGTTGAGCCGGTCGAGCGAGGTCAACGACCGCCAGAACTGATGGTAAAGGCTGTTGGGCCGCTGCAGGGCAACGCGAACGTTGTCCAGCAGCGTCATGTCGCCAAAGGTGGCGGAGATCTGGAACGACCTGACCATGCCCATCCGCGCCACGCAGGCCGGATCCATCGCCGTGATGTCGGTTCCGTCGAGCACGATGCGGCCCGCAGTGGGCTTGAGGAACTTGGTCAACAGGTTGAACACGGTGCTCTTGCCGGCACCATTGGGGCCGATCAGCGCATGGATCCGGCCGTGGTGCACATCGATGTCAACATTGTTGACGGCAAGGAAGGATCCAAAACGCTTGGCCAGNCCCCGTGCCGAGAGAACGGCACGGGTTGCACCAGCATCNGCAGGAGCCGCGGTNGGATGCGTGATCATGGTCGCGGCGATCACTTCTTCACGAGCGGGCAGGTGCTGGTTTCCAGCGGCGCAAACGCTTCATTGCCCGGGATCGTGGCCAGAACCTCGTAAAGGTCGCCGTCGTATTTGGACTCGGCCGGCTTCTTCACGCGGACGAGGTACATGTCGTGGATGACGCGACCGTCCTCACGCAGGTAGGCGTTGCGGTTGAAGAAGTCGTTGATGTCCATGCCGCGCATGGTCTCCATCACCTTCGAGCCGCTCTTCGCCTGGCCGGAAGCTTCCGCAGCCTTCAGGAAGTTCATGACGGCCGAATAGACACCCGCGTGAACCATGGTCGGCTTCTTGCCGCCCATGCGCTCGCTGTAGCGGGCGGACCATTCGCGGGTCGCATCGTCCATGTCCCAGTAGAAGGCGGTCGTCAGCGTCAGGTCCTGCGCGATGTCGAGGCCCACACCCAGAACGTCGGTGAGGAACAGCAGCATGCCCGCGACCTTCTGGCCGCCCTCGGTGACGCCGAACTCGTGCATCTGCTTGAGCGCCGTCATCGTATCGCCCGAGGAGTTGGCGAGCGCGATCACGTCAGCGCCGGAAGCCTGAGCCTGCAGGATGTAGGACGAGAAGTCGGTGGTCTCGCGGGGATGGCGCACGGAGCCAATGACCTCGCCGCCGGCAGCCTGGACAGCCTGGGTGGTGTCAGCCTCGAGCGCATGGCCGAACGTGTAGTCGACGGTGATGAAGAACCACTTTTTCGCGCCCTCGAGCGTCATCGCGCGGCCGGTGCCGTTGGCGAGCGCGTAGGTGTCCCAGGTCCACTGGGCGGAGGACGGCGAGCAGGCCTCGCCCGTCAGGGCCGAGGAACCGGCGGTCGAGATGAGGAAAGCCGTGTCCTTCTGGCGGGTGATCTCCTGCACGGCCATGGCGACCGAGGAGGTCGGAACGTCAACCACGGCGACGACGTTCTGCTCGTCGATCCAGGTGCGGGCCAGCGTCGAGCCGACGTCCGGCTTGTTCTGGTGGTCACCGACGATGACCTCGATGTCCTCGCCCAGAAGCTTGCCGCCGAAGTCCTCGACGGCCATCTGCGCCGCCACGACCGAGCCCTGGCCGGACAGGTCGAAGTTCATGCCCGACATGTCCGTCAGCACGCCAATGCGGTACGGTTCCGCGAAGGCGGACGCTGCCGACAGCGTGAATACCGTCGACAGAATGATGGTCTTCAGATTCTTCATTCCTGTACTCCTCCTGATGCTGCTCCTGAAGGCACAGCTGTGCCTGATGTCCGGATGCCGCGCTCCCGCCCCACCCGGTGTTGATTAGCGGCTGGCTTCTTCGAGAATCCGCCGCGACAGATAAAACTGATCGGCCTCGCTCCAACCCGCCCAGTTCTGGCGGGCATGCCCGTCGATGGCGGACTTGGTCATCCGCAGGGCGAGCGCTGGAATTTCTGCAAGCTCCCCGGCCCACGCGCAGGCAGCGGCGACGGCGGTGCCGTCATCGACGATGCGGTCGCAAAGCCCCAGCGACAAAGCCTCCTCGGCACCGATCTTCTCGTCACAGAAGAGAATACGCTTGGCCCGCGCCGACCCGACACGCTCAACCAGGAGCGGCAAGCCGCCCCAGCCGAGCGTCATGCCCAGGCGCACTTCGGGGAAGCGAAAATAGGAAGAAGCGGCCATGACGCGGAAATCCGCCGTCAGCGCGAGAATCGCGCCGCCGCCGATCGCCGGCCCCTCGATGGCCGCGATCACCGGCTGCGGCACCTGCCGCCAGGCAGCGGTCATGCGTGCGCCGGCGTTCATGGCCTGCGCGCGCTCGACATCGCCGGCGCCCGTCTTCCACAACTGCTCATCCTTGAGATCGACGCCCGCGGCGAAGATGGTTGCCGCGCCAGTGAGCACGACAGACGCCACGTCCGCGCGCCGGCCAACCTGAATCGCTGCCGCTTCCAATTCACGGATGAGTTCGGCATTCAGAGCGTTGGCCTTGCCGCCACGATCGAAGCGGACGGTTGCAACCTTGCCGTCAATGGACGTCGCGACTGCCGTCATTGCCCTCCCCTGACCAAATCCCCACAAACAGCTTTGACATACTACCGAGTATGTTGCATATCTNACTTCAGGATTGCAAGGGATATTTCGTCGGGCCCATAGCGAATGGGGAGGAGCCCAGAGCTTTGGTGATGCCTGAGGCCTTCGGAAGGAGAGGAGAGGACATGACGACCGGGACAGTCTGCGCATCGGATCCGGCACTTGACCGTAACCGCGCGGTGCTCCGTTACATCCTGGAGTCCTATGCGGCCGAACGGCCCGAGGCGCCGTTCGTTCACTTCTGGCCGGGCGATGAATGGAGCTACGGCGAGACGCTGCGGCGCGTGCGCATCCGCGCCACGACGTTGGCCCGCGCCGGCGTGAAGCGTGGCGATCACGTCCTTTGCATGATGGGGAACGGCCCGGATCTCCTCTGCACCTGGTTTGCCATCAACTATCTCGGCGCCGTCTATGTGCCGATCAACACAGCCGCGCGCGGACGCATTCTCGAGCACATTCTGGAGGATGCCGACGCACCGCTTCTCGTCGCCGCCGCACCGCTGGTTGACCGCCTGAAGGAAGTGTCTCCCGGCAAGGTCAAGACTGTGCTCGTCGTGGAAGGCGANGCAGAGCCGGTTNCCGGCCTTGACGTGCGCGAGCTGGAGGATCCCGAGACCGAAGACGCTTCGCTGCTNGAGCTCTCGAGCCCGATCGAGCCGTGGGACCTCTACGCCATCATGTACACCTCCGGCACGACCGGAAACGCCAAGGGCGTGATGAGCACCTACACTCAGCTCNACACGATGGGCCCGGATGCGTTCGACTGCGTCGAGGACGACGACCGCTGCATGATCTGCGGGCCGATCTTCCACTGCGGCTCGACNCTTTATGTATATGCGATGCTCGCGCGCGGCCTCTCGATCGGCATGATGCGCGAGTTCAAGACCGGCAGCTTCTGGCAGGCGGTGCGCGACACCGGTTCCACCTACTGTCTGCTCCTCGGCGTCATGGCGAGCTTCCTGCTCAAGCAGCCGCCGTCCCCGGACGACAAGAATCACCCGCTGCGCCGCGTCTTCATCACGCCGTTCGGCGAGGACGGCCCCCTGTTTGCCGAGCGTTTCGGCGTCGAGGCCTGGACCATCTACAACATGACGGAAATTTCGTCACCGATGGTCGCNGGTCCCGGCATCACGGCCAAGGGCATCACCGGCAAGCCGCGCCCNTGGTACGAACTGCGCATCGTCGATGAAAACGACATCGAGGTTCCCGACGGTCAGGTGGGCGAGCTGATCGTGCGCACGCACCGGCCCTGGGCGCTGATGCGCGGTTACTACAACAATCCCAAGGCAACGGTGGAAGCCATGCGCAACGGCTGGTTCCACACGGGTGACGGCTTCCGCCGCGACAAGGATGGCACCTACTACTTCGTCGATCGCATCAAGGACGTGATCCGCCGGCGCGGCGAGAACATCTCGTCATTCGCCCTCGAGAGCGAGGTCCTGCACATTCCGGAAATCCGCGAATGCGCGGCCGTCGCGGTGCCATCGGAATTCAGCGAAGACGAAGTGCTGATCGTGGTCGCTCCGGTGGATGGCGCCACCATCGACCCCGTTGCGGTGACGGCCGACCTGGAAAAGAGGTTGCCGCACTTCATGGTGCCGCGCTACATCCGCGTCCTCAACGAACTGCCGAAGACGGCCTCCGGCAAGGTGCAGAAGCACATCCTGCGTTCGGAAGGCGTCACCCCGGATACGTTCGACCGGATGGCGACCGCTCCGGCCCGCAACAGCGCCTGATCCCGGAAAAAGGGACATCCGGTCCGGGCGCGGACCGGACCCAGCGCGCCACCTGACCCCGCCCACGGGCGGAGATCACCCGATTCGACAAGGCGGGTGCAGGCTGGCGCGCTCTACCTAAGGCAATGTCCAGCGCACGACCGGCCTGGCCCGCAACCGGGCCTTCTGCGAATGGGAGACTGCGGCTAGCGCAGTCTTTTCCGCGGCCGTGCATCAGTCAGACCGCATCGTGCTCGGGTGCGGCAGGCATGCGGACATGGATCATCGTTACCGTGATCCACTCGAAAAGCTCCGGAAAGTTGGTACACCGTTTCTTCGGCCGAGGCCTAAAATCATCCATCCATTCGAGCCGTACAAAGTTTGCGTGAAAGCGCAGGCGGATTCGGCCCCCAGCCAATCGAAACGTCACGCCTTGCTGCCGCTTGGCAGGCAGCAGACTTGATCCAACACCCATTGAAACACCGCGCAGCCTGCGGAATGGCAGCCTATTTCGCGGATTTCGCGCCGCTTTTTCTGCTTTACAACAGTTTAGTGTCCTATCACTTGAGTCACATC
>JGI25331J36430_1001429_pt1 | contig 12786 bp, 12 predicted proteins | sample HigsolmetaAR206D_FD_36430 | JGI IMG/M metagenome (IMG submission 36430) | reverse complement strand
CGCCGGGCCGCCGAGGGCGACGGTGTAGGTGACCGGCTCGGCCGGGGTGGCGTACCCCTGGTCGGCGCTGGCGACGACGATCCGCAGCCGGTGCCCGGCGTCGATCCGGCGGACGATCGCCGGCAGGGTCACCTCGACCGGCTGGGCCGCGTCGACCTCGGCGGGGAGGCCGGTGAGGCGTACCGGGGCGACCAGGCCGTTGGCGAGCGTCGCCGAACCGTCCGGGTCGACGTCGTAGAGCTTGACGAACAGGACCGCCTCGCCGGTCGGCGACGCGGCCCGGATCCGCACGGTCGGCGCGCCGACCACGTCCACCGCCTCGGCCAGCGGCGCCGACTCGAACCGCGCGTGCTGGCCGGGCAGGTCCCCGGCCACGCGGTCGAGGAACGAGGAGAGACCCCCGCCGGCGGACGGCAGCGCGGAGATCGGCGCCGGGTTGCCGTTCGGCGGGTTCGCGATCCGCTGCGCCGGGCCGGCTACCGGGACGGCCCGGCGGGACGTGCCGGCGAGCCCCGGATATCCGGCGGTGGAGTATCCGGAGGCGATCAGGCCCCGGTCGAGGGCGTCGAAGCCCGCGATCCGCGACCAGGTGAAGCTGGTCGACGGCGCCGGCCCGACACCGTTGAGGTGGTGGTCGAGCCACTGGGCCGTCAGGTGGCGGACCCGGTCCCGGTCGGTGCGCGGGCCGTCGCCACCGTCGTGCCCGCCGGTGAACCAGGCGACCCGGACCGGCGTGCCGTTCGCCGCGATCCCCCGGGCGTTGGCGTCGGCCTCGGCGAGCGTGAAGAGGGTGTCGGCCTCCCCCTGGATCAGCAGCGTCGGCGCGGTGATCCGGTCGAGGACCCCGGCCGGGCTGGAGCGCCGCAGCAGCGCCACCGCGTCGGCGTCGGCCCGTCCGCTGGTGGCGATCCGCAGGTACGCCGCGCAGACGTCGGCGGCGAACCGCCCGCAGGCCGGGTCGTCCGCCGTCGCACCGGCAGGGGTGGCGGTGCCCGGCGCCCGGCCCGGCGTGCCGGTCGCGCCGGGGTCCGGGGTGCCGGTGTGCGACGGCCGGCCGGGCGTGCCGCCGCCGAAGAAGAGGCCCGCCCAGCCCTTCTTGAAGACCCCGTCGACCGGGTCACGACCCGTGGACTCGGGCAGGAACGACCGGGCCAGATCGTGCCAGGTGATCATCGGCACGATGGCGTCCACCCGGGAGTCGTACGCGGCGAGCAGCAGCGCGAGGCCGCCGCCGTACGAGCCACCGACCACACCGACCCGGGGGTCGCCGGGGGCGTCCGTACGGATCTCGGGCCGCCGGGCGAGCCAGTCGAGCAGCCGGGAGGCGTCCCGTACCTCGTGGTCGGGGTGGTCGAGGTGGATCTGCCCGCCGCTGCGCCCGAACCCGCGTGCCGTGTACGTCAGCACGGCGTACCCGAGTTCGGCCAGGTCCTCGGCGTCGGCGCGGACCGACTGCTTCGTCCCGCCGAAGCCGTGGGCGAGCAGCACCGCCGGCACCGGGTGCGCGGCGCTCGCCCGGTCCGGCAGGAAGAAGGTGGTGTCGAGTTCGACCGGTTCGGTGCCGTCCGGTCCGGATAGTACGGTGATCATGGCCTCGCTGGCCGACCAGGAGACCCGTTCGGGCCAGACCGCCCATCCGGTCGCCGCGGTGAGCAACGCGACCGCGACCGCGCCGGCCACCACCCGGCGCCGGGTCGATCGCCACCGCCCACGCCCGGCCCGAGTCGGTGACCCGTCGGCGCCCGGGCCGGCCACGGCACCGTCGCCACCCGCGCCGGCCCGGATACCGCGCCGTTCACGTCCGGTACCGGGGACCAGGACACGGCGCAACCGTGCCAGCAGGAGGGAAGGCATGAACAAACGGTACGGCCCGGACGCCGGTTCCGGGTCACGCCCCGGGCCCCGACACGATCACCTACCCGGCGGGCCCGGCCCGCCGCCTGCCCGGCGGGATCGGCGGACGGGTCGACGCGGTCGACGGGCGGGACGGTGGCGAGCGGTGACCGGACCGACACGGGCGCCGAAGGCTCGTCCCCGTGCGTCCCTTCGCCAATCGATTCGACTGCTGGTACAGAATCCCTTACTCATCGTGCCGGATCGGGCGCTGGATCGTCTGATCCCGGCAGCGGGAAACTTGAGCCCGCGAGAGACGGCCGCTCGGGGACGACCGTCGGCCGGAGGAGCCGGCGGTGGGCGGGCGAGCCGGCGGCGGGCGGGAAAGGTGAACACGATGAGGGGCGAACTCGACGATGCGCTGGCCCGGATGGAGCGGCGCGAGGCGCTGCAGCGGCGGCTGGCCCAGGAGGCGGCCACCCGCACCGGATCACCCGTCNACGAGGTGACCGAGGCGGTCCAACGGGTTGTCGCCCAGCACCCCACGGTGGCGGTCACCATGTGGGTCGCCGACGGGCCGAAGATCTCCGCGGTACACGTCGCCTGGGAGGACGGCGTGGTGACCGTACGCCCGGCCGCCGAGCCGGCCCTGCCGACCGCCGGCCGGCCGCCGCAGTCCTGGCCGATGACGGTACGCACGGTGCAGGGCTGGGCGGCCCCGGAGACTCCGCCGACCGCCGAGGCCGCCGCCCGGCTCGCCGAGATGGTCCGCCGGGATCCGTCGCTGCTCGGTCCGGACCCCGATCGACCGTGAGCGGCGTGCCCGGGCCGCCGGCGCCGGCGGCCCGGGCACGCCGGAATACCACGAAAGTGGGGTGTTCGGCGCGCGATACTCTCGGCCGGTGACGGCTCCGGATCTCACCCTCACCGCCAGTCTCCGGCCGGCGGCACTGGACGCCCGCCGGGGCATCGTCCGGCTGCATCCCGAGGTGCTGGCCGTGCTCGGCCTGCACCCCGGCGATCCGGTCCGGCTGACCGGCCGCCGGGTGACCGCCGGGATCGTGGCCCGGGCCGAGCCGACCGCGAGCCGCGCCCTGCTGTACGCCGACGACCTGATCCTGGGCAACCTGGGCGTGCGCGACGGTAGTCAGGTCGTCGTCGCCCCCGCCCCGGTGGTGGCCGCCCACCGGGTGCTGCTGACGGGCCCGGCGGAGATCGCCGCCCTCGTCTCGCCGGAGATGCTCCGCCTCGCGTTGCTCGGCAAGGTGGTGACCGTCGGCGACGACGTCTCGCTGCTGCCGCAGGACGTTCTTCCCGACGCGGCGGTCCGAACCCTGGTCGAGGCCGCCCGGCGCAGCCTCGCCAACACGGTCGGGTACGCCTGGACGAGCGCCCTGCTCACCGTCACCGAGGCGGTGCCGGACACCTCCCGTGAGTCCGGCTCGGCCGCCCCGGCCGAGCCGGCCGGCCCGACCGGGATGGGAGGCGCCGCCCCGGTCTCGGTGCTGGTCACCATGGACACGATCGTCGGTTGGCAGGGCGGCCACGTCACCCACGGCGGGCAGACGAGCGGACGGCGGCCGGGCCGGGGCGACCCGGTGCCCCGGACGGGCCTGCCGGCCACGACGGCCGGGGCGCCACCGGCCGGGGAAGGGCAGGCGGCCGGACGGCNGGGGCNNCNCCGGCCGGGGNAGGGCAGGCGGCCGGATCGGTGTCACCGGTGGTGGAACCGCAGCCGGCCGCGGTGGCGCTGGACGACCTGCCGGGTCTGCGGCCCCAGGCGGAGCAGCTCGTCGAACTGCTCGACCTCGGCTTCCACCACCGTGAGGTGCTCAGCCGGCTGAACACCACGGTCTCACTCGGCGTCCTGGTGACCGGGCCCGCCGGATCCGGGAAGTCGGCACTGGTCCGGGCCGCCGCGGGGGCGGTGGGTGCCCGGGTCGCCACCGTCTGGGCGCCCGAACTCGCCGCGCTGACCAACGACGCCGCCGCCACGCGGCTGCGGACGGCGTTCGCCTCGGTGCGGGACGACCCCCCGGCGGTACTGCTGGTCGCGGACGTGGAGGCACTCGCCCCCCGGGACACCCCGGGGCCGGTCTCCACCGTCTTCCGGCAGCTCCTCGCCGCGGCCGTGCGGGGCGGTACGGCCGTGGTCTGCACCACCAGCCGCCCCGAGGCGGTGGATCCGTCGCTGCGCGCCCCCGACCTGCTGTCGCTGGAGATCGCCGTACCGCTTCCGGACGCGGCGCTGCGCCGGGAGCAGTTGGCGGTGCTGACCCGGAGGATGCCGCTGGCCGAGGACGTCCGGCTGGACGAGGTCGCCGCCCGTACCCCCGGGTTCGTCGCCGCCGACCTGGCCGCGCTGGTACGCGAGGCCGGGGTACGGGCGGCGCTGCGGCAGAAGGAGGCGTCGGCACCGACGGTGGCGATGGCCGACCTCACCGCCGCGCTGGAGGTGGTCCGGCCGACCTCGATGGCCGAGGCGTCGGTGCTGGAGCTGGCCGGGGTGACCCTGGACGACGTCGGCGACATGGCCGAGGTGAAGGAGATCCTGACCGAGTCGGTCCTCTGGCCACTGACCTATCCGGACACCTTCGCCCGGCTCGGCGTCCGGCCGCCACGCGGGGTGTTGTTGTACGGGCCGCCCGGATGCGGCAAGACGTACCTGGTCAGCGCGCTGGCCGGCAGCGGCCGGGCGAACGTGCTGTCGGTGAAGGGTGCCGAGCTGCTCTCGAAGTGGGTGGGCGAGAGCGAACGGGCGGTCCGGGAGCTGTTCCGGCGGGCCCGGGACGCCGCGCCGACGCTGGTCTTCCTCGACGAGGTGGACGCGCTGGCCCCGGTTCGGGGTCAGGCGACCGACGGCGGTACGACCGACCGGGTGGTCGCCGCGCTGCTGACCGAGCTGGACGGGGTGGAGCCGCTGCGCAACGTGGTGGTGGTCGGCGCGACCAACCGGCCCGACCTGGTGGACCCGGCGCTGCTGCGCCCGGGGCGGCTGGAACGCCTCGTCTACGTCCCGCCGCCGGACGCGGCCGCCCGTACCGAGATCCTCCGGGCGGCGGCCCGTGCGGTGCCGCTCGCCGACGAGGTGGACCTGGCGGCGCTCGGCGCCGAGTTGGAGGGATTCTCCGCGGCCGACTGCGCGGCGCTGATCCGGGAGGCGGCACTGGCCGCGATGCGCGAGTCGCTGGAGGCGTCGACGGTCCGGGCCGCGCACGTGGCGGCGGCCCGGGAACGGGTCCGTCCGTCGTTGGACCCGGACCAGGTCGCCTGGCTGGCCGCGTACGCCGCCCGGCGCTGACCCGGGGACACGGCACGGCCGTTCAACCGGCGTCGACCACCTCCACGTCCTCGGCGACCCCGAGCCGGATCTCGGCGCGTACCGCCGTCCCGTCGGAGTCCAGCACGGCGCCACACCGACGCAGCAGGTTGACCGCCGGCAGGTTCTCGGCCCGGGTGTCGGCGACCACCCGGCAGGCGCCGGCCCGGATCGCCTCGGCGAGCACCAGGCGCAGCGCGATCAGCCCGATTCCCTGGCCGCGGGTCGACTTGCCCAGCCAGATCCCGGTCTCCAGGGTGTCGGGTTGGCCGTGGACCCGCCCCAGCCGGATCATGCCCACCACGTCGCCGTCCTGGACGATCGCGTACATGACGTTGCCGGTCGGCCCGTCCAGCCCGCCGAAGTGCGCCCGGTAGAACTCCCGGAAGGCGTCCATGCGCGCCCGTGACCAGCCGGCGGGGGCGTCGACCGGCGGCATCACCTCGTCCGGCTCGGCTTCGGCGACCGCCACGGAGAGCAGCGGTTCGAGAAGCTGCTCGTCCAGCGGCGTCAGCCGTACCTCACGGGTCACGGCTCGATACTTCTGGCCGGGAGACGTGCGCGTCCACTCGTTTCCCGGGTCCGCCCCGTTCGGTTGATCCCGTTCCCGCCGGGCGTCCCACCGGCTGGTTGGCTGGTCGTGGCGGCACTCCGCCGGCCCGGGTGGTTTACCGCGGCAGGCGGCCGGTATCCGAGGCGACCCCCGGACGAGACACGTCGACGGCTACGTCATCAGCGGCACGACGGCCTGACTCAGGTCGTGCGCTCCCGCGTCAGCGGCGGCACGAACCTGCGGTGCGCGGGCGCGGCAACCGCGGTCGACGGCGGGTACGCCTGGTAGACCGTGATCGTTCCGGCGGTGCATGTGGCCCGGAGCTGCCGGAGGGGGACGGACGCGCCGCCGATCCTCGTGACCGACGTCAGCCGACGCCACCGGATGTCGCCGTGCCGGGATCGCTGACCGCCGCCGGGGCGGACGGGCGGGGCGGTGCGGCGTCCTCGTCGAACTCGCAGAGCACGACGGTGGCGTCGTCGTGCCGCTTGACGCCGGCCGACCGCCGGCCGGCGTCGGCCTCGGCACTGCGGACCCGGCGGATCAGCTCACCCGGCCCGACCGAGCCGAGCACGTCGAGCAGGCCGCGCCAGTCGACGAGTCCGAGTGGCTGTACCGCCCGCGAGGCGCCGTCGGTGAGCAGCGCGGCCCGGCGCACCCGCTGCGGACCGGTCAGCGGGCGGCTCCCGGAGAGGGCGTGGAAGGCGGCGTCGGGGTTGGCGGCGGCAACCCAGTAGCCGTGGGTCTGGTTCATCCGCGTCCGCTGCAGGGTCACCGCCCTCCGGAACCGGGTCGCCCGGTCGGCCTCCGCGCCGGGCCGCGCGACGCCGTCCGCCTGGTCGCGCAGCTCGGCCATGGCCGCCGCGAGCCGGTCGTCGGAGATCACCTCGATCCGCTCGCCGCGGTCCAGCACCAGCGGGCTGTCGCACAGGACGAGGTAGTCGAGGTGGTCGCCGCGGTGGCGGAGCAGGCAGACGGTGGCCGACGGGGTGCCGGGGTGGTCGAGGTCGCACTGCCCGCCGTGGTCGGCCCGGACCGCCAGGATCGCGGCGGCCAGGTTCCCGACCAGCGCGGCGGCGGGCCGCTCGGCGGCGGCCACCCCGATCCGGGCGGCGAGCCGCCGGACGTACCAGGCCGGCCCGTGGACGCAGCCGGTGTCGAAGCCCTCCGGCACGGTCGCCCCGTCGAGAACGCCGACCAGATCCCCGTACTGGAAGACGTGGTCCTCGTTCTCGATCCGACCGGGGGCGGGCACCGAGGCCGAGCGGACGCGCATCATGGCTCCTGTCTACCCTGCCGGGTCACCGGCGGGGAGGTGGACCGACGTTCGTCGATGCCGGCCGGGTAGCTGCGGGTCTCGTCGACCCGGACCGCCACCCAGAGCGGCTGCCCGGGGGCGAGCCGCAGGTGTGCGGCGGCGGCCGGGGTGACGTCGGCCGCCACCTCCACCGGTCCGACGAGCTGGACCCGGAGGTGGTCGCCGTGCCGCTGGACCCCGGTGACGGTCGCGGGCCAGGTGTTGTGTGGGTTGCGCGCCGGCTGGTGCGGGTGCAGCGTCACCGCCGAGGGTGGAAACGCCACGAACGCGTCGCCGTGCAGCGGTTCGGCGACGGTGAGTGGCAACCCGTCCCCGACCAGCACGGTGTGCCCGTCGGCGTGCCCCCGGTAGAGGTTCAGCCCGACCAGCCGGGCCACGTAGTCGGTGCGGGGCCGGGCGGTGACACCGGCTGCGTCGCCCTCCTGGACGACCCGGCCCTCCTCGACGACGACCAGCCGGTCGGCCAGGACCAGGGCGTCCAGTGGGTCGTGGGTGACCAGCAGCGTGGCGCCGGGATGTGCGGCGAGGTGTCGCTGGAGTTCGGCGCGGACCTCCAGCCGGGTCCGGGCGTCCAGCGCGGCGAGCGGTTCGTCGAGCAGGAGCAGCGCGGGCTCGACCGCCAGCGCCCGGGCCAGCGCCACCCGCTGGGCCTGGCCGCCGGAGAGCTGTCGCGGTTTGAGCCGGGCCTGCGCGGCCAGGCCCATCCGGTCGAGCCAGTCGGCGGCCACCGCACGGGCGCGGCGCCGGTCGAGGCCGCGCCGCCGGGGGCCGAACGCCACGTTCTCCAGCGCGGTCAGGTGCGGGAAGAGCAGNTGGTCCTGGAAGACCACGCCGATGGGGCGACGCTCGGTCGGCGTCCAGCGCCGTGCCCCGGGGCGGTCGAGGTCCCGGCCGGCCAGGGTGACGTGCCCGGCGTGCAGCCGGGTCAGCCCGGCGAGCGCGCGCAGTGCCGTGGTCTTGCCCGCACCGTTCGGCCCGAGCAGCGCGACGACCTCACCGGGGTGGATGCGCAGTGCCACGTCGAGCCGGAAGCTCCCCCGGTCGACGACGAGCCGCGCGTCCAGCATCGCCGCCGACGGCGGGGCTGGTCGCGTCGGCACGGCGGGACGTGCGGGCCGAACCGGTGTGCCGGTCACCGGACCGGGTGTGGACCGTTCGCCCGGGGTCACGTGCCCACCCACCGGTCGCGGAGGCTGGCGAGGATCGCCACCGAGACGGCGAGCAGCACGAGGCTGAGCACGATCGCCGCCTGCGGGTCGGTCTCCAGGGCGAGGTAGACCGCCAGCGGCATGGTCTGGGTCCGTCCCGGGAAGTTGCCGGCGAAGGTGATGGTGGCGCCGAACTCGCCGAGTGCCCGGGCCCAGCAGAGCACCGCCCCGGCGGCGATCCCGGGTCCGACGAGCGGGAGCGTCACGTGGGTGAAGGTGGTCCACCGGCCGGCGCCGAGGGTCGCCGCCGCCTCCTCGTACCGCACGTCGGCGGAGCGCAGCGCCCCCTCCACGGCGACGACCAGGAACGGCATCGCCACGAACGCCTCCGCGAGCACGACACCGGCGGTGGTGAACGGCAGGGTGATCCCGAAGGTGGCGTCGAGCCAGCCGCCGACGACGCCGCGGCGCCCGAAGACCAGCAGCAGCGCCACACCCCCGACCACCGGGGGAAGCACGAGCGGCACGGTGACCAGGGCGCGCACCAGCCGCCGCCCGGGGAACTCGACCCGGGCNAGCAGCCAGGCCAGCGGCACGCCGAGGACGAGGCAGAGCAGCGTGGCCAGGGTGGCGGTCTGCACCGACAGCCGCAGCGCGGTGAGGACGCCGGGCGCGGTGAGCCGCTGCGGCAGCGTGTTCCACGGCGTGCGGGCCAGCAACCCGGCCAGCGGCAGCACCAGGAAGAGCAGCCCGAGCACGGCCGGCGCGAGCAGCGCCACCGGCACCCGCCCGGTACGCCCCGACCGCCGGACCGGGCGGGTGGTGGTCTCGACCCGGCGCATGGGCTACGGCACCTGGAAGCCGGCCGCGGCGAGGGCGGCCCGGCCCGGCCCGGTGGCCACGTACGCCACGAACGCCCGGGCCGCGGTCNGGTTCGGTGCGTTCCGCAGCACCACGATCGGGTAGTCGTTGACCGCCCCGGACGACTCGGGGAACCCGACGCCGTCCACCTCGGCGTCGGCGGCCCGGACGTCGGTGCGGTAGACCAGTGCGGCGTCGACCTCGCCGAGCCGTACCTTGGCCAGTGCCGNCCTGACGTCCTGCTCCAGCGTGACCGGGGTGAGGTGCACCCCGGCCGCGTCGAGCACCGACCTCGCCGCCGNCCCGCACGGCACCTGCGCGGCGCACAGCGCGACCTTCATCCCCGGCGCCGTCAGGTCGGCCAGCCCGGTCACCCCGCGCGGGTTGCCCTCGGGTACGGCGATGACGAGCTGGTTGCGGGCGAAGACGNTCGGGCTGCCGTCGGCGTTTCCGGCGTCGGTGACGGTCCGCATGGGCTCCGGTGCGGCGGAGGCGAGGACGTCGGCCGGGGCGCCCTGGTCGATCTGCGTCGCCAACGCCGAACTGCCGGCGAAGTTGAAGGTCACCCGCACCCCCGGGGTGGCCGCCTCGAAGTCCCGCCCGATGGTGGTGAAGACGTCGGTCAGCGAGGCGGCGGCGAAGACGGTGAGATCGCCGCCGGCCCCGGAGCCACCGCCGGCACCCGGTCGCGTCGCGTCGCCGCAGGCGGTCACGGTGAGCACCAGCGCGGCGAGCGCGGCGAGGAGTCCGCGGGCCGNNCGAGGTCGGCNCCCCGGTCGTGGTCGTGGTCGGAGGGTCATGCGCCGCTCCGTCCGCGCCCCGCGGCGGTCGGGGTGGCCCGTTCGACCACCACCGTCGTCGCCTTGATCACCGCCACCGCCACCGAGCCGACCTCCAGGCCCAGGTCGTCGACGGCTTCCCGGCTCATCAGCGACACGATCCGGAACGGCCCGGCCTGGATGTCGACCTGGGCCATCACCTCGTCCCTGGTGATCGCCGTCACGATGCCGCGAAGCCGGTTACGGGCGGAGGAGACGTCGGACCGCTCGTCCGGCTCGGCGGCCTGGGCTCGGGCGAAGGTGGCGAGGTCTCGCCCGTCGACCACCCGGTGCCCCTGGTCGTCGCGCCCGGCGGCGATCCGGCCGGAGTCGATCCACCGCCGCACCGTGTCCGGGCTGACCCCGAGCAGCTCGGCGGCCTCGCCGATGCGGAAGGAACCCACCCGGAAACCATAACAGCCGCACATGCAAAGCGAGGCACCCCATTCATGCCGCATCTGCGTACCGATGCCGAGAAATGGCTTGCATCTGCGAGTACCACCCCGGGAGGGCGCGGTGTGGCGGCCACGTCCTCGTCCCCGCCGGCGGGCCGGCTGTGAACGGACCCGGCGCGACCGGCCGCCGGGCGAACGCGGTCCAGGTTCGGATGCCGTCCTGACCGGTGCCTCGGGATAGGCGAACCACCGATCGCGACCCGTCGCGGGCGGTAGCGTCGACCGCGGGGGGTTGGTACGAGGGGGTTCGTCATGTTGGAGCACCTGCACAAGATGGGGCTGCGCGCCGAGCACCTGTACCTGGCGGGAGTCGCCAGCATCGGCCTGTCGTTCGTGAGCTGGCTGCTGTCGAGGCAGATGGAGAAGGCCGGCATCGACCGGGCCGACCGCTGGGGCATCTTCATCGGCGAGTGGGCGCCGACGTTCATCGCTCTCGGCAACGGGTTGCGGACGTACGAGAAGTGACCCGTACCCCGTCCGCGGGGTGACGAAGGTCAGGGCCGACGCGTGCCGATCGGCCGCACCCGGCAAGCGCCCGGATCCCCAGCGTCTGGCGTCGTCGCCGAGACGATGGGGGTTGTGCGATGCCTGGAAACAGGAAGATGCCTGGAAACAGGAACAGGTGGCGGGGTGCGGCGGGCGCGGTGGTCATCGGGTTGGCCACCGTCCTCGTGGCGTCCGGGCCGGCGCCCGCCAGGGGCCCGGCGCCCGGGGAGGCGGAGCTGGACGGCGCGGCGGTCGCCCGGCTGGTGACCGACTTCGCCGAGCGCGCGGGCTACCCGGGTGTCGCGGTCGCGATCACCAAGGGTGATCAAGTGGTGTGGACGGCCGGGTACGGCCGTGACTCGTCCGGGGCGGCGGTCACCGACACCACGCCGATGCCGCTGGCCTCGGTCAGCAAGTCGTTCACCGCACTCGCCGTCCTCCAGCTGGTCGAGGCGGGAAGGGTGCAACTCGACGCCCCGGTGCGGGACTACCTGCCGGACTTCCGGATCGCCGACCGCCGAGGTTCGTCGATCACCGTGAGGCAGCTGCTGAACCACACCTCCGGCATCACCGACCGTACGCTCGCCGAGAAGAGCCTGCCGCAGCCACGGTCGTTGGCGGCGGCCGTCGTCCGGGCCCGCGCCGCGACGCTGGCCGCCGAACCGGGCACGACACACGCCTACACGAACACGAACTACCATCTGGCGGCCCGGCTGGTCGAGGTGGTCGCGAACGAACCGTTCTCGGACTACCTGCGGCGACACGTCTTCGAGCCGCTGGGCATGCGCAACACCGTCCACATCGACCGGACCCCCGCCGACCTGCCGCCGGAGGTCAGCAGGGGGCACGTCTACGCCTACGGGGCATCCGTTCCCGCCACCGAGCCGGACCGCTTCGTCGCCGGCTCGGACGGTGTGATCTCGACCGCGCGGGACATGGCCCAGTGGCTGATCGTGCAGAGCAACACGGGGAGGGCCGCTGACGGCACCCGACTGCTCTCNGCCCAGGGCATGGCATCACCCNACGTCAGCTCTGCTACTACTCGCCCGCGCTGGTCATCTGGGTGGCGCTGGCGGCCGTGCTGAACGCCGGCGTGCTCGCCGCCCGCGTGGCGGCGCTGGTACGGCTTCGCCGGGTGTCCGCCGACCCGGTCGGACCCGACGTGCCGGTCGGGGTGGCGGTGTCGTGAGGCCACCGGGCGTGGGNCCGGCCGGTGGCCGGTTGCCCCGTTCGGCGGCGCGGAGAGCGAACCGGCTGCGGAACGAACAGCCCGCGAAACGGACGCNGCGGCGGGGTCAGCGGCCGCGACCGCGGCTGCGGGCCGCGCGGAGCCGGCGCAGCCGGGCGACGAGTACCGGCTCGGCGGCGAGGGCGGCCGGGTTGTCGAGGAGCCGGTTGAGGATCTGGTAGTACCGGGTCGCCGAGATGTCGAAGGTGTCGCGGATGGCCTGCTCCTTGGCCCCCGCGTGGCGCCACCAGCGCCGTTCGAACGCGAGGATCTCGCGTTCCCGGTCGGTCAGCGCCGANCCCCGGTCGGNCTCCGGCCGGCCCGGTCCGGCGGTCGGTGGCCCGGGGTGGTCCGCCGAGCCGCCCGGTACGTCCGGCGCCGCGGCGTCGGCCGGCGGTGGGCCGACGGGCACCGACGCCTCGACGGACTCCGGCGCCGGCTCCGGGGCGGTACGCGGCTGCGGGACACGGGGCCGCCGCGCCGGCCCGGCGGCGTCGTCGGCCTCGTCGCCGGCGGGCGCGTCGGCGTACCTCATGCGCTCCTCCGGGCTGGGTCTCGACCTGCGAACAGCCTGTCCAGGGTAGCCACCGCCGGTCAAGACCGCCCGGGCCGTCGCGCCCCGCGCGCGTCGCCCGGGGCGCGACGGATGCGACGGCCGCGGCCCCGGTGGTGCCGGTACCCGACGACCACCGAACCCCCGTCCCGCCGCGGCCGGGAACGTGACGGGCGGGGCGGCCCCGAGTCACCGCCCCGCCCGCCCACCCCCC